>Ga0098035_1000714_pt1 | contig 16404 bp, 16 predicted proteins | sample 3_EtaG_FD_75046 | JGI IMG/M metagenome (GOLD analysis project Ga0098035, IMG submission 75046) | Marine viral communities from the Subarctic Pacific Ocean - 3_ETSP_OMZ_AT15126 metaG | ecosystem: Environmental > Aquatic > Marine > Oceanic | place: Pacific Ocean | collected 2015-01-07
CACCTCGCTGCCGTCGGCATTGAAGATGCGCATGCGGAAATCGCCCTCGGTAGAGGGTTCGAGCAGGATCAGCTGGTCGCAGCCGATGCCGGTATGGCGGTCGGCAAGTGCAGCTGCGGCGGCCGAGTCGATCGGCGGCAGGGCGCGTTCGCGCGCGTCCAGCACGATGAAGTCGTTGCCCAGCCCATGCATCTTGGTGAATTCGATCCGCATGGCGCGCGATCTATGCGTTGGCGGGCTTCAGGTCCAGTGGTGATGCGTCGGAAAAGCGCTGGTCAGGCGCGCTTTGCCGGCTTGATTGCGGGATCGGCAGGCGTGTCCTGCGTGTCCGCCTGCGCGGTGGGCAGATCCGGCGCAGCGCTGCGGCGTAGCTGCGGCAGTTCGCTTTCGAGGAACTGGCGGTTGGCGATCAGTTCGATGCCGCCCAGCCATTCGCTGACTTCGCGGGCCGGTTGCGGCCTGCCGTAGTAGTAGCCCTGGCCGGTAATGCTGCCGAATTCCATCAGCCGTTCAAGCACCGCGCCGTTCTCGATGCCTTCGGCGGTGATCGGCATGTCCAGACCCTTGCCGAGCTGGGCGATGGCATTGACGATTGCGGCGCTGTCCTTGTTGTCGACAAGGCTGGAGACGAAGCTGCGGTCGATCTTGATGCGGTCGAACGGCAGGCTGCGAAGCTGCGCGAGCGAGCTGTAGCCGGTGCCGAAATCGTCGAGGCTGACCTTGATGCCCTGATTCTTGAGGCTGGTGATCAGCGAGCGGACCTGGGCGATGTTCTGGTGCAGGCACGATTCGGTAATCTCGATTTCCAGCCGGTGCGGCGGGAATTTCGCCTCGATCAGCAGCTTGATCAGCTTCTGGGCGAACCAGGGATCGCGCAGTTGCAAGGGCGAGATGTTGACCGAGAGGGTGAGATGATCGTCCCAGGTCTTGGCGTCCTCGAGCGCCTGCGAGATCACGCTTTCCGACAGGTCGGCAATGGCACCGATCTCTTCGGCGATGGGAATGAACAGGTCCGGCGCGACGATGCCGAACTTGGGCGAATCCCACCGTGCGAGCATCTCGAAGCCGATCAGCTTGCCGGTCTGCAGGTCGATCTGCTGTTCGTAGAAGGGCACGAATTCTTGGCGCGGGATGCCCTGCCGGATGCCGTGCTCGATCTCGCTGCGAAAGCGCATCTCGTCCGCCATCTGCGCTTCGAACCAGTAGTAGCTGTTCCGGCCGCGGCGCTTGGCGTGGTACATCGCGATGTCGGCGCGCTCGAGCAGCGTGCGTGCATCGGGCAACTGGTCGTCGATGCCCAGCAGGTCGGATCGGGCGAGGCCGACCGAGGCGGTCACTTCGAGCCGCAGGGCCTCGATGGCGATCGGGCGGCTCATCCGGTCGACAAGGGATTCCGCGATCTGGTCGAGGAACTCGTCGCGACCCGTGTCGAAAGCGAGGGCGACGGCGAATTCGTCGCCGCCGATTCGGCCGATGATCGCCTGCTGGGGCAGGCTCGCCGAAATCCGGCGCGCGCATTCCTGCAGCAGGAGGTCGCCGGTCTTGTGGCCATTGTAGTCGTTGATCTGCTTGAAGTTGTCGAGGTCGATCATCATCAGAACGACCGCGCGATCGTCGACCTGGTTGTCCGCCAGCAGCTTGGCGACGCCGGTGTTGAAACTGCGCCGGTTGAGGTAGCCGGTCAGCGGATCGGTCTCGGCCAGCAGGCGGGCCTGCCGCTCGGCGCGCTTGCGCAGCTTGATCTCGTCGCAGAGCTGGCGATAGCGGCTCCAGCCGAAGATGATGATGGCGATGTTGAGCAGGAAGGCATTGAGGATGAAGTTGTCCGGCCCGGGGCCGCGCTCGAGGATCGAGCGCACGACGGCGGGACCGACTTCGCTGCCGGTCGCGACGAACAGCAGGATCGCGGCGGTGACAATGCCGAGTGCGACGACGTCGATCTGACGGTCCTCTGCGTGATCGGCGCAGACGTCCTGAATGTCTGCCACCTTGGTTGCTGTCACCGAAAATCCCCCCGGAACTGGAATGTGCTGGGGTATTTACCGGGTTAAGCTGAAATTTCCGTAAAGCCTGCCGTTATTGTCGTGGAGGGGCCTTGTCACCGTACCCGATCAAGGCCTCTCAACCGCCTGTTATCATGCGATAAGTCCGATTTCGCGCAGACGCTCCTGCAGATAGTCGTCAGCGGTGATCGCTTGCGGATAGCGATCCGGGTTCTTCGCGCTGATGCACTGGGGAAGGGTAACGAAGCGGAAATCGCTGCGCAAGTGGAGGAAGAACGGCATCGAGTAGCGACTGTGTGTGCTGCGGTCCCCTGCGGGATTGCGCACGCGGTGCGTGGTCGAGGGCAGGACATGGTTGGTCAGGCGCTGCAGCATGTCGCCGATATTGACCACCATCGCCCCTTCGGGCGGCGCCACCGAAAGCCACTGGCCATTCTTGCCAAGCAGTTCGAGGCCTGCCTCCTCCGCGCCGAGCAACAGGGTAATGAGGTTGATGTCCTCATGCGCGCCGGCCCGGATTGCACCCCCCGCATCGCGGCTGACCGGGGGGTAGTGCAGCAGGCGCAGGACTGAGTTGCCGTTCTCGATGGCATGGTCGAACCAGCGCGCATCGAGGCCGAGGTCGATGGCGATCGCCGAGAGCAGTTCGGCGCCGACCCTGTCGAAAGCCGCGTAGAGCCGGGTGAAGGTTTTCTGGAAGTCCTCGATTTCCGCAGGCCAGATGTTGGGCGGCATGGTTGAGGCGAGCGGTGAACCGTCAGGCAGGTCGCGCCCGATGTGCCAGAATTCCTTGAGGTCTTTCTCCGTCGCGCCCTTGGCGACTTCGGTGCGAAACGGCGTGTAGCCGCGCGCCCCGCCCTGGCCGGCCTTGAAGTAGTGCATCTTGGTTTCGACCGGCAGCGCGAAGAACTCTCGGGTCAGGTCCCAGGCCCGCTCGATCAGATCCGGGGCGATACCGTGATCGCGCACCATGGCGAAACCGAAAGTCCGAAAGCTCTCGCCGATGAGCGCGGGCAGGGCTTCGCGGTCGGCGTCGAGACTGAGGACGGGGATTTCGGCAAGGTCCATAGTGGTGCATTCCGTAGTGAATCGTTATGCGGCCTACCTAATTTGTTTCTGGACTTTAGTCGAAACGGAAAGGCAAAAGATGGCGAAGCGCTACTGGCTGATGAAGTCAGAACCCGACGCATACGGCTGGGATGACCTCGTCGCAGAGGGCGAAGGCACCTGGGACGGCGTGCGCAACCATCGCGCGGCGAACAACCTGCGTACGATGGAAGTGGGCGACGAGGCGTTCTTCTACCATTCGAACATCGGCAAGGAGATCGTCGGCATCGTCATGATCAGCGAAGCGGGGATTGCCGATCCCACCGATCCGGAAGGCAAGTGGGCGGCCGTGAAGGTCAAGCCGGTTCGCAAGTTGAAGAAGCCGGTCACGCTCAAGGAAATCAAGGCCGATCCCGAACTGGCGGAGATCGAGCTGGTCAAGCTCTCGCGGCTTTCGGTCGCAGCGATCACGCCCGAGGAATGGGACTACCTTATCGCCAGGTCGGAGGACTGACCGGCATCCGGATGATTGGTCGCGTCTCAGCCACGGCCGGGCGCGCTGCGGGAACCGGATGTCCTGCCTGCCCGTTCTTTCCTAGTGACGGTGGGAAATTTCTTCCGCTGAAACAAGGAGATAATTTTATGGGTGAACTCAAGGACAAGGCCAAGGGCCTCGCTAACGAAATAGCCGGCAACATCAAGCAGGCTGCTGGCGAATCCCGCAATGATCCCTCACTCGAAGCCGAAGGCAAGGCCCAGGAAAAGAAGGGCGAGATGCAGAACCTGAAGGGCAAGGTGAAGGGCGCTTTGGGCGACAAGGTCTAGGTCGCATGCAGGTTCCGCAAGGAAACCGGTTGAAGGGCTGCCGCAAGGCGGCCCTTTTGCGTTGTACGCCAATGCGCTGTGCCGGGCTTGCTCAAACTCGCGCGCGCCGTCCCGTTTTGGGAGGGGCGCGACAAGCGGCTTGCGGAAAAAGTAAACAAAGTCTTAATTTCCGCTTCATGAAAGCCATGAAGCGACGCGCCCTTGTCCTGACCGATGAAGCCGCCCGGCATCCGTTCCGGCGCTCGCTTCCTGCTCATGTGCGCCTGGCGCCGCTGGATCAGGAGGTGCAGCAGGACAATGCCCTTGCCAGGTTGCGCTGGAAGATGACGGGCGGGGACTGGCAGAGCTTCCTGCAGGCCTACTGCGCATCGCTCGTCGCGATGCTCGTCTTTATCGCCTGAGGGCAGATCTTCCCGGGAAAGGGATTGATGTCAGGCCGCTTCTGCGGCCTTTTCTGCGCGAAACAGCAGGTAGCCGAGCCAGGCTGAAGCAACGCAGCACAGCGCCACGACGAGCAATTGCTGTACGATCGCGAGCCCGAGCAGGGTCAGCAGGCCGGTGAGTAGCGAGCCCACCACCATTGCGCCGGAATTGACGATATTGTTGGCGGCCACCGTGCGCGCGGTCTGCGACTTGTCCACGAAAGTGGTCAGGAAGGCATAGAGCGGCACGACGAACATGCCCCCGCACACGGCGATGCCGAGCAGCGTCAGCAACAGCGGCACTGCCAGCGGCTGCGAGAGGAAGGTCGCCACGTCCATCAGTTCGCCCGGTGCGCCGTGAGACGTCCAGGCGCTGCAGACCGTTTCGAACGCGAAGAGGAACAGGCCCATGCCGATCACCGAGAGCGGTGAAAAGCGGGCCGAGACCGTGCCCTTGAGCAGGGCGTTGATCGCAATCGACCCGATGGCGACGCCGACCGAGAACATCACGAGGAACAGGCTGGCGACTTCCTTGCTGGCCGCCAGGATATTCTTGGCAAGCGGCGGGAACTGGATGAACAGGACAGTGCCGATCGCCCAGAAGAAGCTGATCGCGCAGATTGCCAGGAACACCCGCTTGTCCTGCATCGTCGTGCGCACGAGCTGGATCGAGGAGCGCCAGATATGGAAGTCGAGCGGTTCGGGCTTGCACATCGGCGGAGCGGGCGGGACCTGCCGCCCGGCGATATAGCCGATGCAGGCGACCACGAAGACGCTGATCGCCGCGGCATCGACACTGATCCAGCCGGCGACGATGGTTCCGGCCAGGACTGCGATGTAGGTCCCCGCCTCTACGAGGCCGGTGCCGGCGAGCACTTCGCCATCGCGCAGGTGCTGCGGGAGGATGGCGTACTTGATCGGGCCGAAGAAGGTCGAGTGAATGCCCATCGCGAAAAGTGCGACCAGCATCAGCGGAATCGCGATGGTGTGCAGGCCGATGCCCTGCCAGGCAAGCGCCAGTCCGGCTCCGCCCACCAGCATGATCAGGATTTCGCAGAACTTGATGATGCGGATGATCTTCGCCTTGTCGCGCATGTCGGCGAGTTGGCCGGACAGGGCGGAAAGCGCGAAGAAGGGAATGATGAAGATCGCCGAGGCCAAAGCGCTGAAGCGGGCCTCGTCGGCCTCGGAGTTGTAGACGCTGTAGACCACGTAAAGGACCATCGCGTTCTTGAACAGGTTGTCATTGAACGCGCCGAGAAGCTGGGTCACGAACAGCGGCAGGAAACGTCGGGCCCGGATGAGTTTTGACGTCGTTGTCATCTGTTGATCTGTAACCGGCCTCAAATTCTGGTGCGCGGACACTTAAAGCGGTGGGCGAGGGGCACAACCCCTGATCGGCACTTTATTCCTCCCTGCGTTACCGGCTATGGGCATTGCCTGAATGCTCACATTGCCGAATCTCCTCACGCTGTCCCGCATCCTGACTGTGCCGCTTCTGGCATTTCTCTTGTGGTGGCCGAATTGGGAGTTCGGATACGGCCTGGCCTTCGGGCTCTACTGCCTCATGGGCATAACCGATTATTTCGATGGGTATCTCGCGCGCTCGAGCGGGACGGTCTCGAAGCTGGGGATCTTCCTCGACCCGATCGCCGACAAGATCATGGTGGCTGCGGTCATCCTCGTGCTGACGGCGCAGGGCATCCTGCGCGGCCCCTATGTGGGTGACATGCACGTCATCGCCGGCCTGATCATTCTCGTGCGCGAAATCGCCGTCTCGGGCCTGCGCGAATTTCTCGGGCCGCTGCAGGTTTCGGTTCCGGTCAGCAAGCTCGCCAAGTGGAAGACGACTTTCCAGATGGTTTCGCTCGGCGCGCTGATTCTCGGCGGAGCGATGCCCTGGTGGAACGTGCCCTTCGCCGGAATCGCGATCAACCTGCCGCATACCGTGGGCCTGACGACGCTCTGGGCGGCAGCGGCGCTGACGATCATCACCGGCTGGGACTACATGCGCGTCGGCCTCAAGCACATGGACTGATGCGGCGGGCCGATCAGGCCGTCGTCGCCATACGCGTTATCGCAAAGTGCATTCCGGGAGGACTATCCCGCCCGCAATTCGTCCGCCAGCATCCGGAATTCGTCCGAACGCGGGGAATTCCTGCGCCATACGAGCGCGATCTCGCGGTTGGCATTGGGCGAGACGAGAGGGCGGGCCACGACGTTGGTGCCGTTGAGGATGCCTGCGTCGAGCGCCATCTCCGGCAGCATCGTCAGCCCGAGGCCGTTATCGACCATCTGCACGAGCGTGTGCAGGCTGGTACCGATCATCGTTGCGCTGGCACGCAGCTCCGGGCGATTGCAGGCAGCCAGCGCATGGTCCTTGAGGCAATGCCCGTCCTCGAGCAGCAAGAGCCGGTTCTCGTCGATGACGTCGGGAGCGACTTCCTCGGGCGGATTGCGCGGGTCGTCGTGCGGAAAGGCGACGTAGAAGGCGTCGAGTTCGATCGTCTCCTTCTCCACTTCGCCGGTTGCGTAGGGCAGGGCCAGCAGCACGCAGTCGGCCCGGCCGTGGTGAAGCGATTCCATAGCGGCCGCACTGGGTTCCTCGCGCAGGAACAGCTTGAGGTTGGGCCTTTCGCGGCGCAGGCGAGGCAGCATCCGGGGCAGGAGAAAGGGCGCTATCGTCGGGATAACGCTCATGCGCACTTCCCCCGAGAGCGGCTTTCCGCTCGACTGGACGAGTTCGGAAAGCTCCTCGGTCTCGCGCAGGATGCGGTGGGCCTTGGCGACGACGGCATTGCCCAGCGGGGTGAAGCGCACCGCGCGCTTGGTGCGCTCGACCAGCGTCACGTCCAGCAGCGTCTCAAGATCGCGCAGGCCTGCCGAAAGCGTCGATTGCGACACGAAGCAGGCCTCCGCTGCGCGTCCGAAGTGCCCATGCTCATGCAGGGCCACGAGATACTGCAGCTGCTTGAGCGTGGGCTGGTAGACGGTCATCCGGTGGCCTGGCCGCCTTCGTCCTCCGCTGTCGCCATCTCGCCGGTTTCCGCGGCCGCTTCCTGCGGCACCTCGTCATCGACGTGAGTCATCTTGAGCCTGCCGTTCTCGACCGCGAAGGCCAGCTTGCCCTCTACCAGGTCCAGTGCATCCTTGCCGAAGACCTCGTAGCGCCAGCCCTGCAGGATCGGCAGGTTCTTGCGCACGCCCGCTGCGAGCAGTTCGAGTTCATCGCTGCGTGTAAGCAGGCGGGCGGCCACGTCGATCTCGCGCGCGCGGATCTTGACCAGCAGCTTGAGCAGGTCTGCCACGAGGGCGCCTTCCTTGCCGAGAGGAGCCCCGCGCGGTGCGCGCGGCGGCATCTCGTCGTCGGGAAGCGGCTGTGCCCTGGCGATCGTTGCCATCAGGCGCTTGCCGATTTCGTTGTCCTTCCAGCCTTGCGACAGGCCGCGCACCTTGGCGAGGTCCGACTGCTGCTTGGGCGGGTGGTTGGCCAGGTCGGCGAGGGTTTCGTCGCGGGCGATGCGGCCGCGCGGGATGTTCTTGCCCTGCGCTTCATGCTCGCGCCATTCGGCGATCGCCTTGAGGCGGCCGAGCATGGCCGGGTTGCGCCCTGCCGCCTTGATCCGCTTCCAGGCCTGGGTGGGATCGTTGCGGTAATTGTCCGGATCGGCGAGCTTTTCCATTTCCTGGTTGAGCCAGGCCCCGCGCCCGGTCTTGATCAGGCGCTTGAGGATCTTCGGGAAGATCTTGGAAAGGTGGGTGACGTCGCCGATGGCATATTCGATCTGCCGCTCGGTGAGCGGGCGGCGCGACCAGTCGGTGAAGCGCGCGCCCTTGTCGATCGTCAGGCCAAGCCAGGATTCGACCAGGTTGGAATAGCCGATCTGCTCCGACTGGCTGATCGCCATCATTGCGATCTGGGTGTCGAAGATCGGGTGCGGGGTGCGACCGGTGGCGTTGAAGATGATCTCGACGTCCTGGCCGCCGGCGTGGAAGACCTTCAGGACTTCCTCGTTGTCGGTCAGCAGGTCGAGCAGCGGCGACAGGTCGAGGCCTTCGGCCATCGGATCTATCGCGGCAGCTTCCTCCGTATTGGCGATCTGCACGAGGCAGAGTTCGGGCCAATAGGTGTTCTCGCGCATGAATTCGGTGTCGACGCTGACGAAATCGGATTTTGCCAGTCGTTCACACAGGGCAGCGAGATCTTCGGTCTGGGTTATGAGCGGATGAATGATCATTGAACAGCGGCGTTACGCCTAACAGGACGCAGGATCAACGCTCTCGGATAAGGTTTAGGGGAAGGCTCCCCCACTATTTGCGACGAAATAGTCTCTGAAAGAGGCTCGGTTTTTCCAAGGCTTCGAGTTCGGCGATACTTTCAGGAGTGACGATTCGCCTGCGCAACTGCGTTCCGGTGGTGTGCGCCGGGACTTCCGGGGGTTCCCATCCTTCGGGTTCGAGGCCCGGATCGACGCCGGGATCTGCGAGTTCGCGAAGCTCCAGAAGAGCGGCGGTTTCCTCGAGTGGGCGGTGGTCCTCGAAAGGTTCCGCAGGGCCGGTCGCAGGCTGGTACGTCGCGGGCGCGAAGCTGCCATGGCCGGGTCCGGTCGTATCGGCGACGGGGCCGGCAATCGGCGCAGACTGCAGCGCCGGCTCGCAGACGAAGGCATCGGGCGCGGCCACGGCGGGAGCCGCGACGAAAGGATAGGATTCGTTGCTGCCGACCAGCACTGCCATGGGGCGCGGCAGGCCTTCGCGCATGGCCGTGTCGCGGACGGCGATATGGGCAAGGACGGCGATGAAGCTGGCGCCCAGCATATAGGCGCGGCGTTCCTCTTCGCTGGCGTCGCCGCCGGGACGGCAGCGCTGCTCGAGCGCGAAAACTGCGCCGTAGAGATCGTCGATGCCGGCAATGCCGATCGTGTCGTCCACTTCGACAAATCGATCCGTCCAGCGGCTTGCGGCGCCGACGTAGCCGCCCAGAAGCGAAGCGCGGTCGCTGCGCGAGAAAGGCCAAGCGTCATCGCTGTAGTAATGCGTCTCGACGTGCGGCGGCATCAGGCCGGAAGGGTCGGGCGATAGGCCGATGTGGCCCGGGTCGCTGAGGTCGATGCCGATGGCGGTGATCGGCGCGCCCAGCGCGTCCAGGTGCGCCAGTCGTCCGGCGATGTCTTCCCATCCCGTGATCAGGAGGTCTGCGGAGGTGATCTGCGGGAAACGTTCGGGCAGGGGAAGTTCCGGGCCGCTGACCAGGGCGATTCGGCTTCGCAGCCAGGTTTCCGCCTGTTCGGCCTGGCCTTCGCGCAACAGGACCTCGATGGCATGGCGGAATTCCTCATCGACCATTCCGTCGATCGTGATTTCGGCCAGCATGTTATTCTCTCCTGATGACCCGTAGGATCGCAGATAGAAGTGCAATCGTTTATTTCGGGTTACGAGATTAATTTCGGGTAACGCCCCGGCATCTTGCGGGCCTGCGGGCGAGGGCGGAAATCGGCTCAGGGCAAACGCCATCTGGAAATCGTGGCGGCAGTCCTCTAGGGGGCTGCGCTTGCAACCAGTTTTCTTGAGAAGAAGCGCGACCACGCCATGACCCATCCCTATCGCTCCCACACTTGCGGCGCCCTGACTGCGGCCGATGTCGGCCAGACCGTCCGCCTGTCCGGCTGGGTACATCGCAAGCGTGACCACGGCGGCGTTCTCTTCGTGGACCTGCGCGACCACTACGGCATCACCCAGGTGGTGACCGATGCGGATAGCCCCGCGCTCGAAATTCTCGATTCGCTGCGTCTCGAAAGCGTCGTGACCATCGAGGGCAACGTGAAGGCACGCACCGAGGCAACGGTGAACCCGAACCTGCCGACCGGCGAGATCGAGGTCTATGCGCGCAGCGCCACGGTGCTGTCGAAGGCCGAGGAACTGCCGATGCCGGTCGCCGGTGAGCAGGAGTATCCGGAGGACATCCGCCTCAAGTACCGCTTCCTCGACTTGCGCCGCGAGACGCTGCACGCCAACATCGTGACGCGCACCAAGATCATCTCGGACATGCGTCGCCGCATGGAAGGCATCGGCTTCACCGAGTACTCGACGCCGATCCTCACTGCGTCCTCGCCCGAAGGCGCGCGCGACTTCCTCGTGCCCAGCCGCATTCACGCCGGCAAGTTCTACGCGCTTCCGCAGGCGCCGCAGCAGTACAAGCAGCTGCTGATGGTTGCCGGATTCGACCGCTACTTCCAGATCGCGCCGTGCTTCCGCGACGAGGACCCGCGCGCCGACCGCCTGCCGGGCGAGTTCTACCAGCTCGACCTCGAGATGAGCTTCGTTACCCAGGAGGAAATCTGGGAAACGATGGAGCCGGTGATCCAGGGCGTCTTTGCCGAGTTCGCCAAGGGCAAGCCGGTCACCCCCTCGGGTGAATTCCGCCGCATTCCCTATGCCAAGGCGATGCTGGACTACGGTTCAGACAAGCCGGACCTGCGCAATCCGATCGTCATCAAGGACGTGACCGAGCACTTCAAGGGTTCGGGCTTCGGCATCTTCGCGGGTATCGTCGAGAACGGCGGCACGATCCGCGCGGTCCCGGCGCCGGGCGCGGGCGCTGGCAGCCGCAAGTTCTTCGACGAGATGAACAACTGGGCCCGCGGCGAGGGCTTCTCGGGCCTGGGCTACATCAACATCAAGGACGGCGTCCCCGGCGGCCCGATTGCCAAGAACCATGGCGAGGACAAGACCGCGGCGCTGATCGAGGCACTGGGCCTTGGTCCCAACGACGGCGTGTTCTTCGCTGCCGGCAAGGAAGAGCAGGCGGCCAAGCTCGCCGGTCTCGCCCGCACCCGCGTCGCCGAGCAGCTCGACCTGATCGACAAGGACCGCTTCGAGCTGTGCTGGATCGTCGACTTCCCGTTCTTCGAATGGGACGAGGACAACAAGAAGGTCGACTTTGCGCACAACCCGTTCTCGATGCCGCAGGGCGGCATGGAAGCGCTGACCTCGCAGGACCCGCTCACGATCAAGGCGTTCCAGTACGATCTCGTGTGCAACGGCTACGAGATCGCTTCCGGCTCGATCCGTAACCAGAGCCCTGAGCTGATGGTCGCGGCTTTCGAGAAGGTCGGCCTGTCGAAGCAGGACGTCGAGGATCGTTTCGGCGGCCTATACCGCGCATTCCAGTACGGCGCGCCGCCGCATGGCGGCATGGCGGCCGGTGTCGACCGTATCGTCATGCTCCTGTGCGGCGCACAGAACCTGCGCGAAGTCACGCTGTTCCCGATGAACCAGCGCGCCGAAGACCTGCTGATGGGCGCGCCGTCACCGGCCGAGCTGAAGCAGCTTCGCGAACTGCACCTGCGCGTCGTCGATGCGGTGAAGCCCGCCGTTGCCACGCCGGGCCACGTTGTCGCGCCCGACGCAGGCTGATAGACTGATGTCTGCCTGAAATGGGTAGGCCGGCTCCGGTTGAGCCGGCCCGCGCATTCGCCCTGGCCTGCATCCGGGGCATGCGTGACCAGGCAGCCATCCGGCGAGCCCCATGGCCTTGCAGGTGCGGCGATGGTCGCTGCGCTTGAGGTTGGAGCTTGTACAATGCAGCAGCAGATTGCGCTTATCACGCTTGGCGTCGCCGACATGGCCCGGGCCAAGGCTTTCTATCGCGAAGGGTTCGGCTGGGAGCCGGCGTTCGAGATGGACGACGTCGCCTTCTTCCAGATGAACGGGTTCGTCTTCGGGATCTGGGGGCGCGGCGACCTCGACGGGGACATGCAGCGCAAGGCATCGGGTTCGGGCAGTTTCGCCCTGGCGCACAACGTCGAGAGCGCGCAGGCCGTAGATGATGCCATTGCGCGGCTCGTCGCAACCGGAGCATCGCTGCTGCGCAAGGCGGACAGCCCGCCCCATGGCGGCTATCGCGGTTATGTGGCCGACCCGGACGGCCATGCCTGGGAAATTGCCTGGAATCCCGCCTGGACAGTGGATAACAGGGGGTATGTCACCTTGCCGACATCCTCCTAAGTTCAGCGGGAGGCTTGCCAGCTCGACTCGTTGTCATTAGGGCGACTTTCGAGATTTTATCCTCCGGATTGAGAAGGGGTCTATTCAAATGAGCGATACCGCCGATCGGGTTAAGAAGATCGTCGTTGAGCACCTCGGCGTCGAAGCCGACAAGGTGACCGAAGAAGCAAGCTTCATCGACGACCTGGGCGCAGACAGCCTCGACATCGTCGAGCTGGTCATGGCCTTCGAAGAAGAGTTCGGCGTTGAGATCCCGGACGATGCTGCTGAAAAGATCAGCACCGTTTCCGATGCGATCAAGTACATCGAAGAAAACAAGGGCTGAGCCAGTCCTTCGGTTTCGCCGCTTCCCTGACTGATGTCAGGGGGCGGGATGCCGGAACCCGGATTGATATCGACAGGCTCGACCTCTAAGGGGCGGGCCTGTTGCCGTTTCGGCCAACTGAATTTCCCTGGCCAGATGCATTACCGGCCAACTGCATTTTTGGAGAGCATGAATGCGTCGCGTCGTCGTTACCGGACTTGGTCTTGTCACCCCGCTGGGTGCCGATGTTGAGACCACCTGGGCCAATATCCTCGCCGGCAAGAGCGGCGCTGGGCCGATCACCAAGTTCGATGCCTCGGACCAGAAATGCCGTATCGCCTGCGAAGTGAAGCCGGCCGATCATGAATATGGCTTCGACGCCAACAAGCGCGTCGACCACAAGGTCCAGCGTCAGGTCGATCCCTTCATCGTCTTCGGCATCGATGCCGCGGGCCAGGCGATCGAAGACGCCGGTCTTGCCGACATGGATGAGGAAACCCGCCTCATGGCCGGCTGCTCGATCGGTTCGGGCATCGGCGGCCTGCCGGGCATCGAAAGCGAATCGCTCGTGCTGGCCGAGAAGGGCCCGAGCCGCGTCTCGCCGCACTTCGTCCACGGCCGCCTGATCAACCTGATCTCGGGTCAGGTCTCGATCAAGTACGGCCTGATGGGCCCGAACCACGCGGTCGTCACCGCCTGCTCGACCGGCGCCCATTCGATCGGCGACGCGGCGCGCATGATCAAGGACGGCGATGCCAACATCATGCTGGCGGGCGGCGCGGAAAGCACCATCTGTCCGATCGGCATTGCCGGCTTTGCGCAGGCCCGCGCGCTCTCGACCAATTTCAACGACGATCCGAGCAGGGCCAGCCGCCCTTACGATCAGGCCCGCGACGGCTTCGTCATGGGTGAGGGCGCCGGCGTCGTCGTGCTCGAGGAGTACGAGCACGCAAAGGCCCGCGGTGCCAAGATCTACGCCGAAGTGATCGGCTACGGTCTTTCGGGCGATGCCTACCACGTCACCGCGCCGCATCCCGAAGGCTCGGGCGCATACCGCTCGATGGCGATGGCGCTGCGCAAGGCCGGCGTCGAGCCCAAGGACATCGACTACATCAATGCCCACGGCACTTCGACGCCGCTTGGCGACGAGCTCGAACTTGGCGCGGTGCGCCGCCTCTTCGGTGATGCCATCAACGATGTCTCGATGAGCTCGACCAAGTCGGCGATCGGGCACCTGCTTGGCGGTGCTGGCGCGGTGGAATCGATCTTCTGCATCCTCGCACTGCGCGACCAGATCGTGCCGCCGACCCTCAACCTCGATAACCCGAGCGAGAGCTGCCAGGGCGTCGACCTCGTGCCGCACACCGCGAAGAAGCGCGAAGTGCGCGCAGTGCTCAACAACAGCTTCGGGTTCGGCGGCACCAACGCCAGCCTGGTGATGCGCAAGATCGACTGAGGCGATAGCCGATGGAGCGGACGGGCCGATGATGTCCCGGCGCGGATGGATTCTGGCCGCGGTGCTTGCCGCGGCCGTCCTCCTGGCTCTCTGGAGCTTCCTGGGCGGCTGGTTCGGTTCCGGCCCTCTGGAGAAGGACCGCAACTTCATCGTGCCTGCGGGCGCCAGCCTGACGGCAGTTGCGGAAAGGCTGGAAGAGCAGGGCGTGATCCGTTCCGCTTCCGGCTTCGCGCTGCGTGCGCGGATCTTCGGCGGCGGCGGCGCCATCAAGGCCGGCGAGTTCGCCATCCCCGCCCATGCCAGCCCCTCGCGGGTGCTCGGCATCATCACCAGCGATGACGTGATCCGCCGCTATGTCACCATCCCCGAGGGCATGCCCTCGATCATGGTGCAGGAGCGGCTGATGGCGACGCCGGAACTGACCGGGGAAGTACCGGTGCCCGAAGAGGGCTCGGTGCTGCCCGACAGCTATGCCTATCAGTCGGGCGACAGCCGGGAGGACGTTCTGCGCCGCATGCAGGCCGCGATGACCCGCACGCTCAAGGAGGAGTGGGGCAAGCGCGGCAAGGACCTTGTGGTGAAGACGCCCGAGGAAGCTCTGATCCTCGCCTCGATCGTCGAGAAGGAGACCGGCAAGGCCTCCGAGCGGCGCATGGTGGCCGGCCTCTATTCCAATCGGCTGCGCGAAGGCATGCTCTTGCAGGCGGACCCGACGATCATCTACCCGATCACCAGGGGCAAACCGCTGGGCCGCCGCATCCTCCAGTCGGAAATCCAGGCGGTCAACGACTACAATACCTACACGATGGTCGGCCTGCCCAGGCATCCGATCACCAATCCCGGCCGCGCTTCGATCGAGGCTGTCCTGCATCCGGCCAGGACCGATGCGCTCTACATGGTTGCGGACGGTACCGGGGGTCATGCTTTCGCCGCGACTTTGGCCGAGCATAACGACAACGTGAAGAAGTGGTTCGCGATCCGTCGCCAGCGCGGTGAACTCTGACGCCTGATGCGCTAGGTTGCCCGCCGCGCCGCTGACGGCGCGCAACCCGAGGAGGCCACCATCGGCGCGAATCTGCCCGGACAAGCCCTTAGTCCCGAGCGCAAGCCCGGCGCGCCCCTGCTGGTCACGGCCGAACTCCCGGGCGACGTCCTCTCATGGGCCGATGGCCTGCGCCGCGCCCACTACCCGCCTGAACGCAATCGCCTGCGGGCTCATGTCACGCTGTTCCATGCTCTGCCGGCCTCTGTGGAGGAGGAGCTTGTGCAGGTCCTCAAGGACCTCGCCGCAAGCCCGCCACCGCCCGCGCGCATGACCGGCCTGATGAAGCTCGGGCACGGCACTGCCCTTGCAGTCGAAGCGCCTGAGATCGTCGAATTGCATGGCGTTATCGCCGAGCGCATGCACGGTCTGTTGACCAGCCAGGACGCAAGGCCATTGCGGCTTCACATCACGATCCAGAACAAGGTAACGGCTGAGGAGGCACGGGCGCTGCAGGCCGAACTGGCGCCGCAACTGAAGCCTGTTCCATTCCGTTTTCGCGGCTTCGGCCTCTACGCCTGGGAAGACGGCTTGTGGCGCGAAATCAGGACGATTCCTTTTCGCGGATAATTCGTCATTTCAGGTGTTGACCGATCCCAACCTCCCCCCTAAAGGACGCGGCCTGCACCGGGCAAACCGGGGCGGCCGGAACAGGCCACATGGTATGGCGGAGTAGCTCAGCCGGTTAGAGCAGCGGAATCATAATCCGCGTGTCGGGGGTTCGAGTCCCTCCTCCGCTACCATCTCCCTATCCGGAAGCTTCCATCAGCTTCCGCATTTTTCCAAAAATCGAAGAAAAAGTAGAGGGTTGCGGGTGATTCGCGTCCGCATGCGCCCGTGCCCTTCCACATGCAGCCAGATTTGGTGTGGGGGTATTTTGGGGGTAGTTTTGCGGAGTATCGGAAAGGAGCGATACCCCCATGCCTCTGACGGAGACTCAAGCCAAAAATGCCAAGCCCCGCGAGCGGGCATATAAGCTTGCCGATAGCGAGGGTTTGTTCCTGCTCGTCCAGCCAAATGGCACGAGGCTTTGGCGGATGAAGTACCGCTTTGCAGGAAAGGAAAAGCTGCTGTCGTTCGGGGCTTATCCGGCGCTGGGGATCGCAGCTGCCCGGGATAAGCGCAAAGCCGCTAAGGCGCTGCTTGCCGAGGGCAAGGATCCGATGAAGGCCAAGGGCGAGGTGACATCGGAGAACGGTGACACCTTCTACACGGTGGCGAAACGCTGGCACGAGAACCGCCAGTCGGCGTTGAATCCGGCACACGCCGAACGTGTCTGGTCACGAATGGAGCGGGAC
>Ga0098035_1000715_pt1 | contig 16398 bp, 17 predicted proteins | sample 3_EtaG_FD_75046 | JGI IMG/M metagenome (GOLD analysis project Ga0098035, IMG submission 75046) | Marine viral communities from the Subarctic Pacific Ocean - 3_ETSP_OMZ_AT15126 metaG | ecosystem: Environmental > Aquatic > Marine > Oceanic | place: Pacific Ocean | collected 2015-01-07
ACTGCGGGAGGCGGCGACCCGCCTTGTCGATCTGGATGTGAACAAGCGCGACGCGGCGGAACTGATTAACCAGGCGATCAACCGTCTGCCCTGGCGTGGCCGGGCGAGCGATACCGAGCGCGCCACTGTCCGCGCCGCCTTTGACGACCTCACCGAGAAATCCGGATTTGCGAGCGGTGCAAGGGATAACGCGAACGCCGTGGTCAATGAATGCTATGACCGCACCATGGCCGGCAGCCTCAGCTTCCGCGCCTGTCTGGGCAGCTGGCATGACCGCCTGATCGGCACGCTCAACACGAAGTACTGGAAATCCCTCGGCGCCGGGAGTTAGGCGCCTTTTCTTCCCATAAAAAAGCCCGGCAATTTCTTACCGGGCTTTTTCTTTTATTGTAAGGCGTTATCAGCCGTTGTGCAGGATCTGGCTGAGGAACAGCTGGGTCCGTTCGCTTTGCGGATTCTCGAAGAATTCCGTTGGCGGCGCCTGCTCGATAATCTCGCCCTCGTCCATGAAGATCACCCGGTCGGCGACGGTCTTGGCGAAGCCCATTTCATGGGTCACGCAGATCATCGTCATCCCCTCCTCGGCAAGGCTGATCATGGTGTCCAGCACCTCGGAGATCATTTCCGGGTCAAGCGCCGATGTCGGCTCATCAAACAGCATGATGCGCGGATTCATGCAGAGCGAGCGCGCAATCGCCACACGCTGCTGCTGACCACCGGAGAGCTGGCCCGGATATTTCAGCGCCTGCTCCGGGATTTTCACCCGTTCGAGGAACTTCATGGCAATTTCCTCGGCTTCCGCCTTCGGGGTCTTGCGGACCCAGATCGGCGCCAGCGTACAGTTCTCCAGAACCGTCAGATGCGGAAACAGGTTGAAATGCTGGAAGACCATCCCCACCTCGCGGCGGATTTCATCGATCTTCTTCACATCGTTGGTCAACTCGATCCCGTCGACGATGATCTGGCCCTGCTGATGCTCCTCCAGCCGGTTGATGCAGCGGATCATCGTTGACTTGCCGGAGCCGGACGGCCCGCAGACAACGATTTTCTCTCCCCGCTCCACCGTCAGGTTGATGTCTTTCAGGACATGAAATTCCCCATACCATTTATGCATCCCGATCAGCTGGATCGCGACATCAATATCCGATTGAGTCATGGCTGCTTCACTCATATTTTCCACCCCTTATCTTTTATGACCGGTATGGAGCTTGTTCTCCAACCAGATGCTATAACGTGACATGCCGAAGCAGAAGACCCAGAAGACAGCGGCCACGAAGACATAGCCTTCGGTCGCCATCCCGACCCATTCCTTATCGGTGGTTCCGGCCTTGACGATGCTCAACAGATCCAGCAGACCGATGATCAGCACCAGCGTCGTATCCTTGAACAGGCCGATGAAGGTGTTGACGATGGACGGAATGGAAATCTTGAGCGCCTGAGGCAGAATAATCAGCCCCATCGCCTGCCAATAGCCGAGACCAAGGCTTTTCGCCGCCTCCATCTGGCCTTTCGGGATCGCCTGCAATCCGCCGCGCACCACCTCGGCCATATAGGCCGCGGAGAAGAGCGACATGCCGACGAGTGCCCGGATGAGCTTGTCGAAGTTCACGCCTTCGGGCAGGAACAGCGGCAACATGACCGAGGCCATGAACAGCACGGTGATCAGCGGCACGCCGCGGACGAACTCGATAAATCCGACGCAGAGCATCCGCACGATCGGCATGCTTGACCGCCGGCCGAGAGCGAGAACAATCCCCAGCGGCAGCGACACGAAAATCGAGACCGATGCCAACACCAGGGTCAGGAAGAGACCGCCCCACTGCGAGGTTTCTACAACCGGCAGGCCGAAGGATCCGCCGTAGAACAGGAAGTAGCAAACGATCGGCACGAATACGAACATGTAGATCGCCGGCCATTTCTTGTTCTTCACGTAATCCGTCAGGACCAAGAATAGCCCGATCGCGGCAAGGACATAGCCGACATCGACACGCCAGCGTTCCTCAACCGGATAGAAGCCGTACATATTCTGGCCGAACCGGGCCTTGATAAAGACCCAGCAGGCGCCTGTCCCGGTGCAGTCCTCGCGGGTCTCCCCGACAAAATTGGCATTGATGAAGGCGTAGGAAATAATCCCGCTCAATGCCCACCAGACCACATAGATTGACACCACCGTCAGCAGCGCGTTCAACGGGCTGGAGAACAGGTTCTCCCGCATCCAGCCGATGACGCCGGTCTGGCTGACGGGCGGTGGCAGATCCTCATGGCGTTCTGTTTTAACTATAGCCATCTTATCTCTCCACCAATGCAATGCGTTTATTGTACCAGTTCATAAACATCGAAATCAGGAGGCTTATGGACAGGTAGAACAACATCGTTATGAGAATGCACTCAATCGCCTGACCCGTCTGGTTGAGCGAGGTTCCGGCAAAAAGGGCCGTAATGTCCGCATACCCGATGGCGGTGGCGAGGGAAGAGTTTTTCGTCAGGTTCAGATACTGGCTTGTCAGCGGCGGGACGATCACCCGGAGCGCCTGTGGCAGGATCACCAACCGGGTGGTCATTGACGGGCGCAGGCCCAGTGAATGTGCCGCCTCCGTCTGGCCGTGGCTCACCGCGTTGATGCCCGAGCGGACAATCTCGGCGATAAAGGCGCCCGTATAGATCGAGAGACCCAGCAGGAGTGCCAGGAATTCCGGTTCCATGGACCAGCCGCCCTTGATGCTGAACCGGCCGAATTCCGGATAGCTCATCGTAAAGGGATTGCCCATCGCCAGGGACGCAATGACCGGCAGCAGGATTATCAGGGCCAGGCTTACCCAGAACACCGGGAAAATCTGCCCTGTCAGGTCCTGGCGCTTATGGGCCCAGTTGCGGATGAAGAGGGACGCGACGATGGCGACAAGAAGCGACACCGGAAGAACCCAGAAGCCGGTTGACGGAATCATGGCCGGGAAGTTAACACCGCGGTTGTTGACAAAGAAATTGTTGCCGATCGACATACTGTCACCGACGAGCGGCAGGACCGACAGGACGGCAAAATACCAGAACATCAGCTGCACCAGCAGCGGGATATTGCGGATCACCTCGATATAGACGGCGGCGATCTTGTTAACGACCCAGTTCTTGGACAGTCTCAGGACGCCAACGATAAATCCGATAATGGTGGCCAGTAAAATGCCGGAAATCGACACGGCAAGGGTATTGATAATACCAATAAGAAGAACATCAAGATGGGTGGACGTCTGACTGCTGTAGTCCATCAAGAGGACGATGCCGATGCCAAAGCCCGCAGGCTGGCTCAAAAAATTAAACCCGGACGCGATGCCGCGTTTTTCCAAGTTTATTGCTGTATTGTGTCCAACATACCAGACGAAAGCAATAAACAGCACAATAACGACAATTTGATAAAAGATTGCCCTTATTCGTGGGTCTCTAAACTTGTTGATCTTGGCGACTTCAAGATCTGCTGCTTCTGCCGTCATAAACTACACCTCCCCAGGGATTGTTAAGATTACGGCTGCCAATAGGCAAAAGGAGCGCATGTCCGGTCAAAACAGGCCATGCGCTCCTTTCACATAATCATTACACCCTTAGCGCAGTGGTGGTGCGTAGAGAATGCCTCCCTTGTTCCACTGTGCGTTCAGACCGCGAGCAATGTTGAGGGCTGTTCCTTCACCAAGGTTGCGGGCAAAGCTTTCGCCATAGTTGCCAACATTCTTGATAATGTTGTAGGCCCATTCGTTGGAGAGGCCGAGCTGTTGTCCAAGGTCACCGGAAGTGCCCAGCATACGCTGGATGCCAGGGTTCTTGGTGTTTGCTTTCAAATCGTCGACATTTGCCGAAGACACATTCAACTCTTCCGCTTCGATCATGGCGTTCAATGTCCAGCGGGCAATATCACCCCACTGGTTGTCGCCGTGACGGACGAGCGGACCGAGCGGCTCTTTCGAGATCACTTCCGGCAGAACGATATGGGCTTCCGGATCAGCGATAACCGAACGCTGTGCATAGAGGCCGGACTGGTCCGTCGTGTACACGTCGCAGGTATCTTTCAAATAAGCTTCGCGTACCTCATCTGCCGTGTCGAAAACGACTGAGTCGTATTTCATGCCGTTGGCGGTGAAGTAGTCGGCAAGGTTCAGTTCGGTGGTTGTACCGGACTGCACGCAGACCCGGGCGCCGTCAAGCTCAAGCGCGGATTTCACGCCGAGGGATTTTTTGACCATGAAGCCCTGACCGTCATAGTAGTTAACGCCGACGAATTCGAAGCCGAGGTTAACGTCGCGGCTGAAGGTCCAGGTCGTGTTCCGGGCCAGCACGTCAATTTCGCCTGACTGCAGGGCGGTAAACCGCTCCTTCGCTGTCGTGGGGGTATATTTCACCTTGTCCGGGGCACCGAAAATGGCAGCAGACATCGCGCGGCAGAAATCCACGTCGAAGCCTTCCCATTTGCCTTCGTTGTTCGGCGCGGCAAAGCCCGCCAGACCGGTTGTAACACCACATTGGATGAAGCCCTTGGCTTTTACATCATCCAGGGTTGCTGCGGTTGCCGCTGTCGCCATAAAAGACGCGGCTGCTGCGACAGCAATAAAACTCGCTTTTTTCATGAAAATGACCTTCCTGTCCATTGATAATTCTCAATATTCTGTCCGGTAAATCACATACTTCAATTAAGTACTGTACCCTTATTTTGAGCACTTGAGTGAATTACACGCGGAGATCATAATCTATGTTATCATGACCTCCTAAGTCTTTGACGATAGTAAATTTATACATCTCGTCAATGTAAAAATTTGCTGCAAGTGCGAAAAAAGCCATTGTGCCATGATATGATGGGTGAAATTTGCTCTTTTAACTTTGCCGTCCATCCTATATGCAATGAACAATAGCAAAAACTAATCAGCAGGCTGTCCCCTCCCATGAAAGATGAAACAAAATTAGTCACCGCCGGACGTGATCCAGAAGGTAATTTCGGCATCGTCAATGTCCCCGTTTATCATGCCTCGACCATTCTCTATCCGTCATTGGACGCATTGCAGAAGACTCACGCGGCGCGCGCGGCGGGCGAGCGGGTCGTCTCCTACGGCCGGATCGGCACACCGACAACCTGGTCGCTGGAGGATGCGGTCGCTGATCTGGAAGGCGGATACCGCGCGCAGGTGTTCCCCTCCGGCCTCGCGGCGTGCGCAAACGCGATACTCGCCGTCGTCAAGACTGGTGATCACATGTTGGTGACAGATAGTGTCTATGGCCCGGTACGGGTCTTCTGCGATAATTTCCTGTCTCGATTCGGCGTTGAGGTGACCTACTATGACCCGCTTGTCGGTGCCGGCATCGGCGAGCTGATGCGCCCGAATACAACGGCTGTCTATACCGAGGCGCCGGGCTCGCAGACCTTCGAGATGCAGGACATCCCCGCCATCGCGGACGTCGCGCATTCAAAGGGTGCGGTGGTGCTGACGGACAATACCTGGGCGTCTCCCCTCTTCTTCAAACCGTTCGAGCATGGGGTCGATATCTCGATCCAGGCAGGGACGAAATATATCGTCGGCCATAGCGACGTCATGATCGGCACGGTTACGGCAAACAAGGAATACTGGCCACAGCTGCAGAAGAGCGCGAATATGCTCGGCCAGACTGCCGGACCGGATGATGTTTATCTTGCCCAGCGCGGCATTCGCACGCTGTCGGTGCGGCTGAACCAGCATATGGAGAACGCGCTTCAGGTGGCCGAATGGCTCAAGGGACGGCCGGAGGTTCATTCGGTGCTGCATCCCGCCCTGCCCGACGATCCCGGTCACGCCATCTGGAAACGCGATTTTCTCGGCGCCTCGGGACTGTTCTCTATCCGACTTAAGGAAGTTCCGAAAGCAGCCCTCGCCGCCTTCCTCGACGATCTGGAATTGTTCGGCATGGGCTATTCCTGGGGCGGCTATGAAAGCCTGATTATTCTGGCCGATCCCACCAGCTATAGGACGGCTACGACATGGGACAATACGAACCCTCTTTTAAGGCTCCATATCGGGCTTGAGGCCGTGGATGACCTGATTGCAGATTTAAAGAGCGGCTTTGACCGGCTAAACGCGGCAAAATAGTATTAGACGACGAATCGGCGACTGATTCGACAAAATAGGATAAGATGATCCGATGGACAGCGATATTCTGGACAGCATTACCTTTGACGCGAACGGTCTCGTCCCTGCGATTGCGCAACAGCATGACACGGGCGAGGTGTTGATGATGGCCTGGATGAACCGCGATGCTGTTCAGGAAACCCTCGAAAAAGGGCAGGTCTGTTACTGGTCGCGCTCCCGCGGGAAGCTGTGGCGCAAGGGCGAAAGCTCCGGCCATGTGCAGCGGCTCGTTGATTTTCGCGTCGATTGCGATGGTGATACGCTCCTGCTGCTGGTCGAGCAGACCGGCGTGGCCTGCCATACCGGTCGCCATAACTGCTTTTTCACGAGCATCCGCGACGGCAAGGCCGAGATTATCAGCGATGTGGAGATCTCCCCTGAGGAGATCTACGGGGACAAGACCCCCGCCCCATGAGCATGTCCCCGGCAGAGCTGGACGTTATCCTGCTTTCCCTGAAAGTCGCGCTCTGGTGTGTCGGTATTTCCCTGCTGCCCGCGTTGTTCATCGCCTGGCTTCTCGCCCGGCGGGAGTTTTACGGCAAGACGGCGCTGAATGTACTGGTGCACCTGCCGATCGTCCTGCCGCCGGTAGTGGTGGGCTATTTCCTGCTGGTCCTGCTTGGTAATCGCGGTGTGATCGGCGCGTGGCTGCTGGACCATTTCGGCATTTCCCTCATTTTCAACTGGAAGGGTGTTGTCGCGGCCACGGCGGTGATGGCCTTTCCCTTCATCACCCGAGCCATCCGCCAGGCCATTGAGGCGGTGGACCAGAACCTTGAGGTCGCCGCCCTCACCCTGGGCCGGTCTCCGGCCATGGTCTTCCTCACCATCACGCTGCCGCTGATCATTCCGGGCATTCTCGCCGGGATCACCCTCCGCTTTGCCCGCGCACTCGGGGAGTTTGGCGCAACCATCACCTTTGTCGCCAATATCCCCGGCGAGACACAGACCCTGCCGCTCGCCATCTATACCCTTCTTCAGACACCTGACGCGGAAACGGCGGTGTGGCGGCTGGTCATTATCTCGGTCGTACTGGCTTTCGGCGCCATAGCCCTTTCCGAATGGCTGACCCGTCGCTCGACCCGCCGGCTGGGAGGCAGCGTGTAATGTTTGATATTCGCGTCAAGAAATCCCTCGGCCGCTTTCACCTGAGCACGGATATCAAGGCCGAGGCCGGGCTGACTGCCCTGTTCGGTCCGTCCGGCGCAGGCAAGACATTGCTGGCGAAGATGCTGGCCGGACTGGTCACCCCCGATGAGGGGCATATCGAGCTTGCCGGGCGGACCCTGTTCAGCAGCGCGAAGAATATCAACATCCCCGTTCATCAGCGGCATATCGGCTTTGTCTTTCAGGAGCATCGCCTGTTCCCCCATTACTCGGTGCGTGGCAATCTCACCTATGGCAACGGTCGACGCGCTGGCAAGGCCACACCGGTTTCGTTCGAGAAGGTGGCCGACATTCTTGGTCTCGCGGCGCTTCTGGACCGGGAACCCGCGTCACTCTCCGGCGGGGAGCGCCAGCGGGTCGCCATCGGCCGGGCGCTGCTCAGCAACCCGAAAATCCTGATCTTGGACGAACCCCTCTCCAGTCTCGATGACGCGCGGAAGAGGGAAATCCTCCCGTTGATCGAGGCGTTGAAATCAGAATTCGATATCCCTACCCTCTATATTTCTCATTCGATCGAGGAAATTACCCGCCTCGCCGATACCCTGCTGCTGCTCGACAACGGGGCAATGAAGGCGGTGGGACCAACGGCCGATATCCTGACCCGGCTTGACCTCATCCCCTATGCCGGCGGCTATGATGCCGGTACCCTGATCGCGGCAACCGTCACCGCCTATGAACCCGCCCATCACATGCTGACGCTCGAAACGGCGGGCGGCGGGAAACTCTATATCACCGGCGTCGCGAAGGAAATCGGCAGTTCGGCCCGCCTGCGGATCCGGGCGCGCGATGTCGCCCTCTCAAAGACGGAACCGAAATCCATGTCGATCCTCAACCGGTTCAAGGGCCGCCTCGTCGACCATTGCAGCGGCGCCGAGGGGATGGAGGAACTGCTGCTGGATGTCGGCTTTCCGCTGACGGCGCGAATTACCCGCAAGTCGTTCGAGGATATGAAGCTCACCAAGGACACACCCGTCTGGGCGCTGGTGAAAGCAGTAACGATCAGCCGGGCCTGAGGGGCGGAAAGGTCAGCGGTTGCTTTGGCTCGGCGTCATGGCGAGGGTCTTGATATAATCCTCGATCGCGTCGCGGTCTTTCAGGTACAGCGTCTTACCCTTTTTCAGGACCATCCCCTCATGTCCAAGCTGGCCGAGCACGCGCGCCACGGTCTCCCGCGTCGTCGAAACCCGGCTCGCAATCACGCTCTGGGTCGGCATCGGATAGATCAGCCAGCTGTTCGCGGTCAGGGGGTCCGGTTCCGCCATACGCAGCAGTTCCTGGCAGACCCGTTGCACCGCGCCCAGGGTCGACAGGTCAAGGATGCGGTCGTCATTGATGCGGATGATCCGGGCGAGCCGCTGCAGCACCGACATCATGATTGTCGGATTACGCATCAGCAAGTCGCGGAAAAGCTCCGGGCTGAGGCTCGCCAGCAGGCAGCGCGAACTCGCCACCACATTGGCCGACCGCGCCCGTCCGTCGATCGCCGAGAGCTCGCCGAAATACTGCCCTTCCCCAACGGTGGCGTAGGTCACCTCCCGCCCCGAGACGCCGTAATTGACGATATTGACGCTGCCGGAAACAACGAAATACATATCGCGGCTGTCTGTCGACCTCTCCAGGATCTGCTCATTCGCGCCATAAGTCCGCCAGACGCATTTGGCGGCAATTTCCGCGCGCTCCTGAGGCGTGAGCTCACTCAGCAATTCTATGTTTTCAAGATTTTGCATGTTCGCTGGACCGTCGCCCCTCTTTTCGCCTAGGATCGAAAAAGACTATAAAGTATAAATTGGAAAATCAAAACAAGAAGCTAAGGGTTAAAATTGGCGACGACTCACTCGACCAGAGGCCGGCTCTTTCTCCCTGAAAGCGCGGGGGCCGCATGACCAAAGCGCGCCCCGCCGACACCCTGATCACGCCCCTGTTGAAGAAGCTGGACCTGAAAGCCAAATCCCTGCTGGTCACCGTCTGGGGCGATGCGGTGTCCCCTCATGGCGGCACCGTCTGGCTGGGCAGCCTGATTACACTGGTGGATTCCCTCGGCCTCAACGAGCGCGTGGTACGCACCGCCGTCTTCCGCCTGCAGAAGGAAGGCATGCTCGCGTCGAGCCAGGTCGGGCGGCGAAGCTTCTATCGCCTGACAGAAACCGGCTCCCATCGCTTCGCCGAGGCGACACGGCGTATCTATGCCGCGGGAGATATCGCCTGGGACGGCAACTGGCTGTTCCTGTTCGCGCTGCGCCGCGACCTTGCGGAGAAGAACCGCCGCAAGCTGGAGACGGAGCTTGGCTGGCTTGGTTTCGGCACCCTTGGCGGCGGCGTTTACGCCCATCCGACAGCCAGCGCCGCCAGCGTTGACAGCCTTCTCACCGACCTTGGCCTGACCGGCAAAGTAACCGCCTTAAGCGCGACTGGCGTCGGGGCTACCCCCTACAACGCACCGGAAATCCTGGTGCAGAAGGGCTGGAACCTGAAGGATCTGGAGGCGGACTATGCCCGTTTCATCGGTCATTTCAGCGCCTTTGCCGACCTTGCCCAGACCGGGGCACCCCTTGACGAAAAAAAATGTTTTATCATTCGCAGCCTCTTGGTGCATGATTACCGGCGGGTTCTCTTGCGGGATCCGATGTTACCGGCGGAATTGCTGCCGCCGGGGTGGAACGGCAACCAGGCGCGGGAGCTGTTTCGCACCATCTATCATCTGGTCTGGGAGGGCGCAGAGGCATATCTGATGACAATACTTGAGAATGAAACGGGGAGACTGCCCCCCGCATCAGAGGAGTTTTATCGGCGTTTTGGCGGATTGAAAAAACGCTAGTTCCGTATAACAAAATTTCAAGAACAAGAATGAGTCAGGGAAAATGTCAGCAGGGTTAAAGATTTGTATCGTCGGCTCCGGTCCGGCAGGAATGTACACGGCGGGAGCCATCGTCAAGAAAAACCCCGAAAGCCAGATAGATATCATCGACAAGCTGGCCACACCGTACGGGCTGGTGCGGGCGGGCGTTGCCCCGGATCACCAGACCACCAAGAATGTTACCCGCGCCTATGACAAGGTGATGGAGAATGACAATGTCCGTTTTGTCGGCAATATCGGCCTCGGCAGCGATGTCCCGCTCGACAAGCTGCGGGAGCTGTATGATGTGGTGGTCATCGCGACCGGCACGCCGAAAGATCGCAGCCTCGGTATCCCCGGGGAGGACAAGGACGGCGTATTCGGGGCCCAGACCTTCGTCTACTGGTACAACGGCCATCCGGAATATCGCGATGCAGTGCCCAATCTGGATATCGAGACGGCGGTCGTCATCGGCAACGGCAATGTCGCCCTTGATGTCGCGCGCATCCTGATGCGGACGGAGGATGAGATGGTCACTTCCGATCTCGCCGAGCATGCGGCCAGCGAGATTTTCAGAAGCCCGCTCAAATGCGTGCATGTGGTGGGACGCCGCGCGCCGGAGAATGCACAGTTTTCCTCCAAGGAACTGGGTGAGTTTGCCGAGCTGGTCTCCGCCAAGACCTATACCGACAAGAGCGTGCTGCCCGCGGAATTTACCTCCGACGACAAGAAGGAGGAGAAGGTTGTAAACACAAATCTCGACCTCCTCCGCAATTTCGAGCAGATCCGTCCAGGGATCGAAGGACGTTCCATCCATCTTGATTTCCTGGCGAGCCCGGTCGAGATCCTGGGGGATGAAGCGATCACCGGCGTCCGGTTCGAACGTAACAGGATTGTCGATGGCAAGGCCGTTGGCACCGGCGAGACCTATGAGATCGACTGCCAGCTTCTTGTCTCCTGCATCGGCTATGAGATGGGCATTCTGGAAGGGCTGCCGGTCGAGAAAGGCATCGTCAAGAATGACGAGGGACATGTCACCGACGGTCTTTATGTGGTCGGCTGGGCCAAGCGCGGACCCAGCGGCACCATCGGCACCAACCGCATCGACAGCCAGAATGTGGTGGAGCGGATGCTGGCCGATTTTGAGGGCGGCGGCAATCCCGCAAAAGGCGGGCCCGCCGGGCTCGACGCCTGGTGCCGGGAGAAAGGCATTCGGGCCGTCTCCTTCGAGGACTGGAAGAAAATTGACCAGGCGGAAGTGGCCCGCGGCGGCGGAAAATCTCCAAGGAAGAAGTTTGTCCGGACTCGTGATATGCTGTCCATTGTACAGCAGGAAGGATAGGCCATGCTGATCGCGCAATTGAGTGATAGCCATGTCACCTTGCCGGAGGAGGATTTCGCGAAGCTCTATGATCCAGCAACGAAACTCCGGGAGGCGGCACGGCATGTAAACAACAGCGTCAACCGCCCCGATCTTGTGTTTCTCACCGGCGACCTGGTGAACACCGCGAGAGCGGAGGAATATGAGATCCTGCGCGAGATTCTGCCCGAATTCGAGATGCCGGTCTATCTGCTGCCCGGCAACCATGATGACTGTACCCTGCTCCGCAAGATGTTTCCCGACCATGACTATTTGCAGAAAGACGGGAAGCTGTATTACGTGGTGGAGGGATGGCCGCTCAAGTTCATCTGCCTCGACACCAATATCCACGGCAAACCGCAAGGCCATCTGGGACAGGAGCAGCTCGACTGGCTGGAGGACGAGCTGAGCCGCGAGAGCGATCGCCCCGTCGTCATCTTCATGCATCACCCGCCGTTCAAGACCGGCCTGACCAGCATGGACGAGATGGGCCTGCTCGACATGGCGGAATTCGCCGAGGTGATTTCCCGGCATGACCATATCGAGCGTGTGCTCTGCGGCCATCTGCACCGGGCCATCCAGAGACTCGTCGGCGGCACGATTGTCCAGACCTGCCCTTCCACATCCCATCAGGTGAGGCTGCTGCTGGGCGAGAATAACGAACTCAGCACCACCTTCGAGCCGCCGGAATACCTGCTGCATTACTGGACAGAGAAGGACGGCCTCGTCACCCATAACGACTATGTCCAGGACTTTGAAGTCGCCTGGACACTGGAAGGCGAGCTGTATTAGGACGCCTGCTCCGCGGTAAGGCCCATCTGCCAGAAATCCGCTTCCAGCCGGGTCGCGGTGGCGAAGGTCTTCGATAGATCAGGAAAACGCGCCTCGGTAAACCGCTTGGTTGCCAGCGCGTCAATCTCCGCCGTCATGTCGGTGACCAGCTGCTGGTACTCCGCCCCCGCATACATCTCGATCCAGGTGATGTAGGGGTTGCCCTCGATCTTCGTCTCCCGCGATTTGGCGAGCCGCGCACCGATCTCGCCATAGCCGATGGCGCAAGGGCTGAGCGCGACCATCAGGTCGAGCAGGTCACCCGCCATGCCGCGTTCCAGCACGAAGCGGGTATAGGCGATATTTTGCGGGGCTTCCTCAAGCGTTTCCAGTTCCGACGCGGCAATGCCCCAGTCGGCGCAATAGCCCACATGCAGGTCCATCTCCATCTCGAGAATTGCCTTCACCCCGGCAAGGGCGGAGCGCATCTCGGTCAGGTTGTCGGCCTTGTAAATGGCCAGTGCATAGGCCCGCGCAAACTGGATCAGGAACAGATAGTCCTGCTTGAGGTAATATTGAAAGGCGGTTTTGGGCAGGGCGCCCGTTTGCATACCGGTTACGAAGTCATGATGGGTATAGGCGTCCCACAGGGCGGTATTGTCGGTCTTCAGCCGGTCGAAAAGTCCGCGGCTCATCACAGCATCATGTTGTTCGATCCGCCGGGCAGGGTCACGACCAGGTCGTCGAGTTCCTCCGTAATTTCGATCTGGCAGCCAAGCCGCGAGGTCCGGGTCAGGCCATAGGCGAGATCGAGCATATCCTCTTCATCCTCGGTCGGGTCGGGCAGGCGCTCGAAATCCTCGTCCGAGACGATGATATGGCAGGTCGAGCAGGCAAGGCTCCCCTCGCAGGCGCCTTCCAGATCAATATTGTTCTGATGGGCAATTTCCAGAATCGTCCGGCCGAGCGGCGCATCAACTTCCTGTCGGCTGCCATCGGGCTTGATAAAGGTCATTTTCGGCATACGCGCGTGAACTCCTGAACATCCTTACTGATTTACCTATCCTGCCCGCCGCGTCATGTCTAGGCCCTATGCGGCAAATTTCGGCGATTTCCGCTGGTAAAGTTTCCGCCAGCTCGCGACAAGCCGGTCGATCTCCACCTCCGTGGTGGTCCAGCCAAGACTGATCCGAATGGCGGACCCTGCCTCCTCGTCGCTGGCGCCCATGGCTTTCAGGACGTGGCTGGCCTTGACCTTGCCCGACGAACAGGCCGAGCCCGCGCTGACCGCGATCCCGTCAAGGTCGAGGGACATCACCTGGAGTTCCGACGCGACTCCCGGCATGGAGATGGCCGTTGTATTGGGAAGCCGCGGTGTTTCATGGCCATAAATATGGCTCTCGGGAGAAATGTTAAGCAACTGCGCTTCCAGCCGATCACGAAGCTTGGCAACCATCTCATAGTTGTCGAGCCCCTCGTGGGCGGACTGCGCGGCGACACCCATACCGACGATCCCGGCGACATTCTCCGTGCCGGCGCGACGGCCAAGCTCCTGCCCGCCTCCTTTCAGCAGAGGCGGGACCGCCAGCCCGTCCCGCAGGACAAGCGCCCCGATCCCTTGCGGACCGCCGAACTTATGGGCGGAGACAGACATCATATCCGCCCCAAGCGCCTTGAAATCAACTGGGATCTTGCCTGCACCCTGAATGGCATCGCAATGGAAAAGGCCGCCCTTTTCATGCACGAGGGCCGCAATCTCGGCGACCGGCTGGATCACCCCGGTCTCGTTATTCGCCAGCCTGACGGAGACGAGCGCGCCCTCGCCTGCCTCGTCCAGGCAAACGCCAAGTGCGGCAAGATCGAGCTGACCATCAGACGTGAGGGGAAGTTGTACTGCGTTCCGCGCAACGGCCAGGACCGAATCATGTTCGCCAGCGGAAATAAGAAGCGGCCGGTCGGGAAAAGACGAGAGCGCGAAATTGTTCGCCTCCGTCCCGCCGGAGGTAAAGATAATCTCGGGGGGTTTGCACCCGAGCAGACGGGCGAGGCGGCCCCGTGCCTCCTCCACCCGGTTTCTCGCCGTGCGTCCCGCCTGATGCACGGACGACGGATTGCCACCCGCCTCCATGACGGCGACCATGGCGTTCACCACTTCGGGCCGGATTGGCGCTGTTGCGTTAAAATCGAGATAAACGGTTTTCGCCATAGGTACAATCGGGCCCGCAGCCATGCTCAGTTAGAAAAGATCAGCTATCCGCTTTTGTCTTGCTTGCGGTCCTCGCCGCCGGCTTTTTCTTCGGCTTGAGGGCAATCGGCGACTCCGCCTGGGTGCGGCGTTCATTCTCCAGCTCTTCCACGCGCATGGAAAGTGACTGCACCGTGTCGAGCAGGCCGTCCATCACCTTGAAAACCGGGTCAGGCAGATCATGATTCCCGACACCATAGGCGGCGAATCTGTTGTCCTGCGTACTTTTTGCCGCGCCATTTACCGCGCGGGCCGGGACGCCGACAACCGTGGTACGTTCTGGCACATCCTTGAGGACGACCGAGTTCGCCCCGACGCGGGCACATTTTCCAATGGTAATTGGGCCGATGATCTGGGCACCCGAGGCGATGATTACATCATCCCCCAACGTCGGGTGGCGCTTCACGCCACGCTGCGCATCGGAGTCAATGGAGGGCGCGACACCACCAAGCGTCACGTCATGATAAAGGGTTACATTATCGCCGATTTCCGACGTTTCACCGATCACGACACCCATGCCATGGTCGATGAAGAGCTTGCGACCGATCTTCGCGCCGGGGTGGATTTCGATGCCGGTGAGGAAGCGGCTGAACTGCGAGAGCAGCCGCGCAAGCAGGCGCCAGTTACGCTCCCACAGCCAATGAGCGAGGCGGTGAAAGACGACCGCATGGAAGCCCTGATAGAGCAGCGCAACCTCTAAACGGGTTCGTGCTGCCGGGTCCCGTTCCATCACGCAAGTAATTTCTTCGCTAATATGCTTGAACATTTGCCCTTACCTTCTGTATTGTGCCGCTCTTGTAGCGGAATTCACCTGAGGTTTAAAGCGCCCATACCTAACAGATATATGTATATCTGAGGAACCGTCAAGGATACTATTGGTGTTCCCGTGACGCGTTTCGCGCTGGCGCAAGCCGAAAAAAGGGCCATATCCATGGTGTATCCGGCTCAATATAGAAGCTGCTGTAGGAAATAGAAAAAAAATGCCTGACGTTATTTTTAATGGACCCGAAGGACGCCTGGAAGGGCGGTATCACCATTCAGACAATCCGAACGCTCCCCTCGCCCTGATCCTCCATCCGCATCCGCAGTATGGCGGCGCCATGAATAACAAGGTCGTCTACAACCTCTTTACCACCTTCAAGAAGCGCGGTTTCTCTGTGCTTCGCTTCAATTTCCGCGGAGTCGGCCGCAGCCAGGGCGATTATGATCACGGCGTGGGCGAGCTGTCCGATGCCGCCGCCGCGCTTGACTGGATGCAGACCCATAACCCGAACGCCCCGGCTGTCTGGATCGGCGGCTTTTCCTTCGGCGCATGGATTTCCATGCAGCTGCTGATGCGCCGGCCGGAAGTCGCCGGGTTCATCTCCGTCGCCCCGCCCGCGAACATGTATGACTTTTCCTTCCTCGCCCCCTGCCCGTCGTCAGGCATCATCATTCATGGCGACCAGGACGTTCTGGTGCCGCGAAAGGATATCAAGAAGCTGGTCGAGAAGCTGAAGGCGCAAAAGGGCATCACCATTCATTATGACGAGATTCCCGACGCCGACCATTTCTTCGAGAACAGCCTCGACAAGCTGATGGCCTCCGTCGACGACTATCTCGACATGCGCCTGAACGGCACAGATGAGGACGACGCGGACTAGCTCACGCCGATCCGTGCTTTTTTCGACTGTGCGGGGTAGAAGCGCCCGCCCGACATCGGCGTCGGTACGCCCGTTGTCGTCGGCAGGCTGAGCGGCAGGCCGCGGACACTCCGGACCGCGAGGAAGGCAAACGCCTCCGCCTCCAGGTCATCGCCGCGCCAGCCGACCGCCTCGACCGGCTCGACTGGCACCCCGGCAACCGTCTCGATCGCTTGTACCAGCGCCGGATTCTTGCGCCCGCCGCC
>Ga0098035_1000716_pt1 | contig 16389 bp, 12 predicted proteins | sample 3_EtaG_FD_75046 | JGI IMG/M metagenome (GOLD analysis project Ga0098035, IMG submission 75046) | Marine viral communities from the Subarctic Pacific Ocean - 3_ETSP_OMZ_AT15126 metaG | ecosystem: Environmental > Aquatic > Marine > Oceanic | place: Pacific Ocean | collected 2015-01-07
ACTTATAAAGACGGCATAACAGCAGACCCGTACTTTGATGCTTATCTTATATTAGATAGGGGTTCCAATGGAATAAGTGAGTCCGACTTTCCGGAGGAGGAGCGTCCCTCTGAGCAACAAATAGGAGGGGATCACTATAAGGATATGGCAATCGAACCGTCAGAGTTCATCCACCGAAATGATATTGGATGGCTAGAGGGAAATGCTATAAAATATATTTGTCGCCATGCTCAGAAGCATGGTGAGCAGGACATTGAAAAAGCGATACACTATTTACATTTACTTTTAGAGTGGGAGTACGATCACTATGTCAACGGACGACGATAGTATAATTTTCGGAACTGATGAGTCTGGAATTATAGATTTACAGAAACCAGCAAAAGATGTATTATTAGAAATTGGTTTGATTCTCGTTCGACATCCAGAGCACGAATCTTTTGGTATCACTTTCAATGATGACGATGGTATGTCATATACTTTTCTTATTGCGTTAGAAGGCTTTCCGGGGTTAGAAGATGTTACCCATCCTACAAAATCTGTTCATTAAAATATTTACAATCTTCGGATTATTATTTATGGCTTTTTGTTTACTGAGTTTTGTACTAGGGCCATTGGGTTTTGTTCTTGGTTTAGATACGTAATCTCTCTAATCATCCCGCTTGGGATGAACGCTGTATTACGCACATCCGATGTATTATTAGGATAACTATCCATTGCGAGAGTTATCCCAACCTCATCATTCTTCACCTCAAAACCTACCGTATAGGTTTCTTCGGGCCTATGGTCTATAGCATCAATCTCTATTTGGTGATCCTCACCCCAAGCATCAGCCCATAAAACCCGAATTATTTTCATTAGACCACACCCACCGTAGTTACTAATTGTATAAATGTAGGTACATCAATAACGCCAAGTGCTAATAGTACCCCTAATATAGTTACTGCCGCAATCATAATCCACGCACTACGTTTGGCTCCTTTAGCAAGGGGTTTATCCCCGTCCTGCGGCAATACTTTCTCGGCCACTTTCTGCGTCAACAGCTTAGTTGCGACCACCTTTAATAACGCTAACATATTATTCTCCTTTAATTCCCGTGCGCAGAAAAAACACTTCCCCCGTTGGAGTCCCGCGCCTGCTCCAATTCTTCACGCTCTTTGCGTGCTTTCTTTTCAACCTTGGAAAACTGTTCCCAAAGTTGACGTTCTACGGTTGACCAATTCGCAGGATCAACACCAATTTGTTCTTCCAACTTCAACCGTTTTTCTGCCTGCCGTTCTTCTTTTTCCTCCCTGCGACCAATTGCCAAATCAAGAACCGACTGTTCAAGTGGTAAAATGCGGTTGGAAAGTTTTTCTGCCGTACCAAGAAGTTCCTCATCCCAAGTATTTTCATCAACAGTGGCGGCAACCAAACCAACCAAATGATTTGCACCAGTTGAAAGAACTGCAACAGCAACACCAACAGCAATTAAGTTTTGGTGTTCACGTTTTAAAGTCACGGCATCACTCCCCACTAACAAGGTGCTGCGCAACAAATGTACAGAATGTTGAAAATGCAATTCCTATTTCAGCAGGAACGGACACCCCCAACAATTCGGAAAAACCCCACACCAGCACAATTGCAAGTGCGCCAATTCCCGCACCCAAAGTAACTTTCTGTGTTGGTAACTTCTTCACTGCGTTTGTATTTAAGTCCATCTTTGTTTCCCCTTAAATTATTGTTATTGATTAAGTCCCTTCTTAATGATAGCCGCGTTGTCTTCCATTCTTCTGGCTACTCCATGTGGCTTTCCTGCCGCATTAGAAGCTACTGACGCACGATAATCATCGTGGTTTAGATATTCTATAGCTGCTTTTTCCCACTCTCCAGCTTTCATTAGTTGTACTGTCGTATGACCGAGTTTTATATCTCCTCGATAAAAGCCATTAACAATATGATTGCGTAGTACTTCTGGATAAGTATCAAAATCAGGCAAAGCTTTACGTGCTTTATTTGCTGTAGTTTCAATATCTATCTTAAATAAATCTTCTTGTTGTTGTTCTGTTAAAGCTACCGTACCCGCTATAATCGCATCATAGTCTTGTTGCGAACCACCTATTACTTGCAATAATACTGGATCGGGATTACCGGAAATCAAATGCCCTATTCCAATAGTTTCTAAACCTTTACTATCTTTATAGATAAATGTAGTAGGCTTACCCGTTGTGGGATCTACCGTTCCTTCGTATCCTTTTATTAATTCATACATAGGATCAGTCGCCGCTTCTGCATCAGGACTAGCTGCTCCACCAGCTACTCCTAATGCTGTTGCTGCTATACCCCCTACCTTCTCCCCGGTCTTTGCAGCAGCCTGTGCTGCTTGCTTTACGGGTTCATCGTTTATCTTGGTGATGGTGAGTAGGTTTTCATCAAATACAACGAGGTTCCTTGTGCCTTTACCGGCTCCTCGGCTTGATGCGTCGAAATACTTGATGCCGGGGATGCCTAGTTCGTTTAAGTATTTTGATGCTGTTTCAGGGGTGCCACTACCAGCAATATCTTTATAGATTTGTTTGCCCGTGGCCACATCTGGGTTCTCCCAAAGCCCTTGAGATACGCGCAGGTCTACATGCTCTTGTAACGCCTTCCGCACACTCTCTGGCTGCTCACTCAGCGGCGCATACCAATCCAGCATCTTTGCTACGGCTTCATCGGGTATGTCTACTTCATACAGGTGCGGTTCTGGGGCTTTCAAGTGTCCGCTTTCTAGTATTCTCGTAGCCCCTTTTACTTCGGAATTTGAGCGTGGTGCATACGGATCCAGCATGTAAAGGTTCTCATCTTCTATAAAATCACGGAGTGTATAAAGAAGCTCCCCCTCTCTATCGACACCATAAGCCCTCGCCTCCTCTAAGTATTCTACCGCAAGGTTTAAGCCATGTAGTTCATGCGTAGGGTCATCCTCTGCTATCGCCTTATGGAATTCCATACCTTCATCATTTACCGGCTGATCCCTATAGCGTAGAGTTACGCGGTCAGGATTACTGTACCAACCACCAACCCCCTTACTCTCAGCAACATAAAACCCGTGTCCGTAAGCCGTGCCATCATTCGTGCCTATTTTGCTCCAGTCAAATCGCCCGCCGGGAAAGTCTTGGATCAGTTCCGCACCTTCTGGGAGGTCTGGTAGCTGATCTCCCTTACCCTTGATGAACTTCAGTTCACCTTTAGGGGTCTTGATCAAGCGTTCCGCATGAAACTTGTGAGGGGAACCGTGGAAAGCCGCATGTGCCACAAACGGTATAAGACTAGTACCGCCCTTCGAGGCTAAAACTCCTTTGCTTAGAAGAGCAATCAGCTTCGTTCCCGCCAAAGCCCATCCTTCAGGGTTTAGAAATCCTCCCATAAAGGAATTTATAATTCTTTCGACACTATGGGGATCTTCACCCCCTGTTAATGCTTTATATATTTTATCAGATGTTCCGGGGAGTTCGTCAACCATTTTATCGAGGGCTTGCTGTATCTCTGGTTCTGCCGTACTAAATGGCGGTTTATTTATTTCCGCCGTCGCAGACCAGTCCAGAATATCGCCCGGTATCCCGGCCACATCAGCAACAAGGGTTTGACCAAAACGTAGTAGTTTCCCTCTATAAGTGTCGATATATTCACGCTGTTGTTCGGGAGATAAGTTACCTACAGGTGAAGATGCTAAACCAAAAGTCTCCAACGCACCTTGCATACGAGTCTTATCTTCACCGGATCTAGGATTATCATCTACGTTTCGTAGATTAAACATCGCTTGTTCTGATTTATTTTTTATTCCCTCGTGTCGCCTAAAGCCTGAAGGTAATATGGTATCTGGACCAATAGGTTGTTTTAAGGAGACTGAATACGGTACATTATTTATTATCTGATCCGTAGTAGCACCCGCATTACGCATCTGTGTGTTATGTAAAGCAATGTGCTGCAACTCTTTATATTGCACATCGGTTATATCGTACTGATCTAATACATATACACCCTCGTCATCTATTTCCCCGGAAATCCTAAGTGGATTCTCAAGGTGTCCATTTTCTAAACTATTTTGGAATAACTTATACTCAAACGCTTCTTCGGGAGAAAGATCATCTCCCAATCTAGGGATGCCTAGTTGATCTAACAACTCTTCCGGCGAACTATAGCCGGGTATCGCGTGTCGGTTTCCTAAATTATTGGGGATAACCCCTTGCATATGTGCTCGTTGTGCAGCTTCCCCATAGTAATTAGGCAAGATATTATCCGGGTCGTATACATAATCGGGTCTTGCGTTATCCGAGTATTTGATCCGCTGTTTAGTTGCGGGCATAATTTACTAACTCCTGTGCCGCGTCTTTCGGAGTATACCAGTCTTTACCGGGTATAGCTGTACTCTCAACATTAGATTTAGCTATAGCGAAGTCAGTTAAAACTCCCGAATATTCTAGGTTTAGTTGCTCAACAAACCGATCCAATGCAGCTTTCCCTTTTTCCGGAGTAAAATCAGTAGGTGTAGTCTGCGTGAGTTTTCCTCCCATAACGCGCCCGCCACCTGCCGTTACTTCATAGCCTAATTCTTCAGGGGATTGAGCTACAAACGAAATAGTCCCTTTATCGTCAAAATCAAGTTTAATTAAATCTTTGATTCGGATCTCTTCCCGTGGATCGTATGGTCCCATATAAGATAGTATTGTAACTAGATCAAAAGCTCCGGCTCGGCCTCCAAACATTAAAGATTGTTGTTTAGTTGTATCTACAACTTCCGGTACATTATACCATTTCTGTCGGCCTTCTTCCGTGAGATCGGGATATGGTATAGCTACTCCACCCATAGGTTTATTTAAAATAATATTTAATTCTGGTATATCATTTTCTGTGATATAAACATATTCAGTTGTTAGAGCATTTCCTACGTCTATACCTAAGTGATTATAAATAACTGGACCTATTTGTTTTTGGATATTTCCCCAATTAGGATTTTTAAAGAGCCTAACAAAAGCTCGTGTTTCTTCCCTAGAAGATAGAGTTCTAAATTTTGCACCTTCTGATGGTTGCATTTGAGCTTGTTTAATAACATTTTCATGGGTTGTAGCCCATGCGTTTGTGTAATTAATTATACCTTGTATATCTTCTTGCGTTACACGACCATCGCCCGCTACTGAATTTAATAATGTATCCATATTAGATAACAGAGATATTGAAATACTAGTTCGGTCTTTTGGATTTGTAATACCGTGGGTATTCATATATTGATCCATATCAAAATCCCCGGCATCGCTTGAAGCTTTAGGACCAATAAGAGTCGCTGAATTTGTCTCTGTCTGTGCTTGTTCCGAGCCATATGGACCCGTTCCTATTAATGTTCCATTTCCGCCGCGTGCAACTACTCGTCGATTCCCATCCGTTATAGGATTATCGGTACCGTCTATTGTTGCCCCAAATAGTTGTGAAACAAAACCAACCAATTGATTGCTTATTTGTCGTTGAAACTGTTCTCCCAATGGGCCTTCAAGTATTGCACCAAAATGTTTATTTATTGCGGATAGTGTTGTCCCTTGCTCTGTATTTAATAGCACACCATTTTCTTTTATCTTTATCATTGTGTCTTGTAATGCTTGCAAAGACTCCAAACTTACTGCATCAACAAGCGTTTTAGTAAATTTATCATACTCTACTAATTGTTCATTTACCCAATCGGAGTATTTTTCATACGCCAATTCGTTCTTAAGTGGAGTATCCGCATATTCATCATCGGATTCATATACTCGACCTTCTATTGTAATCAGATTCAAGAGATTAGCTCTATCAGCTAGTCGCCATTCTTCTATAACCCGTTTAATCCCCGGAATTCTAGTGGCATCTTCAATTGCTAAATTCGCTAATCCATCTAATCCGCCCGGAATATTATTACTTTCTAGTATTTTATCTATCTCTGGTCTAGCTCTTCGAATAAGAAGCGGCATAACATTAGCTTGGAAATCTCGTTTAAATGTATCATCTAATAAGGTTATCTTATCTTGTGCGTCAGCTATAGCTAATGTTCGTTGCATATTAAGTAGAGTAGTATTTTCTATTTCCGCGTCATGTAATTGGCGCATATATTCTTCCCGGTCTGTCTCCCACAAAAGTCTTTCAACGCCTAAAAGATTTCCTCTTGAAAGCAGATCATCACTGAGTGCTTTTTCTGCCGCAACTTTTTCTGCGGCCATATCTAAATAGTAAGGAACAGAACTAATATTAGTGTGTTTATTAAATTCGTTAATAATAAGAGCCGGATCTACTCCCGGTCTTGCCGCAATAGCTTTCTTTACTAAATTATTCCGCGCCATATCATATTGACGTTGCGTCCAATTGCCTTGTTCTTTATTACTCGCAAACTTTTTTGCGTCCGTATAATCTTGTTCTGATATGAAAGGATTATTTTCAACGTCGTCTTCTGGTGAGTAATATCTATTTACTAGATCAGTAGTAACTTCTGTATCTAGTTGTTCCATGCTCTCTTCAGCAAAACCTTTGACCCACCCTTCATCATATTTTGCTTTCGCTCCTATTCCTGCTTGAATGATATTAGGTATTTGTTCCATTAAACTTACATCAATACTTGCATCGCTTATTAGCGCATCAAAATTTTCTGGGACTGATCGGCCTACTTGTTTAACTTTAATTCCCACTAGCTTTTTCCTTTTTTATTTGGTCAAGTTCATCTTGAATTAATTGGGAGTGTGTTTGGCTGACGGTTTGTGCTCTACGGAAATTCTCTTCTATTCCCTTGCGTAAAGCTTCCGCATCTTCTGGCGATCCTCCCATATCTAAAAATACATCTATTAAGTATTGTTCAACAGGTAAATTCTTTTCAAATACAGCACTAACAATTAAATCATTAGTAGATTTTCGTTCTAGTCGTGCATTTCTATCTAATTCTCGCCATTTTCTGCGGATATAGTCTTGTTCTTCTATTGGAAATTTAGCTATAACCCATCTCTCTTGCTCAAGTAATTGGCTAGTTCGTTCCCAACTATACTTCCCTTGAACTAATTCCGTAATTAATCTTTGTGCTCGTTTATAATGTTCTGTGGCTGCATTATCGAGATGTTTTTCTATATCTCTAATATCTACCGCAGTCCTCCAAGCCGTATTATGATTCTCTCGATTTAAACCAAGAAGTCCTTTAGCAATTATATCTGTCCATTTCGCTTCCCACTCATAGTGTGTCCCATCAGAAGCCATGAAATGACCTATGCCGGTAGCTATTCTAGCTTTAGCGAAGTCATCATATCCGGATAAAAACCCACGAGAGATCTCATCTATCACTGTCATAGCTATATCGGGACTAAAGGGATCATCAGCTACTCCAACAGCTTGTCTAGCCAGCAGACCGGCTTTATATAAACGACTTGTAGTAGCTCCTGACGGACCAAAGAGAGATTCTTCGAGAGGAACTTCTACAAAAGCGTCTACAAAAGTTCGAGCTACATTGATAACATTAGCACCCGGAGCTAAGAATTCATCGAAAGCAAAATCTAGATCCGGATCTTGGAGAACAAATTGTAGGGAATTATCTAGTACCCAATCCAGCATACCACCCTCTAATATATCTGCGAATTCTGTACCTATGTATTTGTCTAATCCAGAATTAGATAAGAGTTTCTCGACTTCGGGTTTCATTCCGAATCCGGCTCCGCCGAACATTAACATCTGTCCCCAAACAAGGCGACTCGCCTCTTCCGGAGTAAATGCTTTATTGCCTACTTTCTGTATCGCTTTATCTAGTTTGCGTAATCCGGGGATATATTGCCCACCAATGGGTCGCAGTCCTGCGCGTACCATAGTTAAAAATGTTTTGTGCGTAAAGCTTAAGAACTGTGCCGTGACACTAATTGGTCCATATTGGAATTTAGCACTGTTGGCTCTATTCATAGCTAAAGCATAGTTAGATGCCTTAGCTGTGACAGCCCGCCAGTCGTCAGCCGCCATATGTTCTAAGTTTTTGATTCCTTTTTCTTTTCTATACTGACGTAACGCCATCATGTATGAGGCTGATACGTTATATTGTTCGCCTAAATCGAAACCAACTTTTTGTGCGGTTTCTCTGACAGGAGCAGCGGTAGCTGTTCGACTTATTTTCTGTAGAACATCTCCAAACTTATCTGTCGGTAAATCTCTTAGTGCTCGTTGATCTCCAGCAAAAGAGTGAATATTAATAGCTTGAACTATTCCAGAATTATCAAATTCTTTTAATAATATTCCGTATTCCTTCTCTGTTAGACCCATTAACTTAGCATTTCGCTGAAGCATAGCACTGGTTACTTTCTTACCGGCCATCAATTCAGCGCCGCGACGCTTTGCTCCTTGTAATAGAAGCGTTGAGTGTAGCTGCCACCGTCCAATATATGCGGGGTCTAATGCCCCAAGAAACATATGCTGTGATCCCTGTAAGATTAACTGTCTAGCCGGTCGAGAAACAATAAAGTCTAGAAAAGCTAAAGACTTTAATCCCTCAATAGGACTAATTTTCTCGGCTTTCCTACCTAAATACTTGGTTACACGATTAGGTCCAAATGTATTTAGAAGATACTCGGAAGCATCAATAGCTGCTCTTCTAAAGCCACGCGATCCTGCGCTTGTAATTCCTTCCATAAGATTAATATAGTCCCAAACTTCTTTTGCTTGGATAGCTTTTGTCTTTGCTTCCCGAGATCCAGATTTAATAACCTCATTTAATTGTCCTCGAACAGCAGAGTTCGCCATAGTATCAATATTAATTGCGAATTCTTTTCCGAAAGATTCTCCCCAAGATGTTTTCATACTTTTAACTAACTCTTCTGTCGAAGTTTGTCGAGCTAACATTTGGCTTGATCGAGTTATCATTTCGATTGGCGAATATATTTCAGCAATAGTATCGTCTATATTATATAATCGTTGTTGCGCTCGTTCATCAAAAAATAAACGTCCTTCCACTTGCATTAATTCACGATCTCTTGCCGTAGTATCCTTTTCGGAAAGACGAAAATCATCCATTACCTTATATTCTACTGAAGTATCTTTCGAAGATAATCGGGCGGCATACTTTTCCGCTTGCTTTTTAGTTGCCGCAACTTTTACGACTTGCCTTTTCTCTGTCTTAACTCCGTTTACTGTTGCATTTTTAATTATTTTTTCAATATAGTACGGATCTTTATACATCCGTGGAGTGTACCAATCTAAGTATTTAAGAGGAAATGAAGAGAGTTTAGTTAATATAAATCCTTTATTATCCGGCGTATGTAGAACTAAATTAGAATACGATTTACTCCCCACCGTTATATCTTGTTCTGTTTTAAGAATTTGTCCACCTTTCACATACAGATCATCTAGATCTTTAGTGGATAATCTTTCTATCTTCCCCGTTGCCGGGTTATATAATTGTATATAGCCTGTGCCATCAAACTTTCCGCTTAATTGTTCTCGTCCTAACGGCTTCCCATGCCACATAGCTTTTGTATCTCTTCCACGAATAGTTTTAAACCCTTGAGAACTCCAATCTCGGTATAAGCGTTCATTGTTTATATCATATAATGTATCATTAAACGATTTTGTTAAAGATAATCCGTAGAATTCATCGTTCGTAGCATCCGGAAAGGCTTCATAGTAGTCTTTCTTTTTGGGTTGACGATTATTATGTTTAACAAAATCCTCTGAAAAAGAATACATACGATTAATATTCCGTTGAGCAGAATTTTTCATTTTAAAAATAGGGGCTACTATACTCTCTAGAGTACCCGCTAAAGATTGTGCTTTTAAAGTATTGACAAGAAATGGTTCATATATCTCTTTACCTAAATGTGCGGATGGTGTAAGCGCCCACCTAGCAGATCTACCCATCCATTCCGGAGTTACTGAAATACCATCTCCGAACAAACCGCGATCTGTAGGTCGTATGAAATAGTCGTGTGAAAATTCAACATAGAAGTTTCCGCGTTCTGATTTACGAGTTTTATTACGTATTTTAGCTAAATCTTCTACAGCTTCTTTCGCTGTAAGATGGTATGGTTCTAGTACTCCATCGACAGACCTATAGATTTTAACCTCATAGCCTTGCATCAATAGTTGTTCTGCCTCCTCAAAGACTGATTTCTCTGACCCAAATCCATGTGTATCATTACGGCCAATAACCGTATTAAATCTAACACCACGGGCATCGGAATGAACAGACACACGAGACAAGGATGGTCGTAGCCGTCCTCCTACTGTTTCTTCGAGATTCTTAAGCTCTCGTTCTGTAGCGGAAACAACATCGCTGACACGATAAACACCTTCATCCATACTTCGTGAACTTAACATTGCTTCCGCTTGTAATGCAGATACACGATCTACTTCAGATTGTGTATTACTTGGTATATCATAAATATGTGTTTCTGCTCTAGCTAATCCCGGTAATTGAGCGCGAGCTATGTCAACTTTACCTATATTATATTTTTTTAGGGCTTCTACATTATTAAGATTTAGTACTATATCCGCAGCCGCTCTATTATAGTTACTTGGATTAGCTGTTGTTTGTACTCGGGTTCCTACATTAAGATCAGATGTTGTTTTTCTTATTAACCCCCAATATCTACGAACTAATCCACCAACATAAAAGACTTCAAAGATAGAGAATATATTCTCTAGTGTATCCTCGAAATCATTTTCTGAATTATTTTGTATGAAGGTCTTATCATTCACTATTGATTGAACCAAACTAAAGTTAGACATATCAGAGATACCGCTTGTTGTGCGTTCTTCCCATACATACCTAATTAGTTTTTCCGCGAAGACTCGCCTATCTTTAGATGATAATTTTACTACGTGTTCACGGAAAGCTCGTATGATATTTCCTGCTAATGGACTCATAGCATCTTCGACTTCAGGAAAAGCATTAGCTAAAGCTATTCTATCGGCTAACCAAACTGCCGGGAATAGTTCTTTCCCGAGAAATCCAGCCCATTCTCCGAGTCCACCTTCTGTTGTTCCCTGTCGTCCACTCCATATTTTTTGTATCTCATTCAATTCCTCTAAGATACGACGGTCATTATCTTTCTGTTCTTTCATTAGTCCAAAGATACTACTTAATATTTGATAGCCATCCTCAATATTTCCCTCGTTGACAAAATTATTCAGTTCTCTATTTGCAAATATATCTTTTTCCGGCGAAAGTTTAGCTGCTGATAAGGAAGTTTCTACTTCCCTAGTTTCAGACTCCAAGATACCTAGACCACCCCCTTGTAATTCTATGGCAGGATCTACCCCGATAGTTTTTGCTCGATTAATAGTTCCCGCAACTATTTTTCTACGTAAATCTTTATCTCTAGTATGTTTCCATAATACTCTAGCTTCTTCCCACTCTCTTATATTTCCAGTTTCTTTAAAACGACGGAAAATATCTTCTTGTCGTTCAGGAATTCCTAGACCTGATGATACTAATTGCGCAAAGGTCATAGCATTTTGGGCTGATGGTGACGGTCCGAAATCTAAGGTATCTGGTTTTCTAACAATACCCTTTAGGTCTTGGTTTTCTAATAGTTTTGGTGCATTAAACATATGCTACCTGTACATCCGGACCTGCGAACGGACTTTGGTTAATATTGGGAGCAAATTTACCCGGTTCCGCGGGTCTACCCAATCCACGAGCACTATCGCGTAATGACGGAAGACTCCAACCGCCACCGGCTCTACCGGCTCCGCCTCCAAATCCTCCAATTCCACGTCCATATGGACCACCTAGAGCATCTCCGGCCATCATCGCATCTATTTCACTACCAGCCATCATACCCCCACTTACTGTGCTACCGATGGAGTACCCGAGCGACGCTCCGGCCACCGCGCCTGCTGCACCTGCTGCACCTGCCACACCGCCAGTTACCCCAGCAGCTACGGTTACAATGGTTTTAAACCTAGATGCCGCTTTTTTAGCTCGTCGTATCTCATCTCTAATCTCATTTTCCATCTTCTCAAACTCTTTGGCTTCCATATAGGAGGTCATAGTTTGAGATATCACTTGTCCTTGAATCGCTTGTACTCCGGAAGATTCTACGCCGGGTAAACCATAGGCAGATGTAGCCGCTAAGATACCACCCTGTAGACCTCTACTAGCCCGTACCGTTTCCGTTCGTTCTAGATATTTTCTACGTCGGGCTAACTCTTTGGCTAACCTTTTAGCGTTTCTTGAGTGGCGTTTAGCCGCTGAACGTCCGGTTGAAAATCCCATTAGATTGTACCTATACCTTGATAATGAATCGAATAGCCTAATATATGTGCATCTTTACCGGCTTCACCCAAGAAGTATAATTGTAATACACGACCAGTTCCTCGAACTTTGTTTCGAGCTACAACTACATCATAGTGTTCTGTATCCGCACTACTGCTAGGTATCTGATGTCTAGTATGTCTATAGACTTGCTGTGATCTACCGTATTTTCCGGTATCAGTATCCGTCGCAAAATCCCATCGTGCTTGCATCGTTAAACTAGAATCTCCTATTGGAGCGTTGCGCTCATATCCGGTTATAGTGCTTGCCATATATGTATATATGGTTGGGGAATATCTACGCCTAGCAAAGTCCCCGAGATTATCATACCCACCTAATAGATACGGAATCTGTTCATCGCCACAGAAATCAGTAAATACAGTATCGGACATATCGGCTACTTTTATCTCCGTACCATCCACAATAAAAAACTTTATCTTACGATACTCGTCTGGTTGTGTAGCTTCACTGATACTAGATGCCGCAAAGATAAAGCAATTATCTTGTGCCGTAAAATCATATTTAAAAAATGCTTTAATACGTAAATCTAATATCAATGCAGTATCATATTTATATTCGGTATCTGTAACCGACGAATTAAATAGAAACCAAACACGTTGTTTAGACTCATCATAGGTTAAAAATGTGTGTTCTTGTTGTGGGATACTAAGTTTATTCCAATACGTTTGTATTGTTCCGGCAGATAGGCTCTGTGAAATTATTTGTCCGGTGCGTTCATCTCGACTAAGTGCATATAGTCCTTGTGTTGATGTATATACAATTCCATTTTCGATGGAAATAACTCCGATTGCAGAAATAGCCCCCGTGTTTGTAATCTTACGAACTCGTATATCGTCCGCCGCAAAATAACCTTGTCCCGTTATTTCCCATATCCCATTAGTGGTAAATGCTACTAAAGCATTTTCCATTGTCTCTAATTTTAAAATAGAACCGGCATTAGATAACTGGATAGTTCCACCATCGTCCGGCATTAGAGCATTGATTTCAGGGTGAGTTGGGTCAGCCGCTTGTAGGCACTGTCCATAGTCTTTGTCTTGTGTGACAATCCTCGAAAAGAATACCATATCGGCCCATCGTTCGGACGCAACTCCCGCATGGAAAAGCCTTCCGGCATACCAAGCATTAGCTGACGGGCGCTCAGTCGTCACTACGGCATCAGTATTTGTGTACGCTGCGGCAGGAAATTCAATCAAAAACTCTCCGTCTTGGCCACCCTCAGTTACCTTCCTATAAGTAGATACATCGAAATCTCTACCATCTCGTACTAACGTAATATCAAATTTAATTCGCTGCGTGGTTGGAAAGCTGACAACTGCAAATTGGGTTGGTCCCGTAATCGTTTGATAGAACGACCTCAGACCATTAGTACGCCTAACCCGAAACGTAAAATCTTTTATAGTAACCGTAGCAGGTAGATCGCTCCCGTCGTAACCATGAACTTCTTGTAATTTTACACAAAGTCTTAATTTACCGTCCACTATTTCACTGCCGTGATCAATAACACTATTGTCATCGTGTCCATCCCTATACGTGGGGACAAAATCGGCAGTTTGCGGATACGTAGTATCGAAGGGATTTATAACCAAAGCCCCTAACGGAGCATCCATATTAGAGAATATTTCAGCAACTAATTTATCGGAGTCCCATACTTTTTCGTGTCCTAATCCAAAAAATCCAAAATCTTGTACAACGGTATTGGTCCCCGGAGATACGGATTTATATCCGCCATAGGGGATCATTGCTTTAGTGGGCCAATAATCTTTTTCAAACGCGAAAAAGATGGCACCTTTATCATCGTGGTCTGCAACCGATGGATTATCGTCGAGGAGAGGCTTAAAGAGCCATCCTCGATTTAATAGATTATAGTAGTGTGAATTTGGTAGATTAGTTAGTGCTGATGCACCATCAGCTATAGCGTCACCGTCAGTAATATCTGGTGACGTTGCTATTTGTGTAGTAGCTTCATAGATATCATCTATATCAGCAAACTCTCTAACAGTAAAAGGTATCGCTGTTATTATAAAGGCGCTCGTAGTTCCCGTATATGTTATATATATTGGAGTTATATTCTTGTGCGTTACAAATAATTTACCCCGACCATGTGTCATACTAACCGGAGTTATAATAGAATTTGAAGTAGCCTCTGCGTCCGTCATATACGCTCCTAAATCGACAACTTCCGGATGTTTATTTCCCGCTAGAGTGTCATTATCATCAAAATAAAAATGAAGAATAGTTCCCAACTGAACAACTATTAAATTAGTTGTGGAAACAGTATTTACATCCTTCCATTTATATGTATTAATGCCATCTCCGGCAACATAGGGCTTATCATCTATATTAAAGCTACCTCCCTCAATTTCATAATTGATACCCCTACGCCTACGCCTAGACCCATCTAATAATATTTCCATATTAGATTCATCTAACGTAACTTCGTCAGGAAAATTAAGCGGAGAAGACTCCGTGTGGAGTCCCCCACTTAAATTGAAGAATGTTTTATCCGCAGGGACTCTATCAGTTCGTGTCGGCACCTATAAGATTCTCCGTAGTTATATCTGGCTCGGCTTCACTAAGCTTCTCATTTTCAAGTTTAGTGGCTTCGCGTTTTTCTTGTGATCGTGCGCGGTCCGCACTGTGTTGAGTAGCTTTATCCGACTGCGCCCAAGCTTCATGTAGATATTTATTAATCTCGTCTTGCGCATACTCCGGTTTAGTAAACTGTCCGGATAAATTACTCTGTGGATATTTAGCCGGTTCTTTTACAACCTTTGTGGATTTATCGAATTCATCCTCTCTAACAACTCCTATATAATAAAGAGCCGATTGACGACGACCTGAAACGCCCCACTTATGTCCTAATGGGTCGATTCCCTCGCTCAACGCGTAATCACGTTGAAGTACTTTTTCTAATGCATCGGTCATGTATTAGTCTCCTGTTATGTCCACCATGAAGGTAACGAAGTTGTGGTTCCAGTGGACGCTCCACTGCGCGCCGTTCCTTTTCCTTTCCCTTTGCGACCAAAGTTTGGACCTGTGTTGTTGTTATCTCTCGTTTTGTGTTTACTGCGTTGTTGTCGTACACGAGCCTTACGTGCTAAGTCTCGTATCTTATTCGGAGTACCACCCTTATAGATATCAAATGCTAATTCAGCGGCATTGATCTCTAATAGATGTAGCAGTTCTCCGGGTAAATCAATAATTGTTGTATCAGCTATTGATAATTCTGTTTGACCCATACCCTCTAATATAGATTTAGTTATTAATATATTGGCGTCTAAATCTGAGTCATAAGCATCAAATACAATCCATTTCTGCTCAACTAAGGTGGCATAATGGGGTCGTTGATCGTTTATAATGACAAATTTAACGATACCTGTGGGCCATGTTTGTTCCGTTTTATTACTATCGGATGAATCTAAATTCGTTGTTCGTCGTAAAAACTCTTCATTTGATATGAGGGGTATATCCACAAAAGATGGAGCATCGCCTGATGCACTACGAACATCATATCGAATGGTTGTTAATGTTATTTTATCGCTAGGTAAAATTAATCTAGTTAAACCATTAGTAGCGTCGTCGGTTGCATCGGCTCCAAAGACATTAGATTTCTGTGGCTAATCATACTCAGTAAGTATCTGGTCATATATTAGTTGGATACATTTAGCAATTTGATCGCCTTCAATCGTGTCCGAAATACTATCAACCTCATCGCTATCCATAAGCTCTAAGATATCTTGCACGATTGTCAATAAAGTTTTAGTCATAATTTTCCCTATTAAGAAGGGTGGGGCCGAAGCCCCACACTCCTATGTTACTTACTTACTTACTCAGCTAGAATGTACTCAATATAAACGTCAAGTGCGCCAGCCGTAAAAGCTGCCGTGACGTATACTGGAGCCACTATAACAGGGGTTGTCGCTGAACCCGCTGCGTGAACTAGCGTCGCGCCAGTGATTGCTCCCGTACCTTTTATTAACACCAGACTTTCGCCTGCTACACTAAAATCAGTCAAAGCTGAATCACCTGCCGCTGCAATTGAATCTACATCAATTACGTCAAGTAATCCATCAGAGTTATTCAGTGTATAGGTGCCTAAAAGTAAATCAGCA
>Ga0098035_1000720_pt1 | contig 16326 bp, 12 predicted proteins | sample 3_EtaG_FD_75046 | JGI IMG/M metagenome (GOLD analysis project Ga0098035, IMG submission 75046) | Marine viral communities from the Subarctic Pacific Ocean - 3_ETSP_OMZ_AT15126 metaG | ecosystem: Environmental > Aquatic > Marine > Oceanic | place: Pacific Ocean | collected 2015-01-07
CGCGCTGAACCGCTTGCCGGATTGCCGGTTGTGGGGAATTGAGCTGCAATCGGAGCTGGCCACGCTCGCCCGGCTGAATGCGGAAAATAACGGCTTTGCAGAGCAGGCACGATTTGTCGAGGCCGATATCGGGGAGCGGGCCTCCTTCCGGTCAGAGACAGGGCCGGGTGACAAAGCGTTTCTGGAGGCGGGATTTGACCACGTTTTCACCAACCCGCCCTTTTATGGCAAGGGGCGAGCGCGCGTCGCCAAGACGGAAACCAAGACCCTCGCGCATATCGAGGGGAGCGTGGCCCTGCCCGAATGGCTGCAATTCTGCGTGGCACGGGCGAAATCGAAGGGGACGGTCACGGTAATCCACCGGGCGGACCGGCTCGGCGATATCCTTTCCGTCCTGCAGAAGGGATGCGGCCGGTTGAGGATCGTGCCCCTCTGGCCCGAGGCGGGGCAGTCGGCGAAGCGGGTGATTGTGCAGGGGATCAAGGGGGACAAGAGCCCATTGGAGCTGACCCGCGGCCTGGTGCTGCATGAAAAAGACGGATCGCCGACAGCGGCGGCCACCGCCATCGCCCGCAAGGGGGCGACACTACAATCTGTAATGTAACGAAAAAACTTGTACGGAGCGGTTAAATCCTTACCTTTACGGCCATGAAAATAGTCGACTTCCTCAAGAAAACGCCGCTTAAGCGGTTTTTCGAAAGATCGCCGCAGGTGGCCGTGTTGCCGCTCTATGGCGTGATTGCGCCCGGTGGCAACAAGCTGCGCGGAGAAAACCTCAATCTTGCCAATCTGGCGGAGCAGATCGAGACTGCATTCAAGACCAAGCATCTGTGCGCGGTGGCACTTGCCATCAACTCGCCGGGCGGGTCGCCGGTGCAGTCATCGTTGATCTTTGACCGTATCCGTCAGCTTGCGGATGAGAAGGAGATCCCGGTTTATGCCTTCGCCGAGGATGTGATGGCGTCGGGTGGCTACTGGCTCGGCCTTTGCGCCGATGAGATCTATATCAACAAGAATTCTGTCGTGGGCTCCATCGGCGTTGTTTCGGCAGGGTTCGGCTTTCCGGGACTGCTGGAGAAGGTCGGTGTTGACCGGCGGCTCTATTCGGCGGGGGAGAACAAGGTCAAGCTTGATCCTTTCAGTCCCGAAAAAGAGGATGACATTCTCTGGCTCAAGAAAATCCAGGGCGATATCCATGACAATTTCAAGGAACTGGTGAAAACCCGGCGCGGCGAGCGGCTCAAGAAGCGCAAAGACAAGGAGCTGTTTTCCGGCGATGTCTGGATCGGCGAAAAGGCCGTGGATCTCGGCCTTGTCGACGGGATCGCCGATCTGCGATCCTTCTGCCGCGAGAAGTTCGGGGAGAAGGTCCGCTTTAACCGTGTCGAGGGGCGTCAGGGCTTCCTCGCCAAGAAGCTGGGCCTTGAGCAGCAGGCCATCGGCACCGACGCGGTTGAGGCGCTGATTACCGCCGTCCGCAACCAGTCCGTCTGGGGCCGTTTCGGCCTGTGATTCGGGCGCGAAGGAAAGGGTAGGGTCTAGGGATGTTCTCACCGATCAAAATCATTCTGATTGTTCTCGTGCTGATTGGTGTGTTCTTCGCCCACCGTTTCTATCGCAACACGATTGCACCATCCCTTGACAAATCAAGGAAGAACGGGGAATTCAAGGGCCGGTCCTCCGACAAAATGCTCGATCTGGAGGAATGTCCGCGCTGTGGCGCGTTCGTTGCCGACCTCAATGAGCATAGCTGCAAGGATAAATAGCGCAAAGCTGGCTGAGGCCGGTTGACCCATCCGGTGCGGGGCTTTATGTTGCACCGCGAATTCTCTCAAAGCAGTGTGGTCTGTAATTATGGCGGGTAATCTGGCCTCCGCGCCGTCCAATTCCTTTCAGGACTTGATCCTGACCCTACAACATTTCTGGTCTTCGAAAGGCTGCGTGATATTGCAGCCCTATGATATGGAAGTGGGTGCCGGTACGTTTCACCCGGCGACGACCCTGCGCGCGCTCGGCCCGGAGCCATGGAAAGCCGCCTATGTGCAGCCCTCGCGCCGCCCGACCGACGGCCGCTATGGTGAGAACCCCAACCGCACGCAGCATTACTACCAGTTCCAGGTTCTCCTGAAACCGTCCCCGGACAATATCCAGGAGCTTTATCTGGAGAGCATCTATGCCCTCGGGATTGACCCCAAAAATCACGACATCCGCTTTGTCGAGGATGACTGGGAAAGCCCGACGCTGGGCGCCTGGGGCCTTGGCTGGGAAGTCTGGTGCGACGGGATGGAAGTCAGCCAGTTCACCTTTTTCCAGCAGGTCGGCGGCTATGAATGCAGCCCGGTTTCGGGCGAGCTGACCTACGGGCTTGAACGTCTCGCCATGTATGTGCAGGGCGTCGATCGCATGTTCGACCTGAAATGGAACAGCGAAGGCGTCACCTATGGCGACGTCTTCCTGCAGAACGAGAAGGAATTCTCCGCCTATAATTTCGAGCATTCGAATGTGGATATCCTGCTCCGTCATTTCGAGGATGCGGAAGTCCAGTGCCAGGAGATTCTGGCCGAGGGACTTGCACTTCCGGCCTATGACCAATGCATGAAGGCGAGCCATATTTTCAACCTTCTCGATGCCCGCGGCGTCATCAGCGTGACCGAGCGTGCCGCCTATATCGGGCGAGTGCGGGCGCTGGCCAAGGGCTGTGCGACGGCGTGGCTCAAGGGCCGCGGCCATCTGGCGGAGGAGGCGTAAATGGCGGAACTGTTGCTGGAGCTTTTCTCCGAGGAAATCCCTGCACGTATGCAGAACAAGGCGGCGGATGATCTGGTCCGTCTGGTCAGTGCCGGGCTGAAAGACGCCGGGCTCGCATTCGAAAGCGCCCGCGGCTTTGCGACGGCGCGGCGCCTTGCGCTCGTTATCGACGGGCTACCGGTGGCGCAAGAGGATACGTCGGAGGAACGGCGCGGCCCCCGCGTTGGCGCGCCGGACAAGGCGGTGGAAGGGTTCCTGAAATCCGCCGGCCTCACCCGCGACCAGCTTGAGGAACGGGAAACCGAGAAGGGCAGCTTTTACTACGCCGTGATCGAGTCCAAGGGCCGCCCGACGATTGAGGTCTTGCCCACACTCCTGAATGCGGCAATCTCCGCCGTGCCCTGGCCAAAGCCAATGAAATGGGGCAGCTACACCGCCCGCTGGGTGCGCCCGCTTCACAATATTCTCTGCCTGTTCGACGGCAAGACAGTCCCCATGAGCTGGGAGCATCTGACCGCCAATGACCAGACCTTTGGTCATCGTTTTATGGCGCCGGAGGCGATAAGGGTGAAAGATTTCGCTGATTATCAGGCGCGGCTCAAATCCGCCTTTGTCGTGCTGGATGCAACAGAGCGCGAGAAGCTTATCGCAGCGGATGCCGGACGGCTCGCCAAGGACGAGGGGCTTTCCCTCATTGACGATCCGGCGTTGCTCACAGAAGTTGCCGGCCTCGTTGAATGGCCCGAAAGCTTGATCGGCTCGATCGATACCAGCTTTCTTGAGGTGCCGCAGGAGGCCTTGATCTCCGCCATGCGCAGTCACCAGAAATATTTCTCGGTGCAAGGGCAAGACGGCAAGATGGCGCCGCGCTTTATCGTGGTGGCGAACCTTCGCGCCGAGGATGGCGGCAAGCTGATCACCGCCGGGAACGAGCGGGTGCTGAGCGCGCGTCTCTCGGATGCCAAGTTCTTCTGGGACAAGGACCGGGAGAAAACCCTCGAAAGCCGTGTGCCGGATCTCGGAAAAATCATCTTCCATGCCAAGCTCGGCACGGTGCGCGAAAAAGTGGAGCGGGTTATCAAGCTGACCGCCGAGATTGCGCCCTATGTGCCGAATGCCGATGCGGATCTGGCCGCGCGGGCAGCCTTGCTTGCAAAAGCCGACCTGACCACGGAAATGGTCGGCGAGTTTGCCGATCTGCAAGGGCTGATGGGTCGCTACTATGCCGCCCATGACGGGGAGAATGCGGCCGTCGCCACGGCGATTGAGGAGCATTATTCCCCCCTCGGGCCGAACGATAGCTGTCCGTCCGAACCGACAAGTGTCATCGTCGCGCTCGCCGACAAGATCGACACCTTGACCGGCTTCTATGCGATCAACGAAAAGCCGACGGGGTCGAAAGACCCATATGCGCTTCGTCGCGCGTCGCTGGGTGTGATCCGGCTGGTGCTGGAGAATAATCTCCGCCTGCCGCTTCTGGAGATTTTCAAGAAGGCCGGCGCGCTGCAATCGGTGCCCGACACGTTGGATGTCAACGAGTTGCTGGCATTCTTTGCCGACCGGCTGAAGGTCCACCTGAAGGAACAGAACGTCCGCCATGACTATATCAGTGCCGCGTTCGGGCAGGGTGGGGAGGATGACCTTGTCCGCCTGATGGCGCGGGTTGAGGCGCTCTCAAACTTCCTTGGGTCAGATGACGGGGCGAACTTGTTGATTGCTTACCGCCGTGCGGCCAATATCCTCCGCATCGAGGAGAAGAAGGACGGCGTTTCCTATGACCAGCCGGTGGAGGAAGGGCTGCTTGCTGATCCCGCCGAGACAGCGTTGCAGGAACGGATTACGGAAGTTACAGGCCTTGTTTCCGGTGCGCTTGCCCAAGACGGGTTCGAGGCGGCGGGAACGGCTGCGGCGACATTGCGAAAGCCTGTTGATGCGTTCTTTGACAAGGTCACCGTGAACGCAGAAGGCAGTGCGCTTCGGGCGAACCGCCTGCGGCTTCTCTCCACCATCCGCAACCTGTTGGATCAACTCGCGGATTTATCGAAAATAGAAGGCTAATTTTTACTTTTTACGCGTATGAGCATCTGTATGACACTGAAAAGTGAGTGAATTTAACATCAGAAGGGCGATATCGAGATGACGAAGTGGGTATATTCTTTTGGCGATGGCAAGGCAGACGGCACAGCGGATATGCGCAATTTGCTTGGCGGCAAAGGCGCGAACCTTGCGGAGATGAGTAATCTCGGCCTTCCGGTGCCTTCGGGCTTTACCATCACCACGGAAGTCTGCACCGCTTACCTTGAAAATAACGAAACCTACCCTGATACGCTTGCCGGTCAGGTGGATGCAGCGATTGCCGAGATAGAGGCTTCCGTCGGCGGTGGTTTCGGCAACGCGGAAAAGCCGCTGCTCGTTTCGGTCCGCTCCGGCGCGCGCGCGTCGATGCCCGGCATGATGGATACGGTCCTCAATCTTGGCCTCAATGATGAAACGGTAAAAGGGCTGGAGGCACAGAGCGGCGACAAGCGCTTCGCCTATGACAGCTACCGCCGGTTTATCCAGATGTATTCCGACGTGGTGCTGGGCGTTGACCACTATCATTTCGAGGAACTGCTGGAAATCCTGAAAGAGGAAAATGGGTATCATCTCGATACCGATCTTTCCGCGGACGACTGGGAGCGCCTTGTCGGGCAATATAAAGCGAAGGTCGAGGAGGAACTCGGCCGGCCCTTCCCGCAGGATGTGCAGGACCAGCTCTGGGGCGCCATCGGCGCGGTGTTCAGTTCCTGGACGAACCAGCGGGCCATCACCTACCGCCGCCTGCATGATATTCCGGCCAGCTGGGGCACAGCGGTCAATGTTCAGGCCATGGTGTTCGGTAATATGGGCGATGACAGTGCGACGGGTGTTGCCTTCACCCGCGACCCCTCCACCGGCCAGAAGATTTTCTACGGCGAGTTTTTGGTGAATGCGCAGGGCGAGGACGTGGTCGCCGGTATCCGCACGCCGCAGAACCTGACCAAGCAGTCCCGCCTTGATGCGGGCTCTGAGGCTCCCTCAATGGAAGAAATCTTCCCGGATGTCTTCGCGCAGCTTGTCGAGGTCTATAAAAAGCTCGAAGCCCATTACCGTGATATGCAGGATATCGAGTTCACGGTCCAGCAGGGCAAGCTGTGGATGCTGCAAACCCGCTCCGGTAAGCGGACAGCAAAGGCCGCCCTTAAAATTGCCATCGATATGGTGAATGAAGGGCTGATCGACAAGAACGAGGCGATCAAGCGCATCGACCCGGCCTCTCTCGACCAGCTTCTGCATCCGACCCTTGATCCGGATGCCGAGCGCAACGTTATTGCGCGCGGTCTGCCGGCCAGCCCCGGCGCGGCCTCCGGCCAGATCGTCTTCAACAGTGACGAGGCGGAATCGCTTGCTGGCGAGGGGAAAGCCGTCATTCTTGTCCGTATCGAGACGAGCCCAGAAGATATTCACGGCATGCATGCGGCGAAGGGCATTCTGACCAGCCGCGGTGGCATGACCAGCCATGCGGCCGTTGTCGCGCGCGGCATGGGCCGGGCCTGCGTGTCCGGTGCCGGATCGCTCAATATCGATTACAAGAACGAGACCCTCAGCGTGCTGGGCGAGACCTACAACAAGGGTGATATCGTCACCATTGACGGCGGCAGCGGCGAGGTGATGCTGGGCGCGGTCGACATGATCATGCCGGAACTCTCCGGTGAATTTGGCGAGCTGATGTCCTGGGCCGATGAAATACGCAGGATGAAGGTGCGCGCCAATGCGGAAACGCCGCTTGATGCGGAAACCGCCCGGAAATTCGGCGCTGAAGGCGTCGGCCTCTGCCGGACCGAGCATATGTTCTTCGATGCGGAGCGGATTGTCTCCGTGCGCCAGATGATCCTGGCCGAAACGAGTGAGGAACGGCGCGCGGCACTGGCCAAGCTCTTGCCTTACCAGCGTGGCGACTTTATCGAGCTGTTCCGCATCATGGCGGGCCTGCCGGTGACGATCCGCCTGCTTGATCCGCCGCTCCATGAGTTCCTGCCCAAGACGGACGAGGAAATCGATGAGCTTGCCGAAGCCCTCGGCGCGGATCCGGCAAAGCTGCGCCACCGGGCGCTGCAACTGCATGAGTTCAACCCGATGCTCGGCCACCGCGGCTGTCGTCTCGGCATTTCCTTCCCGGAAATTTACGAGATGCAGGCCCGCGCCATTCTTGAGGCCGCGGCTGAGGTCAGCAAGGAGCTCGGCTCCACCGTGATTCCCGAGATCATGATCCCGCTGGTTGCAACCGACCGGGAGCTGGAAATCCTGAAAGGCAAGATCAAGGCCGTTGCCGGCGCGATCCATGACGAGACCGGCAAGGAGATCGAGTATCTCATTGGCACGATGATCGAGTTGCCGCGCGCCGCGCTCCGCGCCGGTGATATCGCACGGGAAGCGGAGTTCTTCTCCTTCGGCACCAATGACCTGACCCAGACGACCTACGGCATCAGCCGGGACGACAGCGGCTCCTTCCTCGAGGATTACGTGAATCAGGGGATATATGAAACCGATCCCTTCGTCTCTCTCGACCAGGAAGGCGTGGGCGAACTGGTGCAGATTGCCGCCGATCGTGGCCGCGAAACCCGCGCCGATATCAAGCTCGGTATCTGCGGGGAGCATGGCGGTGATCCGGCAAGTATCGATTTCTGCGAGCGGGTCGGCCTCGACTATGTTTCCTGTTCGCCGTATCGCGTCCCGATTGCCCGGCTCGCCGCGGCGCAGGCCGCCCTCGGCCTGAAACGGGTCTCCGAAGCCTGATCGACTGAGAGTCCAGTCAAAAGAAAAGCCCGGATTTTTCCGGGCTTTTTTGTTACTCGATAACGATTTTGGGTCCGGAAGGGGCGCCGAGACTGGTCTCGATCTTTTCCTGCACCTTCGCGGCAAGGGCGCGATAGATCTTGGCGTGCGCGCTGTCCGGCTCGGTCGCGGTGATCGGCGTTCCCGCGTCGGAAGTTTTGCGGATATCCATATGCAGCGGTACTTCACCGAGGAAGTCGACGCCGAGTTCATTGGCGGTTTCATGGGCGCCGCCATGCCCGAAGATATCCGACCGATCGCCACAGGACGGGCAGAGGAAATAGCTCATATTCTCGATAATTCCAAACACTGGCACATCGACTTTCCGGAACATATTCAATCCCTTACGGGCGTCAATTAACGCAATGTCCTGAGGTGTCGAGACGATCACCGCGCCGGTCAGCGGGACCCGCTGCGCCAGCGTCAATTGGGCATCGCCGGTGCCGGGAGGCATGTCGACGACAAGGACATCAAGCGTGCCCCAATCCACATCGAACACCATCTGCTGCAGCGCGCTCATGATCATCGGGCCGCGCCAGATCATCGGCGTGTCTTCCTCGACGAGGAAGCCCATGGACATGACTTTCAGGCCCCACTTCTCCATCGGGATCAGTTTCTTGCCATCTTTGGAGTCCGGCTTGCCTTTGAGTCCCAGCATGCGTGGGAGGGAGGGGCCGTAGACATCGGCGTCCAGCATCCCGACCTTCAGGCCGAGGGCGGCAAGGCCGAGCGCGAGATTGACGGCGCAGGTGGACTTGCCAACGCCCCCCTTGCCGGAGGCGACGGCGACAATCGCGGCAACGCCCGGGACATCCGGTTTTTGCGCTGGCTGCTGAGGTTGTTGCTGCTGTTTGGGTTGGGGGCGGGACGGCGCCGGTTGTGCGGCCTGTTCCGCCGTCAGCACGACGCTCGCCGATTTCACTCCGGGCAGGCCGAAGACCGCATCCTCGCATTTCCGGCGCAGGATTTCCATCTCGCCCGCGTCCTTCGGGTTGATTTCAAGCGCGAAACCGACATTGCCGTCCTTGATCACCAGGCCGGCAATCATGCCGAGCGCCACCACGCTTTTGCCCGACTTTTCATCGATGATCTTATCGAGGCAATTGAGGATGATTTGCTCATTTATCGCTGACATGCTTGAAAACTCCGCTTCGGACACAAAATGGTAGGCATATAATAAAAAGTCTGCAGGATCACGGGTTGGGAGAAATAAAGCACCTCTCTTGGCCGTGTTACGTTGCAGAATGTTGCAGGGTGTCATATAACGCGACTAGATAAAGTTAGCAAACGCGCAAATCAGCGTATCAATGAAGGAGATGCAATTCTATGCCTTGGAGTAATCAGGGTGGCAACGACGGAGGCTGGCAAGGCGGCGGAGGTAACCGCGGACCTTGGGGGCAGGGGCCGAGCGGTCAGCAGCCCCCCAATCTGGAAGATATCATCAAGAAGGGCCAGGATCGGTTGAAAGATATCATCCCCGGTGGCGGTGGCGGCAAGATCGGCATCATCATTCTTTTGCTGGTTATTCTGTGTGCATGGCTGATCAGCGGCTTTTACAAGGTTGAGACCACAGAGCAGGGCGTTGTTCTTCGCTTCGGCAAATGGTCGGAAACAACCCAGCCCGGCCTGAACTATCATCTGCCGTATCCGATTGAGACGGTACTGACGCCTGAGGTAACAAAGGTTAACAGTGTCGAGATCGGCTTCCGCCCGACGCGCGGTGGCGGATCGACTCCGGTTGAGGCGGAAAGCCTGATGCTGACCGGCGACGAGAATATCGTCGATGTCGGCTTTACGGTACTCTGGCGGATCGCCGATGCCGGCAAGTTCCTCTTTAACGTCGATCAACCGGAGCTCACTATCAAGGCAGTGGGCGAGAGCGCCATGCGTGAGGTGATCGGTCGCACGGACCTGACGGCGGCCATTACCGAAGGCCGGCTATTGGTCGAGACGGAAGTGTTGAAACGGCTTCAGGAAGTGCTCAACGAATATGGCGCGGGCGTTTCCATTTTGCAGGTACAGCTTAAAAATGCGGAACCACCGAGCCAGGTGATTGCCGCGTTCCGCGATGTGCAGGCCGCCGAGGCCGACAAGGAGCGGGCGCAGAACGAAGCGCTGGCCTACGCCAACGACATCATCCCGCGGGCCCGTGGTCAGGCGGAAATGATCCGTCAGGAAGCCGAAGGTTATAAGCAGCGTGTGATTGCCGAAGCCGAAGGTGAGGCGGCGCGCTTTATTTCCATCTATAACGAATATGCCAAGGCGCCCTATGTGACGCGTCAGCGTATCTATCTTGAGACGCTGCAGGAAGTGTTCACAGGTAAGCAGAAAATGATCATTGATATTGGTAAGGACGGAGCGCAAGGCGTTGTTCCCTACCTGCCGCTCAATGAACTGCAGAAAGGGGCGATCAAGAAATGAATAAGACAGTTTTGACAGTTATCGCCATTTTGCTGGTGGCTATCGGTGTGGTTGCTTCCAGTGCCCTCTTTACCGTTTATCAGACTGAGCAGGCGATCGTCATGCAGTTTGGTAAGCCGCAAAAGGTTATCCAGGAACCGGGGCTTAACTTCAAGCTCCCCTTCGTGCAGGATGTTGTCTATGTGGACAAGCGTGTCCTGTCCGTCAGCACACAGCGTGAAGAAGTCGTGACACGGGACCAGAAGCGCCTGATGGTGGATAGCTTTGCCCGGTTCCGTATCGCCAACCCGCTGCAGTATTACCAGTCCTATGGCAATATCCAGATCGCCTATGCACGACTGGAAACGATTCTGAACTCGCAGCTCCGGCAGAACCTCGGTCGCCAGTCCCTGAACAATATCGTTTCGGGCGAGCGGTCCAACCTGATGAACCAGATCCGGGAACAGGTGAACACGGAAGCCAAGGCATCCGGCATTGACGTGATCGATGTGCGGATCGTTCGGGCCGACCTGCCGAAGGAAAACAGCGAGAAGGTCTTTGACCGGATGCGGTCCCAGCGTGAGCAGGAAGCCAAGGAAATCCGGGCAACGGGTGCGGAAATCGCCCAGCGGATCACGGCCAATGCAGACAAGGAACGCACGGTCCTGATCGCCAATGCCCGGAAGGATTCAGAAATCCTGCGTGGTGAAGGCGATGGGGAAAAGAACCGTATCTTCGCTGACGCGTTCGGCAAGGACGAGGATTTCTTCGCCTTCTACCGCTCCATGCAGGCCTATCGCGGATCGATGTCGGACTCAGACACAACCATGGTGCTGTCACCGACATCGCAGTTCTTCAAATATTTCGATCGACAGAGTGTCACCTCTGAAGAAGACAAATAGGTAACAGTTTTAAAACGGCCCGTATCTGACTGCGGGCCGTTTTTTACAAGAGGCGGGACGCGTGGTAACGGATATTTTGCTGGCGGCGGCGTTGGTGCTGTTTTTTGAAGGCGCGCTCTATGCCCTGTTTCCCGACGGCATGAAGCGGATGATGGTTTCGGCACTTAATACTCCAAGCCATCTCTTGCGTATTTTCGGCCTGGTTTCGGCGATCCTCGGTGTCGTTTTCGTCTGGCTTATCCGCGGATAACGCGGGTATGTGATTTGAAATTAATGGAATTTTGCATTTAACCAACATTTATTGACAAACGGGTTTCAATTGCACATTTCTGCCTTAATTGATTTCTAGGTACATACAGCACAATGCACCGGACAATAGCGCTGGTGGATAAAAAAAGAGGGGCTAATATTGTCAGTTGATCCTCTGCTCGCGATCTTTGGACCCCGGCAGAGAATCGAATTATAGAAGGAAGATGGACTTGTATAACCGATACTCAGCACTGCCAAAATCGGCGGAGATTGATGCTCGAGCCATAGCGGATCATGCGCAGCGTGCGCGTAAATATGGTGCGGTCATCGTATCAACCTTGACGGTTCTCACATTGATGACCGTTTTTTCATTTAATGTGAAGGCGCGGCCGGCGCCGGACAGTTTTGCCGATCTCGTGGAGAAGCTCTCCCCGGCGGTTGTCAATATCTCGACGACCCAGACCGTGAAAGGTCCGAGCGGCGGCTTCCCGAAACTTCCCGACGGCCATCCGTTCGAGGATTTCTTCAAGGAATTCGGAAACAAGGACAAGAATGGCGAGCAGCGCGAGCGCAAGGCCACGTCCCTCGGCTCCGGTTTCGTGATCGATGCGAAGGATGGCTATGTGATTACCAATAATCACGTGATTGACGGCGCAGACGAGATCAAGGTCATTTTCAAGGATGGCGAGAAGGTGGCGGCCACCCTTGTCGGAACAGACCCGAAAACAGACATCGCGGTTCTGAAGATTGACCCGAAAGAATATCCGCTGGTCGATGTCGGCTGGGGTGACAGTGATGATTCCCGCGTCGGCGACTGGGTGCTGGCCATCGGGAACCCCTATGGTCTTGGCGGCACCGTGACGGCGGGTATTATCTCGGCGCGCGGTCGCGATATCCGCTCCGGCCCCTATGATGACTATATCCAGACGGACGCCTCCATCAACAAGGGCAACTCCGGCGGACCTCTGTTCAACATGGACGGTGAGGTTATCGGCATCAATACCGCGATTTTCTCCCAGTCCGGTGGCAGCATCGGCATCGGCTTCGCGGTTCCTTCCGAACTGGCGGTCCCGGTGGTTGCGCAGCTTATCGAGTTTGGCAAGACCAGCCGTGGCTGGCTCGGCGTGGTGATCCAGCCGGTCACCGAGGAAATTGCCGAAGGGCTTGACCTGAAAGATACCGACGGCGTTCTCGTTGCCGGTGTTCCGGAGGATGGCCCTGCGTTCAAGGCGGGCGTCAAGGCCGGCGACGTGATCCTGAAGTTCAACGGCGAAAAGGTCAGCGAACCACGGGAACTTTCCCGCTTGGTGGCGGAATCAAAGGTCGGCTCCGAGGTGAAGGTAGAACTGTGGCGGAGCGGTGAGATCGTGACCAAGGATGTGACCCTTGGTGAGCTTGAGAAAGCGGAAACCGCGATGGCGAGCGCCTCTCCCTCGGCTCCCGGCTCCAGCGACAAGGTGGAACTGCTGGGCATGGAACTGGCCGCGATCAATGACAGCATGCGGGAGCAGTTCAGCATCGGACCCGATGTCAATGGCGTCGTGGTGACGGATGTCGATCCGAACTCCGAAGCCGCCGAGAAGGGCATCCGCCCCGGTGATATCGTGGCCGAGGCGCAGCTTGAGCCGGTATCAAGTCCCGACCAGATGAAGGAACGGATTGCCGAAATTCAGGAGACGGACAAAAAGTCTGTCCTGCTGCTTCTGAAGCGCGGCGATAACTCCCGCTTCATCGCCCTGAAGCTGAACAAGGAAAGCTAGGTTTTAGCTGACCCCAGAAAGGATGGCGCCCCTCGGACGAGGCGGCGCCATTTTTTATGCCTGGACGAACTCGCTTTGCCGGTATCCCTGGTAATAGAGGAGGGTGGTCAGGTCCCCGAAACGGATGGTCGCATCCGCCGCTGCTGCGGCTTTGGCCTTCGCGTGGTAGGCCACACCTAGTCCCGCCGCCTCGATCATCGGTATATCATTGGCGCCGTCACCGATCGCCGCCGTTTCCTCCCGCCGCAGCGAATATTCATGACGCAGGGATTCCAGCGTGTTGAGCTTGGCGCTGGAATTGAGGATCGGCTCCGCCGCGACGCCGGTCAGGGCGCCATCGTCGAACAGAAGCTCGTTACTCATATCCATATGGAACCCGACAATCTCGCGGACCCGGCTGGTGAAAAAGGTGAAGCCGCCGGAGACAAGCGCGGTGTAGGTGCCGCTCGCCCGCATGGTTTGCACCAGGGTCCGTGCGCCGGGGGTCAGGGTGACACGCTCCTCAAACACCTGCTGCAGGATCTCTTCACGGAGGCCCTTCAGCATGGCGACACGGGCGCGAAAGGCCTCGTTGAAGTCAAGCTCCCCATTCATCGCCCGTTCGGTAATCGCCGAGACTTCCTCGCGGAAGCCCGCGAAGTCGGCCAGCTCATCGATACATTCAACGGTGATAATGGTGCTGTCCATGTCGGCCAGGAACAGCTTCTTGCGGCGAAAGCCCGACGGTTGCAGGCAGTAGTCGATCTCCGTGAGCAGCCCCGCCGCCTCAAGGCGCGTTTTTGCCGTCTCTGTATCCAGCCCGTCAAACAGGATGTCGACGGCGCGGTCCGTGTCTAGCCAGTCCGGCGCGGCGCTGTCGGCCCCGGCCTCGATCAGGGTTTGCCGGGCGGTGTCGGCGATATTGCGAATTGTTGGTTGCGCTGTATGATCAGCGACAAGGGTGAGAACCGATTTCTGTGTCATAACGTGAGGCTACAATTCCTTGACGGATAAAAATGCATCGCCAATTCAGCGCCAGGCGGGGGCGGTCCTGTTGGCCGGACCCACTGCCAGCGGTAAATCCGCGCTGGCCATTGCCATAGCAGAGGAATTTAACGGTGTCATCATCAATGCGGACAGCATGCAGGTTTATAGCGGCCTACGTGTCCTGACCGCCCGGCCGAGTGCGGAAGAGGAAGCCCGCGTGCCGCATCGGCTCTACGGCGTGCTCGACCCGGCCGATTACTGTAACGCCGCGCGCTGGCGCGATATGGCGCTCGCGGAGATCGAGCGTGTGCGCGCCGCCGGAAAGCTGCCCGTGATCGTCGGCGGAACGGGGCTCTACTTCGATATCCTGACCAAGGGTATCGCCGACATCCCGGCTATCTCTGACGAGGTAAGGGGACGCCTGCGGGACCTTCACAAGCGGGAGGGCAATGCCGTTATCCACAAGATGCTGGCGGAGAAGGATCCGGACATGGCGGCCCGCCTCAATGAAGGGGACAGCCAGCGGCTCTTGCGGGCACTGGAGGTGGTGGAGGAGACCGGCACTCCGCTTGGTGACTGGCAGAAGCGCAGCCCCTCGGGCGACATTCTGCAGGGCCCGCGGCTCTGGCTCGCCCTGACCCCGGACCGGGAATGGCTGTATGAACGCTGCAACCGCCGCCTCGACTGGATGGTGGTGGAAGGCGGCGCGCTGGAGGAGGTGCGCGCACTGATGGACCGCAAGCTCGATCCCGCGCTGCCGGCGATGAAGGCGCTGGGCGTGCCCGAGCTGATTGCGGTGCTGGAGGGCAGGCTCGCGCAGGCGGACGCGGTGGATCGAATCAAGATGCTCACCCGGCGCTACGCGAAACGGCAGTTAACCTGGGTCCGGAATAAGATGTGCGAAGCAAATCGCTCTTCTACGCAAGATTTGGAAAGTTTAAAGTCAGAATTCTTTTCATTTATTCGTCGATTTTTGTTGACGACAGAGGATTGAAAGTCTAGTTTCCTCAGCTGGGGCCATACCTATTTGGCCCGAAAGTAACGCCCGGTATAGTGCCGGGCGCTTTTTTTCTATTGCAACCAAACCGAGACGGCCAAGCAAAAAGATTAGGATCAGGCAAATGGCGAACCAGGAAATGACAGGAGCAGAAATAGTAATCAAAGCGCTTAAGGATCAGGGCGTGGAGGTGATTTTCGGGTATCCTGGCGGCGCCGTGCTTCCGCTCTATGATGAAATTTTCAAGCAGAACAGTATTCGCCATATTCTCGTCCGCCAGGAAGGCGGCGCGGTGCATGCGGCGGAAGGCTATGCCCGTTCCACCGGGAAGCCGGGCGTCGTGCTCGTCACCTCGGGCCCCGGTGCGACCAATGCGGTGACCGGCCTGGCCGACGCGCTGATGGACAGCATTCCCGTTATCTGCCTGACCGGGCAGGTGGCCACCCATATGATTGGCAATGATGCGTTTCAGGAGGCCGATACCGTCGGCATCACGCGTCCCGTCACCAAGCATAACTATCTGGTGAAGGATGCGAATGATCTCGCCCGCACGGTGCATGAGGCCTTCTATGTCGCGACAAATGGCCGTCCGGGCCCGATTGTCATCGACTTGCCGAAGGACGTTCAACTGGCGTCTGGCAAATATCTCCCGCCGTCAATGGTCAAGCACAAGAGCTACAAGCCGCAGGTCAAGGGCGACCTGAAGGCAATCAAGGCGGCGGTGAAGCTGATCTCAAACGCGAAACGGCCGATCTTCTATACCGGCGGCGGCGTTATCAATTCTGGCCCCAAAGCGTCGAAGTTGTTGACCCAGCTGGTTCGCCTGACTGGCCATCCGATCACCAACACCCTGATGGGCCTCGGTGCCTATCCGGCGTCCGACAAGCAGTTCCTTGGAATGCTCGGGATGCACGGCACCTATGAGGCCAACAACGCCATGCATGACTGCGATGTCATGGTTTGCATCGGCGCGCGCTTCGATGACCGGATCACGGGACGGCTCGATGCCTTCTCGCCGAAGTCGAAGAAAATCCATATCGACATCGATCCCTCCTCGATCAACAAGAACATCCAGGTCGATATCCCGATAGTCGGGGATGTTGCCCATGTTCTGGAAGACATGATCAAGGTCTGGAAATCGGAAGTTCACAAACCGGAAGCGGGGGCGACGAAAAAATGGTGGGCGCAGATCCAGGAATGGCGCGCGAAAGACTGCCTGAAGTTCGAGCAGAAGGGCAAGGCGATCAAGCCGCAATATGCGCTTCAGCGCCTTAACGAGCTGACCAAGGGGATGGACCGCTATTTCACCACTGAGGTGGGTCAGCACCAGATGTGGGCGGCGCAGTATCTGCAATTCGATGAGCCCAACCGCTGGATGACATCGGGCGGGCTTGGCACCATGGGCTATGGCCTGCCGGCCGCCATGGGCGTGCAGATTGCCCATCCGGAC
>Ga0098035_1000723_pt1 | contig 16304 bp, 11 predicted proteins | sample 3_EtaG_FD_75046 | JGI IMG/M metagenome (GOLD analysis project Ga0098035, IMG submission 75046) | Marine viral communities from the Subarctic Pacific Ocean - 3_ETSP_OMZ_AT15126 metaG | ecosystem: Environmental > Aquatic > Marine > Oceanic | place: Pacific Ocean | collected 2015-01-07
AAACGCCGCAGGGCAACTTCGCGAAGCTCGGCAGGAATGCCGGCGCCGTCGTCCGCTACCACCAGAACAACGGTGTTCTCGTCCTTGTGCGCCTCAAGGCGGATGGAGGTTCCGCCGCGGGCATATTTACAGGCGTTCTCGATCAGATTGCCGAGTGCCTGGCTTATGAGATCGCGGTGGAGGGATATCGCGATGGGGGCCGCAACCGTTGTTTCAAGGCTGAAGCCGCAGTCTTCGGCCAAGGGTCCGTAGATTTCGGCGAGATCCTGAAGGAGATCGCCCAAGGTGACGGTTTCGAAGCGTTCCCGGCCTATTCCGGCTTCGGCGCGGCTGATCTGCAATGCTGTTGTCAGCATGCGCAGCAAGGTATCGGCTTCGGCGGAAATCTTCTCGAGGACGGCGAGATCGTCGGCATCGCGGGTGTCGGCGAAGGCCTGTTCGATGTGCGACTTGAGGCGCGTCACCGGGGAGCGCAGGTCATGGGCAAGGCTGTCGGTCACCATTCTGAGCTCCTCGACCAGCAGTTCTATCCGCTCCAGCATTTCATTGATGCCCGATCCCATCTGGTCGAAGGCGTCGTGGGTGCCGTTGAGAGGAACCCGATGGGAAAGGTCGCCGGCTCCGATTGCCTCGGCCGTTCTCGCGATCGAGGCAATCCGCCTGGCGATGCTTCGCCCGACCTGAAGCGCGATCAGCAGCGAGATGGGGAACGCGAGCAAGGTCGCGGCGAGAAGGGCTTCATCGTTGATCTTCTGCAACTGCAGGCCGTTCTCGATGACGTGCCCGGTCAGAAGATGCGACCCGTCCGAGAGTGTGCTGGCAGAAAATGCCATGGCTTCGGGCGCGGTGGCGTCCTTTCGGTACAGGGTCAGCGTCGTCCACTCGGTCGTTTCCCCGATAACCGGTGGCCAGTTGTCCAGATTGCCCGCCGCGACGGAGCCGTCCGCATTAAGGAGCAGTATCACGGGTATGCCCGACTGCGGGAACTGCAGCCGGTCGCGAATGGCAGCGACAAGGGCAGGCTTGCCCTCCTTTCGGTATTCCGCAAGCAATCCGTCGCGAAGCTCTGCCACGACGGCTTTCTGCTCGCTCAGGAGCGTTTCCTGCGTGGAAAGGCGTACGAAATAGAGGATCCCGGCCGTTGCGGCGAATTGGGCCACGACCAGCATCGCGACCAGACGCGCGATAGTCGAGCGGGGCAGGAAGAATAACCGGCGCAAACCTCAGCGCTCGGCGCCGAGCAGGTATCCCGCGCCGCGTACGGTATGAAGCAGGGGTTCACCAGAGGCGTTGTCGATCTTCTTGCGCAGGCGACTGATGTGGACATCGACGACGTTGGTGCCCGGATCGAAATGGTAATCCCACACGCCTTCCAGCAGCATCGTGCGCGTTACCACCTGGTTGGCGTGGCGCATCAGGTATTCCAGCAGGCGAAATTCGCGGGGCTGCAGATCGACCGGCACGCCTGCGCGGCGTACCTTGCGTGACAGCAGGTCGACTTCGAGATCCCGGCACGTCAGTTTCGTTTCCGCCTGCGGTGCGCTCCCCTTGCGCAAGAGCAGGCGAAGCCGGGCGAGCAGTTCGGCGAACGCGAAGGGCTTGGCCAGATAGTCGTCAGAGCCTGCCAGCAGCCCTTCCACCCTGTCGTCCGAAGTCCCAAGCGCGGAAAGGAAGATGACCGGCGTTTCGATTCCCGCTGCGCGCAGGGCATTGAGCACTGCCAGACCGTCCAATCCCGGCAGCATCCTGTCGAGGATGATCGTCTGATAGGTTCCGTCGCTCGCCTGGAAAAAGCCGTCCCTGCCGTCCGTGGCATGATCGACGGTAAACCCCGCCTCGTTCAAGCCCTTGCATATGTAGGCTGCCGTGGCCTCATCGTCTTCGACGAGCAGAATCTTATGGCTCATTATGCCGATCGGTCTTGTGTTGGAGGATCAGCGTACGACGAATGTGATCGCGCACCAAGTCGAGATGCAGTCGTGGCCCTTTGGCATTCGCGACATCGCGGCGGGCATCGCTGACGGACTTCACGGATTTGTCGTCGACGGCGACCAGGCGGTCGCCCGCCGCCATCCCCAAGGCCTGCGCCTCGCTATCCGTCCGCACGCTAGTGACAACAAGCCCGCCGGATCGGGGCGTTGCCCTGGCGATGGTGAAGCCGGGCAGGGCATCGCGATGCGCGGGACGGATGATCCCATGGACGGCGAGCTTCTGTGCGCCGAAGAACGGGCCCAAGGTGACGGCTGCAAGCGAGAGCATGACACCTGCCATGCACAGGCGACGCAGGGAAGCTCGCACAGTCCGGCTCATGGCGATCGGGGAGGCGATGATGGCCGGTGAGGGTGGCGGTTGATGGGCAGTCTGACGGACATGAAAGAAAGATGCGACTGTGATGGGCGGGTGTCACGTTACGCTTTCGTCATGTCAGGTGCTCCCCGCCTCGTCCGTTTCCTGCAGGTTTGCGAGGCGGGGGCGTCACGATGGTTACGAAACTGTAATCAAAGATCCATGGGCAGGCCAAGCCGGCTGTCCTACCAGTGCAGGATCAAGTCTAGGACGCCATGAATGGCGTCGGAGGAAGCGCGCTGTCATGAAGAAGCTGCTTATCGCACTGGCGGTAGTGCTGGCCGCGGGTGCCGGATTTCTGGGCTACATCGGGTATTTTGGCGGCGAGACTTTCGTGCCGGTCGCTGCAAAACCGCAGGCCGGGAACCCCGCAGCGGGGCTGGCTGCGGTCGTCCTGTCCGGTGACATGGGCTTCAGGATGGGAATGGGGCCTAAGATCGCCGCGCGCTTGGCCGCGGACGGCATCCCTGTCATCGGCGTCAATTCGCTCGTCTATTTCCGCCATCGGCGTTCACCGCTGGAAGTTCGCAATCTGGTTGCGGCCGCCATCGAAAAGGCGCTGGAGTTCGGCCATGCAGACCGTGTGGTCCTCGTCGGTCAATCCTTTGGATCGGATATGATCCCGGTTGCGCTATCCGCCATGCCCGGCCCGGTGCGCGCGAAGATCGCCAAGGTCATCATGGTCGTGCCTACCGACACGCTGTTCCTGCGCGCATCGCCGTCCGAGATGTTCAACTGGTCAAATCCCGATGCTGACGCCATCCCCGGCGCGCGCAGGCTTACCTGGATTCCGGTCGTCTGCGTTTCGGGCGCCAGGGAAACCACGAGCCTGTGCCCGTACATGGACCAGCCCAATGTCGTGCATGTGAAACTGCCGGGCGGTCACTATCTGAACGGCGATGTCGATGCCCTGCATCGGGTGATATCGGATGCAATCAGCTCGGCTCGCGTAGCTTCGGTGAAGGCACGAGGTTAATGCGCCTCTATCGCATGCGATCGGCTCAAGCCTGGCTGCGAAGCGATGCCGGGAGGGAGAACATAGGGTTGCCGAAAAGAATGATGCTGCCTCTGCTCGCAAGCCTCGCATTTCTGGCAGTGGGTCTGTTTAGCCAGCCGAATGCCGCTTTCGCGCAAGTGCCCCCTTCACTGCACGGCGTCTGGGTTAATCCCAGTGGCACCGTGAAAGTGGAAACGGGCACCTGTGCCGACCGGCTCTGCGGTTGGGTGGTCTGGGCCTCGCCCGATGCCATCGATGACGCGCGCGAGGGTGGAACCGAGCACTTGCTGGGAACACGGGTGCTCAGCGAATACGACCGTGTTGCGCCGGGCACATGGCAGGGTAACGTCTTCGTTCCCGATCACGGCGCGACCTTCTTCTCGAAGATTCGCGAGATCGACGGGGATTCCATCCGGATCAGCGGTTGCCTGCTTCACGGGCTGCTGTGCAAGAGCCAGGTCTGGCGCCGCGCTTGAGGACAGCGCAGATAACCTTGCGCCGATACGGCATGGCACTGTCCCGCTGGCGCAAGCCCTTGGGTGCCGTCCTGACCCTGATACTGGGTTGCCTGGGACTGTTCGCCTTGCACAAGCTGCTGGGTGAGATCAGTTTTCGCGAGGCCAGGGCCGCATTCCATGGCATTCCGGCCTGGCGCCTCGGTACGGCCATCGGCCTGACTGCCCTGAGCTATCTTTTCCTGACGCTCTACGATGTCACTGCGCTGCGGATCGTGGGGCGGCGCGTTCCTTACCGGACGGCGGGACTTGCCTCCTTCACCAGTTATGCGCTCAGCCACAATCTCGGGCTGGGTCTGCTCACCGGCGGGACCGCGCGGTACCGCATTTATTCTTCCGGCGGGGTGGGCGGCGCCGATGTCGCGCGGATCATCGGGCTTGCCGGGATGACGTTCTGGCTGGGGCTCGTCGTGATGACGGGTCTGGCCCTTGCGGCGAATCCCGATGCCCCTCAACTGGGAGGGCTACCGCTTCCGGGCTTCCTCGTGCGCGGGCTTGGTTTTGCGGTCCTTGCAGCCGTTGCGGCGGCGCTTTTTGCCGTAAGGCATTCGGGCCGGGTCATCAGTGTGGCCGGATGGACCATGCCGATGCCTTCGGCGCGTCAGGCGCTTGGCCAGATCGTCGTTGCCTGCTGCGACATGGCCGCCGCGAGCGCCGCGCTTTTCGTGCTGGTGCCGGGCATTGGGCTATCTCTCTTTCCGGTCCTGTTCCTGGCCTATGTGCTGGCCGTCGTCATCGCGCTTATCAGCCATGTTCCGGGGGGCATCGGCGTTTTCGAAGCGGTGATCCTTGCCCTCTTGCCCCAGGTCGAAAGGCCCGAACTGCTTGGCGCCTTGATAGCCTACCGCGTCATTTATTACCTGCTGCCCCTTGTCCTTGCTGCTGCGGTTCTGGCCATTCAGGAGCACCGCCAGTGGCGCGGGTCCGTCGGATCGATCCTGGGGCATTCGCAGGTCGTGGCGACCAGCCTTTCGCCGATCCTCCTGTCGATGCTCACTTTCGGCGGCGGCGCCATGCTGCTTGTGTCGGGGGCGTTGCCGGGGCTGCACGATCGCCTCCAGATCCTGCGCCGGGTACTTCCCCTGCCATTCACCGAGGCATCGCACATCGCCGCCAGTCTCTCGGGCACCGCATTGTTGCTGTTGGCGCCGGGGCTATATCAAAGACAGGACGGCGCCTTTCACCTGGCCAGGATAATTCTTCTCGCCGGCGCCGCTTTCAGTCTTCTGAAGGGCCTGGACTACGAGGAGGCGACAGTCTTGCTGGTGATTGCCGGGCTGCTGCAGTGGACCCGGGCCGCGTTCTATCGGCGCAGTTCGCTGACCAGCGCCAGCCTCTCACGCGACTGGCTCGTCGCCGTTGCTCTCGCCCTCGGCCTTTCGTTCTGGATCGGGCTATTTGCCTACAAGCATGTCGCTTATCAAAGCGAACTGTGGTGGGATTTTGCATGGAGAGGTAATGCGCCGCGTTTCCTTCGCGCCAGTTTTGCGTCTTCGGTCCTGCTGACGGCCGCTGCGCTGCACTGGCTGTTCAGAACCCGCGAGGTCGTGGACGAGGCTTCCTTGCGCGCCTTGCCTGAAGCGACCGAACCCATGGCGCTGTCGGACCGCACATACGCGGCGCTCGCTTATTGCGGTGACAAGCGGTTTCTCGTCTCGTCCGAGGGCGATGCATTCGTCATGTACCAGGTGCAGGGACAAAGCTGGATCGTGATGGGCGACCCGGTCGGCAACCGGGATAGCTGGTCCGACCTGCTCTGGCGCCTGCGGGACCTGTGCGACCGGTCCCAGGGGCGCCTGCTGCTCTATCAGTTGAGCGACCGGGCCTTGCCTCTCGCCATCGATCTGGGCCTGCAACTGATCAAGTACGGCGAAGACGCGAGGGTCGACCTCGACCGTTTCAGCCTCGATGTATCCGAGGCCAGGAGCCTGCGTTACTCCGAACGCAGGGCAAGGCGCGAAGGCGCGATTTTCGAAATCGTTCCCGCAGCGCAAGTCCCGTCGATCCTGGGGGATCTGGAAATCGTCTCGAAAGCGTGGCTGCGCGCCAAGGGCCAAGCCGAAAAGGCGTTCAGCATCGGGGCCTTCGACCGGCAATACATGTCCAAATTCGATTGCGCCGTCGTGCGGCAGGAAGGGCGCATCGTGGCCTTCGCCAATGTCTGGAAGACAGACGACCGCGGGGAACTCTCCGTCGATCTGATGCGTCATGCAGATGAGATGCCCTATGGGACCATGGACTTCCTGTTCATCCACCTCATGCTGTGGGGCCGTCAAAACGGTTATCGCTGGTTCAACCTCGGCCTTGCACCCTTGTCGGGGATAGAGGCGGGGCGGCTGGCGCCCGTATGGGCACGGTTGGGCCATCTCCTTTATAAGCATGGCGAGGCCCAATACGGATTTGAAGGTTTGCGCGCTTACAAGGAAAAGTTCCTGCCGTGCTGGGATTCAAGCTATATCGCGGGGCCTCCCGGTATCGGTCTGGTCCGCGCCTTGTTCGATCTGCAAAAGCTCGTGGGAGGCGGGCGTGACAGTGCTGCCCGCAAGGCTAGGCTGTCGCTTGTGGCCTGAGCTCCGAATGAGCCAGCAATGGCCACGCCAAGGGCAGCTGATCGTCTGGCGGAACGGCCGAACTCCGGTATTCCGGCCAGACACCGGTCGGACCGGCCCCGCGGGCGCCTGCGACTGGACGCAACGGATAGTGAAACGTTTATAAGCGGGAAACAGCCGATCGAGGAGCCGATTTGCAGGGCATTCGGTGTCGCCGAGCTGAGATTTCCATGGTTTGGCCGCTAACCCAGTTTCTCCCGAGTCATGGCCTTGGGCTATAGGCCTCGCAATTCTTCGTAGACAACTGCTCTCTTCCACCTGCTATCGGTTGCCATCCTTATAGCAAAACCACTGAGGGGCAGGGTCGCAGATGATTCGTGGATGGTTCAGGATTGCGCTGTGGAAGCGCGTCCTTGCAGCATTGGTATTGGGCATAGCTGCGGGCGTGCTGCTGGGTGAGCAGGCGCAGTCGATCAAATGGATCGGCGATCTGTTCATTCGCGCTATCAAGATGCTGGTCGTCCCGCTCATCTTCTTCTCGCTGGTATCGGGAATCACCGCGGTCGGCGATGTCGGTCGGCTCGGTAAAGTGGGTGGTCGTGCCCTGGCCCTGTTCATGCTGACGGCTTTCATAGCCGTGTCACTCGGCATGGGACTGGCAGCGCTTGTCCAGCCGGGAGCAGGGCTCACCATCACATTACCGACCGGGAGCGCGGTGCCGCCTCCTCCGGACCAATCGTTGGTCGCGATGATCATCGGCCTGGTCCCGGAAAACCCGATCATGGCGATGGCGCAGGGCGCGATCTTGCCGGTCATTATCTTCGCCGTCCTTTTCGGCGTAGCGATTTTGGCGTCGGGTGAGGAAGGCGCACCGCTGGCACGCGCGATGAACGCGGGTTCGACGGTGATGCAGAACATGACGATCTACGTGATGGAACTGACGCCTTTTGGCGTCTTCGCGCTGATCGCCTGGGTGGCCGGGACTTTCGGTTTCGACGCGCTTATTCCGTTGAGCAAGCTGGTTGCGCTCAACTATGTTGGCTGCGCCATCATCCTGGGCATCGTCTACCCGCTGATCCTGCGCCTTATTGCGCGCCTGCCGATCATCGATTTCTATCGCGGCGTGGTCGATGCGCAGGCGGTGGCCTTCTCCACCGCCTCCTCCAATGCGGCGCTACCGGTGACCCTGCGCTGCGTCGAGCGAAACCTGGGCGTGTCCAACTCGATTGCCAGCTTCACGGTGGCCCTTGGCGCCACGATCAACATGAATGGCACGGCCATGTACCTGGGTGTCATCGCGCTGTTCGGTGCGCAGGCCTATGGCATCGAACTGAACTGGTTTTCCTACGTTCTCATCGCCCTGACATCCACCCTGGGCGCAATTGGCGCTGCGGGCGTTCCGGGTTCGGGGTTGGTGATGATGAGCCTCGTCCTGTCCTCGATCGGGGTGCCGCTGGAAACCATCGCCTTCGTCGCCGGGATCAACCACCTGCTCGACATGGCCCGCACGATGACCAATGTCACCGGTGACGCGACGGTCGCGGTGGCCGTGGGCCGGATGGCAGGCGAGATCGACGTCGAGGAATATATTTCGGCTGACGACGTTTGAGCCTCGCGGCCTGTCAGGGCCGACAAGCTGCATGAGAAAAGGGGCGCCGCGCGTATAGCGCTGCGCCCCTTTTCCGCTTCTGCCCGGCTGGGGGGAATGTGGGGTCAGGCCAGGCAGGCTACCGCCTCGATCTCGACGTCCCCGGCAACGAGGCCGGAGATCACCGTCGAGCGGGCAGGATAGGGCTGTGCGAAAACTTCGCGATAGACTTCGTTGAAACCAGCCATGTGAGCCGCGTCGGTGAGCCAGGCGGTTACTTTGGTCACTTGGTCGAGACGCGCGCCGGCTTCGGAAAGAACCGCCTCGAGGTTGGCCAGAGCCTGGCGCGTCTGCACGCGGATGTCTCCGGGAACAATGGCGCCGTCCGCACCGCGCGGAAGCTGCCCGGAGGTGAAGACGAGATCCCCGGCGCGGCGGAAACGACTGAGCGGGGGAGAGGACTTGGTGGTCATGATTTGGGCCTTTCGCGCCTATACGGTTTCGAAGTGAGGGGTCCTGGCCCGGGCGGCATTGACCAGCGCGGCGACCCGCTCGGCCGAACCCGCAGCGAAAGTCCACCCCAGCATGCCGTGCCCGATATTGAGGAAAAGACCCGGCGCGGCCTGCCGGATGATCGGGCGGGAGTCAGGCGTCATCGGACGCAGGCCCGCCCAACCCTCGCCGATCGCTTCGTAGTCGGCGGCCAGCGGCATGGACTGCCTTGCGCCTTCCACCAGCGCGCTCAACCGTGCCGGTTCCACGCGCAGATCGCGGTTGTCGAGTTCAGCGAGCCCGGCAATGCGCATCGAGGAACCCAGGCGACAGAAGACGATCTTGCGTCCGGTGTCGGTGAGGCTGACCGAAGGAGCATTGCTTCCCGGCGGTACGGTAAAGCTGTAGCCCTTCATCGGCCGTATCGGGGCACGAATGCCCAGCCTGCCGAGAAAACGCGGTGCATCGGCGCCGAGGCAGACCACGGCGCTGCGGCCTGCCAGGCTGCGCCCCTGGTTATCGTGGACCAGCATCCGATCGCCGCACCGCTCCAGCTTCGCTATCGAGAAATTGAAATGGTCGCGGACGGCATATTGCTTGCGCAAAACTTCGAGCAGGCCAAGGCAGAAGCGATGGGGGTCGCCCACCTCTTCCGAAGGTGTCCAAAGCGCACCGTCGAAGCCTTGCGTATCGATAAGCGCCGGTTCGACATCGATGGCCTCTTGTCGCGTCAGGATGAACTGCTCGGCGCCAGCGACCTGCTTCATGACAGCGACGCGTTTTGCCCTCTCCAGAGCTTCGGCATCGCGAAAGATATGCAGTTTGCCCGTCGTGGCGTGGGCAAAATCGAAGGCATGTCGCGCTTGCAAATCCGCCATCGCGGCCCGGGATTCCAGGCCGAGTTGCAGCGCGGCCAGAGTGTTGGCCGAAAAACGGGCATCGCTGCAATTGCGCAGGAAAGAGAGGCCCCAACGCAGAAAGGCGGGATCGGCCGAAAGCCTGACTCGAAAGGCGGGGTCCAGACCTGCGATCATGGCGGGGATCTTGCGCAGCAGCGAAGGCTGTGCCAGCGCGTCGGTATAGGCGTAACTGAGCTGCGCCCCGTTCGCGAACGAAGTGCCCTGCGCAGGGCCAGAAGCCGCATCGACCAGAGCGACCGAAAGGCCTCGGCGCGCCAGCGCATAGGCGGTACACATGCCGACTACACCCGCGCCGAGGACAAGTGCATCGACCTCCGGGGCACCTGACCCCGGAGGCAACGGTCGCGCCTCGCCCTTCGCTGGTTGCGAATGTTTCATCGTATTCCTCTTGTACTACGGTTTGCGTCCGCCCGAACCTTCAAGGCGCCTGGAAACGAGTCAGGCAGGCGGGCGGCGTGTGCCTGAATTCAGGAGGGGCAGGTGCCCGGCGGCGGCCGATGACGGATTGCCTGCCCCGGAGCGAGGCCCGTCAACTTGCCATCGAGGATCGCCGCCTGCCCGTTCACGAACAGATCGCGCACGCCTTCTGAAAGTTCGCGCGGCGCGGTGTATGTCGCCACCGGGCGATAGCCTTCCGGATCGAACACCACCACGTCGGCCTTGTAGCCCGGCTTCAGGTGCCCCCTGTCAGCAAGGCCGAACATGTCCGCGGTGCGCCCGGTACTGCTGTTGATGAAGGTGGCGAGGTCGATCACCTTGTCCTGCTTAACATACTTGGCGTACTTGCGGGGAAAGTTCGCATACATGCGCGGATGGCCTTCCGATCCGTCCGAACTGGTGACCACCCAGGGGCGGCGCATGAAGGCGGCAATGTCCTTCTCGGCCATGTTGAACGATACGAGTTTGCCGCTGCGATCACCGTTGCGGATGATGCGCAAGGCGGCCGCGATGGGGTCGACTTTCCACCTCGCGGCGATCTCGTCGAGCCACATCGAGGTCCATTCGTGGCCGGGATCGGTCAGAAGCAGCGCATGGGGTCCGCCACGCCGCCGCATGTTTTCCGTCATCGCCGCTTCGATCTTCCCGCGCGTGGCCGGATCGTCAATGCGCCCGAGCAGCGCGGATCGCCCTCCATCCTGCGCCCAGCCGGGGAGCAGTGCAGCCTGGAGGCTGGTGCCCGAGGCGTCCCAGGGGTACTGGTCCGCAGTGACGTCCTGGCCTGCGGCGCGAGCCTTTTCGATCTGCTCGATGATCTCGCCGGACTTGCCCTGAACGTCGACGCCCAGAACCTTGATATGTGCAAAATGGACCGGAAGTCCGGCTTCGCGGCCGATGGTGAGCGCTTCGTTCACCGATGCAGCGACGCCAATCGTGTAAGTCGCTTCGTCGCGCTGGTGAGTGTCGTAGACGCCGCCGCGCCGCGCTGCCTCGCGGGCAAGAGCCGTGACCTCCCCGGTCCTGGCGAAGCTTTGCGGCGCGTAAAACAGGCCGGTGGAGAGCCCCAATGCGCCTTCGCACATGCCTTGTGCGACCAGATCCTTCATCGCCTGCAATTCCGCCTCGTTCGGCGAGCGCGCAGCGTTACCCAGGACAGCGCGGCGGACCGGCCCGAAGCCGACATAAGTCGCGACGTTCGTGGCGAAAGTGCGGGCCTCCATGTCATCCAGAAATGCCGCGACCTCGGGCGTTCCTCCGCCGTCCACCCCAGAGAAGATCGTCGTCACACCCTGCATCAGCCAAGGCAGGTTCAGCCGCCCCTCGCCATCCTCGCTGTCAAGGAAGCGTTGGGCGTGGGTATGCGGATCGATGAAGCCCGGGGCGACGATCATTCCCTTGGCATCCACAATCCGTGCGCCTGCGGCAGGTTTGCGGCTGGGGCCTACGTAGACGATCTGCTCGCGCGCGATGACGACGTCGCCGACGATCGGGGTCTCGGAAGTACCATCGTAGATCGTCCCGCCCCGGATGACGGTCGTTTCTTCAGGGGCGTCATGCGACAGGGCAGGGGCAGGAACGCCCGCTGCCGCGAGTATCGCCAGCGCGCAAAGAGTTGACTTGTTCGCGATCATGGGACTTCCAATCCGGTGCGGCGGGTAAGGGGGATCCGGCCCGACTGGCCGCGGCTTACGCTGATTTTGTCAGGACTTGTGCCGGGCCACAGGCTCATGGCTCCTGCATGGAATGCGCCATCTTCGCCGGGCTCGAAGCGGACCGTGCGGGGCGCCGCAACTAGTGGAGACGTAATCCGGGCGAGCAGAGCAGAGCCCTCTCTTACGAGCGTGTAATCGCTATCAAGCTCTTTGGAATGGAAACGACCCGAGGGATAGGTCCTGGGGTAGCCGGGCGGACTGGTTCCGGCCGCAGCCATGACCTCATCCAGCTTCTCGGCGGCCTTCCAGTCGCCCCGGTTGCACAGGACCGCGAAGGCCGCGTGCCGCTCGGGCAGGCGCACGTAGGCGTGCTTGAACGCTTCGGCCGATCCCCCGTGGCGCACGATGCTTTCCCCGCCGAGCCGGCCCATATGCAGGCCGCCGCCATAGGCGAGGCCCTTGCCGTCGTCGATCGGCGTGCCATCGGCGAGCCTGCCCGGTGTCAGCATGATCTTCGCGACCGCCTCGGTCCAGACCCGGTGGCGGTGTTCGATATCCCGTTCGTAGCGGGCGAGGTCTTCCAGCGACAGCATCAGTCCGCCCGATCCGCTGAAACGCGGGAAAGTGTCGCGCGCGGCGAAGGCGTCGCCTTCAGGCACATAGCCATGGGCGAAAGTGCCGGGCCGGGGACTGCCGTCGTCAAGGAAATAGGCGTGCTTCATGCCCATCGGATCGAACAGCACCTGGCGGGCATATTGCGCGAAGGGCTGACCAGAAACGCGCGCGACGATTTCCGCGAGCAGCAGGTAGCCGCCGTTTGAGTAGCTGTACTGCGTTCCCGGGACAAAGGCCGTATCTGTCTGCCTGAATAGCAGATCCAACGTCTGCTCCTTCGAGGCTCGGCCGACATCGGCCATTCCGGCCAGACGCAGCAGTCCCAGGGAATCGCGGATGCCCGAAGTGTGGTGCATGAGCATCTCTACCGTCACTGGCCGCGCATACGCGGGCAATTCTGGAAGGTAGCTACGTACGTCGTCTTCGAGGCCAAGCTTGCCTTGCGCGATCAACGTTGCCGCCGCGAGTGCGGTAAACTGCTTGGAAAGCGAAGCGCCGTAGAACAGCGTTGTGGTGTCGAGTGGACGCTGCGAAGCCAGATCGGCAAATCCCGATGCGGCAGATTGGCGCAGATTGCCGTTCTGAAAGACACCTGCCACGCAGCCGGGGGCGACACTGTGATCGGGATCGACAAGGGTAGCGCGTATCGCGGCTTCGCGCGATTGCGCGCAGGCCATGCCTGGCATGGATGCCAGCATCAGCGCAAGTCCGCCTGCAAGCAGATGGCTTGGGGAGCGACAGATTCTGGCAAGGGCACTCAAGCTGCGATCTCTTCCGCTGGTTTGTGCGACTGGGCATGGCGACCACGGGAAGATGGATCTGCCGGGCTGCCGCGAAGGAAGATCAGGTTTGTGGCCGATGCGCAGGCAAGACAATGAGCAGTTCTTTGCGAGGGCATAACCTTAGTCTATGAGGGTCGGCCTGCCAGGGTCGCTTCATGGTGACCTGCCGCGTCCTCGATGACTTCCCGAACCGTCTCTATGAAACGGTCGATCAGTTCACCTGCCGCTGCGCTTTCCAGGGCGACCGCGCCGATCGGCGCAGATACGTCGGGGGCGAGGCGGTAGCAGGACAGGTCGGGCGCGGCCATGGCCGCCGCGGTGAAGGCATCGGCAACCGTCACGCCCACACCCTGGCGCACCAGGGCGAGCGCGGTGTAATAGGTGTGCGAGGTCACAATCTCGCGCGGGGCGATGCCAAGCCGCGTCAGTTCATTGACGAACACGTCCGCAAGTGGGCCGCTGTCCCTCAGGCCTACGAAATCCAGTCCGTCGAGCACCTCGATCGGGACGGCACGGCTTTCGTCTCCAAAGGCTGCGCGCGGTGAAACCAGCACGAGGCCCGCGCTTCCCAGCGCCGTCTGGCGCATGTGGACCTGCCGGGAAATACGATAGCCGATGGCAACGTCGCATTCGCGTTCGTAAAGGAACCTCTCCACTTCGCGGCTGTGCAGGGTCGTGATCTCGAATGTCACGTCAGGATTGCGCTCGCGAAAAAGGGCGATCGCGCGCGGGGCGATGGCAAGACCGATCGAGGGAAGCACGGCAACCCGCAAATGACCGCCCTTGCGATTGCCGATGTTCTTGGCCGTGCGCGTCAGGCGGCCGAGTCGGGTGTAGACTTCCGAAACCTCGGCGAACAGTTCGTGTGCCGGTTCGGTGGCAATCAATCGACCCTTGGTGCGCTGGAACAGTTCATATCCGAGCTGGTCCTCGGCATGGCGAAGAACCTTGCTGACCGAAGGTTGCGAGACATTGAGCGCGCGCGCCGCCTCGCTGATCGATCCGTGCTCGTAAACGGCGTGGAATACCTCGATGTGTCGTAAGCGCATGTCCCGCTCCGATTTTATGTGACCGCCTTGATCATAGCCCAAGGTTATGTCCTGCGGAACTACCGGAATTGGACGCACGGAAACGAATCCCGGATCAACATTGCAGATTTGTTTCAGGCCCCGATCCCGGCGGTCTGGCGAAAACCACCATCAGGGGGACATCGACAATGACGGCGTGCACGCGATTGAATTACCTCAAGGCCTCTTTCCTGCTCACAACCTGCTTTGCAGGCGTACCGGCCACGCAAGCGCAGACTGTCGCCCCGGACGAGCAGCCGGTCAGCGAGATTGTCGTGGTTGGCTCGCAGATCAAGAATTCGAAGGTCGCGGGCGAATTGCCGGTCTCCGTGGTCAGCAGCGAGGACATCGGCGCGATCGCACCGACTTCGGCCTCCGACCTGCTTCAGGCGCTTCCCGCCAACGGGACAATGGATTTCAACGGCACCGACACCGTGGGGAACGGTGTCCATTCCGCGCGCGGCGACGTCGCTTCGGTCAACCTGCGCAGCATTGGTTCGGGCAATACCCTGGTCCTGCTCAACGGCCGCCGGCTCGTGCAGCACCCGGGTACCCAGACCGAGGATTCGGTTCCCGTCTCCACCGTCAACATGAACGCGCTGCCGATCAGCGGGATCGAGCGGATGGAAGTCCTGCATGACGGCGCCTCGGCGATCTACGGCTCCGATGCCGTGGCCGGCGTGATCAACACCGTGCTGGACGACAAGTTCGAAGGCCTGCGCGCGACAGGCGAGATGGGCTTTGCCGAGAACACCGACAAGATGAAGTTCAGCGGTGATCTGCAGGGAGGCTGGACGTTCAACGAGGGCCGCACGCACGTTTCGCTCTCGCTGAGCTACTACCAGTCGTCGAAAGTCTGGGCGCGGGAACTCGACTATTCGGGCGCCAGCGACCGGCGTCCCTTCGTCGAGGACACCGACTTCGCGGGCGATACCAGCTTCGACAACCGTTCGAGCAGTACGCCGTGGGGCCAGTTCACTGCCTCGCAGGCGATCTCCGGTCTCACCAGTTCGGGCGGCGTCTTCCACATCCAGCCGGACATGGTATCGGGCTGCCGCACCGGCCTTGGCAGTGGCCTGTGCATCGATGACGGCAGTCTCGATCGCGACTTGCGCTACAATATCAACCAGTCCCGCACGATGTCTCCCAGCATCAAGCGCGGCAACGCCTTTGCCTTCATCACTCATGATTTCGGCGATTTCGAATTCTATTCGGAACTTGGCTATTACCGCGCGCGGACAGAGGAATATCGCGGGGAATCCTCGATCCTCAGTTCGGCCCAGTTCACCATTTCCAAGGATGCCTATTGGAACCCGCTCGGCGCGCTGGGCAATCCCAACCGGATCAGCGGCTTTGCCATTCCCGACGAAGGCCTGGATCTCACGCTTACCAATTACCGCGTCGTTGATGCGGGCTTGCGACACATTCAGGTCGACAACGAATCCTATCGCCTGCTGGGCGGGTTCCGCGGCTCGCTGGGCAATTGGGACTGGGATACCGCAGCGCTCTATTCCGAAGCCACGACGAAGGACATCACCTTCGACCGCGTCAGCAACACGCTATTCAGCGAGGCCCTGAACCGCACCGACTCCAGCGCCTACAATCCCTTCAACGGCGGCAGCCTGGCCGATCCCAACTGGGGCGATGCCACGGCCAACCCGCAGGCGACGATCGACAGCTTTCTGGTCGACGTGGCACGGTTCGGCAAGACGACGCTCGCCCTGGCGGATTTCAAGGTGTCGAACGGCAGCCTCCTCTCGCTGCCCGCGGGCGATGTCGGTATTGCGCTGGGCGGTGAATGGCGCCGGACCAGCTATCGTGAGGACTACGACGACCGGCTTGACGGGACGACCAACTACATCGATGCTGTGACCGGCGACCTGGTCAATGCCTCGGACATCATGGGATCGAGTGTTGCGTCCGATTCCCGCGGTTCGCGCAATGTCTTCTCGGCCTTCTCCGAACTCGCCGTTCCATTGGTCAGCCGTGACATGGAAGTGCCGCTGGTGCGCGCGCTCAACCTGCAGCTGGCTGGACGTTTCGAACACTATTCCGACGTCGGCAGTGTTTTCCGGCCCAAGTTCGCAGCGTCCTGGTATCCGGTGGACCAGCTCCAGCTTCGCGTTTCCTATGCCGAAGGTTTCCGCGCGCCGAACCTCGAGCAACTCAACACGGAAGTGACCACTCGCGTCAGCACGGTCATCGACTACTATCGCTGCCAGGCAAGCGTGAACAAGGGCGACGTCGCCAGCCTCGGTGCCTGCTCGGGCAATGACCGCGTCGAGGAACGCCGCTTCGGCAACAGGCAACTCAAGCCTGAGAAGAACGCGAGCTATTCTGTCG
>Ga0098035_1000727_pt1 | contig 16275 bp, 9 predicted proteins | sample 3_EtaG_FD_75046 | JGI IMG/M metagenome (GOLD analysis project Ga0098035, IMG submission 75046) | Marine viral communities from the Subarctic Pacific Ocean - 3_ETSP_OMZ_AT15126 metaG | ecosystem: Environmental > Aquatic > Marine > Oceanic | place: Pacific Ocean | collected 2015-01-07
AATTATCCAACAATAAGGGTTGTTGACTATACTAGTTCTGGAGGGTATGCCTTTTATGCATTTAAAGCAACTTATGCAGGTTATGGTTCATGGACAATAAATAATGATGCATTTGGGTTTACCACTACAGCAGTAAATAGCAACCAATACAATATTGACCCCATTTTACAACGCTATACTAAGTGTTATTTAATGGCAAGCATGTATAATAATACGAGTGGCTCAGGTTGGGAAGGTTGGTCACCAGATGATTCTTACCAATCTGTAACCATGCTGGTAACAGACCAATCTGCAAGTTCTGGCAATATTAAACAGGTCCTATTTTATTCTGTAGGCGGTTTTAGTGTGGGAGACTATAGAATGATTTATCAATTTGAACATTATGGTTAATAAAGGATAATATTATGGGATATAAAAGAAATCTAGGATTAGCAGCTTCGGTAAGCAAGGCATCGGGGAAAAGGAATTTGTTAAATACAATGGTTGCTTCAGCTGTGTCGGAAAAAGATCCAATACTCGAATCAGAAAAAGAAGTGGAAGAACAAGAAGCAAAAACTGAAGATATGCAAACTATCTTTGCACTTAGTCAATTGGATAGGATTGGCAAAGAACAAGCTGTCCCTGGGTATGAAGCAGCAAAAAAAGGATATGATAAGCTAGTTTCTTTAGGTCTTAAGCCAGACGAGGATTTTCCCAGTATTGATAAGTATAGATATGGGCTTAAACCTGGTGTAAGTATTGGAGGAGAGTATTGGGATATAAAAAGAGACTTAGGATGGATTGGTGAAGTTGGTTCTCCTAAGAGCGATGCGATTATGGATTTAATAAATAGCTTACTTGATGGAGAATAATTATGTATAGTAAAAATAATAATCTTGCATTAAAATATGGATTTGGTGGGGATCAATCTCAGATTGGACCTAATTCAAATGCTTACACAACAAGAATGGATGCTCTTAATTTGCCAGACCCAGTTACTAATAATGCAGTTGCTGGATCTACAGTAAACAATCAAAAACTAGGGACTTCTTCAGATCCTAGATTTAACGCTGTAACTCAAGCTGCAACAAATGTTGCTGGTGATCCACCTCAAGCTAAAATAGTTCCTATGGACTTGAGAGTAAAACCTGATCAATTCACTAATGCTGGGGGAAGTGGAAGACATGGAAGCCAAGCATATTGGGATTGGATTGACCAATCTGGTGGAGTTGGAGCTCAAACAGAAATCCATACAATTGGTAGCCAGCATGCTGCTGATGCTTCTATTGACGCTGGATGGGGGCAGGACTATTCTGTAGACATTGAAGGAACACAACCTCAGTGGGCAAAAGACGACCTACCACTTACTTCTATGCCTGATAGTGGTCAAGATCCATATATGGAGTCTTGGGGTCCAGGATCAAGTCAGGCGAGTTTTGATAAGCAACCTCCAGTAGATGAAAAGAATTTAACCCCAGCTCAATTGCAGAAAATAAATGCATCGAAAAAGTTAACTCCATCTCAATTGCAGCACAAAAGAGCTAAACAAAAGGCAGCGCATTTAAAAATGTTAGAGGGGTTAGAACCTGGACCATTGGCGAAGCCAACTAGACCAGACACTTCTACTCTATCTTATGAAGATGAATTTGAAGGTCAATATGATAGATTTGCAAACGAAGGTAAGGGAGGATGGGGTTCGTCTGGCTCGTCAACGTATTCAGATGCTCCAGCGCCTCTTGGAGTAGCTAGAGACACAGAGGGTATTCTATTAGATGCAAATGAATATGAAGATATGGTTGGATCAGAAATTGGAACTTTTGAAGATATGGCTATAGACCAAGATTTTGCAACAAATGCGGGTGAGGGGCAAACTCTTGGAAGTACACTTGGAAAAACATGGGGAAAATTTGATAAGACATTTGAAAGTATAGGTGGCGGAGGAACCGCTATTGCTGCTGGTGCTAAAGTGTTAGGCGATGTTCTTAAGAGTTCAAAAAGTCAAGAGTTACAGGAAGACTTAAGGGGAATGAAAGGACAAGTTGAATCAGCTGTAGGGTCATTGGCTAATTTGAAATATGCAGAACAGGATGCTGAAAAAGAACGTTTTGGTGAAAAAAGACGACAGGCTGCTGGTGTTGAAAATATAGCCCTAAGCGATACTTTAACTAAGATTAGAGAGATATCTCAAGGGGGACTTAGCTCTGGATCAAAATCTAGATTAATAGACAAAGCCACTGACGATTCTCAGACCAAAACAGATATAGTTATAGCAGATTCTTATGATAAACATTTAGATAAAATGGCTGGTATACAAGAAACAAGTGTTTCCGAAAGATCTCAATTGAATGAAAAATTAACAGAAATAGATAGACAGATAGCAGACTTAGATCACAGTTGGATGGATACGGCATTAGACGTTGGTCAGATTGTAGCTACTGGTATGAATCCAGCACTAGGGATGGCTTATGCTGGTGCAAGGACATTGGCTTAAGTTAGGAGAAAAAAATGGCAACAAGCTCAACACAATTATTAATGAATCAGCTTAGAATGCAACAGGCTTTCGCTAGATCGACAAGACCTCAAACTAGTGGCTTTAGCCAAGCGTTGTCATACTCGAGCGCAATAGGCAGGTCTTATGAAGCTGCTGCAACTAATCTTGTAAGGGGTGTTACTGCAACTGGGGCTAGAGATATTGGAGCCGTAAGAGAAGCAATGGAAAAATTAACTGGATACGCTGAAAAGGCTCCAGTAACACATCGGCAAGGAATTGTTGAGCTGCAGGGTGTTTTGAAAACTAAAGAAGCTCAATTACTGAAGAACAATGAAGCTGTTGAGTCAATGAATTTATTAAAGAAAAAACTTGATACTCTTCATTCACAGCCAGGACATAATGAAAGTCAAATTAAAGAACTCTTATCTGCTATGGCAAATAATTATATAACCGAAAGTAAAGAAACAGATCAGTATGTTCAGAATGAGATCAAGGCTATATATGATTCTGCTGCCGATAGGGAAACAGCATACCACAAATATATGTCTGTAGATGCAGATCTTGAAAAAGAAGGCTTTCAGCCTCCAGCGTTTGGTCCAGATTCTGATACAGAACAAGCATACTATAAAGACTTGACAAGTAATTATGAAGCAGCAGATCGCACTGGCAAATACACTCAATTCTTATCACTATTTGATACACCTAATGTGGACGTAATGACCGCAAAGACAGCGGATGTAAATATAGCCAGGGCTAAAAGAGGAGAAGAAAGAAGCATTAGAGGAGAAGAAAGAAGTATTAGAGCAGAAGAAAGAAGTATTAGGGGAGAAGCGAGGCAAATTGAAAATGACAGATTGGCGAAGAAAGCTGCTGTTGCTGCAAATTTCGTCAAGCTTGAAAAAGCTAAAGGAGATCAAAAATCATTATTGATTACAGATATTGTTACTCAGATGGATAGTTTCTTTAAGCTTGGTAAGAGGGGGATGGCGAAATTTACTAATGAAGTGCAAGGAAATTCGGATAGACAACTTTACCATACGATGCCAGTTTTATCTGACAATTATACGACTACATCAGGAGGAAGAATTGCGACTATTGATATTAAGGGGGCGATTAGAAATCTAGACATGGGTCTAATAAGGTTGATGGATGAGACTGCGAAAAAGCCCGAAGATAAGATAAAGGCTGAATGGATGAAGAATGCCAAAAATATGCTAATGGATCCTAGTGACCCAATTCGTAAGCAGCATATGGAAGATTTTATTGCTAGAAATTCAAATGAGTTTGGACCAATACCCGAGGGATTCTCCAAAAGATCTAACAGTGCTAGGACAAAAAGGTATTCAGCGATGGCTCTTTTAGATGCAAGAAAGATAGCTTATGAGCTGCTTGAAAGTGGTCTTTTATTTGGAGAAGATTATAACGATGAGACAAATAATTCTGAAACGAATAAAGATGGTGGGTTTAGTCTTAGTAAAGGGATCAAAAAGAAACAATAATGCCAGATAATCCGATTAAACTAGAAGATCTTGAAAAGCCAAAAAATACTGGATATAAAGAAACTAATAAATATGGAGACGACGATTGGGCGACACCTCCAAAAGAAGAAATAGATAAAAAGAAAGAAAAAGATGCCTCAAGCAATTAATGTAAAAAGATCACAAATGGGAATCCTTGGCAGAATGTTTTCCACTAATCTTTCGGATAACGAGGAGCAAGCCATAAGCCCAGATCTTTTTAAAATAGAATTTGATCCTTCAATACAATCTGATTTGCCAGGACAGGCTGGTCAAAGCATTTATCAGCCAATGTTTGATGAGTTTGAAGCTGTTTATGAGAATGTGACTGGGAATTCTATACGATTAGGGAAGGGCAGCCGCTACACTAATATTGTCGATAGGGATGCGGATCAAGCTTCAAGTTCCGATGTGAGTTATTATAAAAATACGGTGCTTGAAATAGCAAACAAGAATGCTACCTTTAGAAATTTATTAACAGAAACTCAAAAAGATAAGTTTGCTACTCAATGGGCTACAAATATATTTGGGTTTAGAGATTATTTAGGCAAACATCTTCCTCCAGAGAAAAGCGCTGAAGGCATAAAGATGCGTAAGAAGGGTCCTGAAGGAGAAAACTCTATCTTTGATAACATTATAGACAACGCTTTTAATAATTATTTTTCAAAGGCTATTCAACTAGATGCTCAATCCACAGCTGCTTTTCACTCTATTGATTCCCCAGGCGAATGGGGAGAGCAAATGAAAGCAAAAGCTAAAATGGTTATTGGTGCTGGTGCGCAAGCTAATGCTGATTTACTTGGAACAATAGGAGATGCTTTATTAACAGAAGCAGCTAGTGGAAAGGGCATAGCGTCTGGATTTAAGACATCCACATTAGGGCTTAGGACTGAAGAGTTTGCCCGTAAAGTAGAAAAATGGGGAGGTCTAAAAGAAGAGGAAGGAAGAACCCAATTAGAAGAAGCCGAGCCTGCTCATGGTAGATATTCTCAAGGTATTTCCGAAAGAACAGGTGGGGGAAAATGGGGTTGGTTTAAAGCTTTAACAACTTTTGCTACAGATCCAGCTTATGCTGCATATAAAGCATCAGAAAGTGCGTTAACGAGTGGCGGAATATCTGCAGCTGGAATGGCTTTAGGTACTGGTGTACAATTATTTCCTCAAGTTAGAGCTGCCACAACTTTAGTTAGGACTGGGGCAAGTATTATGGCATCATCTCCAGCTATGTTCGCTGGTTACGTTGTTGAATCTGGCGATGCCTTTTCGTCTTCTAGGGATGCATTAAGAGAATTACAACTTGATGCGAAGTCCGCCAAAGAAAACATGTCTGAGGATGAATTTAATAGAGCCTATCAAGTGTGGCTTGGTCCCAATTATAGTAAAACAGCAGACAAGCTTACTGAAGCAGATATAAAGACTATATCCCAAGAAATAGGACAAGCTTATGGGATATTAGCAACTGCTGTAGAGGCAACATCAACTGCTTTACAGTCTGGTCCGATGGCAAGATATGCATCCAGGGCATTAGGTTTAAAAGTTGCATCATCGGCAGGTCAGAAAGCATTAGGAAAGCATCTTACTGGAAAGATGGCTAAGAATATAATGAAGACTGGCGGGGCTGCTAAAGCTTTGGGTAATACTATATTTTGGGAGGGATTAGAAGAGGGAGTTCAAGAGTGGCTTCAAACAGATATTATGGAACGAAATATTCCAATGCAACCGAAAGATTGGGGACAGATTTATGATGCTGTGTACGCTGGTGTTGGTATGGGACTTGGAATTGGCGGTACGGCGACTACAGTAGGGAAGGGAATTGAAAAACTTTCAAAAAGATCAGCAAAAAAAGCTTTTGAAAAGTCTATTTCAGAAGCAAAAAAGCAGAAGACTGAAAATGAGTTAAATAATACTATTGATGTTCATATTAAAGCTGGAATGATGATATGGGGAGATATTGATAAGGTAGCAAATGAGTTGTCGACAGAGGGCGCTGAGGGTAAGAAAATGCGTGATCTCATTAAAGATAGATTTATAAAGATTTCTGATGCTGTTACAACGCTTGGTGCAAACAAGTATCATTTAACAAACTTTTTTAGAAAAAATAAAGAGTTTATCGAGTCTATGCCTGGCTTAGAACTCACTGAAGGAAGATTAAGAAAGTTAGGGATATTAGATGATGAACAGATAGCGGCTATTCTCGAAACAGATGTATCTAAATTAAATAGGCAAGAAAAATCAGCTTCCCCAACGCAGGTTTTATCTGAAAAAGAACAGCGAAGAGTTGAAGAGGGGGCTAAAGAAGCTGATGCGATGGCTGGGACTCGTTCAGAACATGATACGTTTGATCCAGATGTTGATATGACTGCTCATCCTCGAGACGATTATGACCCAGATGCGGGTGGTTACGATCCAGGTGCTTTAGATTCTTACGACCCAGATTATCAAATAATGTTGACCGATCTAGATCTTGTGAACCGAGAAATAGCGAATCTTGAAACGTCAAGTTTAACTAATCTTGGTATGACAAGAGAAGAAAAAGACATAAAAGTAGAGAATTTAAAAGAACATAAAAAGAATCTTGAACAAAATTTAAAAAAACCCAAACCTCAACTTAAAGATCAGTCTAAAGCTACTAATGTTCAGGCGAGAAAAAAAGCTATGGCTAAGGCTAAACATATTGGGAATAAGGCTTTTACCGATGATGAAAGAAAAATTCTTAAGGGTTTAGAGAAAGACGATCTAACTCCAGAAGAGCTAAATGAGATTAATAGAATAATTTCCGATAGAACGAAGGAAGTTAAGAAAGAGATTAGCAAAAGGACTGGGTTAAAAAAGGGAGATAGAGTTATTCTATCTAGTCAGATACAGCAATCAAAGTACAAAGGGAAGTCAGCGGTTATTCTTTCTATTAATCAAAACGATGCTTTTGTATTGGTGGATAGTGGTGAAAAAGATGAAAACGGGGAGTCAATTACACACAAAGCTAATGTAAAGTATGATTCTATTAGAAAAGCTGGAGTTATTAAGACTGGGACTAGGCAGATTGTAGATAGAGAAAGACTTGGGGCGAATCTTGATAAAAATCGTACAAAGGCTCAATTAGTTAAAGCGGTTAAGGACTCGGGATTTAAAGGATATTCTGGCATGAATAAGCCTGAATTAATTGAAACTTTGCTGGATATAACAGAACAGAAATTAGAAGAGGATCCAACTTATTTATCAGAAGAATACATATTAGAGGAAAAAATTGAAGTTTCACAGAAGGTAGAAACGCCTGAATCTACTAAAGACTGGGAGATGCTTGTTGGGTCTGGTTTTAAAGAAGTATTCGACAATTTATCAGATGAAGAATTGGGAGCAATTGTTAATTCGGCTGCCCTAGAAACGGTTGATATGGCAATGTACGGGATGGATCTTGAGGATCAAAAACGAGTTACTGGTCTCTTTGCTAAAAAAAGACTGGCAATGACAGATATTGGCTTTAAAGATTTTAGTGATTCCGAGGTTAGAATTTCACGTGAAATGTTGATGCAAGTAGTGAAGGATATTAAGATTAATGCAAAAGAAACAACAAGCACTGAGCCTAAAAAGTCTATGGAAACGTCTGCCTCAAATGTAGCCTATAATATAATTACAAAAGTTGGAGATATAGTTAAGGGTGATGTGGCGTTTGATTCTGAAGTTTTAGATAACATGTCAGATGAGGCGCTTGTCGATCATGCTAAGTCATTAGTTATCCCAGTTAAGGACTTTATTAAAGAGGGATTAGAGCTGGACAGGAGTAAGTTGATTCAATTAATTCTCGATGCACAGGGGAACATTGAATTACAAGGCGGATTCTTTGCGATCCCGTTTTTGAAGAGATCGAACAGACAAGAATTACATAGGATGTTTAGACAGGGTTGGTATCAAACTATCCAGAATTCGTTAGGTGTGGATGGAACCAGATTCCAGGAGTGGGTAAATTACGTCGGTGTCCGTTTACCTACAGATCTTCAAAGTTACTTCTTCGATTGGGCAAACGAATTTAGACCTGATACAAATATGTTTGATGAGAAAGCCCGTGCTTTTATGGATAAAGTATTGGGCAAACCTACATTAGTGGCAGAGTTGGAAGACCAAGATGACCCAGAAGTTGCCTTTGCTCAGTCTGTTGACTTCTTTAACGAAAGAATAGCACAAGAAGAATCTCAAGGAGCTGATATTAACGCTGAGAATTATAATCATCTTAATACAATGTTTTTCGCTGCAATGGGTATCACTGTTAGAAGTTCCACAATGGGAGAGGTGATAGAATTAGCAAAAGCTCTTGACAGCTTTGAGGATTGGGTTCGGGAAATTAGTAGAGAGCAATATTATCTTATTAATGAAGAGGGGGCTACTCCTTATGAAATATTAAACAGTGATAAACCATTAGCCAGAAAATTAAAACAATTTTATGTTAGTAATCTTCCAGAAAACAATGTTAGGACAAATCAGGGGATATTAATTGAAGGTGAAAGCTCGAGACGTAAAAGAGTTAACTATCAAATAATGAGGAATTTTGACGGTACCTGGACTGCTTTTACGGTTAAAGCCCCTCGGGGGGAGAATCAAAGACAACTTCCTGGGACTGGGAGAGCCACTATGGCTGATAGATTTATTGATATTCCTTTAATATGGCTTCATGGTGCCGATGTTACTGAGATTAAATATAAAAGAGACATAGATGGGAATGTGGTTAAGCTCGACAATGGACAGAAATGGACTCAGAAGGTTCCTGTGTATGGATTTCTTACTAGCGAAGAAATAGCAATGCTTACAAGATCAAAGTTGGCTCCTTTGGATATTATACCTCTTTTTATTAGGGGAGATACAGATAAAATTGCTATGATAAAAATTACTCCAGAGCAAACAGGTCTTGCGTCTGATTCTGCGGCATATTGGAAAACTCAAGTAAAACAGGGTAATGTATCCCGAAAAACTGCTGATAATTACATGGGTAAAAATTTAACAAACGAACAGATGGCGGAAATATATATGAGTCCATTAAAATATAGAGCATCTGGGATTGCCAGACATGAGGCTTATATTAAAATGTTTGGGAGGGATTACGATCAGCTGTCAGCCCATGAAATCATGCATCGTATAAAAATTATGTTTACACCTACTCTGACTAGGACTGGGTTTAGAACAAAATCTACAATGATAGTAAATCTTCAGCCGTCATTCGACTTGGTTAACAAAGGTAAAGAAAGTCAACTTCGTACGGTTACATATTATAAAGATGGAAGTCAGAAAACTAAATCCCTAGTAAAGATTATTGATGGTAAAGCGCAATATGTTGGAGATGGCAATACCATAGCATCGGAACAATTAATGGCTGAAGACTATCCAGATGAAATTGGGACTAATCCGACAGCGAAGCGAGCAAAGACGGTAGAGGTCATGATGTCTGAGGATGGTGTTTTGCTAAAGAAACATCAGGAGATGGTATATGATTTAGATACCAATGCTACTATTGTAGAGATATGGGATGGTAAAAATAAGATTGCTGAAATTAGAAGAGAAAGCAAACTAAAGCGTGGTCCTAAGTATATTAATATATACACTGATCATAATTCTAAAGGGGAACGTACTGGCGTATATAACTCTTATTTAGATAAACTTTCAACCTCAGACGAAACAAAGGTAATGCTGGGAGAGTTTTCGGAGTACCAAAAGGTTTATAATTTTCCATCTGAAGCAACAGGGCATATACAAATAACAGAAGGTGATAAACAAAGGGCTCCGTTCCCGTCTCAGGTTGCAAATTATATAGACGATCCAGAGTTTATGGATGCAATGAAAGATTTAGTTAATGATGATGAAAACTCATTTTCCACTATAAATCTATTACAACATATTTTTCACATTGCACGTAGTCCAATACATTTTGATCAGTTTATTGCTCAAATAAAAAGAACTTTCCCTGATGCGCTGCCAAGAATGATAGAAGAACTTGCCGCCCTGGGAGCTGGTCTTCATCCAGCGCAATTAGATTACGGATCTATGCTTGTTAAGAATAAATTACTTAGCGAGGCTATGTCCCTCAAACAGGACGGTGGAATTTTAGACTTTAGACCTAACTATACAGATGAGATAGATAAGGGTCATATCGTTCTTCCGTTTGGGCACGATATTAAAAGAACAATCGTGAAAAAGCTTGCAAAACAATCGGATATAGATTATGATAAGTTGCTTAGGTATAGCCTGGAAGATTTAAACGATCTTCTCAAGGTTTCTCCTGTAAAGATTTTGTTGGTAAGGCATCCTGTGCCATCTAGGGCTGGGTATAGAATTCTTATCGTTAAAGAGTTTGCTTCTGGTATGGGTGATAGCTTTAAGATTAATGATGAAGACGTTAAGGAAGTTTATGAAGGAGATCATGATCATGATAGTGGTCACATTATGATTCTACCAGATAATTTAACTAAAATTATGGAAAAAAATGAGGTTGATTTTGGTGGATTAAACTTAGATCAATATAAAATAGAGAGGGGAGATGAAAGCATTGGGTCTCTATCCGATATTATGAATTTAATGGGAGAAATGTCTTTTGGTAAGAATGCGATTGGTGAAATTTCTAATGTTCAAAGAGTGGCTGGCATAGCTCAAGTTGTATTTGGTAGCATGGAAATAGAGGGGAAGACTGTTAAGGTTAAAAATTTAGATAGTTTTATAGAGGATCCAAATGGCAACAAAAAGACAGTTGAAGAAGTGTTGCGAATTTACGCCCAGGCAGCTTTCGACAACGTTAAAGAAAGACTACTTAAATCATGGGGTTATACGCCCGAACATTTATATAGACAGTTGTTTTATAATACAGATGGAAGCGAGATAACTGATGTCCAGTTCCAGGTGCTTAACCAATCGTTCATTCGCACTGTGAAAATTACACAAGCGGTGAAGAATCTTCAACACGCAGGTACTAAATTAAAGTTTCATGAAATATTAGAATTAAGTGAAAGGTATGAACTTTTTACTCAAGATAGGGAATCGTATTTATATAATATGCTTGACAGTGAGAAAATTAAGGTTGTCGACGGACAGGGCGAAACTTCTCAAGTTCCAGCTTCGGTATATGTTGAAGAAATTGTGATGTCAAAAGATCTACACCCGCATGAGTCAATGACGATTGCTGTTGATAATGGGAGGACCATCGAGCCTACAAGAGAGAATGATTACCAAGAGAGTAAAATACCTATAGACCAGATATTCCAAATAAATTCGATTGAAAGTAAAGCTGCTCATAATATAGCACATGTAGAAGTTTCAGAAGAGTCATCGAGAATAGAAAGATTTACCATTGGTTATTCTATGGATACCATGAAAATAAAAAGCTTTGAGATGCTTAATGATGAGGATAAAGCTGCTATGTTAAAAGCTGTTGGGTCTGGCGAAGACTGGGGTAGGGCAATGCGCTCGGCTATGAATGATGTTTATAAAGAAATGGAAGTTTCAAAAGAAACTGGAGCAGAAACTCAAAAAGTAAACAGTCAATCTTGGGATTACAATGCTGACTTTGTTGAATTTACGGAGAAGTGGTTAGATGGATTTGATTTTGAGGGAGAACACCAGCGAGGTTACAATGAACTTAGTGAGGTTGAGCGTCTTGCTGCTACCTATGCATTCCTTGAAGGGGTTGTAGATGCAAGTGCTAGAAGAAGCAAATATGATGTAAGGAAGATTCCACCAGTTAGTACAAAAGAAGGAGATTCGTTGTTGCATCCTAACATCATGAGAGATTATTTTGTAAGCTACAATGAAGCATTAGATGTGTTTTACAAAATGGATCCTGCTTCTCTTGCAGAACATCTTGGAAAATTAATAACAAATATTCCACCATCATCTACTTTAATATTAAAAAGGACTTTCGGTTGTGAGTAAGTGCGGCGATATAGCAAAAACAGAAGACGACTTTAGAATCCTTCAATTTTTCGATGACCAACTCGAAAGAGATGGTTTTGATAGAGAGATGGGAAGAAAGCAATATCAGGGGATTGTTCAGCAGGTGCTTTCTTGGTTCCCAGATAGGGATACGCCATTGACAGAGAAAGATCTGAAAAAGGCTATAAAAAAATTTATAAAACCAAAGGATAGAGAGCAGGCGAAAACTGCCTTTGATATGATTGTTATGTTGTCAAACAATCCAGTGATTGCTCCTCATTTTAGCAATGAGATGGTAAGGCATATAACTTCCAAAGGGCTTGAAGGTGTTGAATGGACAGTGAATGCAAAAGGAGAACGTGTCCCAGTTATAGAGTCTATTCCTCTTTCTACACTAAGAGTTTTAAAGAAGACATTAATGAATTGGACAAATGGCGGAAAAATGTTCAAAGAAAAACGGGGATTTTTAGGCACTCTTCAATATGAATACATGTCACCTGCTCAAACGCTTAAGCTTGACAATTCAGGAGTTGTTGCCGCTGTAAATTCGGTAACTGAAGCATATTATTATGGGGTAAGGAATTGGGCTGATCAATTTATATCACCACCAACATCAGAAGAAGGTAGGAAAAGGAGACCTTATGGTCTTTTCCAAATACGGGCTCAGGTTTCTAATCTGGGAAGCGTTTTGGGTCTCCCTTCGGCAGCTATTCATAAATTGTATTCGAGGGTTATGGATGGTAGGGTTAAGATAACCAAAGAAGGAAGAATAATAGATAGAAAATTTAAAGTTAAAAAGGGATTGGGCTGGAAGTGGGTACAACCAATCCCCTTTGAATATATAGATAAGGATGGTAATAAAGCTATTCTTGACAAATTAGATAACACTCCAGATTCTTTTGGCAATCCAGGAATACTTTCTGAATTTGGTGATATAATAATAAGATCTAGAAAAATGTATCAATCCATAGGGAAAGAGTCTCTTTTAGCGATTAATGAATTGAGAGCTTTGGAGGAAGCTTTAAAGAAAAGAGCAAAAGACGGCGGGAATTTAGATTGGCTTGAGGAGCATATTGGTGGTCTTTTAGATTTAGACCAGGATATTGCAGGTCTTAATTATGCTGAAATGGTATCTGGTAAATACTTTCCTACAATGTATGAAATGGATATGATACATGTTTATTTAGAAAATGCTAAAAATAAGCAAAAGGATAAGCTCGCGCAAAGGTCATCTGAGTTTAATAGAATTGGGTCTAAACTTTCTCCTGCGGATAGAAGAGATTTATGGCAAAAGATGGTTGAGCATCAAGTGTCTATAACTCAGTTAGATCAAAAATTAGATATGATATATGATCCAGATTCGTCTTATGACCCAGACAACGGCGGGTTGCCTTCGAGAAGTGGAGTTTGGTATAAGAATTTTAAACATCTTAGTAATATAATTGATCCAGACATGAAAAGAACCGATGGCGATATCCCGTTTGATTATATAAATCAGGTTGCAACTTCGATAAAGAGAAACGATGCCCTAATAAAGATTGCTAATTCTTTATTGGATGCAAAAGAAGCTGGGGCAAATGATAATCAAATTGGTGCTGCGGTGGATCTGATGGATACAACATTTTACAATCCTAACGCATCTAGTCAAATAATGGGTGTTGACATGCGACCTGAAGCATGGAGTCAACACTTGGCATCTGTTGGTATACATAAAAGTCCGAGAGAAATAGCAAATTTGGCTAAGAGGTTTTCATCATACACAACGGCTACCTTACTATGGGGTCCACTGCAGGGAATAGTAAATTATGGAGCTTATGCCTTAAAGATGGATCTTTCTGGTAGAGAAGCATACATGGCTGCTTCATCGGAATTAACGGGAGATAGAAGGGAATGGTGGCAAGATCAGGTTAGAAAAGCTGGTATTAATACATTCTCAGATTGGGTAGATACATATTTTCAAAAAACCCTTAGACCCTCAGAGAGAGTTGCCAATAAAGAAGCAATTGATAGACTTGTTCGAATTATTAAAAAGGGAGAAGACAACTTTGGCAATTCGGCAGAATTAATAAAATATAGAAAATATTTAAAGAGTTTAAAAGTCAAGGGCGGGAGAAGTCCTTTTTCAATGGCTACTCTTGATCGTGTAGCACAGTGGGCGATAACTAGGAATACATCTTATACTGATGGCGCTTCGCAATTTGCAAAAGCATTCGCAACAAATCCAGGGAAAATGTATTTGGATGTTATGCCATCGATTGATAAGACGGAGCAAATGCTTAGAGCTCAAAGTTATATTATGGGAGTAAAGGCTGCTGTTGCAACTGGATATACAGATAGAGAAGATTCAATTGAAGCCAGACAGATGGGAATTGCCTATACATTTTTAACTGACTTTGGTTTATCCCATCAGCATGTGGGGACTGCATTAAGGGGTCCGTTAGCAGGTAGCACAATTAATAAAATGAAGATATGGCATAATCAAAAAGCTGGATTTGATTGGCGTCTTGCTAGGGATGCGGTATTATCGGTTACTCCAGACATTGTAGATTCAAAAGGTAGACCAGATAAAAAGGTTATCAATGGATTTAAGCTGGGATTTGGCGGAGTGAAAGTTTTGTCTAACCTTCTTTTAATGAATCCTTTGATTAAAACTATTCTTTGGGCGGCTGGTTCCAATATGACAAAATCAATGAGGAAGGTTAATCCAGAGCTTGCGGCATTTAATTCATTTTTCTTTAGAGCTGGAGCGGTTACGCTCTTGATGGATTATGTAATATTCGCACCTGGAACAAATGCTTTTTTTGGCGGCTATTTAAAAAGACATTATTATGGGTCGAGTACTATGAAGGGTATTGCTGGGATGGGATCTGGAATGTTATCTGTAGCATTTGCTACATTAAATATGGCAGCACACATAGTAAGGGGAGACGAGTTGGAAGATTGGGATGTTTATGCCTCAAGATGGTTGAGACATACTCCGATTGGAGTGGGAGGAGTGTGGGCTTTTGAAGCCCTTATGGCGATTGGACAAGGAGCGGGTATAATTAAACCTGGGAATACATTTGAAAAAAATCATTTAAAGAAATCAATTACGCCAGGATTGCCAGCAAATAAGATTCTTTATCCTATGGTAGAAGCAGTTTCAAAAGTTGCTCAAAAGAAGTTGCGGGAAAGACCTTATTAATATTATATTTATATATCTATAAAAAGTAAAAAATATTTTGTTTCTTGGAAGTGGGCATCCAATTAACATACAGGGTGAGCATGAAGCCAGGGTCTTGACGGTTCTCTGGCTTCTGCATTTTTAAGAGTAACGCCACATTTGTAAGGAGTGTTAGTCCCAATTCCAACGTTACCAGCGGAAATCCTCAATTCTTTATAAAAACTAATAAAGACTGTGTATGAAAATTTAGGGAGCCTAAAAAATCCATCATTTCTTGCTGTATTTATCCCAGCAACCAGCCATAGCAAATGAAAGCATCTCCAGCCAGTCATCATATTTCATTACAATTAATGGTTCTTCCCGATCTCCTTTAACAACTTGAGCATCAACGTTTTCATTAGGTATCATCCACTGCCCAATTGATTTACGGCACTTAGCCTGGATCTTAAAATCATCACCTATTAATATATCTACTTCTTCGTGTTGTCCCATTGCTGCACCATTAGAACCCCAAGCTCTTTTAATTTTAATTTCCTCTTCAAAAAAGTCTTTAGTCATATCGACTATTAATCGTTCAAAACGATTTCCTTTTGCTTTACTTCTACTGGGCATTATCCCACCTCGCTTTCTTCAAATAAATCTGAAGTTTTTACTGCTATTTCTATCCAATTCATAGAAGTTGTTATATTATCCCATTCTTCATCGTACTCTGAACCGTTAATACAATCTTCTCTATAACAATTTAATATTTCCCAAATATGTTCTAATGATTCTGTAGTGTCAAACCATGTGGGTGGTTTTATTTTATTCATCACTTCACCTCACCTCACTAACATAATGATCAATAGCATCGTATAGATTTCTTACTTCACCTGTTGATTCATCGTAATTTTTATGATAATACCATAGTAAGAAATTTCCTATTTCAGCTTCTATTTCCTTAACTTCCTTTTCTCTCATTTCTATGATTCTATCAAGACATTTATTACACATCCTTTCGTCAGTATCTCCATCACTATCGTCATAGAGATTTTCGCATTCAATACAAGTCCAATGTTCAGCCATTATTACTTCTTCCTATTGCGACCCAAATTAGTTCTTCTGTTAATCTTTTTACATTCCCATCCTTGCAACGACCTGCCATATTAACTATTTGTCGATGAATGTGATCATCTAATATATTTACAGCACCAGTTGTTATTTGAATTCCCCTTCTGTGA
>Ga0098035_1000735_pt1 | contig 16174 bp, 16 predicted proteins | sample 3_EtaG_FD_75046 | JGI IMG/M metagenome (GOLD analysis project Ga0098035, IMG submission 75046) | Marine viral communities from the Subarctic Pacific Ocean - 3_ETSP_OMZ_AT15126 metaG | ecosystem: Environmental > Aquatic > Marine > Oceanic | place: Pacific Ocean | collected 2015-01-07
TCACGCCCGTGCTCGAAAAGGTTGCCGCCGAATATGCCGACAAGGGCGTGTTGCTCGCGAAAGTGAACGTCGACGAGGAACAGTTCATTGCCTCGCAGTTCCAGGTCCGCTCGATCCCGACCGTCTATGCGATCTTCCGCGGCCAGCCGGTTGCCGACCTGACCGGCGCACGCACCGAATCGCAGCTCAAGTCCACGCTCGACCAGCTGCTGGAAAAGCTTCCGGTCGAACCCGGCGGCGGTGAGCCGGAGGCCGATCTGGCACCGCTTCTCGCCATGGGCGAGGAAGCGCTGGCGGGGGATGACGCCGAACGCGCCGCCAGCATCTTCATGCAGATCGTCGAAATGGCCCCCGACAATGCCGAGGCGCTCTCCGGCCTGATTCGCAGCTTCATCGCTTCAGGACGCCTCGAGGAAGCCGAGCAGGTGCTCGGTAGCCTGACCCCGGAACTGGCGCAGGATGCGCATGTGGAGCGCGCGCGCGCTGCCCTGCAGCTGGCCAAGGACAAGCCCGACGACAGCGAGCTGGCCGCCCTTCGCACCGCCGCGGCCGAGCGCCCCGACGACATGGACGCGCAGCTTGCCTTCGCCAATGCTGCCTTTGCCGCCGGTGAGCGCGATACCGCTGGCGAAACGCTCCTGGCGATGATCCAGGCCGACCGCGAATGGAACGATGGCGCCGCGCGCGCCAAGCTGCTCCAGATCTTCGAAGCCGTCGGTCTGGAAGATCCCTGGGTCTCGGCAACGCGGCGCAAGCTCTCGACGATCCTGTTCGGCTGACCCTCCGTGACGCGCATCACCATCTTTCCCCTGCCCGGGGTGGTTCTCTATCCGGGACTGCAGCTGCCGCTGCACATCTTCGAACCGCGCTACCGGGCGATGATTAGTGATGCGCTCGCGCGCGACCGGCTGATCGGCATGATCCAGCCTCAGCGGCCAGAGGAAGGCGCCCCGCTCTTCTCGATCGGCTGTCTGGGCCGCATCGGCGACGTTGAAGCGCTCGAGGACGGGCGCTTCAACATCATTCTCGAGGGCGAATCGCGTTTCCGCATCGTCAAGGAACTCGATGTCACCACCCCGTTCCGGCAGGTCGAGGCCGAACTGATCGAGGAGAGCGAGGACGAAGCCCTCGCCCCGGTCGAGCGCGCCAGCTTCGAACGGGAAGCGCGCCGCTTTGCCGACATGCAGGGCTATGCGGTAGACTGGGATCAGGTAGCCCGGCTGGACGACGTCTCGCTGATCAACGGCGTTTCACAGATCGCCCCGTTCGACCCCGCCGCCAAGCAGGCCCTGCTTGAAGCCAACGGGCTGGGCGCGCGATGCGAGCTGCTCGTGCAGCTCATGCAGTTCTTCGGCCGCCACGGCGAAGGCGACGAAGAAGGCGTGACCCTGCAGTAGAAGCGCGCGCGGCGGCGGCTCAGGCCGCCGCCGGGAAGCGCAGCACGGCGGTGACGCCGTCGATTACGTACTGCGCCGCCAGCGCGGCCAGCAGGACGCCCAGCAGGCGGGTAATCACCGCCTCCACCTTGTCCCCCAGCACCCGCATCAAGGGCCCGGCGGCAGCAAGCGCGGCAAAGCTGAGCAAAAGGACGAGCAGCATCGCGCCCAGCACGGCAAAGGTCTGCTCGATGCCCTGGGCGCGCGCGGTCAGCAGCATGATCGTGGCGATAGAACCCGGCCCGGCGAGCATCGGCATGGCCATCGGGAAGACCGACACGTCCTCCACTTCCGGCGTCGCCATGATTTTCTCGGCCCGCTCTTCGCGCCGCTGCGTACGCTTTTCGAACACCATTTCGGTGGCGATCATGAACAGCATGATGCCGCCTGCGATGCGAAAGGCATTGAGCTCGATGTGCAGCGCGCCAAGCAGCTTTTCGCCGAACAGCGCGAATATGACGAGAATGATCGCGGCGATGACGCAGGCACGGGCAGCCATCGCAATGGCCTGCCGCCGCGTGGCGTCGGCCGAAAGTCCGGCATAGATCGGCGCGCACCCGGGCGGGTCGATGACAACGAACAGCGATACGAAAGCCGAAAGAAACAGCTCAAGCATGGAATTCTACCTGGCGTCCTCGGCACTGACTTTCAGGGAAAGCACGGGCTTCATCTCGCCATCCTTTCGCAATGACACGGTAAGGGTTCGGGCAAAGTCGGGTTCGACGTGGTAGGCCCAGGTCAGCGTGCCGTCGTCCGACGTGCCGCTGCCGTCCATGCCCGCGACCTTGATCGGCTCGCGGTCGCGGCGCTCATCCTCGGCCTTGCCGCGATAGGCGCCCGGCCACTCGCCGCGCGACGGGCAGTCGGCTACGGAGGCGGATAGCATGAAGGGCTTGTCGAGCGGCTTGGCCAGCGGCGCGCCCTGGTCGAGCACCCAGCGGTATTCGCCCTTCTTGTCCAGCCGCCAGATCGTCGTGAAATAACCCGCCGCGCCGCCGGGCGCCTGATAGGCGCCGCGAGTGACGCCCAGCGAACCATCACAGCTCATCCAGACCTCGTAAGGCTCCCACTGCACGGGCTGCGCGGGGTCGGATCGCCCGCCGAGCCACGACCTTGCAAGGACCGGCTGCGGCACGAACATGATCGCGGATTCGTCGGAGGTCTTGCGAAACGCCGTCCATTGCCCCTTGTCATGCGCGAGGCGATTGAAGGCGATTTCAGCGGCGACCAGCGCGCTCGGATTGGCAGTGCCGGGGCCGGGCCGGCGACGCGGCTCGGCCAGTGCCGGGGATGCAAGCACCCCGGCCAGCGCCAGCAGCGCAAGACCGAGCGCGGCAGGCTTCAAATCGCGTTCTCGTCAAGCGCGACGCCGGCGTTGCGATGCGCGGCCACCAGGGTATTGCGCAGGAGCACGGCAATCGTCATCGGCCCCACGCCGCCGGGTACCGGGGTGATCGCCCCGGCAACTGGCAAGGCCGAAGCGAAGTCGACGTCGCCGACGAGCTTCGTCTTGCCTTCCTCTGCCGCGGGAACGCGGTTGATACCTACGTCGATCACGGTGGCACCGGGCTTGATCCAGTCACCCTTGACCATTTCCGGACGACCCACGGCAGCCACGACGATGTCGGCGCGGCGCACGACCTCGGGAAGGTCTTTGGTGCGGCTGTGCGCAATCGTCACCGTGCAGCTTTCCGCCGTGAGCAACTGCGCCATCGGCTTGCCGACGATGTTGGAGCGACCGATGACCACGGCATCGAGGCCCGAAAGCGAGCCGAGCCGGTCCTTCAGCAGCATCACGCAGCCCAGCGGCGTGCAGGGCACGAAACCGGGCAGCCCGGTCGCCAGACGGCCGACATTGACGACATGGAAACCGTCGACGTCCTTGTCCGGATTGATCGTGGCGATGACCTTCTGCTCGTTCATGTGCGCAGGCAGCGGCAGCTGGACGAGAATCCCGTCCACCGCCGGGTCGGCATTGAGCTTTTCGACGAGCGCCAGCAGGTCTGCCTCGCTCGTGTCGGCATCAAGCTTGTGCTCGAAGCTGTTCATGCCGCAGGCAACCGTCTGCTTGCCCTTGTTGCGCACATAGACCTGGCTTGCCGGGTCCTCACCCACGAGAACCACTGCCAGGCCAGCCTTGCGCCCGGCCTTCGCCTCGAACTGCGACGCGAAAGTGGCGACGCGGCCGCGCAGGCCTTCGGCGAATGCCTTGCCGTCGATAATCGCTGCTTCGCTCATCAGCCGTAGGCCCTTGCGAGATTGCCCAGGATGATCTGGAGGATGGTAAGCCCGATGATCAGGATCATGGGCGAGAAATCGATCGTCCCGGTGCTGGGCATCAGGCGCCTGATCGGCCGCAGCAGCGGTTCGAGCAGGGCATTGAGGGCCTGATAGACCGACGCCACGAACTGGTTGTGCATGTTGACCACGTTGAAGGCGATCAACAGGCCCAGCACGAACTGCACGATCACCACGAACACGATGATGTTCACGAGGTAATCGATGATCTGGTAGAGGGTGTAGAAGAGCAAGTCCTGCTCCCTTTCTTCTGGAACTGGCGCTGCGGCTGATAGCCGAGCAGGCGCGTGGGGAGCAAGGCCGCAGTCTGCAGCGGACCCATGCCCGCCGACGAAAGACTATTGCGGCAGGGTGGAGGTGCGCTCGATCCGCCAGTTGAGCTGTTCTTCGCTGGCTCCCGGCACATCGTTAACGCGGCGCAGGACAATCGTGCCGCGGCGCGAGGGACGTCCATCGGCGAAGTCGACCACCATCGGCGCCTCGTAATAGAGCGATCCGGCAGCGCCCGAGGTATCGCCCTTGCCCACCGCCACCTTCGGCCCGGCATTTCCGCCGAATTCCTTCTCGAGCTTCTCGGGCGTCATCTGCGCGTCGAGGCTCCAGGCCCTGGCGGCATCGCCCCAGTCGCCGATGCGGATGGCATTGGTGTAGAAACGCAGCAAGCGTTCGGGATCGCGGCGCTCCTTGAGCGCGGCCATGTCCAGACCGGCGGCCAGGCCGGCGGATGCCGCCCCGGAGGCATCGGCGGAAGGCACTTCCTGAACCATGGCACCTTCGCTTGCCTCGCCGCTGATGCTGGCGGAAGGCTCGGCCATCGGCGGCTCCTTGTCGCAGGCGGAGAGCAGCAGCACGCTCGCCGTGAGCGCGGTGGCAAAAGCGGCTTTGAGATGCATGGTTTTAGAGATGCCTTTCAGACCCTTGGTCCCCTTCGCAAAAATCCTAGCCTGCGCGGATGAGCGTGCCGGCACCTTCCTGCGTGAAAATTTCCAATAACATGGCATGCGATACCCGTCCGTCAAGGACAACGGCGGCTTCACACCCAGCTTCCACGGCATGGACGCAGGTTTCCAGCTTCGGGATCATCCCTCCCGAGATGGTTCCGTCCTTCTGCAGGCGGTCGATGTCGGCCGGGCGCAAGTCGGTCAGCAGCTCGCCCTGCTTGTCGAGCACGCCGTGCACGTCGGTGAGCAGGAACAGGCGCGCTGCGCCCAGTGCCGCCGCGATGGAGCCGGCCATTGTATCGGCGTTGACGTTGTAGGTCTCGCCATTGGGGCCCGGCGCGATCGGCGCGATGACCGGGATCATGCCCGCCGCCGAAATCGATTCGATCACGCTGGTATCGATCCTGTCGGGTTCGCCGACGAAGCCGAGATCGACCACGCGCTCGATATTGCTGTCCGGATCCTTGCTGGTGCGCTGCACCTTGCGGGCGGTGACGAGGCCGCCGTCCTTGCCCGACAGGCCCATCGCGCGCCCGCCGGCCTTGGCGATCCAGCCCACGATCTCCTTGTTGATCGCCCCTGAAAGGACCATCTCGGCCACTTCGGCAGTCGCCTTGTCGGTGACGCGCAGCCCGTCGATGAACTGGCTTTCCACCCCGACCTTCTTGAGCATGGCACCGATCTGCGGGCCGCCGCCGTGGACGACCACGGGGTTGATGCCCACTGCCTTGAGCAGGACGACATCTTCGGCGAAATCGTGCGCCAGTTCGGGATCGCCCATGGCATGGCCGCCGTACTTCACGACGAACGTGCGACCTGCGTAACGCTGCAGGTAAGGCAGCGCGTCGACGAGCGTTTCGGCCTTGGCAAGGAGCGAGGGATCGTGTGGATTCGGCATGGGGTGCGCTTTAACGCTCCTGCGCGCGATTTGAAGCATTTTCGGCGTTTCCGTCCAGAAAATGGCCGAGTTTCACGACGATCCAGATCACGATCGGGACCACGACGGCCGAGAGCACGACCTTGGCAAGCGCCTGCCCGACCAGGATCCCGAAGATCTCGCGCACGCCGTAGAACGAGATGGTGATGAAGATCATCGTGTCGACGATCTGCGAGAGCGCCGCCGCGATGAAGCCGCGCAAGCCGGCGAAGCGCCCGGTCGCGGCCCGCAGCTTCGAAAAGATCCAGATATTGAGCGTGAGCGAGACGGCATAGGCGCAGATCCCTGCCGCCATCATCCGCCCCGACTGGCCCAGGATTACCGGAAAGGCGGCCTTGGCCGGCTCATACATGCCCGGATCGGTGGGCAGTTGCAGCACGAAGAAAGTCAGCGCGATCGCCATGACAAGCGGTACCAGCCCGAAGCGCGCCAGCCGGTTCGCGGTATCCTTGCCGTAGAGTTCGGCAATACCGCTGGACGTCGCCACCAGGGTCAGGAATGGGAAGATACCCGCCTCCACCGCAAGCGGCCCGATAGACACCTGCTTGGCGCCCAAGACGCCGCCCAGTGTCACCATGCCGCCATAAATCAGCGAGAAGAGCATCAGGCCTGGCGGGCAATTGCGCGATTGCGGCAAGGGGGGCGTGATCATGGTCGGACGATCTAACCGTTCGGCTTCGCAATTGCACTAGCCGCCTTTTGCGCAGGGCATTAGGTTTGCCGGGTTTTTTGGCCTCCTGCGGAGAAATGCGCCGAATGCACGTTGCCTATAGCCTCATCGGCATTGCTCTCATCGCGGCTGTCGCATTCCTCCTCTCCACAGATCGCAAGGCCATCCGCCCCCGCGTGGTCGGCGCCGCCTTTGCGCTGCAGGCCGGCTTCGCCGCCCTCGTCCTTTACGTGCCCTTCGGCCGCTCGCTGCTGAACGGCGCGTCGCGGGGCGTGAGCAACCTGCTCGGCTATGCCCATGCCGGGGTGGAGTTCCTGTTCGGGCCCCTCGCCCGCCCGGAGATCGGCGGCACCAGCTTCGCCATCTCGGCATTGCCGGTCATCATCTTCTTCGCCTCGCTGATCTCGATCCTCTACTACCTGCGGATCATGCCGCTGGTGATCCGCTGGATCGGCGGCGCGCTGGAGAAAGTGACCGGGATCAGCAAGGTCGAAAGCCTGTGCGCGGCCTCCAACATCTTCGTCGGCCAAAGCGAAAGCCCGCTGGTGATTCGCCCCTACATTGCCGGGCTGACACCCTCGCAGCTGTTCTGCGTGATGACGGTCGGCCTGGCCGGGGTCGCCGGCACGATCCTGGCCGCCTATGCCAGCATGGGCATCCGCATCGATTACCTCGTGGCTGCCGCCTTCATGTCCGCACCGGGCGGCATCTTCATGGCCAAGATGATCATGCCCGATCCGCGCAGGGTGACGCTGGCCCAGGAAGATGCGGCGCTGGAAGCCGCTGCCCGCGGCGCACAGGTCGAGGTGCCGCATGACGAGGAACGCCCCGCCAATATCATCATGGCCGCATCGCAAGGCGCGCAGACGGGCGTGAAGCTGGCAGTCGCGGTCGGCGCGATGGTACTTGCCTTCGTTGCCCTGATCGCGCTGGCCAATGGCGTGGTCGGCTGGGCTGCAGGTCTGTTCGGCTACCAGGACGTCACTTTCCAGTCGCTGCTGGGCTACCTGCTCGCGCCGATCTTCTACCTGCTCGCCGCGCCCGACTGGCACGAGGCGATGCAGGCCGGCAGCCTGTTCGGCACGAAGATCGTGCTCAACGAGTTCGTCGCCTTCATCGACCTTGGCGGCGCGGCAGGTCTGTCCCCGCGGACTGTCGCCGTCGTGACCTTCGCGCTGTGCGGCTTTGCCAATTTCTCCTCGATCGCGATCCAGATGGCGGTGACCGGCGGGCTGGCGCCCAACCAGCGCCCGGTGATCGCCCGCCTCGGCCTGCGCGCGCTGGCCGCAGGGAGCCTGTCCAACCTGATGAGCGCGGCGCTGGCCGGACTGTTCCTCGGTCTGGGCTGAAAGAGGGCGGGAAACCGGGCCGCCCTGCGCCCCCACTCTCACTTTCGCGGAGTGGGTCACCGCCTCAAAATCAGTGTCTTGCGCCTCAAGAGTATTACAGGCAGCATCGGAGCCGGCCATCGTGGAGGATTACCATGGATGAAATGAAGCCCACCCCGACGCCTGCCAATTCAGGTTTCGAGTTCAATAATCCGACGATCATCAGCCTGCTTTATCTTGCCTCGTTCCTGACCGGGGTAACGGCGATCGTCGGCATCGTTCTTGCATTTGTCTGGCGCAACGAACCGAAAGCGGACTGGGAAGTTTCGCATTACCAGTACCTGATCAACACGTTCTGGATCGGGCTGGTCGGCTCTGTCGTGGGCTTCATGCTGATGATCGTGCTGATCGGCTTCCTGATCCTGCCCGCCGTCGCAGTGCTGGTGATCGTGCGCAGCGTGTTGAGCCTGCTCAACGCGCAGAAGCATGCACCGATGCCCAATCCATCAACCTGGCTGGCCTGAACGGGATCGCCCGAAGAAAAAGGAGCGTCGTGGCCAAGTCATGATGCGGTATCATGATGCTCCGCCAGGACGCTCCATTGCTCCGTCCTGCGGCAAGCGTTTCGCAGGAAGAGGCAGCGCCGCCCGGACGGGGATTCGCGCTGTCCGGGCGGCGCCTGGCCGGCTCTGGCGCCTGCTTTCGCTGACGCTTCCTCCGGCACGAGTGGCAGGAACAGGCTTGCCATGTCCTGCCGAACCCGGCTGCACCCTTGTTCCGACGTTTCAACGCCGGGTACAATCCCAAGGTTGCAAGAATACGGCACCGATGGCCCGGTAATTGCCGCGCGTGTCTTTCATGTCACAGGCAGCGTGGCGATTTTGCACTGCAGCAAGACGGCAGTCGAGGTAGCCGCGCCCACCCTTGGCCCTTCCCGCGCGCGGGAAGGGCGGTCTTGTCGTCTTCCCGCTTGTGCGGGAGAGGCCGCCATGACGCAGCGGCGTGTGGCCTGGCGGATTACTCCGCTGCCTGCGTGCCGCCGAACATGTCGGGCTCGCTGCCGTCGTCGAGTTCGTCGACGTCGTTGGCCTTGGCCTTGCGGCGCTGGTCGAAGTTCGTCCAGACGTCGTTCCAGTTCCCGCGGGTCGCGCCCTTGGAATATTCGGTGGCGCGGGTCTCGAAGAAGTTGGCATGCTCGACGCCGTTGAGCAGCGGCTGCAGCCAGGGCAGCGGGTGCTCGTCGATCAGGTAGATCGGCTTGAGGCCAAGCTGGCCGAGACGCCAGTCCGCGATGAAGCGGATGTACTTCTTGATGTCCTTGGCGGTCATGCCGGGGACCGGGCCCAGCTCGAAGGCCAGGTCGATGAAGTTGTCTTCCAGCCGCACGGTCGTCTGGCACTGGTCGGCGATGTCTTCCTTCACCGCCTTGGTCAGGCAGTCGCGTTCCTTGGTGAAGGCGTGGAACAGGCGGGTGATGCCCTCGCAGTGCAGCGATTCGTCGCGCACCGACCACGAAACGATCTGGCCCATGCCTTTCATCTTGTTGAAGCGCGGGAAGTTCATCAGCATCGCGAAGCTGGCGAAAAGCTGCACGCCCTCTGTGAAACCGCCGAACATGGCGAGCGTGCGGGCGATGTCCTCATCGGAATCGACGCCGAAACGCTGCAGGTAGTCGTGCTTGTCCTTGAGCTCGGCATATTCGAGGAACATGCCGTACTCGCTCTCGGGCATGCCGATGGTGTCGAGCAAGTGCGAGTAGGCCGCGATGTGCACCGTCTCCATGTTGGAGAAGGCGGTGAGCATCATCTTGATCTCGGTCGGCTTGAACACCCGCGCGTACTTGTCGTGGTAACAGTCCTGCACCTCGACGTCGGCCTGGGTGAAGAAGCGGAAGATCTGCGTGAGCAGGTTGCGCTCATGCTCGGAAAGCTTCTGCGCCCAGTCGCGGCAATCTTCGCCCAGCGGCACTTCCTCGGGCAGCCAATGGACCTGCTGCTGGAGCTTCCAGTAGTCGTAGGCCCAGGGATATTCGAAGGGCTTGTAGGTCTTGCGGGCTTCGAGAAGGGGCATGGGCGACTCACTCCGGGCATCGGTTGATCAGTGGCCCGGTCGATTCGGCCGGCCGGATCGGCGGCTCGGCAGGACTTTCCGGGTCGAAAACGCTTTCGCCCGCAGTGACATGACCCGGGCGAAGGGCGCCACGATAACCAAAAATCGCTTTGCGGTGGGAGACGTGCCTGGAACATATGCACAGCCTCGTCCCCCGCATATCTAGCGGCCCGATGAATATGGGGACGCTAGACCTAGTATTCCAGAGCCCGGCAGACCCGCTCGAATGCGACGCGACTCGTGCTTGGTCCTTAGCTTCGCCCCGCGCGCGGCCCGGCGCCGCTCGCAGGAACCCGAGCGCCGCCCGAGGCATTATTCATGATATAGGGGGATGGCATTTCTGCCCCCCTCAACAGGAGAAATCCCATGACAGAGCAGAGATCGGACGAAACCGCCTGGACGACGGTCGTGGGAACGATCCGCAAGGGCATGCGGGTACTCAATCCCGACGGTTCGTGCATCGGCATCGTGTCGGGCATGAAGGGAGAGGAGATCTTCCTCGATGGAACGCCGGACGATCAGGAGCACGACTTCATCGTCATTACCCAGGTCGACGGCGTCGACGAGACGAGCGTCCTCCTGTCCGGGCGCGGGGATGCCACCTTCGGGCTTGGCGGCACCCCCTGAACCTTACTTCCAGAACCAGCGCGGATTGAGCGAGCGGCTCTTCCGGTTCTGCCACATCTGCACGTAGAGCCACAGGCCCGAGATCGAGAAGAAGATCAGGGTCAGGCCGGAGAGCACCGAAATCAGCGTGCCGATCGGGCCGAAGCTTTCACCCGAGTGCAGGTGATGGAACAGCCCGGTCAGCGAACGGATGCCGCCTCCATCGCCGCGTGGCGGCATGCACCGCCAGCCTTCGGGGCATTCGAAGCCGGGCGGCGGCGCGGCCGCGGCCTGTGCGGCAGCATCGGGCGCGCCGCTCGGCCAGAGCACGGCAACCTGGCTCAGGACCCCTGTCACGGCGATCCAGAGCATGAAGACGCCAAAGAAAACGGAAAGCCATCGGTGCCACTTGCGCATTGTCGTATCTGGTCCTGAAACTGATGCCGGTAGAGGAACTGTCTTGTGCGATCCCATCCGCATTCGGCCCGTCGACCTCAAGCCGCAAATTGTCGCAAATGGTAAAAGCTGCACACTTCGAGGGCACATTCCGGCAAAGCTGCTATCCTTCGCCTTTTACGCAGACGAATACTTGCCGGGCCCGATCGTAACCGGCTGATGCGGGCGGAGAATTCGCTCCCGCAGCGCCGCGAACGGTGCGGATTTCTGCGGTATTGCGACATTCAAGCTACGAAAGCCGGCGGGGAAAACTCCGCTCCTGCCCCTCCAACCGGGCTATCGGCTACAGTCAAACCGCACTAAAGAACCTGTCAAAATCCCATGAAAATCGGGCGTCGCGTGCAAAAGTGGGTATCTGGAAGAAATTCGTACAGTTTTTGAAGTGGTTGATCTTGCCGGTCATCCTCGACAGGGCCACGCGCCCTGGCGCGGCGCCGATCAATGCCGACCTGCTACCCGTGCCCGGCGGCGAAACGCGCTTCCTTTTCCTTCACGGCAAGGGTGAATTCCGGCACGAAATCGTGCGCACCTCGCACTATCAGCCCGAGCTCAAGACGATTGCAGGCAATGGCGATGGCCCGCGCCGCAAGCACGAATGCATCGCGACCCTCGACCTCGACGAGGACCATGCGAACAGCCGGGGCGATGTCGTCGTCACCATCGACGATATCGTGATCGGCTCCTGCCCGCGCACCCTGACCACGCAATTTCGCGAATGGCTCAAGCGCTGGCACCTTTCGCACGCAATGGTGAAGTGCAGCGCGGTGATCGTGATGGTGGCCGACCGCAGCGGGACCAACGGACCCAATTACCGGGTGAAGATCGACATCGAACTGCCGTTCCGCATGACCGTGGAGTAATCCCGGTCGGCGAGAAGCCATGCCCGAACGGTGTGCCTCTCTTTCATCCGGGCTCAAACGAAAACGGCCCCCGGAAAACCGGGAGCCGCTTCCGCTGGGAGTCCGTGTCGGGGCTGAGCAAATGCCGCCCCCCGGCAATTCCCTTATTGGCAGGCAAGACACTCGTCGTAGTCGGTGGTCTCGCCGATCTCGAACTTGGGTGCGACCTTGGTATTGTCCGCTTCCACACCGCCGGCGAAACCGGCGCGCTGCACCGACTTGGAGCGCAGGTAGTAAAGCGACTTGATGCCCCTCTCCCAGGCCTGGAAGTGCAGCATCATCAGGTCCCACTTGTCGACGTCGGCCGGGATGAACAGGTTCAGCGACTGGGCCTGGTCGATATAGGGCGTGCGGTCGGCCGCGAATTCGAGCAGCCAGCGCTGGTCGATCTCGAAGCTGGTCTTGTAGATCGCCTTTTCCTCGGGCGAGAGGAAGTCGAGCTGCTGGACCGAGCCGCCATGCTCGAGGATCGAGTTCCACACGTTGGTGGAGTCCTTCGACTTCGAGGCCAGCAGCTTCTGCAGGTAGGGGTTCTTCACCACGGAGGAGCCCGAAAGCGTCTTGTTGGTGTCGATGTTGGCCGGGATCGGCTCGATGCAGGCCGAGGTGCCACCGCAGATGATCGAGATCGACGCGGTCGGCGCGATCGCCATCTTGCAGCTGAACCGTTCCATCACGCCCTGATCGGCCGCGTCCGGGCACGGGCCGCGTTCCTTGGCGAGCATCATCGAGGCCTCGTTGGCCTTCTGGTTGATGTACTGGAACATCTGCAGGTTGAGCGCCTTGGCCATCGCGCTTTCGAAGGCGATGCCCTTCTGCTGCAGGAACGAGTGGAAGCCCATCACGCCCATGCCGACCGAGCGTTCGCGCATGGCCGAGTACTTGGCACGGGCCATCTCGTCCGGTGCGCGGTCGATGTAGTCCTGCAGCACGTTGTCGAGGAAGCGCAGCACGTCTTCCACGAAGCGCTTCTCGCCCTTCCACTGGTCCCAGGTTTCCAGGTTGAGCGAGGACAGGCAGCACACCGCCGTACGGTCGTTGCCGAGGTGGTCGCGGCCCGTGGGCAGGGTGATTTCCGAGCAAAGGTTCGAGGTCGAGACCTTGAGGCCGAGATCACGGTGATGCTTGGGCATCATGCGGTTCACGGTGTCGGAGAAGACGATGTAGGGCTCGCCGGTGGCCAGGCGGGTTTCGACCAGCTTCTGGAACAGCGAGCGGGCATTGACCGAACCGCGCACCGAACCGTCGCGCGGGCTCTTGAGCTCGAACTCACGGCCATCGCGCACGGCTTCCATGAACTCGTCGGTGAGCAGCACGCCGTGGTGCAGGTTGAGCGCCTTGCGGTTGAAATCGCCCGAGGGCTTGCGGATCTCGAGGAACTCCTCGATCTCGGGGTGCGAGACGTCGATGTAGCAGGCTGCCGAGCCGCGGCGCAGCGAACCTTGCGAGATCGCGAGGGTCAGCGAGTCCATCACGCGCACGAAGGGAATGATGCCGCTGGTCTTGCCGTTGAGGCCCACCGGTTCGCCGATGCCGCGCACCGAGCCCCAGTAGGTGCCGATGCCGCCGCCGCGCGAGGCGAGCCAGACGTTCTCGTTCCAGGTCGCGACGATGCCCTCGAGGCTGTCGTCCACCGAGTTCAGGTAGCACGAGATCGGCAGGCCGCGCCCGGTGCCGCCGTTCGACAGGACCGGGGTAGCGGGCATGAACCACAGCTTCGAGATGTAGTCGTAGAGCCGCTGCGCATGCTCCTGGTCGTCGGCATAGGCATCCGCGACGCGCGCGAAGATGTCCTGGTACTTCTCGCCGGGCAGCAGGTAGCGGTCGTCCAGCGTCTCCTTGCCGAAATCGGTCAGGAGCGCATCGCGGCTGTCATCCGTGACGACCTTGAAGCGGCGGTCATGGATGGTCTTCGAATCGCTCTTGCGCGGCGCCTTCGCCGCGTCGACCAGATCTGCGGTTGCGATGTCGGATTTATCCATGGCGACTGCCGGGCCCTTGCCCGTCTCCTTGTTCTGTTTGCTCGCGTCCTGCGCCCCTACGGCACAGTCCGTATCCGAAGCCACCGCCCCGACATGTTCCACGTCAGCACCTTCCACGACCGCGTCGCTTTCGTTCCTGAAATCCACTTTTCGCCCCCGTGTCATCGCACTTGTCATCGAACTGCCCGAAAGCAGCGTCATCTTTTCCGCATCGGCCGGGCGGTACCGTCACGAGTCGGCGGGGATCTGCATTCCCACCTACCAGATATGGTACAAAAAGAGAACGGAATTACCCGTTCCGCCTTGGCCCTAGAGGCTTCCGGTCGGCCTTCACACCGGGACTCGCCCCCTGGTGGGCCCTGATCCGCCCACTTGCGATCCCTCTAGGTATTGAGCCCCGGCCGCCGCTGCGACACAACCCATAGTGCCTGTTCTGGATTTCACTGCAAGAGGGGGGCCCCTGATCCGACGGGCTTCGCATCGGACGGCTGGACAGCCCCGCCGCTCTCGCGACGCGTGGGAAGTCCTTCACCCGCGTCTCTGGCAAGTCCGAATGTCACGCCTGCGCCGAAAAATTTTTCCCCAGTAATCTGACGACGAACCGAATCAGGAATACGACGAAACGAGACCTCCGGTGCCCTGATCGCGAGCCCCAGTTGCTTGCCGGGGCTTTCGCAAGCAGGCCATGGCGGGATGCAACCGTCTTGTCTTTCAACGGTTATAAGGCAGCCTGATTCGAGAACGGACTGGCAGGAGGGAAACGAAATCATGCTCAACATCATCGGCGCAATCATCAGCGGCCTCATCATCGGCGTGCTGGCGCGTTTCTTCTACCCGGGCGCGGTCGACATGGGCTGGATCGCGACGATCCTGCTGGGCATCGGCGGTTCTCTCGTCGCCGGGCTGGTCTCCAGCCGTGGTCAGCGCGACTTCCGCCGCGCCGGCTGCCTCGCCTCGATCATCGGTGCCATCGTGCTGATCTTCCTCGGTCGGCTGCTCGGAATCGGCGCCTGATTTCCGAAGGCTGAAGCGCGCCCCGCTGCCCGCCCTGGCGGGGAAGGCGGTGGGGATTGCGCGATGGAGAACCCGAACCCGGCCCCGCGCGCCTAGGGCACCAGTACGGTGTCCTGCGCCTCGGGAAGCGTCCGGGGATAATCGAGCGTGAAGTGCAGGCCGCGGCTTTCATGACGGCGCAGGGCCGACTGCACGATCAGTTCCGCCGACTGCAGCAGGTTGCGCAGTTCGACGAGATCGGTCGAGACGCGGAAGTGGCGGTAGTATTCCTCCACTTCGCCGTTGAGCATCTGGATGCGGTGCATCGCGCGTTCCAGCCGCTTGGTGGTGCGCACGATGCCGACGTAGTTCCACATGAACCGGCGGATCTCGGTCCAGTTCTGCTTGATGACGACTTCCTCGTCCGAATCGGTGACGCGGCTTTCGTCCCAGTCGCGGATCGGCGGCGGAGCATCGAAGGCGTCCCAGTGATCGAGAATGTGCGCGGCCGCGGCCTCGCCGAAGACGAAGCATTCCAGCAGCGAATTGGACGCGAGGCGGTTCGCGCCGTGCAACCCGCTTTCGGTGCACTCGCCCGCGGCATAGAGCCCGGGCAGGTCGGTCCGCCCGTCGAGGTCCACCAGCACGCCGCCGCAAGTGTAGTGCTGCGCCGGCACCACCGGGATCGGCTCCTTCGTCATGTCGATGCCCAGCGAGATCAGCTTCTCGTAAATGTTCGGGAAGTGCTCCTTCACGAATTCGGGCGGACGGTGGCTGATATCGAGGTGGACGTAGTCCAGGCCGTAGCGCTTGATCTGGTCGTCGATCGCGCGCGCGACCACGTCGCGCGGCGCCAGTTCGGCCCGCTCGTCATAATCGGGCATGAAGCGGTGGCCGGTGACCGGGTGCTTGAGGTGCCCGCCCTCGCCGCGCACCGCCTCGGTGATCAGGAAGTTCTTGACCTCCAGATTGTAGAGGCAGGTCGGATGGAACTGCATCATCTCCATGTTGGAGACGCGCGCACCGGCGCGCCAGGCCATGGCGATCCCGTCCCCGGTGGCGCCGCGCGGGGCGGTGCTGAAGCGATAGACGCGCCCCGCCCCGCCGGTGGCGAGCACCGTGGCGCGCGCCGTATAGGCCTCGACGTGCCCGGTCTGTTCGTTGAGCGCATAGACGCCCCAGATGCGCCCCGAGCCGGAATAGCGCATCTCGTGCCGTCCGGTGATGAGGTCGATGCACGAACGGCCCGGCAGCAGGGTGATGTTGGGGCTGTCCTCGGCAGCCTTGAGCAGCGCCTGCTGCACGGCCCAGCCGGTGGCATCGTTGACGTGGACGATGCGGCGGTGGGAATGGCCGCCTTCGCGCGTCAGGTGCAGCGCATCGCCTTCCATGTTGAACGGCACGCCCAGCTCGACCAGCCGTCCGATTGCGCTGGGCGCGCGCTCGACGACGTATTCGACCGTCTCGAGCCGGTTCAGGCCCGCACCGGCGACCATCGTGTCACGGATATGCTCTTCGA
>Ga0098035_1000739_pt1 | contig 16123 bp, 14 predicted proteins | sample 3_EtaG_FD_75046 | JGI IMG/M metagenome (GOLD analysis project Ga0098035, IMG submission 75046) | Marine viral communities from the Subarctic Pacific Ocean - 3_ETSP_OMZ_AT15126 metaG | ecosystem: Environmental > Aquatic > Marine > Oceanic | place: Pacific Ocean | collected 2015-01-07
CAGGTTTTCGGGAATAGCTGCGCAGTTCACGCAGACAAAGGGTTTATCTGAGCGGAGGCTGTGTGAATGCAGATAGCTCGCCATGACTTCCTTGCCTGTTCCCGTTTCGCCATTGATCAGGACAGACGCAGATGAGGGTGCGATCTGTTCCGCCAAAGTGACGATGTCTTTCATGGCAGGGTCAGCGAAAACGAGCTTGTTGTTCTCCTGGGAGACAGCCTCAAGAACCGCAGCGATCAGTTCCGGATCCGGTGGCAGAGGCAAAAATTCCTTGGCGCCTGCACGGATGGCGTTCGCTGCCGCGGCTGCGTCGGTGTTTACCCCACAGGCGATAACGGGAAGATTGATCCGTTCGCTGGAGAGCATGGTGACAAGCGCCTTAATCGGCAGGTTGACATCGATCATTGCCATGTCGGCACCCTTGCCCGCCCGCAGCGATGCCATTGCCATCTCGATATCATCCACCTGACTGACCTTGGCGCCGCGCGACATGGCGATCTGGCTGGCAGCGCCAATCTGACCGTTCAGGGAACCAATTATAAGCAACCTCATCGACTTACTCTCCTAGTAACTTAACTGTAGTACTGCACGCGATTTGCGGGCGGCAGCAGGGTGTTTAATAACATTTCAAGGCGGCGGGGATTTTCCTGCCGTCCGATAGACGTGGCGCCGAGCATGAATACCCGGTTCAACAAGACTTCTTCGGCCGAATTGCGCTCCAGTTTGGACGCCAGCGGGTTAAAGAACATATTGGCGAGAATGGCGCCATAGAAGGTGGTGAGCAGGGCGACGGCCATCGCCGGACCGATGCTTGACGGATCATTCAGGTTGCCCAGCATTTGCACTAACCCGACAAGCGTGCCGATCAGGCCCATGGCCGGGGCGACTTCCCCTGCTTTTCGCAAGACGCTGGAGCAGGCATTGTGCCTCGCAATCATGCCGTTAAGATCATTTTGCAATATGCGATTGACCTCTTCTACAGGAAGACCATCGACCACAAGTTGCAGGGATTTGCGCTGAAAGCTGTCTTGCTCGAGCGACTGCATATAGTTTTGCAGGTGAAGGACACCCTTGCCACGGCATTTATCTGCAAGGTCAAGCATGGAATAGGCAGCAAGATCAGGCGTTACGTTGCGCGTGAACAGGGCGTTCAGGATTAACCTTTGCGCACGGATAATATCCGTCAGGGAGAAGCTGATCGTTGTGACCAGAAAGGTTCCTCCAAGCACCAGCAAGACGGAAGGCAGATTGTAGAAAGAGGCAATCGACCCGCCGAGCAGGACAGCGCCTGTGACGAGCGCGAAGCTACCAAACAATCCCAGAACCGTTGCTATATCAATTTTGTTCACTACGCTACCCATTGTTTTTAGCGGCGATCGGCTTTAATGATTTCCGTCATCGTTACGCCAAGACGGTCTTCGACAACAACGACTTCGCCACGTGCGACCAGGCGATTATTGACATAGATATCAATCGCCTCACCGACTTTCCGATCCAGTTCAATCACGGCCCCACGGCCCAGTTTGAGGAGTTGGCTAACCCGCATGCGGGATTTACCAAGAACGGCAGTAACATGTACCGGAATATCGAAGACGGTTTCCAGGTCTGCTGCCGTGCGGGCAATTTCGGTATCTTCATCCTCGTTAACATTGTCGAGAGCCGTTCCGCCGGAGATTTCCTCCCGGACAGCGACGTCCCCGTCAGCCGCAGACGACTTGTTCAGGTCCTCAAGGTTGAGTTCTTCATCTTCTGCCACGTTCTCACTCCTTAAAATTGCTCAGCGGTCGGCTGATCCGTAACATTTTGCATTTCCTGCTCTGTCTCGCCCGAAGAGCGAATAAAGCGATTGATTACTTTTTCGAGACGCGCCTCAATATCTTCAAGGCGGCGTTCCGTTCCGCCGTCTGCCCATTCCACTCGGCAATCGCCGGCGTGCCTGGTTTCATCGGGAAGAAGGATAAGGTTTCCCTGAAAAGCTGAGCGGCTGGTGATTTCGTCAATCTTTTGGGAAATGTTCTCGCAAACCTCTTCATTTGCTCGAATTACTATTCGCGGCTCATCCTGTAGATCGACCAGGCAATCCTCTATCAGCTTCTTTACCTCTGCTTCCGGTGCGCGCTCGATCAGCGCAGGGGCAAATTTTGACGCTATTGTAAGTGCGAGGCTCGCCGCCTCCTGTTTCAAGACATTCATTTTTGACTCATGACTGGACATGAGATGTTTCAGTTGCGCGCTGATCGTGGTCATTGTCTCTGCAGCGGCCGTTTCGAGTCCCTGCTGAGACTGGCTTTGACCTTCTTGGCGACCCTGTTCAAAAGCTTCGGCTTTTAACGCGGCAACCTCGCTTTCCGTATAAATGGCTACTTCCCGCTGCACATGGTTCTGCGCCGCTTCCGGAGAGGACGGATCCGGGCCGAAATCAGTGTCGAAAAGAAACTTGTTGGTTGCCGCCATGTCTAATCGCATCCTAATAGATCAACTCGTCATCGCCGCCGCTATCGGCCAGCATAATTTCACCGCTATCCGCAAGATCCTTTGCGATGTTGACGATTTCCATCTGTGCTTCATCAACTTCTTTAAGGCGAACAGGTCCCATTGCCTCCATATCCTCACGGAGGATTTTCGCGGCCCTTTCAGACATATTGGTAAAGAAGAGATCGCGCAGGCTTTCCGATGCACCCTTCAAGCAGATACCAAGACGTTCCTTGTCTACATTTCGGAGCAGTGTTTGGACGCCTGCCGGGTCTAGCTTGAGCAGATCTTCAAACGTGAACATCAGCGCCTTGATTTTTTCGGCTGAATCCCGGTTGCGCTCTTCCAAAGCTGAAATAAAACGGCCTTCGGTATTTCGATCGAAATTGTTGAAGATTTCCGCCATCAACTCATGACTGTCCCGCTTATTGGTTTTTGCGAGGTTGCTCATGAACTCACTGCGCAATGTATCCTCGATTTTATCGAGAACCTCTTTCTGTACGGATTCCATTTGCAGCATCCGGTTGACAACCTCGAGAGAAAAGTCTTCCGGAAGTGTGGACAGGACTTTTGCCGCGTGACCCGCGTTGATCTTGCTCATGACCACGGCCACTGTCTGCGGATATTCATTTTTCAGATAGTTGGCGAGAACCTGCTCGTTTACATTGGCCAGCTTATCCCACATGGTGCGGCCGGCAGGGCCGCGAATTTCCTCCATGATGCCCTCGACCTTTTCGCCCGAGAGAGCTTTCATAAGCAACCGCTCCGTCGCTTCATAACTGCCGACGATATTTCCTGTAGAAGAAATCTTGCTGGCAAACTCGACGAATAGTGACTCCATTACTTCAGAAGAAATGGATCCGAGATTGGACATTGCCTGTGAAATATCCTTGATTTCTTCTTCATCGAGCCGCGTCCACAAATCTTTTGTATGTTCGTCTCCGAGGGCGAGCATCATGATAGCGGCCTTGTCGGGTCCATTCAGATATTTTGTATCATTTGCAACCATAAAATGACGTTCCCTTATGCGTCGTGATAGAGCCAGCTACGAAGAATGGAGATTGCTTCGTCTGGATGCTTGTCTACAATTTCACTAACCTTGTTGAGAGCCGAGGTTTTGACCTGGCCGTCAACCCTGTCCAAATCGATCATGCTGTCGATTTCATTCAAAGTTTCAGACCGTTGCCCGGCGCCAGTCTGTCCCTGATTGCCAGCAATGGCCGGCACGGAGCCGCCCCCGGGCAGGGCGCCAGCCCCGCCACCGTGGCCGGCAAGGGCCGGTGTGGCCGTAAGGGCCCGGTTAAGAAGAGGACGGACAACAAGCAGCAACGCGAGGATGGCGACAATTACAAGAACGCCCATTTCTCCCATTTTGAAAAGATCGGCTTTTGTCAGGCCCATGAATATGTCCTCGGTGACAACCTCTTCATCCGCAAATTTTTCGATAACCTGGGCAAAGGGCATGTTGACCACTTCGACTACATCGCCGCGTTCCTCGTTGTACCCAATGGCGGATTTTACCAGTCGGCTCACCTGCGCCAGAGCTTCTTCGCTTAGTGGATCATAGGTGCGAGTCCCGTCTGGAGAAACTTCTGAACGACCATTGACAAGAACAGCAACTGTAAGACGCCGAACCGGTCCGGACTCCCGTACTTCTGTTGTAATCGTCTTGGAGATTTCGTAATTGACTGTCTCTTCTGTCCGGGAGGCGGCATTCTTAGAATTTGTGCCTCCCCCATTGTCTGCACCGGCTTCCGGAAGGTTATTGGCAACCGATACGGCAGGATCATTGGAGATACCTTCATTCGACGAGTTGCTTTCCTCGACAAGCTGAGAAGAACGAACTACCTGGCTATCCGGGTCATAGGTTTCCGAGTGGATGGTACGCTGATCAAAATCCATGACAGCGCTAACCTCGGCACGGATATTGCCCGGACCGAGCGATTTTTCCAGCAACTGCTCAATCTGCTCTTTAAGATGGCTTTCATAAGCGATGCGTTTAAAGTCGCTTTGTGAGCTGAAGCCGGATCCAGGAGTTTCCTTCCCATCGCCCCTTGCTAGCAAGTTGCCATTTTCATCGACAATGGAAATATGAGAGGGAGAAAGAGCCGGTACCGCAGTTGCCGTCATGTGCTGAATGGCCGCGATCTGATCGTCGGTCAGTCTGCCTCGTCCGTTAAGTTTCAAGACAATAGAAGCACTGGCCTGTCGCTTATCACGGCTGAACACTTCCCGCTTTGGCAGTACGAGATGGACACGTGCAGCGGATACGTTATTCAATGCGCGGATGGTGCGTGCAAGTTCACCTTCAAGGGCACGAACATAGTTGACGTTCTGAACGAAGCTTGTGGTGCCGAAGGTGTCGGAGCTGTCAAAAATTTCGTAGCCCACGGAGCCGCCATTTGGCAGTCCGGCTTCAGCCATTTTCAGCCGTACCAACGCCACCTGATCGTTAGGGATAAGGACATCCCGGCCATTGCCGGCAATCTGAAACGGAATGTTCTCTGCTTCAAGCTTTGAAACGATTGCCGCAGAGTCAGAAGGTTCCAAACCGCCATACAACAAGGCAAAGTCGGGGCTGCTGATCCGCGTTGCCATTAACATGATCAACGCAATCAATCCAACGGCGACGCCGCCAAGGATCATCACCCTTACTGTTCCCAGACTTTGCAGAAGCTGGCTTAATCCGTTCACGTTGATGCTCCCACTCAATTAAAATGCGTATAAAATTTGTTCCACTTCACAAAAGATACGATGAGGAGATAAACAAGTGGTTAACGGCAGGCAAAAATTGCCGGGTAGACGGAAATTTTTGCCTAGTGGATTTTGTTAAGCACTGGATCGCATGTAAACTACGGTTTTCGGATACGGGTTGCTTCGGCCAAAATAAAAGCCCGACATCATCTGCCGGGCTTCATTCAAAAGAGAATAACAATTAAATTAACTAGTCATGTTTGAAAGTAGCATCACTAGGACGGTACTCTTGGATCCGGGTCGTGCGAAGACCCGGCAGGCCGTGCTTATCAATTGCTTTTTGCCAGGATAGAAATTCCTCGACTGAAAGCGTATAGCGCCGGCATGCGTCATCCAGACTGATCAGCCCGCCGCGGACAGCGGCGACCACTTCAGCTTTCCGCCGAATGACCCATCTCTTGGTATCTTTCGGCGGTAGGTCATGAATCGTCATGGGCTGACCATCCAGTCCAATAATCCGATTTACTTTGCGGTCCATTTGCGACTGCATCTGCACTCTACCTCACTCTTACATTTCGCCTTGAAATGAGATCATAGGCCCATCGATTTAACAAACAGCTAATGAGGTTGGTTAATTTTATCTTCATGGCGGGAGAGCATGTTTCGCGCCATGAAGATATCAATTTCAGGGCCTTAAAAAACTACCGCTTCAGGCGGATTAGCTCTTCAAGCATTTCGTCCGCAGTCGTAATGATTTTACCGGCTGCGGAATATGAACGCTGGGTAATAATCATACGGGTGAACTCTTCCGCGATATCGACAGTGGACGCTTCAGTCGCAGATGAAATAATTGTGCCGGCTCCGCCTAGAGTAGCTTCCCGCAGGGTGAAGGCTCCTGATTCAGGTGTCTCGTCATAGGCATTGCCATCGCGGTTTCGCAATCCGTTCGGGTTTGCGAAAGTTGCGACCGGTATCTTATAGATTTCCTTTGACGTACCGTTATCGAACTTGGCGATTACAGTGCCTTCTTCATTAATAAACACCGCGTTGAAGGCGCCAAACAAGGCACCATTCACCTCAGACGAAACCAGTTCTGAATTTGACGCGAACTGGGTAAAGCCATCTGAAAGACCGTCGGAGCCAAAGTTAAGCGTAACATCTTGCGGCGTATCGATACCCATGGCCACAGTCCAGGGAATTGTAATTGTACTGGAGAGGGTTGTTGAGGCCATATCGAGCGTACCGTCGGAATTGAAGGCGACGATGTCTGAGGAGAGCATATCTTCTGTGCCATCACCATCAATGTCTGTCGTGATTTCGACAGTCCATTCGTTCGGTGTGGCACCAGATCCTGTTCTCAGAAAATTGAACGAGACACTGTGCGCGGAGCCCATGCTGTCATAGATCTGGAAAGACCGTACAAAGTGAGGGTCGACCGCACCGCTTGTCATGTCTCCTGCGACATAGCCGGCGCCATAGGTCGTCTGATCAGATGAAAGGTTTGCTTTGAGATTGATGAGCGAGGTCGCTTCGGCATTACCCGTTAGGCCCGTAATATTTACCGGGGTCAGTGCCGCCAGGTCAGACTGGTTAGCCGGAATATTACCATTCGGGTCGATTTCCCAACCTTGTAGATAATATCCCTGGGCATTGCGAAGAAGACCTGCTGCGTCGGGCTCAAATGTACCGGCGCGTGTGTAGACATAATTGCCTCCCGCTGCGGCTGGATCAGCGGCTGTTGAGACGACAAAGAAGCCATCGCCCGCAATGGCCATATGCGTCGTCGAATCTGATGCTGTGATCAGGCCTTGCTGGTCAATCTGTGCCCGCGGATGAACCAGGACACCCCCTGCAGAATAAGTCGTGTCCGTTGCACTTTCGGTCACCAGGGTCGAGAAGATCGCGTTGGTACTCTTGTAACCAATTGTGTTCGTATTGGAAATATTGTCCGAGATGGTTGCCATCGCCGTTGATTGCGCGGCCAATCCCGAAACACCGGAAAACATTGCTGCTGTTAAACTCATTTTCTCTCTCCTATTTTACCGCCCACCTAGAGAATGGCGAAGGCGTCTTGGTTAGCCGCGATTAAGCGGACGGATCAGTAGTTGCTGGTTCAGTTACGGAAGTGATATAGCCAAGGCCAATCGGGACATCGCCAACCATCAAGACGGCCTCGCCGTTGACGGTTTCAATGCTCGTGGCAACTCCTTTGAAGCTGTAGCCGACATTGACAGCGCTGCCACCCTCAGTCTCGGCCTTAACGACCAGGTAATAAGCGCCGTCTTCTGCCTCCGAGCCGCTGGACTTGGTGCCATCCCAGGTAAATTGCTGTTTACCGGAAGGAGCGCCATCGGCAGTTTCGGTATAAACGATATTACCTTCCTGATTATAAATCTCGTACTTCACGGAAGAGGCGCGGCTGCCCAGGTCTATATTCCAGCTTGCTTCCCCGTCACTCAATTCGGACACATTGAGATTTGTTCCGATAGATTTTCCGAGATAATTGATCATGCTCGCAGACAACGCATTTTGCTGCGACATTTGCGTCAGTTGCACCAGGGCTTCCAGATTCTGGTTGGTGGCGATCGCCTGCTCGACATTGCTGAAGTTCACCAATTGATTAGTGAATTCCGTCGAATCCGTCGGGTTGAGCGGATCCTGGTGAGTTAATTGCGTTGTCAGCAATGTCAGAAAATCGTCGAAATTGCTGGCCAGGTTTGTTTGCGCCTTAGCGGCGGCGCTGCTCTGGGTTTGCGAGGTGGAAGTTACTTCCGGCATGATTCAATTCTCACTTTTTTAAATCAATTCATTTAGTCAAATATCTAGACTTGGATATCGAGGCCACCGTCACTTGTCGGGGTCCCGGCCTTTGAATGAAGAGGAAGATTTGACAATCCCGTATCTTCCCCCGTTTCTTCAATTGGCATATTTACGTTTGCGAAATTCAAGTCCTCACCTTCGCCATCCTGCCCATTCTGGCTGAGGCTGAAGTTAAGGCTGTTGGACCCCGTATCAAATCCGGCGTCCTGCAGGGCACGCTCCAGGCTGCGGGCATCCCGTTGCAGGAGATCGAGGGTTTCCTGCTTATCCACGGAGACAACCGCCAGGACGCGACCATCATGTCCAATATCCAGCTTCACCTCGACACGCCCGAGTTCTGACGGGTGCAGGCTAATCTTGATCCGGTCATGACCTTCCTTGATGGCGGCACTAATTTGTGTGGACACCTGTTCGGCGACCGGTAAATGAGCTGCCGCGCGGGCTGCGTTGGAGGCCTGGCTCATCGCGTTTGTTGCTGTTGCGTCAACGCCCTGGACACTGCCTGTAGGAGCTGCCGGCACAGTCTGGTTCAATGGTTCTGCAGGTAGACCCTGAATGCCCCCTGAAGCGGGTAAGGACGTCTGGGTCGCCGCACCATTTAAGTCACCGCCGGAAGCAGACAAAAGGGTCGGATTTGGCGTGGCTGTACTATTGGTCATGGTGGCCGTGACCAGGTTGGTGCTGCTTGCCAATGCGGTTTGGAAGCTCTGCTGTTGCTTGGTCGCGGTCAGGCTAATTTTTCCTTTTCCGTCCTGGAGCATCTCCGCGATTTTTGACGAGAGAATGTCTTTCTCACTTAGCTTCGCATTGGCTTCAGCCCGCAAATTGGTGAGCACTTCTGGAGACGCATTCGCCGTTTTTGCATCTTGCGGAGTTGCCACAGCAGCCTTTTCATTTGCTTTAGTTACGGGCGCTGTGGCCGTCTCTGAATTTTCTACGTTAGTGTCAACCGCAGTGGAGCCCAGTTTCTTCGCCGTATTGGCCGTTACATTTATTGGAAGATGAGAGGTATCCGCTAACGGGGTCGATACGGAGGCTTGTGCTATCGCGGAAGCAACGGAAGGTTTCCCGGCAACTCCCTCAGGCCCGGTTGAAGTGGCCGGAGAGGCCGGTACTACGGATGGTAATGGTACAGCTGCTGACGAAGTATTTGCGGCCTGAGACGCGGGCATGGCATCTTCAGTCGCTGTTGCTTCATTCTCAAATGTACTGTCGTTCTCTGTCGGTTTCTGCAACGCGGCATTCTGCGCGCTAACGGGTTCATCCGTGGTTGCGTTCTTGCTCGCGGATTTCTCCTTGGCGGGAGACTCATATTTTGGCACCGTCTCATTCACGTAGGACGCGAAATCCTCGGCGTCGTTCCGATACGGATCACTGTCCCGTCTCGTCGGATCGGTCGTCGCCGTTATTATCTGCCCAACATCCATTATGCTACTCTCACTCAATGTATATGCGTCGCGCGCTTTAATAGCTCACCGGAATAGGAAGCAAACATCGGGCCAGTTTTTTGAGAATTAAAAATATCAATAAAAATAATGGGTTGGGATTTATCTTCCCTGGTGGATTAGGAAAAATACTCCGGATTCGATCGGTCTAATTTGGTGATGTGGATAAAATTGCCGAGTTGGAAATAAAGGGCTCAGAGGACATAACCCTGCAAACCCGACAATCCAAATCTGGCAGGGTTCTCAAGATCTACCTGGGTACATTTTCTGTTGAAAAACGCCCTCTGGCGAACGCTCCCTCACTAATTGGCATCAAATTTGCTTTCTTTATTGGTGAGGGCCGGACTTTGTGCCTGAAGCATTTATGCGAGCAGTTAGATATGACGTTAAAAAACTATATAAAACATAAGGTTATTAATATTTCTCTGGGTTTTACTGAGGACGGCAGGCAAATGTCGCCCGGTATGTTTTGCCAGTCAGCGGCCATATTTTCCGGTGAGCTTACCGTTACGCCAATCGTTTTGGAGCAAGTATCATGAGCCTGAATGCAATTTTTAACTCTGGCGTAAGCGGTATGCTGGCGCACCAAACTGCCCTCAATGTGACGTCAACGAATATTGCCAATGTCCAGACGGAAGGGTATGCGCGCAAAACTGTTGAATACAGCGCCCTGTCAATTAACGGAATTGGCACCGGAGTAGAGGTCTCGGAAGTTCGGCGCATTACAGATGAATTCATTGCAAAGGAGTTGCGCCTGGCGACGGCAGGATCGGAGCAATATAAGGCCATGTCCGAAATCTATGGCCAACTTCAGTCTTTGCTCGGGGATCCGGCGGCGAATAACTCGCTGACGGGTAAACTCGACAGCATGAACTCCGCATTTGCAGCGCTGACCATCGACCCTACCATGTCGGTCTCGCGTACGGCGGCCCTCAATGAAATTACCAATTTTGGTATCGAAACAGATCGGCTGCTTACAAAAATCCAGAGCCTTCGCAAGGAAGCGGATAAGCATATTGCCGAAGAGGTGAATGTCGTAAACGACGCTATTCTGAGAATCTATGAACTGAATCTCGAAATTAAGTCGGCCTACCAGAGCAACCAGCCAATTGGTGATCTGGAAGACTTGCGTGACCAGGCTCTTACCGAGATTTCAAAGGTCATGGATATCAAGACATATTCCATGAACGATGGCGCCATTGCCGTCGTGACGGATGCCGGGCAGCAGTTGCTGGATTTCGAGCCCCGCCAGCTTGTTTACTCGCCGGCGGCGTCGGTTACCAGCGAGACAATCTTTGACCAGATTTCGCTCAATGTCTATGATCCGACGACCAAAACGGTTGCGGATACGGGCCTCGCACTGGATCCGGAACTGCAAAGCGGTTCTCTTCGTGGTTGGATAGATATGCGCAATACTGAATTGCCAAATCTTGCCGCACAGATTGGGGCGCTTGCTGCCGGTGTGGCTGAGCAGTTCAATGCCATCCATAACGAGAATATCTCCGTGCCCCCTCCTGCTACCATGACAGGCAGGGCGACAGGCGTTCTCGCAGCGGATGCGCATGGATTTACGGGTCAGGCCACTTTTTACAGCTTTAACGCCAGTAATAATATCGTTGCCTCGTACACGGTTGATTTTGACAACCCCGGTACCGCGACAATGGCCGATGTGATGGCAGAGGTGAACGGCGCGCTTGGGGCGGGAACACTGAGCCTGAGTGGTGGTGTTCTGACGATGTCTGCACAGGGCGGCGCGACCGGTGTCGGTATCGGTCAGGAAGCGGCTAGTCCCTCTGATCGGGGAGGGCGCGGCTTTTCCCACTTTTTCGGCATGAATGATTTGATTACAACGAGAATCGACACTTCGTATCACACCGGGTTAACAGCGGCAGACGCTCATGGATTTACCGGTACAACTACTCTGGAGCTGATCGGCCCGAATGGTGAAGAACCAATTTCGATGGTTCTCGATTTTGGCGCGATTGGCGGCACGATGTCGGATGTTGTCACCGAGATCAACAGCAATATGGGGTCATTTTTGACCGCATCGTTGGATTCAAACGGTGCTTTGAACTTCACCTCTGCCACAGGTTACGGGAACTACAGCATCAATGTCCTGTCAGATACGTCAGATCGGGGCGCTACCGGCACAAGTTTTTCAGAGATGTTCGGCGTCGGTCTTGAATATCCGGCTGATACGGGGTTGGAGTTTGCCGTTGATCCGTCAATTTCGACGGATATTCTGCGCTTGGCAACGGCCAAGATTGACCCATCGGGGACACCTGCGCTGACGACGGCGGATAATCGCGGTGCACTTGCATTTCAGGATCTGGCGACTCAGTCCTTCTCATTTGGCACCGTGGGCGGACTGACCGGGTCTTCTGTAACTCTTGGTGATTATGCTGCCCAAATACTGGCCAAATCCGGATTGGATGCCGCCCGGGCTGAAAGTCTGCAAACTGACCGAGCCGCATTGAGTAGTGAATTTCAAAATCGAATGCAGGCAGTTTCAGGCGTCAACATGGACGAAGAGCTCGCCAATCTAATCATATATCAGAACGCTTATAACGCTTCTGCGCGGATCATCACGACCGCGCGGGAAATGTATGATGTCCTGATCAATCTCGTCTAGGAGAAAAACCATGACACGCGTTTCAACATTTCAGCAAAGCCAGACGCTTATCAAGGAAATGATGGGGAGCCAATATAAGCTCGCAGATGCGCAACGGCAGGTATCAACGGGTCATGTGGCGGAATATTATAAAGATATTCACATGGATGTGACGAACCTTGCGGGTGCAAAGTCATTACTCTCCCGTCTTGAGCAATATGAAGCGAACAACGGCAAGATCATGAACCGGCTTGCACAATATGATCAGGCGCTGGCCGGTGTGGAAAGAGCGGGCGGAGATGTTCTGTCCGCCGTGATGTCGACAGTCAATACGGCATCGCCTCAAGGTCTTTACAGCACCATCGAAGGCGCGTTTGACACGGTCTTGAATTTTCTGAACAGCAAGAATACCGAAGGATATCTTTTCGGCGGATCCAACAGTGATATGCCGCCGATCAATCTTTCCTCAATTAATGACCTGATGGCAGCGGCAGAACCGCCAACGGACATCTTTCAGAACAACGATCTCAAGGCAACTGTTCGTATAGATGAGAACCGCACACTCGAGGTTGGCATGGTGGCCGATGAAATTGGTCTTGAAATCATGACATCTTTGCAGCGGTTGGCGCTCTGGGCGAATGGCGTCGTGCCAGGCACGGCACCGGTGCCCGTCGGCCCCTCGAACAGTTTTGGATCGCCTCTTTCACAGGAGGATCAGGATTTTCTGATCAGTGAAATCGCAAGCCTTGAATCGATGCTCGACAATATCGCAGGATTTCGGGGCGATAATGGCCTCAATCAGAAAACCCTGGACGAGACGATGGAGACCCTTGGTCTTCAGGTTGACCAGACGAAAGTATTTGTCAGCAATATTGAGGATGTCGACGCTGCCGAAGCTATTGCCAACCTCACTCAAAGGGAACTCGCTCTTGAAACTTCCTATAGCGTGTTGAGCGCAATCAACCGCATGAGTTTGCTGAACTTCCTGTAAACGGCAGTATTACTGCGGGATTGACTTGCATAATAGACAGTGCACTCTATATTCCCCGCCATGGATTCACTTGGATTTGATACAGCGCCGGAAGATACCCGCATCGTTGTCGCCATGTCTGGCGGCGTCGACAGTTCGGTCACGGCTGCGCTTCTGAAAGATCAGGGCTACGATGTAGTGGGAATTACGCTACAGCTCTATGATCATGGCGCGGCTGTTCAGAAAAAGGGTGCCTGCTGTGCAGGTCAGGATATCCATGATGCGCGGCGAGTGGCGGAAGCGATTGGCATTCCCCATTACGTTCTGGACTATGAAAGCCGGTTTCAGGATAGCGTTATGGACGAATTTGCCGATAGCTACCTGCGCGGGGAAACCCCTGTGCCCTGCGTCCGCTGCAACCAGACCGTAAAGTTCCGGGACCTTCTGGAAACAGCCAAGGATCTCGGGGCGGTTGCCCTCGCGACCGGTCACTATCTGCGCCGCGATGAAAAAGACGGCAAGGCACAACTATTTCGCGGACGCTACGCCATCAAGGACCAGAGCTATTTCCTGTTCGCTACGACGCAGGAGCAGGCCGACTATCTTCGCTTTCCGCTTGGCGATCTGACGAAGGAGCAAACGCGCGCCCTTGCCGATAAATATAATCTGGCTGTTGCGGCCAAGCCTGAAAGTCAGGATATATGCTTCGTGCCGAATGGCAATTACGCCAAGGTTATTGAACGGATGCGGCCCGGATCGGCGGTGCCGGGGGATATTGTCGATCTTGAGGGCCATATACTCGGTCAGCATACGGGTATCATCAACTACACGATCGGTCAGCGCCGTGGGCTTGGCATTGCGACAGGTAATCCCCTCTATGTTGTGCGGATTGATCCCGACCGGAACCGGGTTGTCGTTGGGCCGACCGAGGCGCTTCTCGTCTCCAAACTCACCTTGCGGGAGATGAACTGGATCGGTGATGCTCCCCTGGGGCAGAACGGAACAGAAGTAATGGTCAAGGTCCGTTCCACGCAGGAGCCGATGGCGGCGACCGTGTTCGGTGCGCCAGATGGCTGGGCGGAAGTTCACCTTTTGGTGCCAGAAGCGGGCGTTTCTGCCGGTCAGGCCTGTGTTATGTATGATGGAGACCGGCTTCTTGGCGGTGGTTGGATAGCCGGAACAGAGGCGCCTGTCAAAATCGCCGACATTCGGCACCAATTGGCCTGATTATTGTTATTTCCTTGCTTGACAGGACATTGTAAAAACCCTAAAAACCGGGCTTCAAAGCGCCTGCCGTTCTCTTGCGGACGAAGGTAGGGCGTCTGCTCTGTGGCTCCTTAGCTCAGTTGGTTAGAGCGGTGGAATCATAATCCATGTGTCCCCAGTTCGAGTCTGGGAGGAGCCACCAACACAAAGCCGGAGTTGAGACTATGTCTCCTCCGGCTTTTTTGTTCTCCGGGATTTCCGTTCGCCGACTGGTGAATAATATCGTTGAATGTCTGATGGGCCTTTGCTACGGTTGCCGCCCTAAACATGCTGTAAAGGCAGGGAAAATAATAACAATAAGGTACCTTTCTCATGACCATAAAAGGGAAAGCCTATATCGTTGGAGCTTATGAGCATCTGACGCGTAAGGCTGTAGATAAATCACTCGCACAACTCCATGCGGAGGTCGCAAAAGGGGCGCTTGAAGATGCGGGCCTGACGAAGGACGATGTCGATGGCTATTTCTGCGCCGGTGATGCTCCCGGGCTGGGCGGGCTTTCCATGATCGATTATATGGGCCTGAAGTTGCGCCATATCGATACCACGGAAACCGGCGGATCCTCCTATGTCATCCACGTTGCCCATGCGGCACAGGCGATTGCGGAAGGCAAGTGCAAGGTTGCACTTATTACCCTTGCCGGCAAACCCCGCTCCTCCGGTGAGGCGACGGGCACAAAGCCACGCAATTACGGAACCGATTCCCCCGATGTCGCATTCGAGTTGCCGTTTGCACCGACGATCGTCAACAACTACGCGATGTGTGCCCGGCGCCATATGCATGAATTCGGAACGACGAGTGAGCAGCTTGCCTGGATCAAGGTCGCCGCGTCTCATCATGCGCAGCACAATCCGAACGCCATGTTGCAGAAGGTGGTAACAGTCGATGACGTCGTGAATTCCCCGTTAATTGCCGATCCGCTGCATCGTCTTGATTGCTGCGTCATCAGTGATGGTGGCGGGGCGCTGGTTGTGGTTGCACCTGAAGTGGCGGCTGAACTTAACCGGCCGAAAGTGCGGATTATCGGTGCGGGCGAAGCGCCCAAGCATCAGATGGGTGGGCGTGTCGATCTCACCTGTTCAGCCGGGGCTTTCTCGGGACCAGCGGCATTTGCCGAGGCGGGCGTAAAGCCTTCTGACATTAAGTATGCCTCCATCTATGACAGCTTTACCATTACGGTATTGATCCAGCTCGAGGATCTCGGGTTTTGCGCGAAGGGGGACGGGGGCAAGTTTGTCGCTGACGGTAATCTTATTTCCGGTGTCGGAAAGCTACCCTTCAATACTGATGGTGGGGGACTCTGCAATAACCATCCGGGCAACCGAGGTGGTATGACAAAAGTAATTGAAGCCGTGCGTCAGCTCAGAGGAGAGGCGCATCCAGCTGTTCAGGTCGCGAATTGCGATCTAGCCGTTGCTCATGGCACGGGCGGCTCGCTCGGAACGAGGCATGCTGCAGGAACCTTAATTCTGGAAAGGGTATAACAATGACAGAAAATAGAACAATACCCGCCCCCCATATCGAAGAAGAAACGCGCCCGTTTTGGGACGGCATTCGTGACGGCAAGCTGCTGGTAAAATATTGCCGCACATGTGAGGCGCCGCATTATTATCCTCGCTCACTTTGCCCGCATTGCGGAAGTGAAGACACTTATTTCAAGGAAAGTGATGGTCGGGCCCATATTTATTCCTTTAGTGTCTTTCACGCGGCGCCGATACCTTATGCAATTGCCTATGTGACCCTTGCCGGGACGGATATCTCGATGATGACAAATATTGTCAACTGTGATTTTGACTCGCTGGAAATCGGGCAGGAAGTAAAGGTATGCTTTGTTGAAACCGAAGGCG
>Ga0098035_1000740_pt1 | contig 16123 bp, 18 predicted proteins | sample 3_EtaG_FD_75046 | JGI IMG/M metagenome (GOLD analysis project Ga0098035, IMG submission 75046) | Marine viral communities from the Subarctic Pacific Ocean - 3_ETSP_OMZ_AT15126 metaG | ecosystem: Environmental > Aquatic > Marine > Oceanic | place: Pacific Ocean | collected 2015-01-07
AAGATTCTACCTCTCCAACATATTCCGTTGGTTTTTAAACTGTCACCATCCTGTTTATATCTTAGTGTTTCGCCAATCCAAAACCATTTACCTTCTGTATGTTTACTCATTCTATTTAACCTCGCTTTTTTTAAATTCAGCTACAAGTATGTCCATAATCCATTCGCTATAAAGATTGCCAAAGTTGTTTTGGTTCTTAATTCTTGAACGGATGAACTTGAAATTTTTTGATGTATAAAAGTCTTCATTATCATCTAAAACTTTTATATACATCTCGTGCCAAAATTTAAAATTCAAAATAATTAATCCCTCAATAGCCTCCATTTGCCCCTTAATAAAAGGCATCATTTCGTTAGTTAACTTCATTATTTAACCTCGCTTTTAATGATAGATTAAACCGATCTTGTTATTATCGGTTAATACGTTTAAATCGTTGTCACTTGCATTAATAAAATCACTATTAATCAAGTCTTCCTCAGTTTTAAATATTTGGGCGAATCTGTCCTTATTTTCATTAATAAGGTGGTCGACCTTACTTCCCTTCGAATAACAGAAAACAAAGTTATTAGGGGTAAATTTAAGGGCTTTAAATATTGGTATGGATTTAGTATAGCCATAGAATATGATCTCAGGATTATTTACCGCTAATTTTATCCACTTCTGTAAATATTTAGGACTGTAAAAATCACCGCTTGAATGAATTCTAATATAATTTGGTTTCTTTTTATTTATCTCAATTTGGATCAGATCAGTAAAATTATCTTGCTTTGTTAGTTGGTAATTTGTTTCGTATTTATCACGTACATTCTTATATAAATATGTACCTTTTTTAGCAAAGCAAAATTTTATACACTCACTTGCAAAGGGGCAAATTATTTTACCTGTGATCGACTTCCAAGCGGGTAAATTGAATTCAAATACTCTTGTATTATTTAGCTTTGAAGTTTTCTTCATTTTTTGGTTAGTGTTAGTGAGTAAATTCATTATTTAACCTCATTTGAACTCTTCCAGTTCTTTTCCATACTACCAATTATCATTCTATTGTCAATATCCTGAAATTCTTCAATCTCTCTTGATAGCCTCTCCAATTCGTCCGATATAATCCCGTCTTCAAAGATCAGTTTTTCACCAACGATATAAACATACATATTTACAACGCTTTCAGCACTGCTTAAATCCGTTGTAACCTCTCCAAAGTGGTTTTTTTCGTAGTCTTGAACTATGCCGATAATATCAAAGGATTTATCACCTAACCACTTTTGAGCGGTATAATGCCCAATTATATAATAATCTTCATTAAATAATTGGTGGTGTAAATCCCCTTGATCCATCTTTAAGTAATCAGGATTATAATCTAATCCCTCTTTTATTCTTTCAATGGCATATTCTTTTATCTCATTTTCTTTATACATTTGATTTTCCTTTTGTCTAATTTTAAAATATTGTCTCAATCGTTACCAAATATTACAAAATCACGTTTCAGGCTGTCAATGTATTTAATTAAATACAAATAGAAGAGAGGGTATATATATACATTATATCTCTACATTATACAGAAATAGTTATTAATATATTTATATATATAGGGGTTTATATCTATATATCTATATAGAGACATTATATACATATAAGAGAGAGTGAATGAGGAATAAAGGAAGATTGGTTATTATTTAGCCCCAAATTGACGAAAAAACCTTATTTTGTCGACATAAAACCGCCTGTAATAATGCTATTGAATCCGATCCCATATAATAACCAGATACAGGACGTAGACCTGTCTTAAATTTAAATATTACTGAAGTTATGTGAGACTATACATTGTTTTTACGTGGTGAGGTGTTGAAACTGTCCAAACTTCCAACGGAAAACCATTGATTTTGATCCACGCAAACACGCACAAACGAGGGGGGGGGTGCGTTGCCCATAGGGGTGTGCCTAATGCACGTACTTACCCACTCCTTACATTATTTCGCTAAAAGGGCTTTTTGCGGTATTAGTTTAATTGCATTACAGGTTGTAATATTACGACATGAATAATCTCGTAAAACAACCAGTTCCTCAACTTGAGGATTTTATTCCTATAGGCAAGGCATTCCAGAGCATAGATGATATTGGGGTATTTTTGTTAAAGGTAGATGATTTCAAGGGTAGGTGGGCGTTAGCTTGTAAGGAGTTAGGTATTTCCACATATGCTGTAAAGAGGTTATTTAAGGAGAAGCCTGAGTACAGGCAGATGGTAGAGAGGATGCGTTCACATCATCAGGAGTTATATTACCAGAAGTTAGAGCAGAAGAGTGAGAGGAATGCTGAAGAGGATCATCGTGTAACTGAGAGGATATTTCAGTTAAACGCATTAAATCCTGCAAAGTACAAGCCTAAGAACGGTGGTGGTGTTACTAATAATATACAGATCAACACGACCAGCTTGCAGATTGGTGACAGGTCTGATTATATGCAGAAGGTACATAGTACAGGTGGGAAGAAGAAGGTTGAGGTTGCTACTCCAGATGAGCAGGCAGAGGTTTTAGTTACAAAAAGCAGGAAGAAAGTGAAGTTATAATGTTTCCTGTGGATGATATAGTGGTAGCGAAGGTTTTTATTGATAATTGGGATGAGTACACGTATATGACTGCTGTGGAGGCGTATGCTGACATATTTCATGTTATGGCGATGATGGATTTAGAGGGGTTAATTTTAGCTGATTTCTGTTATGTTTGTTAGTTAATGGAAGTTTATTTAGGTTTTAAGGATGAGGATGGCAATCCTACTCATCCGTTAGGACACCAGATGGATTACCAGAGTCATATTGGTTATGCTCGTCATGTTTTATTGGCAGGCAGTTTAGGTACTGGTAAGACTGAGGCTATGTGTTTAGAGGCAATTATGCAGTCTATGCACTATAATAATAATTTAGGTTTAATGGGTAGGAAGGTATTGGATGCGTATAAGAAGAGTACGCTGATACAGTTATTAGATATTGCTGGTAATTTGGTTGTGAGGCACAGTATTCAGGATCATGTTATTGAGTTTGCTAATGGAAGTAAGATCATATATATGGCATTAGATGACACAAGAGATGCTATACAGAGGATCAAGAGTATGAATTTAGGTTGGTTTGCGTTTGACCAGTTGGAGGAAGTTCCACAGGCAACGTATCAATCTGCATTAGGTCAGTTGAGGCGTAAGAATGCATCGAGGGTGAATTTTCACACTTGTAATCCTGCTGGTCACGATTGGGTATGGAAGAAGTGGAAAAAGAAGAAGAATAAGGATATAAAGGGTGGATACTATCTTGTTGAGAGTAAAACTTGGAGGGAGAATGTTCCTCCGCCAGAGAGTCAGAATGATGTCAGGCTGTATTCTGACAACCCTCATTTGCCATATGAGTATATAAAGACTTTATTGGACAAACCTCAACAATGGGTTAATCGTTATGTATATTGCAAGTGGGATGATTTTGCTGGCTTGGTTTATCCTATGTTTGATGAGAAGATGCATTTAATACCATCATTTAACATACCAGATTGGTGGAATCACTATATTATATATGATTATGGATATAAGAATCCTTCTGCAATATTATTTGCGGCTACTGATAATGAGGGTAAGATATTTATTTACGACTTAATTTACCAGACGGAGACAAGAATTGAGAGTTTAGCTGAGATGGTAAATGACAGGATTAATTCCAATATTTACTACACTTTTCTTGCTGATCCTTCTATTATGAGAACTGAGAGGGACGGCAACACCATAGCTGGGGAGTGGGAGGAATACGGAATATTCTGGCTGATGGCTAAGAATGATAAGAGGGCTGGCATAGACAGGATGTCTGGGAAGTTAGAGCCAGACAGGAATGATCATGTTGATATGGTATTTTTCGACAGACCTGCTATGCAACCTCTTATTGATGAGATTATGGAGTACAAGTGGAAGGAGTTGAGGTACGGAATTGAATCAAGGGAAAAGCCAGAAGAACCTATGAAGGTTAATGATCACGCATTGGATTGTTGCAGGTATTTAGTGCATCATGTTATGGATGCAGAGTTACCTGAGTCTAAAAGCGATACTTGGGGGAAGGCATTTTTCAATGCAAGAAAAAAGAACAGTAAAAACAGTTGGATGTCAACATGAGTGAATATAATGATATAAAAGAGTTTGATGATATTTTAAAGGCAATGAAGGCTAATGATGAGGGTTGGATGGACTCTGCCAGTGAGAGTGTAAAGTTTTACACAGGAGGTATGGGTACAGGTCAATGGTATGATGAGGATTTAGATGAGCTACAGAATGAGAACAGACCTCCATTGCAGTTGAATATTGTATTGCCGAAGGTTAATCTTGTTGCAGGTCTTGAGAGACAGCAGAGGACATACTGGAAGGCGAGGGCTGTAGATTATGAGGATGAGCCTACAGCGAGCCTGATAACGCCATTGCTTTATCATATAGATAGAGGTGGTAAGTTACAGAATGTATTCTCAAGAGTATTTAAGGATGGTGTTATTACAGGTAGGGGATGGGTTGATTGTTATATAGATGTTGGTAGCGATTTTGGTGCAGAGGTATTTGTTAAGCGTGAATCTTGGGCTAATGTTTATGTTGATCCAGATGCTAATAATATGGATACATCTACGTGGCAGAGGATGGCAAGGATAAAGTGGTTTAGTTTAGGTCAGTTAAAGTCAATGTTTCCAGATGCGTTGGATGACGTTAAAGAGGTTAAGGATATGGTTCGTTTGCCAGAGCTTGACTATGAGGATAAGTCGGATGATACATCTTACGAGACAGGAAGCAGATATCATCAAGGTGACATTGTAAATCCTGCTGAGTACATTAATGAGAAGATGGTAAAGGTCGTGGAGTTTTTTACGAGGGAGTTTGTTCACGAATATTATGTAATTAATTCTGATACGAAAGAGATGTTCCCAATGGCATTTAAAAGTAAAAAGCAGGCTGAAGATAATATTGATAGGGTTAAGAATGTTTTTAAACAGCGTGCAGACGATTTTGGAGCAGAGGTTTCTGATTCATTTAATATAATTGGAAAATCTGCAAATCATATACATAATACTCTTTATTCTGGTGCGAGGGTATTGCAGAAGAAAGCTAAAATGCCTTACAGTCATAATGAATTTCCGCTTGTTCCATACTTTTATTATTATGAAGATATGGGTGACGGAATTGAGACATTTGGTATGGTGGAGAATTTAAAGGATGCCCAGAGGGAGAAGAACAAGAGAAGGTCACAAGCTCTTGATATCTTGAACAGGACACCTAAAGGTGGCGGTGTGTTTGATGGTAGGATGGGACTAAGAGCAGAAGATATGAAAAGGGCATCATCTTCAGGTGAATGGGTAAGGGTAAATAAGATTAATGGCTCATTGCGTGATATGATGCAACAGTGGTCAATGGCTCACTTGCCTATTGTTAATGTTGTAGAGAATATGGAGGCAAGGTCTGAGATAGATGCAAAGGAAATCTCTGGTGCAACTGATCCGTTAATGGGAATAGCCTCAAGCTCAAAAGAAAGCGGTTTTGCAAGTAATGTAAGAATGAGGCAGGGTATGCTTACCTTGTCAGAGGCTTTGGACAATCTTGACAGCACAAAGCGTAAAGTGCTTAATATGATTGTTTCTAACTTACAGCAGTATTATGAAGAATCTCAAATAAGAAGGATCATAGGGTTAGAGTCTGAAGATGTTGAGCAGGATATGATAACCAAATTCATAGGAGATTTTAAGTATAATAAGAGCTTAAAATATGATATAATACTTGATAAAGGTGACCAATCACCTACATTAAAGGCGATGAAATTCAATGAATTAGCTAAGATGATACAGATGCTCCCAGCTTATGCAGAGGCGTTATTGCCTGCAATGATAGAGAATAGCGATTGGGAGAGTAAGGATGAGATTCTTGAAAAGATTCAACAGGTTGCACAGAGGGAACAAATGGCGAAAATGGTAGAGATGCAACAGAAAAACCAACCTAAACAAAATAAACAAGGAGTTAATTATGGCTAAAATAACACCAACTGGAACATCTCAGGGTGATCTTGTTACTTTGCTTGACAGAGCAACAGGAAGTCTATGGATACCTGCTGGACATTTTAATCTACAATCGACATCAACAGAGGTGCTTGTAGGCGGAACTATTCCAACTGCTATCTCATATGATACGAGTTCGGATGAAAATGCCTGTGCAAATATCTATATTCCAGATGATGTGGACACAACTAAAGCAATGTCTGCATATATCTATTATTCTTCTGTCGAGACAAGCGGATCAGTCTGTTTTGATATAGACTATGTATCAAGTGCAACTGGAGAAGATGTGGGAGTTGCAGTTACAGATGTTGCAGGTACAGAAACTACCACTAACGGAACAGCAGATGTGCTTGAAGTTACAGGTGCATATAGTATTGTAGCAGATGCCTGCTCAAACGGAGACATATTGTTTTTGAATGTCAGGAGAGATGTATCTGAGGATGATGCGGCTGGCGATGCGGATATGTACGGTGTCAGGATAGATTACACTACCAGACCATCAATCAGCAGTTAATTAATAGGAGATAAAAATGCCTAAAACATTAGAACATCATACTGGAGAGATTTCAGTTGGTAATATGTCTTATCCTGTCGCAAAGAAAGACAGTAAGGGTGATACCACAAAAGTGATCTCAAACAGTAATAGTTCAAGCAATAAGAAAAAGAAATCTCATAAATATTAAGCTGGTAGTGGTTTAAAACCGCACATTAATTTAAATTTAAGGGTGAATTTACAGTCTATTTTGACGTTTAGATTCACAAGAGTATATTTCTTACTAACCCCTCCCTAACAGGGAGATAAGGAAAAGGAGAGGAGTATGGGTTTTGAGTTTATTGATGAGGATAAGGAATTGTCTGGTGAGGCAGATAAAGCAGTAGAGACTTCTAAGGAGAAGGAGACTGCTTCTGTATCACCATCAGAAGCCCCCAATGCAGAGAACCAAGAAACCGAAACAGAGGAAGCGAGTGTTCCTTATGAGGTTGCAGATGACGGAAGTGTCACCTATGGCAAGACTAAGTATAAGTCTATGGATGATGTTTTCAAGTCAGTTGAGAACCTTCAGTCGTTGTATGGTCGGCAGACCACAGAGTTAGGCGATCTTCGCAAAACTAAGTCTGAGTTCGATAAGTTGCGTGAACAACAGTCTTTGTTAAGTAATAATGATGAAGAGGTGTCTATAGCTGATGATGATTATGATGTTTATGATCCATCATCCGTAAAGACATTTATAAAGTCAGAAGCTACTAATATTGCGAAGAATATGTTTGACAGGTGGACTGAGGATAATAAGGTGAAAAGTTCTTTTAAGAATAAGGTTGTACAGTTAAAAGAAGAGAATCCTGCTATCACAGATGAACAATGGATGGATATTGCTCGTTTCGGAGATGAAAACGGAATTGCTAACATTGAGCACGCTTTTCTTATTTTAAAGCATCAGAATAAGGTTTCTGAGGCTAAGTCTGAGGGAAGGAAAGAGGTATTAAGCGAACTTGGAAAAGTTGCTGACATACCGCAATCCCTTTCAGGAACAGGTGGAAGTTCAAAGACAGGGAAAATTGACTTTGACAGTCTTACACTTGATGAATGGGGAAAACTTCCTGACGATGTGAAGGAGAGGGCGTTGCTCGAAGCATAAAAGGAGTTAATTATGGCTACAGTTTCTTATAGTGCAAACAAGACTATGGCTGAAGGTGCTCTTGAAGTTCCAATGGGGTTTGTTAGTGCTGTCTTAGATTGTTCTTCTCAGAATATGGGTAGTTCGGATATATGGGAGGCATTATCAATACCAGCAGGTGCAATGGTGTCAAATGTAGGTTTGGCTGTTTTAACAGCCGCAGGTGGGACATTGACAGTAGATGTTGGAATTACAGGTGGTGCGGCTGATGGTTTCTTAGATGGTGTGAATGGTAATGCATCAGCAGGGCTTTCTTATAATAGTTTGAATGCCGCTACAGGTGCTGATACTTATTCTGGAGGATATTATTTCTCTTCTGCGGATACCATAGATGTTCTTTTTAATAATGCGAATAGTGTGGGTAAGTTTTTAGTTTACGCACATTACTTTGTATCTCGCACTTCTTAAAAGGAGGGATAGAAAATGGCACAATCACAATGGGCATCTGGATTACAAGTTGATCGTTGGGCAAAAGAACTTTATCACGAAGTAAACAAAGAGATTTATTTCAAGAAGTTTATGGGTTCAAGTCCTCAGTCAATGATTCAGGTCAAAAATGAGTTAAATGGTGATGCTGGTAAAAAGATCACTTTTGGTTTAGTGGCTCGCCTTTCTGGAAGCGGAATAACTGGAGACAGTACATTAGAAGGAAATGAAGAGGCAATGAGCACCTATACGGACACAGTAACGACAGAAATGATTCGTAACGCTGTTCGGAACACAGGTAAGTTCGATGATTCAAAGAATCTTCACGATTTTAGATCGGAATCCTTATCTATTCTTAAAACTTGGATGGCAGAGTATATTGATACTGAGATGTTTACTGACCTTAGTACAAGTCCTACTTTGTTACTTCGTGCTGATGCTGGTGCGGTAGAGCCGAGTTCAAGGACATATACTGGTCTTGCGGCGGCTAAAGCGGCACTTGCAGATAATGATGATATAACTCTCGCAGATATATCAGCATTGAAGCAGTTTGCTGTACTCGCACCGCAGAGTCATTACAGGTTACGACCAATTCGGGTAGAGGGGAACGAGTATTTTGTCCTCTTGGTACATCCAGAGCAGGCATACGACCTATTTAATGATTCTACTTGGCAACAGGCTCAGAGAGAAGCACAGATGAGAGGGGATAGTAATCCTCTGTTCAAGGGTGCTTTGGGTATCTGGGATGGTGTGGTAATTCACCAACATGAAAACATCACTTCTTTTACAGATGGTGGTGGAGCAAGTGTTCGTGGAGCACAGGCGTTGTTTATGGGATCACAGGCTGGTTTGTTCGCTAATGTGGGTACACCTATGTGGGTTGAAAAGACCTTTGATTATGGTAATCAATTGGGTGTGGCTGGTGGAATGATTTACGGAAGTGCAAAGGCATCCTTTAATTCAAAGGATTTCTCTTGTATTACTTACGTATCTTCCTGTTCAGCACTTAGCTAACAGCAGATCATAACCAAATAATGTGGGGGACGGTTTATCTGTCCCCCATTTTAGGGGAGTCTTATGGCTAAAAGAGAATTAAGTGAACTTCGTGAGGAGGTCTATAGTTTATTAGGTGCTGACTCTAAGAATCAATTTACCGATGCTGATATAAATGTGGCTTTAAGTAGAGCACAAAGAGAGTTGGTATTAGAGGGTGATTTATTAAAAAAGAATTCAACAGCCTCTTCTGTAGCAGATCAAGAGAGGTATTCACTTCCTACCGATTTATTAAAAATGTTACGAGTTGACTATGATGGTTACAAAGTGGATAGAGGTCATATTGATGACATAGACCAATTGGATGTAACCTGATGCGTAAACATTACAGAAATTTCAACAATCGCTTATTCAAGCAAACAGATACCATCTATTATATGTGGGATGAAAAGGGTTCTTCCACAGTAGATGTTATTGGTGATGAATTAATTGTAACCAGTGCAAATAGAGAATTTGGTAGTGGTGTAGCATTTAATTGGGTTCTTACAACTGTTAATGGTAGTGATACTAATAATGATTTTAATACTTCTGAGACTACAGGCTCTGGTGCTACAGAGGGTACATATTTTACTGATGATTATTTAAATATAGCCTCTACATCTGATCTGATTTATAGAAGTTTTGTATTTCTTGATAATGCTTATATAAATGAGTCATCTCTTTCAATAGGGCAACAGTATAGATTAAGTTACTCCTATGAAATAACTGCTTATACGAGTGGGACTTTGTCTGTTGGTTTTTGTAATAATGATTTTAATAAAACAGATGTAAATAAATACGAAGCAACTGCTAGTGCTCAGACAGGAACTCTTGATTTTGTCTATGATGGTGCTGGCATTCAAGCAAAAATAGGAATATTTGCAACTACTGGTAGTGTATTTACTGCTTATTTCGATAAATTTAGTTTAAAACAGATCGGTGTTAATTATCCTGTCACTAAATATATAGGCATACATCCTACCCCTTCCACAAGTTCAAAAACAATCCGCTATCATTATGTTGCAGAGCCTACTGCCTTATCTGCGGATGTAAGTGTATTAGAGATAGATGAAGATTATGAAAAGGCGGTTGTTTACGGTGCATCTGCTGAGTTGTCTAAGCGTTTAAGGGGTTTAGACTTTGCAGAGTATGATCCAATGTCTCAAAGGCTATTAGCTGAGTTCGCTGTTGAAAAGGATAAGGCATTAAGACATAGTATAGATAGGGATTCGGAACGCTTTGTAAAGGTTGACTATAGAGACTTTTAATGCCTGAAGTAACTCTAAGGGATTTTAGCGGTGGTCTTGTAGATTATTTCAGTCCAACAGATATATCTGATAAGCAATTCCAAATTTTTACTGGTCTGGAGAATGAAAGGTTAGGCAGATTAGAATTATTAAAAATACCTAAAAATGTCGCAAGTGATATTGAAGAATCATCTGCACAGTCGTATACTGGTGGCTATGGATTTTTTATTTATAAAACAGATAGGGATGCAGATGGGGTATTTAATCCAACCACTTGGTTTATAGTTACTTCAGGTGAGAATATAGGTAGTGAGATTCTTAAAATATTAAGATATGATGAGTCTGATGGTGTAAATGGAGTTTATGAAAATATTTTAACCCACGAAACTGGTGCAGGTTTTTGGTCAGGTGACGTTAGTGCCAATGGTGGTATGCAACCAGACTTTTATGCCTCAAGGAACGTATTGCGAATATCAGACTCTAATTTCGCAAATGACCATCAGAGTAAATGGTATGGTTATATAAATCAGGATAGGTTAGGAGAGGGTTTTACTTATAATACTTCAAATAAATTCAAAGAACCTTTGGGTTCTCATGCGGTGCAAAATTGGCAATTAATAGATCAGAAGATCGAAAGACCTACAATTTTTAAAGATGCATTTGGATATGATTATGCCAATTTCGTAGCAAATGGGACTACAGTTGGGCATAGTTTAGGTGAATATGATGTTCAAATGTTTGTGTCCCAACCAGCAGGTACGCTTAATACTTCTTTAATTACAGATGTGGGTTCTGCAACATTTAATGCAGAGGATAGATATTCCTGTACTTTTATGTATGAGAATGGGCAAGAGTCTACATTAGGGGTGGTTTCAACTCCTAATGTTACTGATGATGCGGATGATGGGCAAATCGGGTTATCTCTTAATGCTGGATATGTTACTGCAAGCGCTACTGTATGTCCTGTAATCCATTTTACAATTAGCAAAGATTTAAATAAAAGAATAAAATCCATAAATATCTATTGGAAGAGAGGGGACGATACTTCTGGTGATTGGTATTTAGTGGGTTCTTTAGATATTAAAAATGCCTTTTCTGAGCAACCACAGGCAACACAAATAAATAATGATTATAATATGGGGCATTGGATTCCCACTCCTCATTTCACAAGGCTATCTCACGGTATAGCTTTAGATAGTGGAGATTTAAATACTTGGGGTACAAGTACAGATTTAAGAACAGCAGGTGTGGCAGATGCAGGTGTTCATGCTTATTCAAATAATGGCAGGAAGCCTGTTGTATGGGCAGGTAACGGTACAACAACAGGGACATTTACTGATGATGCGACTGTAAATGCAACTGAAATATCAAATGCTTTTTTATGTTTGATAAAAACTGATACTATGTATTGTGGTATATATACTAATGCTGATACTTTTTCTGATATAAATACAGGGATATATGAATCAGGTAATTTAAAAAATCTAACTCCCATAAGTTATAAAGGTGAAAATGATGCCTCACCTTCTGGTGAGCCAAGAACTATGTGGGGATGTCATACAAGAGATGATTACTCCTCTACTTGGTTTTATCCTAATGATGGTCTTTTAGCCTCTACATATCAATCCAGAACTGGTAGGGAGCAAGATGAGAAGCTACAGGCGATACGCTGGAAAACATCAACTGTTGCTAATAATTATGTTTTTATAGGTAATACCGATACAAAAGATGAACATGATCAAACAGTAAGAGAGCAGAGTAAGATATTTTATTCTAAGGGTGGTGATGATTTTGATATTATTCGTTCTATGGAGTTTGGATTAAATGATGGAGATGAGATCATTTCTTTGGAATATTATGCTGGTAGGCTTTATGTTTTAAAAGAGAGAAATATTCATGTATTAAACATATCAACAGACCAGTTTTACATAGAAAAAACTTACAGGGGCATAGGCTGTCAGTATAAATCAGCCTCCTGTGTAACGCCTTATGGTGTAATAACATCAGATAAGAGGGGAATATACCTTGTAACTGAGGATCGCCACGTTGAGATTTCTCAAGCTATTAGGGATACATATCAGTCTTTAGAGATAGATAATCCAGAGGTAAATGGTTTTATAAATCCATCAGTTGGTTATGATTCTATGAGAAACAGAATAGTTTTTATCCCTCAATCTCTTGATGATTATTATTATCTTGACGATGTTCCTCCACAAGAACCTCTTGAGGTTGATTCTTTATATTTGTATGATTTTGACACAAAAAGCTGGGTAACTGATAAGTATCAGTATGAGGGTATTGAGGGAAGGCGTGTTGGAGTATTGTCCAATATAGCCACAGGAAGTGACGGTGGGGTATATGGGCTATCTTCTTCTCGGTGGTCGCCGTGGCAAAAACATATAATAAGATATAATGGTATGGTTAATAATGGTGATCGAAATATTCTTTGGGCATTAAAAACAAAAAGGTTCGATTTTGGCTCTCCTTTTAGAAATAAAAAATTAAAAAAAATAGGGATTACATATAAAAGCACACAAGAAGATATAGATGATCCCAGTGAGTTTATAAGTGGCATTACTGTATCTATTTTTATAAATGGAGGTGTTAATCCTCCTTTTAATGAAACTCCATCTTTCTCTTATGTGTTACCCTATTCTGATAATATAAGTAATTATTTAAAATCTATCTATAAAATATTTAAAACAATAGAAATTTCGATCAGCGGTTTAATGTTTAGCGGCTCTAATGTTGAATCACTTCCAATCATAGAAGATATAACAATAGAATATGAATTAATGAGTAATCCAGTATCAGCATGAGTCAAGCAGAACATATAATAAGAAATTTAACTCAGCCGAAAGTAACAATATCTGATAGGTTATACAACAGAAGAGAAGGCGTTGAAGCTGAGTTGCGTGTATTGATACATAATGGTAGTTATTATTTAGCTGTTAAGGGAAAGCACAACTGGCATTATTTTAAAGAGGATAGTTTAGATTAGGAGTTTATAATGAGGTATAAAATAAAAAAGAGATATGGCAAGAATCTTTTAGGGCAAAAGTACACTAAAAAATGGTATTTAATTGATACTAAGACAGGTATTACATTGGATAGGGGTGATAGGGATAATTTAGGTCGAGCCAATAGAGAATTAAAAAGATTAAACTTAGAACATAATAAAGAGCAAAAAGTATTATCAGAGAATCAAGAAATAGCTGATGAATACGGAATAAAGAAGATTGGTGATAAATGGGTTGATGCAAGGGGAAATGAACATGATACTGTTGAAGGTGCAATTGCAGGGGCTACAAGGCATGGAGTGGCAACAGAAGAACTTGAGACTAAATCAGATGAGTATAAAACTGCCATAACTGAAGCAGGTGCAGAGAAAGAAAAACTTGCACAAGGTTTATCAGCAAGAAGGTCTGGAGAGCTTGTATCTCAGATAAAGAATTTGCTACAAGGTCGTGATCCATCACAGGTAGCGGCATTAGAGGGCAGGATGAAGGGAGCAACTCAAAGAGGTCTTGGTGATATTTTAAAAGACATAAGTGCAGGAACTAAAGGACAGTTAGCAGAAGCAGAAAAATTTGATATTACTTCTGGAATGAACTTAGAACAAATAGATATAAGTAAGCAGTCATTAGTTGATGCTATGACTCAGTTTTATTCAGGTCAAGAATTAGAGAGGGATAAATTCCAAGCCACTTTAGATGCCCAGCCAGAATGGTATGAGGGTGCGTTAAGTAGTATTGGGCAAGGAGCTGGTTCGGCAGGTGGTGCATATTTAACGAACCTCTTATTGGCATCAGACCGAAGGTTAAAAAAGAATATTGAAAAGATAGGTAAGGAGAGTAATGGATTAAATGTTTATTCATTTAGTTATATTTGGGATAATGAGGTTCATACAGGTTATATGTCAGATGAGGTGAGGCAATTATATCCAGATGCTGTTACAGTAGTAAATGGATATGATATGGTCAATTACGGTATATTATAATGGCTTTTAGAGTAAAGAAGCGACCAAACGCATTACAAGCCTTAGTCGCAGGTGTGGGGCAGGGGTTTGGTGCAGGAATGCAGGCAGGAGCAAAGTCCTATCAAGAAAAGATGATGGAGGACTTGCTAAATAAATCAGATAAGGTAAAGAAGTTTCAGACAACACGCACAAGTACAATTAACGATCTTAAGGGGAGGATAGGCTCTGTAGTTGATCCTGCTGTTAAGGCTGATTTTCAGGCAATTATTGGAAGGATGTACAATGCTCCTGATGAAGTATCCTTATCTCAGCACGTTAGTGCATTTAATGATGCTTGGGGAGTAAAGTCAGAACAGTTAGGTGTTGAATTATACCATAAGCCAGAGGAAAAAGAGAGGAAGAGCTATGATGATGTATATGGAAGAAGAAGATACGAGGATGATGGTTCTTTAGTATTTCCAAAAGTTAAAGATAAGCCTAAAGGAAATAAAAAAACATTTAGTAAGCCTTATGGGGTGATTGAATATGATTTAACTACAGGTGAAATGAAAATCATACCAATAGAAGGGACATTGAATCCTGCTGATACCAGACAGATGAATATTGACGTAGCAGACAGAAAAAGGTTATTAGGTATAAAGAATGGGGTTACTCCTTTAGGAGAGCCATTAGATTGGAGTGAAGATCAGCAGAAACAGCTTTCAGCTATTGAGAAAAGGCTATCTTCCCCTCCATATAATTTAAAGATTGGAGATTTAAAGGATATAGATAGTACCGTAGAAAAAGAAGAGTCTTCAAAAGGGAAATCTGAATCTGGGGAAGCAGTTGAAGAACCTACCCTAAAATGGGAAGAAGCAGGTGTTCCTCCAGCACTTTGGAATCATCCTAAATTAGCTGGAAAGAAAGATCAAGGATTCATAGATATATGGACTAAGGCTACAGAATCTGAAAGAAAAGAGGTTTTAAAATCTTTTGGTCTTTCAGAGCCTGAAGAAGAAGTCGTAGAAGAAGAAGTCGTAGAAGAAGAGGTTATAGAAGAACCAGTAGAAGAAGAGGCAGTAGAAGAAGAGGCAGTAGAAGAAGAGGCAGTAGAAGAAGAGGTAGTAGAAGAAGAGGGGGCAGGTAAACCAGAACCTATAGAAGAGGAAGTTGTAGAGGAAGAATCTGCTCAATATGATCCCCCACCTGAAGCATCCTCCCGAACCCCAGAATTTAAAAAAATACAGAAGAGTATCCTTTTACATGAAGAAAAATATTTTTCAGGTGAATATGAGAAAGTCGCTAAAGAAGAATGGGATTCAATACCAAAGCAAGTAAAAGAATCTTATAATAATAGTTTTACTAAATATTTAAATGATAGACAAATGCAAAGAATGCAGGCTTGGGATAATGAATATCAAAAAGAGTATGGAACATTTGATAATTTTTTGCTGAATAAAACTAAAGAAAAAACAAAAGAGTCTGAGGAAAAAGAAACAGAAAAATCTAAACCTCGTAAAGTTACCGTTAAAAGCCTTGTTGATAAATATGGTGCATATCTTGTAGAGAGTATGACTGAAAAGATTCAAAAGAAGCCATATCCAAAAGGTAAATTACTTGAAAAGGTAGCAGAGGCTTTAGAGGTGGAGGCAGAATGGAGGAAAAAGAATCCTTAATATTAGTTTCTATTTTTGCCTATGTCTGAAAACCCATTATTAAAATATCTCTCTAAAGAAG
>Ga0098035_1000745_pt1 | contig 16088 bp, 14 predicted proteins | sample 3_EtaG_FD_75046 | JGI IMG/M metagenome (GOLD analysis project Ga0098035, IMG submission 75046) | Marine viral communities from the Subarctic Pacific Ocean - 3_ETSP_OMZ_AT15126 metaG | ecosystem: Environmental > Aquatic > Marine > Oceanic | place: Pacific Ocean | collected 2015-01-07
ATTGTTGCTGGACCTGTAATCATTCCAAAAGAATGCGAGGAATAAAATGAGCGACGAAACATTCGATCTGGTCGTTGTAGGCGGTGGCCCGGGCGGCTATACGGCCGCTATTCGGGCTGCGCAGCTCGGTATGAAGACAGCCTGCGTTGAAAAGCGTGGATCATTAGGCGGTGTTTGCCTGAATGTCGGATGTATCCCTTCCAAAGCACTGCTCCAATCGTCCGAATTATACGAAGAAGCGCAGCACAGTTTCGAGGACCGTGGCATATCGGTCGGCTCCCTAAAGCTCGATTTGAAGAAAATGATGGGGCAGAAGGATGCCACAGTCCAGGGGCTGACGCAGGGCATTGAATTTCTATTCAAAAAAAACAAGGTTACCTATGTCAAAGGCGCTGCAACATTGCAGGGTGGCGGCCGGATTGAAGTGACCGGGGATGATGCAAAAACCCTGAAGGCGAAGAATATCCTGATCGCGACGGGATCCGAGGTAACGCCTCTTCCCAATGTTGAGATTGATGAAAAGCAGATCGTATCCTCCACCGGCGCGCTTGAGCTGGCAAAGGTTCCAAAGAAGCTTATCGTTATTGGTGCTGGCGTGATCGGTTTAGAACTTGGAACCGTCTGGCGACGTTTGGGCGCGGAAGTCACAGTTGTCGAGTTTTTGGATCGCATTCTGCCCGGTACGGATAATGAGGTCGCTAAAAATACCCAGCGGATCCTGAAAAAGCAGGGCATTAATTTCATGCTTGGCAAAAAGGTAACCGGTGCGAAAAAGACGAAAACCGCGGTTACCCTGACGATGGAGCCCGCAAAAGGCGGAGATGAAGAAACGCTCAAGGCAGATGTTGTCCTGGTAGCGATTGGCCGTCGACCCTATACGGAAGGACTTGGTCTCGACGATCTGGGGGTTGAGACGGATAAAGCAGGGCGTATTGTTGTCGACAGTAGTTTCAAGTCCAGTGTGGACGGAATCTACGCTATCGGTGACGTGATCGATGGTCCGATGCTGGCCCACAAGGCAGAAGATGAAGGCGTCGTCTGCGTCGAGAAACTCGCCGGACAAAAGCCACATATCGATTACAACACTATTCCAGGCGTAATTTACACTTGGCCGGAAGTTGCAACGGTCGGCAAGACGGAAGAACAGCTGAAAGAGGACAAGGTCGAGTATAATGTTGGCAAGGTGCCCTTCATGGCGAACAGCCGTGCGCGCGCCAACGGTTTTACGGAAGGTTTCGTAAAAATTCTGGCTGACAAGAAAACCGACAAGGTCCTTGGGGTTCATATCATTGGCCCGGATGCCGGAACCGTTATTCATGAATGTGTTCTGGCAATGGAATTCGGCGCGTCTGCCGAAGATATTGCCCGGACCTGTCATGCACATCCAACACTCAACGAAGCCGTCAAGGAAGCCGCGCTGGCGGTTGCCGGACGCACAATAAATAGTTGACGTTCCTCTAAATAAGTCATCACAATGAGGGGCTGGGATTTCCAGCCCCTCTTTTATTGATATCTATATCCCCAAGGAGACGTCATGAAGCTCTGTTATAGCGCCCTCTCTCCCTTTGTTCGCAAAGTCAGAGTTGCGGCAATTGAACACAATCTGATGGATAAAATTGAAATTGTCGATTCCGACCATAGTGACATGTTCAAAGGCATCAATCCGGCGAATCCCCTTGGCAAGGTGCCCAGCCTGACGCTGGAGAACGGGGATGTTCTTTTTGATTCTTTTGTGATTTGCGAGTATCTCGACAGCATCGGGAGCGGCCCGTCGTTGTTTCCTGCGGCTGGGCCCGAGCGGTGGCAGGTATTGACGCTTCATGAAATGGCAAACGGCATGACGGATGCGGCTTATCAGCGGCGCGTGGACAGTATCCTGCCGGAAGGAGAAGGCTCTCCCAGCTGGAGCGCTCGCCTAAAGCTTTCCATGGAAAGCTGCCTGAATGAGATGGAAAAGCAAGCCGAAAGCTACGGCGATAAAGTTAATATTGGTACCATCGCAGTTGGTTGCGCGCTTGGTTACCATGATTTCCGGTTTGGAGATGAACAATGGCGAAATGGCCGGCCGAAGCTGACTAAATGGTATGAGGGTTTCGCTGCCCGTCCGTCAATGGCGCAGACCGCTCCGGCCTAAATTATGACTGCGGTCGTTACGGGACCCCGGCTGACGCTGGCAATTTGCATTGCCGAAATCGTGGCGATGTCGTCCTTCGCCACTTTTCCCGCATTAACCCCCTTCTTTTTTGATCACTGGCAAATGTCAGGGGAAGATGCGGGCTGGGTAAATGCGGCCTTTTTCTTCGGCTTTACAATTGTTGGACCTTTCGCGACGTCGCTGACCGATCGCCTTGATGCGCGTCAGGTCTTTCTCGCAGGATGTCTGTTGGCACTCTTAGGTGCCTATGGGTTTGCCTTCCATGCGGATGGATTTTATTCCTCGTTGCCGTGGCGCTTTATCTCTGGCGCCGGGCTTGGCTGCACTTACATGCCGGGCCTGAAACTGCTTACAGATCGGCTGCCGACCGGTGATCAGTCACGCGCCATTGCTTTCTATACTGCGAGTTTTTCGACGGGCTCCGCTGTCTCCTTTCTGCTCGTTGGCCAGGTTGATCTGTGGCTGGGTTGGGAAATGGCGTTAATTTCGGTAATCGCCGGCCCACCGATTGCCATGGCGATCATTTTTCTCGCGACCTCGCCCAAGCCGCTTTTAGCGCCCAGGCCCTGGTCGCAGATCTTTAATTATGCCCCGGTGATAACCAACCGCTTCAGTATGGGCTATGTCCTGGCTTACGTGTGCCACACATGGGAACTTGTGGCGATGCGGTCCTTCATGCTCGCCTTTCTTGCCTACTCGCATGCACTGACCGATGCGCCCGGATGGATGGATGTTTCCGTCATTACGGCGGCAGCGGTGTTTCTTGGTCTTCCATCAAGTGTTCTCGGGAACGAGTTGTCATTGAAAATAGGACGGCAACGGTCGATCACTTTGATCATGATTTGCTGTCTTGCCTTTTCCTTTACGATAGGATTTACAGCAAACATGCCGTTCGCATTTGTCGTCGCGATGGCGGCTCTCTACGGCATTATGATTACGGCGGATTCGTCGTCCCTCACCGCTGGTGCGGTTAGCAGTGCACCTGCCGACCTTCGGGGTGCGACCATGGCCGTACATAGTTTCCTCGGATTTGGTGGTGGCATGATAGGTCCCGTGGTTGCAGGCATCGTCCTTGATCAGGCGGGTGGGCCGGACTCAACCATGGGATGGGGCCTGATGTTTATCTCTATGGGGGCGATAACCTTGCTTGGCCCCTTCGCCCTTCGGCTGACAAAGAAATAGCGGGCTCAAGCCTTGGGATGCGCCTTGTCATACACAGCCAGCAGCTTTTCCGTATCCAGATCGGTATAGCGTTGAGTGGACGAAAGGGACGCATGGCCGAGCAAATCCTGGATCGACCTTAAATCGCCGCCTCCAGCCAGCAGGTGACTCGCGAAGCTGTGGCGCAGCGCATGTGGTGTTGCTGTTTCAGGTAGACCCAGATTGCGGCGTAGCGCCTGCATTTTCAGCTGTATATTCCGCGCATTGAGCCTTTTGCCACGGCGCCCGACGAAAAGCGGGCCGGGTTCTTTCAGTGGAAACGGACACTCCTTGATATAAAGGGTGAGTGCATCGCGGACCGCAGGTAAGACTGGCACCATGCGCTCCTTGTTTCCTTTGCCGATGACCGTCATGAATTCACCGGTTGGTCGGTCATTGAAATTGAGAGAAAGAGCCTCACCAATACGCAAGCCGCATCCGTACAGCAATGTGAGAACCGCTAGATCCCGATGACGAACCCAGTTCGCCTCCCGCGGATTTGGGGCATCTGCCAGCAACTTCTTGGTATCGACAGCGGAAAGCGGGCGGGGCAATTTTGTACCAGCCTTCGGGGTACGCAAGGTTTTAAGATACGGGTTATGTAAATGCCCATCCCGCTCCTGTCGTTTGAAAAAACTCCGGATCGAGGAGAGGACGCGGCGCAAGGAGGTGGCCGTCAAGCCTTCCTGGCGCCGATGCGCGAGATAGGCGCGGAAATCAGCAGCACGCAGGTTCTCAAGATCGCTCAGGTCTGGTTCCTTGCCGATATGGCCGGTAATAAACGCCAGGAAGTCCCGCATATCCCGTTCATAGGCTTGAACGGTGTGCTGGCTTGCTCTTCTCTCGTGGACTAGCCAGTCTATCCAGTTTCCAAAGGCAACAGTGAGAGTAGGTCGGGAGGGCATGGCTACGCCGGCTTCTGCTCCAGCCACATTTGCAGGCAGGATTGAATAACGATGGCCAGAAACCGAAGGAGGTCTGTTGCCTGGTCTTCACGAAAATGGCCGTCCTGCCGACTGCCAAATGCGACCATTGCTTGGGCATGAAGGGAAGGCACGTCAAGCTTTATCAGGGCATCAGAATGAACAAGATCCTTGGCCGGGCCGAAAATGGCTTTTGATTTCGGCGCTTCCGGGCGCAAAAGGATGGCATGTCCCCGCCACGGGGCACGGTCAATACTTCCCGGTTTGAGGCGTTGCAGGCCTGTCATGTCCGGAAGCGGGATCGGGCCGTCTTCCACGCAAAGGGTAATGACGTCGATTTCAAGAAGTTCCGGCAGGTCCTGGGTCAGGATATGAACAAAATGTGCGAGACTGGAGGCACCCAATACCGCCTGAATGGAAGCATGGACCATGTCCTGCGTATGCATATTGTTCCGTGCGGCTTCGACGAAATCGTCCTGCAGGGCGGTAAGGTAAGTCACCTCTTTTTGCAGGCGACTTACGAGGAAGGACTGCATGTCGATAACGCCGTCCCCCGAAACACGTTCCGGGGGAATCACTGTGGTCAGCAGGTCGGCATTATGTGTCAGGAAGTCAGGATGATCGATCAGCCAGTTGCGTACATCGTCCTCCGTCAACTGGGGAGCGACCTCCTCGCCGGCACTGGCTTTCTTGTCTGATATTTCCGTCACCAAATCTACTCACTTCTCGACAGTTACCCAAGGATAGTCTGACCTGTTTTCTCCCAATCCGCAAGGAAGGCCGCAAGCCCTTTGTCTGTAAGCGGATGCGAGACAAGCTGCTTTAGAACGGCGGGTGGAATGGTACATACATCTGCGCCCATTAGAGCGGCGTCCACAATATGAGTCGGATTGCGGATGGAGGCGACTAGGACCTCAGTATTCAGGTCCGGGTAATTATTGTAAATCTGGACGATATTGCCGATGAGATCCATGCCGGTCTGGCCAATATCATCAAGGCGTCCGACAAAGGGGGAGATAAAGGTAGCTCCGGCTTTGGCGGCCAGGATGGCCTGGGCAGCGGAGAAGCAAAGCGTGACATTTACCTGTGTGCCTGCACGGCTGAGTTCCGCGCAGGTTTTAAGTCCGGCCATGGTCAGCGGAACTTTAACGGCGATATTTTCCGCAAGTCCTGCCAGCTTTTTGCCTTCTTCCAGCATTGCTGGATATTCGGTCGCAGCCACTTCGGCGCTTACCGGCCCATCGATCAGTTCGCAAATCTCCTTTATGACCTCGAAAAAATCGCGGCCGGATTTTGCGATAAGGGATGGGTTGGTTGTGACACCATCGAGAAGACCGGTTTCGGCAAGCTCGCGGATTTCTTCTGTATCCGCTGTATCAACAAAAAATTTCATAGGTAATTCTTTAATCCTGATGCTAATCACTGGTTCGAAATGCCAGAATAGTCTATCGCATAGATATGAGTAGCACAAATAAACATCGTCGCGTTCGTGTTCTTCTGCCTCTCTCAATCGGGGATGTATATGACTATCGCGCTCCGGACTCTCTTAACATTGAAATCGGTCATTTTGTAACTGTTCCTCTTGGCAAGAGAGAGGTAGTCGGCGTGGTCTGGGAAGAGGCAATCAACTCCGTCCTTGCCGAAGAACGTATGAAGGATATCCTTTCTGTTCTGCCTTGTGCGAAACTCCCGCCGGAAAGCCTCAAGTTTATCGACTGGGTTTCCCAATATACCATGCAGCGACGGGGCCGGGTTCTCCGTATGGCGATGAGCGTACCCGACGCCCTTTATCCGAAAGCCCCGCGCACCGGATATCGCTTTACTGGAGAGCTGCCGGAAAAGATTACGGCGGCGCGGCAACGGGTGCTTGACGTCGTTTCGGAGGGAGGGGCGCAAACAGCAACCGATCTTGCGGCAATTGCTGGGGTGAGTACTTCTGTTATTAAGGGGCTTGCCGTCAAGGGCGTCCTGGAAACGGTGAACCTGCCTGCGGAGGCCCCTCTGCAACCAGCAAACTGGCAACATGCCGCGTTTGACCTTTCCCCGGATCAGGATACAGCAGCAACGGCACTTACTTCATTTGTCGCGGAAGACAGCTACCATGTTGCGCTTCTTGAAGGCGTGACGGGATCGGGTAAGACCGAAGTTTACTTTGAAGCTATCGCGGCCTGCCTGAAGGAGGGTCGGCAGGCTTTGGTGCTGTTGCCGGAGATAGCCTTGACGGCGCAATGGCTCGCCCGATTCGAAGATCGGTTTGGCGCGCGGCCGGTGGAGTGGCATTCGGATCTCAGTCAGTCGATCCGCCGCCGCAACTGGCGCGCGGTCATCGACGGGCGGGCTGATATTGTTGTGGGCGCGAGGTCGGCTCTGTTCCTGCCTTTTTCGAAACTCGGTCTCATCGTCGTGGATGAGGAACATGAATCCTCCTTCAAGCAGGATGAAGGTGTCCCCTATAACGCGAGGGATATGGCCGTGGTGCGGGGAAAAATAGGGGGCTGCCCGGTTGTACTTGCGTCAGCCACGCCGTCGCTTGAAAGTCTGATAAATGCCCGCAACGGAAAATATGAATATCTCAAGCTGCCGTCCCGCTATGGCGGCGCCACTCTTCCCAATGTCAATATCGTCGACCTGAAGGAGCACAAGCTCGGGTCGCAGCGCTGGATATCAGACCCGCTTCGTGAGGCGATGGAAGAAACACTCGCCAAGGGGCAACAGGTGATGTTGTTCCTGAACCGGCGCGGCTATGCCCCCCTTACCCTGTGCGATACCTGTGGTCATCGGCTGCAATGCCCGCATTGCAGCGCGTGGTTGGTGGAACACCGCCTGATGAAGCGGTTGCAATGCCATCATTGTGGATTTACTTCCGCGCTGCCTAAATGCTGCAGTGAATGTGGCGCCGAGGAGAGCTTCAAGGCTTGCGGGCCGGGTATCGAGCGGCTGGTCGAGGAAGCGGAGGCTCTATTTCCAGGCCGTCGTATCGCGATGATGGCAAGTGACACGATTTCAAGTCCGCGCGCCGCGGCAGAATTTGTTGCGGCGATGGAGCGCGGCGAGATTGAAATACTGATCGGGACCCAGATTGTTGCGAAGGGATATCACTTCGCAAATCTGACGCTTGTTGGCATTGTCGACGCGGATCTTGGACTCGCGGGCGGGGACTTGAGAGCATCTGAGCGAACTTACCAGCTGTTGTCGCAGGTCACCGGGCGGGCGGGGCGCGAATCCAGCTCCGGTACGGTGTTTCTGCAATCCTATTTGCCGGAGCATCCTGTTATTGAAGCAATCGCGCGTCAGGAAGGGGAGGCGTTTTTCAAGCTAGAGGCGGCAGGCCGCGAAAGCGCCGGAATGCCGCCATATGGCCGTCTGGCGGCGGTGATATTATCCGGTACGAATGCCGAATCAGTTGCCGGTTTTGCCTCCGAGCTGGCAAGACAGGCGCCGATGGGGGAGAAAATTACGGTGCTCGGGCCGGCACCGGCGCCGCTTTCCATGATCCGGGGACGCCATCGCTACCGATTTTTGGTGAAATGTACGAAAGACATTCCAATTCAGTCTGTTCTCGGAAAATGGCTGCAAGGGCGTAAAGTGCCGAATAATATCAGGCTGCAGATAGATATAGACCCGTATAATTTCATGTAAAATCGGGATTTTTTATATACCTGACCCGTAAAACGGAAATTTTGGTGAATAAACTGGTGTGCAGCATATTGCCACCCGGATTTCCCTGTGCTAATAACCCCGTGCCTTGACGATGGGGACCTGGAAGGGTGCCCATACGGGAGGGGGATTTCATTTTTGTCGGACGTATTTCACGTCTTTTTTCAGGCCTGGGGATCGTTTCTTGTCAGCTGAGAACATAACAGTTTCCGGTATCGCGGGTCGTTATGCAACGGCTCTGTTTGATTTGGCTGTATCGGCCAAAGAACTCGATGCCGTCGCCAGTGATCTGGCGACAATCAACTCAATGATGGAAGAGAATAAAGATCTCGCCCGTCTTGTCAAAAGCCCGATTATCAGCCGTGCTGATCAAGCTCGTGCCATGGGGGCCGTCCTTGAGAAGCTTGGGGTTGGCGATCTGGTGCGCCGGTTCGTTGGAACCGTCGCGCAGAACCGCCGGCTTTTTGCGCTGGCTGGTATGATCGGGGCCTACAATCAACTGCTCGCAGCTGAGCGTGGCGAGGTTGTCGCCCGTGTCAGTTCGGCTAAGAAACTCAGTGAAAGTCAGCTAAACGCTGTGTCAGCGGCTCTTAAATCTGCCATCGGCAGTGATGTCAGTCTCGAATCGGATGTCGATGAGAGCCTGATCGGGGGCCTGGTAATAAAGGTTGGTTCACGTATGGTCGATAATTCGATCCGGACTAAACTTCAGAATCTTAAGTTTGCGATGAAAGGGGTTGGGTGATGGACATCCGCGCCGCAGAAATTTCCGAAATTCTTAAACAACAGATTGCGGGTTTTGACACGCAAGCTGAAGTCTCAGAGGTTGGCCAGGTGCTCTCCGTCGGTGACGGTGTGGCCCGCGTATATGGCCTGGACAATATTCAGGCCGGTGAAATGGTCGAGTTCCCAGGCGGTATTAAGGGTCTGGCCCTGAACCTTGAAACCGACAACGTCGGTGTCGTGATTTTCGGTTCCGACCGTGACATTCGTGAAGGTGACACGGTGAAGCGGACGGGCGCGATTGTTGAAACCGGTGTCGGCAAGGGCCTGTTGGGTCGTGTTGTTGACGGTCTCGGCAATCCGATTGACGGTAAAGGCCCGATCGAGGCAACAGAAACCCGCCGTGTTGACGTTAAGGCTCCGGGTATCATGCCGCGTAAATCGGTGCATGAACCGATGATGACGGGCCTTAAGGCAATTGATAGTCTTGTGCCAGTCGGTCGTGGTCAGCGTGAGCTGATCATTGGTGACCGCCAGACCGGTAAGACAGCGGTCGCAGTTGACGCAATCCTCAACCAGAAATCTGTTAATGCGTCTGGTGATGAAAGCAAGAAGCTCTATTGCGTCTATGTCGTAATTGGGCAGAAGCGCTCCACTGTTGCGCAGGTTGTGAAGACATTGGAAGAAAACGGCGCGTTGGAGTATTCCATCGTCGTCGCAGCTACCGCTTCTGACCCGGCGCCGCTTCAGTATCTTGCACCCTTTACCGGTTGCGCCATGGCTGAATATTTCCGCGATAACGGCATGCACTCTCTGATCATCTATGATGATCTTTCCAAGCAGGCAGTTGCTTATCGTCAGATGTCCCTTCTGCTCCGTCGTCCTCCTGGACGTGAAGCATATCCGGGCGACGTTTTCTACCTCCACTCCCGTCTTCTGGAGCGGTCTGCAAAGCTAAACGAGGAAAATGGTTCCGGGTCCATGACCGCATTGCCGGTTATTGAAACCCAGGCCGGTGACGTGTCGGCCTATATCCCGACAAACGTTATCTCGATTACAGACGGCCAGATCTTCCTTGAAACAGAACTGTTCTACCAGGGCATTCGTCCCGCAATTAACGTGGGTCTGTCGGTGTCTCGTGTGGGCTCTTCTGCTCAGACGAAAGCGATGAAGCAGGTTGCCGGTTCAATTAAGCTGGAACTGGCGCAGTATCGTGAAATGGCTGCCTTCGCGCAGTTCGGTTCTGACCTTGACGCGGCGACGCAGAAGCTGCTGGCTCGTGGTGCCCGTTTGACGGAACTGCTGAAGCAGCCACAGTACAGCCCGCTGACCATGGAAGAGCAGGTTGTTGTGATTTTCGCCGGTGTACGGGGCTATCTTGATAGCATCGAAGTCGGCCAGATCGGCGACTTTGAAAAGCAATTCCTGTCGGAAATGCATGCCAAGCATCAGGATCTTCTCGATACGATCCTGAAAGAAGGCGCGCTGTCGCAGGAAAGCGAAACGAAGCTGAGCGAAATTTTGAGCAGCTTCTCGAAGACATTTGCGTAAAGATTGAGCTTAAGAAAGGGGTAGCCGGAACATGGCGAACCTTAAGGAACTCAAAAACCGGATCAGCAGCGTTACTTCAACGCAAAAGATCACCAAAGCCATGAAAATGGTGGCGGCGGCCAAGCTGCGTCATGCAGAAGAGGCGGCAAATGCCGCCCGGCCGTATGCCGAGCGTATGGATAATATGATGGCATCGCTCGCATCCGGCATGGTCGGGCGCGATGATGCACCGAAGCTGCTTGCCGGAACCGGTTCTGATCAACGGCACTTGATTGTTGTCGCAACCGGCGAACGTGGATTGTGCGGTGGTTTTAACAACTCCATCTCCAAGGCCGCTGGACAGAGAATTGATAAACTGATTGCCCAGGGCAAGGATGTCAAAGTTCTTTGTGTGGGCAAGAAGGGCCGTGATGCACTGAAACGCAAATACGGACATCTGATTATTGGTTTGGTGGATCTTTCCGGATCCAAGCGCATCAGCTTCGATGATGCGCAGCCAATTGCGCAGCGTGTACTGGCGATGTTTGATGCAGATGAGTTTGATGTCTGCACGATATTCTATGCGAAATTTGTCTCGGTGTTGACCCAGGAAGTGACGGCGCAGCAGATTATCCCTGCGTCCATTCCGGAAGCTACCGACGATGAAGCAAGTGACGTCATCTACGAATATGAACCGGACGAAGAAGAAATTTTGGCGGAATTGTTGCCGCGAAATCTTTCGGTTCAGGTGTTCCGGGCGCTGTTGGAAAATTCTGCCTCCGAGCAAGGAGCCCGGATGTCAGCTATGGAAAACGCCACGCGCAATGCAGGGGAAATGATCGATAAATTGACCTTGCAATATAACCGTGAACGTCAGGCGGCGATTACGAGTGAACTGATTGAAATTATCTCCGGTGCGGAAGCTCTCTAGTTTTCCCATCGACTGTTAAGAACTGAAGTGACCCTGTAGGGAGCATGAAAATGGCTAATAATGTCGGCAAAATCACCCAGGTATTGGGCGCCGTCGTGGACGTACAATTTGATGGGGAACTGCCCAAAATCTTGAACGCTCTGCATTGTGAAAATAACGGACAGCGGTTGGTGCTGGAAGTAGCGCAGCATCTGGGCGAGAATACTGTTCGGACAATCGCCATGGACGCGACCGAAGGTCTGGTTCGTGGTCAGGAAGTTACGGATACGGGCGATGCCATCCGTATGCCGGTTGGACCGGAAACGCTTGGCCGCATCATGAACGTTGTGGGTGAGGCCGTCGATGAGCGCGGCCCGATCAAGACAAAAACAACAGCCCCCATTCACGCCAATGCACCTGATTTCGCGGATCAGTCGACTGAAGCTGAAATTCTCGTGACCGGCATTAAGGTTGTTGACCTTCTCGCGCCATACGCGAAAGGTGGTAAAATTGGCCTCTTCGGCGGTGCCGGTGTTGGTAAGACGGTTCTTATCATGGAGCTGATCAACAACGTTGCCATGGGCCACGGTGGTTATTCAGTGTTTGCGGGTGTCGGTGAACGTACTCGTGAAGGTAACGACCTTTACTACGAAATGATCGAAGGCGGCATTATTGACCTGGAAGGCGACAAATCAAAAGTTGCGCTTGTCTATGGTCAGATGAACGAGCCTCCCGGAGCGCGTATGCGTGTTGCTCTGTCCGGTCTGACGCAGGCGGAATATTTCCGTGACGTCGAGGGTCAGGACGTGCTGTTCTTTATCGATAACATTTTCCGCTTCACACAGGCCGGTTCGGAAGTGTCCGCCCTCTTGGGACGTATTCCTTCCGCTGTGGGTTATCAGCCCACACTGGCTACCGACATGGGTGCGCTGCAGGAACGTATTACCTCAACCAACAAGGGCTCGATTACATCGGTGCAGGCCATTTACGTTCCGGCCGACGACTTGACTGACCCGGCGCCGGCAACTTCGTTTGCCCATCTGGACGCGACCACCGTTCTGTCCCGTCAGATCGCAGAGCTTGGTATTTACCCGGCTGTTGATCCGCTCGACTCAACGTCTCGTATGCTCGATCCGGCGGTTGTTGGTGATCGTCATTACCGTATTGCACGTGAAGTACAGGAAACACTGCAGACCTATAAGTCCCTGCAGGATATTATCGCTATTCTGGGTATGGACGAGCTTTCGGAAGAAGATAAGCTGATCGTTGCCCGTGCGCGTAAGATCCAGCGTTTCCTCAGCCAGCCGTTCCATGTGGCTGAAGTTTTCACTGGGTCTCCAGGTAAATTCGTGAAACTTGAAGACACTCTCGACGCATTCGAGAAGATCTGCGCCGGTGAATATGACGAACTGCCGGAAGCTGCCTTCTATATGTGCGGTGGTATCGAAGAAGTGCTTGAGAAGGCGAAGAAACTGGCTGCGGAAGCTGCCTAATCATTGCCGCCTGAAGGAGTATTGAAATGGCCGACATGATCACCATGGATCTGGTATCTCCCGAAAAGCTCCTGCTTTCGGATGAGTTTGAAATGGTCGTATTGCCGGGCGCCGAAGGAGATTTCGGCGTTCTGGCTGGTCATTCTCCGATCACCTCTTCCTTGCGTCCCGGTGTCATTAGCATCTATGACGGGGATACGGAAAAAGAGCGTATTTTTGTCAACGGCGGCTTTGCTGAAGTTGCGAATGACAAACTGACGGTTCTTGCGGAAGAAGCGATTTATATAGCAGATCTTGATCGCCCCGACCTGGAGCAGCGTATCCAGGACGCCCGCGAGGACGAAGAAGATGCGAAGGATGATGAAGCCCGCCGCCGCGCTGCTGAAAATCGTGATCATCTTCAGCAACTGCTGGATGCGATGGGCTGACAGGCAGGGGAAAATTCAGAATGCTAAAAGGGGCCTACGGCCCCTTTTTTTATTGATACGTTTGAAGTTATTTTCATTTCTGTGCTGATGACGTAGGCTGATTACAGGTAAAATGAAAAGTAAAATTAAGCTATGACAAGGACTGCGATCATTGCCGGCGGAAGTATCGCCGGGTTGGCGTCAGCTAAAGCTCTATCGGCGATATTTGATCGCGTACTGGTCTTGGAACCGGATCAAATTGAAAACGGTAATGTGGCCCGAAAAGGGACACCACAAGCGAACCATGTGCATGGATTGCTAAAAGGCGGGGGAGATGCCCTTACCGAAATTTTCCCTGGATTACCGGAGCATCTTGAACGAGCAGGAGCTGTCTCCTGCAACTTTAGCAATGAAGTCCGCTGGTATATCAATGAAAAATGGATGCCTAGGTTTGAAGGGTCCCTGACTATCTATTTCCAGACGCGCCCTCTTCTTGAAAATTGTCTTCGGGAAGAGGTCAGGGCGCTCCCAAATGTTGAGCTCATACATGAATGTCGGGTTGAGGACTTCCTGCTGGACGACGCACACAGAAGGGTAGCTGCGGCCGTCGTTCGCCTGGAGAATGGCGCTAAAGAAACACTCCCGGGCGATTTCTTTGTCGATGCGATGGGTAGGGGCAGTTTTTTTCCGCGATGGCTAAAGCGCGAGGGATTTGGTGAAGTGCCGGAAGATCACATCAAAGTGAATCTTGGATATGCCAGTTGTCTACTTGAGTTGCCGGATGAAGCCAGAGACTGGAAAAGTATTCTAATTTATCCTAAAGGCCCCTCGGAAATTCGCGGCTCAACGTTGGTGCGGGTTGAGAATGGTAAATGGTTATTGACGCTCGCAGGTTATCATAACGAGCACCCGCCTGCGGACATAGAAGGCTTCCTGGCCTTCGCAAAGTCGCTTCCCCGGCCCGATATATATGAGGCGGTAAAGAACGCAAAAATTCTCAGTGACATTCGACTTCATAAATTTCCTTATGGTCAATGGCGTCACTACGACGATTTGCCGGATTTTCCTCTCGGGATATTACCGGTCGGTGATACAAATACGAGCCTTAACCCGTTATTTGGCCAGGGCATGAGTGTTACAGCCCTTTCTGTTGTAGCCCTTGCCCGATCTATCGGGGGGGTGACCTTCGACAGTATTGAGACTATGGCTCACATTAAAAACAGCTATTTTTTGGAGCTTCGGAAAATTTTCGCGACCCCCTGGGATCTGGCGCTCGGCCAGGATTTTAGATACCCAGAAACTATCGGTAAAAAGCCATTTGGGTTGAAGCTGAAGAATAGTTTGAAAAGCATTATCATGGGATCGTCATCGATTGATATTATCGAAAGGTTCTACCAGATTGTGCATTTAGTAGAGAAAGAAAGAACCCTCTACCATCCCAAATGGGTATGGAAATATCTTTCGGCGGGGTTCAAAAGAACAGGATAAAGAGTATATAATAAAACTAAAAACAATCTTAAATAGCTTTTTCCATCTCAGGACCAACTAACTCTAATTTAAGATAAAATTAACCACCAATCCTTATATTTTTTAATAAGAATTTTTAGGAAGAAATAGGATTGGCGGCAAACTTGCGGTTTATAGGACAATTTGCAACGATTGAATCTGTGCTCAATGGGACTGAGCTCAATAGGTTCTCGCTAAGATTTGTAGATCGTTCCGTCGAAAGTGACTATAACGATGCCGCTATCGGGCGGTCTTTGGCCGTTATGCGCCTGTCCCTGCTATCTGCTGTGATAATCTATGCTTGCTTCTCTATTCTCGATTTTTACGTAATTCCGGAAGTATTCGAAGCAGCTTTACTCATCAGGTTTGGCATTGCCATACCCATATTCTTAATCACACTATTTATGACATACACGAAGTATTATGCGGCGGTGGCCCAACCGGGAGCCGCGTTCTGCATGCTCGCTTCTGGCGTCAGTATTATTGTCATGACAGCAATTGCCAATGAGCCGGGAAATTATCTTTACTACGCGGGGCTGACACCATTAATCATTTTTTGTTGCTGCCTGCCTCCAACCCGTTTTCTTTACGCAACATCAGTAACTGCATTTCTTGTTGTGACATACCACATCGCGGCTATTTGGATTAATCCAATTCCCCTACTCATTCTGATGGCGAATGACTTTTTCCTCCTGACGGCTGCGGGGATGGGGGTCTTCGCGGCCTATTTCCAGGAACTGGCTCAACGGCGCGACTTTATCAATATGAAAACGCTCGATGAGGAGCGGGTGAAAAGTGATATCCTGGCTGAAAAGGCCCAGGCGGCAAATCATTCGAAATCCGAGTTTCTGGCTATTATGTCTCACGAATTGCGGACTCCCCTCAATGCTATCATCGGCTTCTCTGAAATTCTTGAAAAAGAGATGTTCGGCCCTCTCGGGAAGGAGCAATACAAGGAATACTCCAAGGACATTAACGTCAGTGGACAGCATCTACTTAGTATCATCAATGATATTCTCGACCTATCGAAGGCGGAGGCCGGCAAGCTGGTTCTGCAAGAAGAGGAAGTATCTTTGGTAGATATCGTTAATTCAACATTGCGGATCATTCGGGATCATGCGGCGGAACGCGGAGTGCGTCTGGCCTTTGATATACCGGCGCAAGATTATCACATGATTGGTGATCCGCGCCTGCTGGTGCAGGTGTTCCTAAATCTCTTCTCCAACGCTGTAAAATTTACTCACAAAGGTGGGTTAGTCGCCATTGGGTTCGAGGCACTGGACTCCTCTGGTAATCTTGCGATCCGAATCAAGGATACCGGCATAGGGATCGATCCGGAGAATATAGAAAAGGTATTTGCTCCGTTCGTGCAGATTGAAAGTTCAATGGCCCGGAATTACGAGGGAACGGGTCTTGGTTTGCCCCTTACCAAAAATATCATGGAACTGCACAATGGCACCATCACGCTGGAAAGCCAGTTGGGAGAAGGCACCGTTGCGACAGTTGAATTCCCGAAGGAGCGATTGATAAACCACCACACTGGAGACGAAACAAAGCTACAGGCCCGCGGGTAAAACCAGAAAA
>Ga0098035_1000750_pt1 | contig 16046 bp, 11 predicted proteins | sample 3_EtaG_FD_75046 | JGI IMG/M metagenome (GOLD analysis project Ga0098035, IMG submission 75046) | Marine viral communities from the Subarctic Pacific Ocean - 3_ETSP_OMZ_AT15126 metaG | ecosystem: Environmental > Aquatic > Marine > Oceanic | place: Pacific Ocean | collected 2015-01-07
ACCACAGGCGGCGATCTTCACCAGCACTTCGCCCGGCCCGGGCTGCGGCACCGGCCTCTCCACGCGCCGCGGCACCTGATGCGGACCGTCGATCTGCATCGCCGTCATCAAGTCCATCGCCGTTCCCTTCCTGCCTCGCCCGGTGGCCGGAACGGGAAGTTTACGCCCAGGGGCCGGGAAACAGAAGCGCCGAGACGATTCTCAGGTCGACGAGCTGCCCGCTGTGCCCAGCGGCACGTCGCTGACTTCGCCGCCGCTGCGGAAGGCGTGGGTGATCGGATAGCGACGGTCGCGGCCGAAATTGCGCGCGGTCAGCTTCACGCCCGGAGGTGCCTGGCGTCGCTTGTATTCGGCAAGGTGCAGCAGCCGTTCGACATGCTCGACCGTCGCGCGATCGAAACCTTCGGCAACCACCTGTTCCACGCTCTTGTCGTGCTCGACCAGGCCGAGGAGGATCGGGTCGAGCATGTCGTAAGGCGGCAGGCTGTCCGAATCGCGCTGGTTCGCCCGCAGCTCGGCCGTCGGCGGCTTGGTGAACATGCGTTCGGGAATCAGCGGGCCTTCTGGCCCAAGGCCAATCCGCGGCACGTGCCGGTTGCGCCAGCGCGAGATCGCGAAGACAGTCATCTTGTAGGCGTCCTTGAGCGGATTGTAGCCGCCCGCCATGTCGCCGTAGATCGTGGCGTAGCCGACGCTCATCTCGCTCTTGTTGCCGGTGGTCATCAGCATCGGCCCGAACTTGTTGGACAGGGCCATGAGCGCGGTGCCGCGCACCCGCGACTGCAGGTTTTCTTCCGCCAGTCCGCGATTCGTGCCGTCGAAAACCTCGCCGAGCATGGCATCGAAACCGTCCACCGCGGAGCCGATCGGCATGACCGAATAGCGAATGCCCAACGCCCTTGCGCAAGCTGCGGCATCGTCGAGGCTTTCCTGGCTGGTGAAGCGCGACGGCATCATCACCCCCCAGACCCGCTCCGCCCCGAGCGCGTCGACGGCAATGGCGGCGCATGTCGCCGAATCGATTCCACCCGACAGACCCAGCACAACGCCCGGAAAGCCGTTGCGGTTCACATAGTCTCGCAGCGCCAGGACCATGGCGCAGTAGATATCCTCGGGATGCTCGGCGAGCGTTTCCAGTTGTCCGCGATCGCAGCGCCAGCCCTGCGCCGTTTTGGTCCAGTTGGTCTGGACGACCTGCTCTTCCCAGTCGCGCAGCTGGACGGCGAGGCCGCCGTCGCCATTGATGACGAAGCTCGCCCCGTCGAAGACCAGCTCGTCCTGCCCGCCGACGCGATTGAGATAGGCGAGCGGCAGGCCGGTATCGACCGCGCGGCGCTTGGCCACGCCTTCGATACGCAGCGCGTCCTTGTTGATCTCGTAAGGGCTGCCGTTGACGCAAATGAAGATCTCGGCGCCGAAATCGGCAAGATGGCGGCAGACTTCGGGCTGCCAGATATCCTCGCAGATCGGGACGCCGATCATCGTGCCGCGCAGGATCATCGGTTCAGGAAGCGGTCCCGGCTGGAACAGCCGCATCTCGTCGAAAGTGCCGTAGTTGGGCAGCTCATGCTTGAGGCGGACGGCAGCGACCTTGCCCTGGTCGAGCAGGGCAACCGCGTTGTGCAGCGCACCATCGAGGACGATAGCCGTACCGACCAGCATCGCGGGCCCATCCGAGGCGCTCGCCCTGGCAAGCGTCTGCAGCTCGGCAGCGGCCCGTTCGATCAGCGAAGGCTTGAGAATGAGATCCTCGGGCGGATAGCCGACGAGGTGCAATTCGGGAAATACGATCAGGTCGGACCCTGCGGCCTGCTTGCGCGCCGCCAATACGCCCTCTGCATTGCCCGGGATGTCCCCCACCGACTGGTTGAGCTGCGCGAGGGTGATCTTCAGCGTATCGGGCATAGGCGAAGTGATGCCCGCGCCTCAGGTGTCATGCAAGTAGAACGCAAATAAAAAACCCTCCCGGATGGGAGGGCTTTTCCCCGTCCGAAGACGGGATCTTCCGTTGGTCCCGCAGGATGCAGGCGGAAGGCAACTGGGGGTCGGCGTGCCGGATGGCTGGCGCCGAACCCCCGGCCGGATTACATCGCTTCGGTAGCTTCCTCGGTGGGAGCGTCCGTCGCGTCGCCGGTCATCATTTCACCGGGAACGGTTTCAACCGACTCGGTACCTTCGTCGGTCGGAGCTTCCGAACCGCAAGCTGCGAGAGCCAGAGCGGTAGCCGACGCGAACACGGCGTAAGCAATCTTCTTCATGCGAATCCCCTTGCATTGTTTGGCGCAGGCGCCAACGCTTGCAGGCAAGCCTGCAGCGCCATTCTTTAGACGAGGTTATGGTGCAACGCAAATAGGAAGTAGAGGGGGCAAAACCCGCTGAAATCCTAGGGGTTGCGCACATATAAAGATATCTTTATATGCTTTTCCATGCGGATCGACCCTCTCCTGCGGGCTCTTTCGGAGCCGACGCGCCTGCGCATCATGCGTCTTCTGGCGCACATGGAGCTTGCCGTCGGCGAGCTTGCCCAGGTGCTTGGGCAGAGCCAGCCGAGGGTCTCTCGCCATATCCGAATCCTGTGCGATGCCGGCCTTGCCGAACGCCGCAAGGAGGGCAGCTGGGTCTTCCTGCGCAGCGCCGTGAGCGAGAACGGGGCCCCGCCGCTGGGGGCCGCCGCAGCCCGCCTACTTGCCATCGCTGAGCGCGACGACACGACCTTTGCCGCGCGCTGCGCCGAGGATCGCCGCCACCTTGCCGCGATTCGCGCCGCGCGGGAGGCAAGCGCCGAAGCCTACTTTGCCCGCCATGCACAGGAGTGGGATACGCTGCGCCAGCTCCATGGCGCCGACGAGCCGGTAGAGGCCGCGCTGCTCGGCAAGCTCGACGGCGAGAAGGCAGGCAAGCTGCTCGACATCGGCACCGGCACCGGACGCATGGCCGAGCTTCTCGCCGACCGCGCCAGCCACGTCACCGCGCTCGACAAAAGCCCGGAGATGTTGCGAATTGCGCGCGCCCGCTTGCAATCTTTGCCATCGGACAAGCTCGATCTGGTGCAGGGCGACTTTACCGCGCTGCCTTTCGCCGAAGCGGCATTCGATACCGTGCTGTTCCACCAGGTCCTGCACTTTGCTCAGGAACCCGCGACCGTACTGGCCGAAGCCGCACGCGTCACCCGCCCGGGCGGGCGCATTGCCGTCGTCGATCTCGCCGCGCATGAACGCGAGGAACTGCGCGAGCGTCACGCCCACGCCCGACTCGGCTTTTCGGACGAGCAGATGCTCGGACTTCTCACCGACGCGGGCTTCGCGCCCGAATCGCCCGCGGCTCTGCCGGGGGACCCTCTCACCGTGAAAATCTGGACGGGACGCCGCAGCTCAGGCACGGCGCCCGCGAACCAGGATAATGCTAAAGGAAAGGCCGCGCGCCCATGACCGCCGCAATCCGACCGGCTGACGCTCCCCTGTTCGGGGTGCAGCCGGGCGATATCTCCGTCTCCTTCGAATTCTTCCCGCCCAAGACGGAGAAGATGGAGATGCAGCTCTGGGAAGCGATCACCCAGCTTGCCCCGCTCCACCCGAGCTTCGTCTCGGTCACTTACGGCGCGGGCGGCTCGACCCGAGAACGGACCCATGCCACGGTCTCGCGGATCATCCGCGAGACCGACCTCGTGCCCGCCGCCCATCTTACCTGCGTTGCGGCGAGCAAGGCCCAGATCGACGAGATCGTCGACCGCTACTGGGAAGCGGGCGTGCGCCATATCGTCGCCCTGCGCGGCGACCCGCCGCCGGCCGACGGCAGCATCTTCGTGCCCCACCCGGAAGGCTACGCCAATGCCGCCGATCTGGTCGCCGGGATCAAGGCGCGCCACGACTTCGACATCTCGGTCGCCGCCTATCCCGAAATCCACCCCGAAGCGACGAGCGCCGAGACGGACCTCGACAACCTCAAGCGCAAGCTGGATGCAGGCGCCTCGCGCGCGATCACCCAGTTCTTCTTCTCGACGGACGCCTATTTCCGCTTTCTCGACAAGGCGCTGTCCGCCGGGATCACTGCGCCGATCCTGCCCGGCATCATGCCGGTAACCAGCTTCGCCGCGATCCGCCGCATGTCGGGCAATACCGAGATCCCCGCCTGGCTCGAGGCCATGTTCGAAGGTCTCGACGATCGCCCCGGCCCGCGCGCCCTCGTCGCCGCGGTCGCCGCCGCCGACTTGTGCAAGCGCCTTTATGACGGTGGCGTACGCGACTTCCACTTCTATACTCTCAACCGCGCCGAGCAGGCTTACGCGATCTGCCAGCTTCTCGGCCTGCGCCCCAAGGAGATCGGCTGATGTCGCCTCGCGAAACTTTCCTGGCCGAGGCTGCCAAGCGCATCCTCATTACCGATGGCGCCTTCGGCACGGAAATCCAGAACTGGAAGCTCGCCGAAGCGGACTACGCCGGTAACCTGGGCCTCAGCCATGAGCAGAAGGGCAACAACGACATCCTCGCGCTGTCCAAGCCCGAGGTGCCCGAGGCGATCCACCGCGCCTACTTCGAGGCAGGCGCGGACATTGCCGAGACCAACACCTTCTCGGCCAACCGCATCAGCCAGGCCGACTACGGCGCCGAGCACCTCGTGCGCGAGATCAACGTCGAATCGGCCCGCCTCGCCCGCAAGGTCGCCGACGAGTTCCAAGCCAAGGACGCCGCAAGCGGTATTTCGCGCCCTCGCTTCGTGGCCGGCGCCATCGGCCCGACTAACAAGACCCTGTCGCTCAGCCCCGACGTCAACGACCCGGGGTACCGCGAAATCGACTGGGACACGCTGGTCGACGTCTACAAGGAACAGGCCGCGGCGCTCGTCGAGGGCGGAGCGGACTTCATCCTCATCGAGACGGTGTTCGACACGCTCAACGCCAAGGCCGGCATCATGGCGGTCAAGCAGCTCGAGGCCGAGCTGGGCCGCGAAGTGCCGATCATGCTGTCGATGACGCTGACCGACCTTTCGGGCCGCAACCTTTCCGGCCACACGGTCGAGGCGTTCTGGCACGCGGTACGCCATGCCCGGCCGATCACGATCGGGCTCAACTGCTCGTTCGGCGCCACCCAGCTGCGCCCGCACGTCAAGACGCTGTCGGAAATCGCCGATACGCTGATCATGATCTATCCCAACGCGGGCCTGCCCAACGAACTGGGCGCCTACGACGAAATGCCCGACACGACCGCGGGCTTTGTCGGCGAGTGGGCCGTCGCGGGCCAGGTCAACGTGCTGGGCGGCTGCTGCGGCTCCACCCCGGCCCATATCGCGGCAATCGCGCGGCAGGTGAAGGGCGTTGCCCCGCGCAAGGTTCCCTCACTGGAACCGGTAACGCGGTTGGCCGGCCTCGAACCCTTCATCATGGCAGCTTGAAGAGGCAGGAACCCTGGCCATGGACGACATACCCATCTGGCGCATCCGGCAGGCGGCCCCCGACGATGCGGAGGCCCTCTCGCTCATCGGTTCGGCGACGTTTCTCGAGAGTTTTGCGGGTATCGTCGACGGTAGCGGCATCGTTTCCCACTGCGTCCACCAGCACAGCGCCGAGACCTACCGCGCCTACCTGGCCAAGGGCGCCAAGGCCTGGCTGGCGGAAGTCGAACCGGGCCACGCCCCCGTTGGCTACGCCATGGTCTGCGCACCGGAACTGGAACTGGCGCAGGAGGGCGACCTCGAACTCAAGCGCATCTACATGCTCTCGCGCTACCAGGGCACGGTGCTTGCCAGCGCCCTGATGCAGGCGGTCGTAGCCGCGACCCCGGGCCATACGCGCCTCCTGCTCGGCGTGAAGGAAGACAACCACCGCGCCCTTTCGTTCTATGCCAAGCACGGCTTCGAGACGATCGGGACCCGCCGCTTCGATGTCGGCGGCAAGACTTATGACGACTTCGTACTGGCGCGCGTGCTGACGCCCGTTCCGGCACAGTGATTCAACGAGAAAAACAATGACCGCGACACCTTCATCTGCCCGTTTCGTCAATGTCGGCGAGCGCACCAACGTCACCGGATCGGCCAAGTTCAAGAAGCTGATCATGGCCGGCGACTATCCCGCCGCCGTCGAAGTGGCCCGCCAGCAGGTCGAGAACGGCGCGCAGGTGATCGACGTCAACATGGACGAAGGCCTGCTCGACGCCGTCGAGGCGATGACCACCTACCTCAAGCTGATCGCCGCCGAGCCCGACATCGCGCGCGTGCCGGTGATGATCGACAGCTCGAAGTGGGAGGTGATCGAGGCTGGCCTCAAGTGCGTCTCGGGCAAGCCGATCGTCAACTCGATCAGCATGAAGGAAGGCGAGGCACCGTTCCTCGAACAGGCGCGCAAGTGTATGACCTACGGCGCCGCCGTAGTCGTCATGGCCTTCGATGAGACCGGCCAGGCCGACACCAGGCAGCGCAAGGTCGAGATCTGCAAGCGCGCCTACAAGCTGCTGACAGGCATCGGCTTCCCGCCCGAGGACATCATCTTCGATCCCAACGTCTTCGCCGTCGCCACCGGCATCGAGGAGCACGACCGCTACGCGCTCGACTTCATCGAGGCGGTGAAGGAAATCCGCGAGGCCTGCCCGCACGTGCATTTCTCGGGCGGCCTGTCGAACCTCTCGTTCAGCTTCCGCGGCAACGAGACGGTGCGCCGGGCAATGCACTCGGTGTTCCTCTACTATGCGATCCCGGCCGGGCTCGACATGGCAATCGTCAATGCCGGACAGCTCGACGTCTACGACCAGATCGACCCGGTGCTGCGCGACGCCTGCGAAGACGTGATCCTGATGCGCCGCGAGGATGCGACCGAGCGCCTCATCGAACTCGCCGAGAGCTTCAAGGGCCAGGACAAGGCCGCCGAAAAGGCCGCCGAGGAATGGCGCGGGTGGGAAGTGACCAAGCGGCTGGAGCACGCGCTGGTGAAGGGCATCGACGCCTATGTCGTCGAGGATACCGAGGAAGCGCGCCAGGCCGCGGCAGACCGTGGAGGTCGGCCGATCGAGGTGATCGAAGGCCCGCTGATGGACGGCATGAACGTCGTCGGCGACCTGTTCGGCTCGGGCAAGATGTTCTTGCCGCAGGTCGTCAAGTCCGCGCGCGTCATGAAAAAGGCCGTCGCCCACCTCATCCCCTTCATCGAGGCGGAGAAGGAAGAAGGTGCCAAGGCCAAGGGCCGCATCATCATGGCCACCGTCAAGGGCGACGTCCATGACATCGGCAAGAACATCGTCGGCGTCGTCCTGCAGTGCAACGGCTACGAAGTGATCGACCTGGGCGTCATGGTTCCCTGGTCGAAGATCCTCGAAAGCGCGAACGAGAATGATGCCGACATCATCGGCCTCTCCGGCCTCATCACACCCTCGCTCGACGAGATGGTGACCGTGGCCGAGGAAATGCAGCGCGCGCAGATGAACATCCCGCTGCTGATCGGCGGGGCGACGACCAGCAAGGTCCACACCGCGCTGCGCATCGATCCGGCCTACGAAGGCCCGGTGATCCATGTGCTCGACGCCAGCCGCGCGGTCGGCGTCGCCTCGCAGCTGCTGTCGGACACGCAGGCCGAAGGCTTCAAGTCCTCGGTCGCCATCGACTACCAGAAAGTGCGCGAGGCACGCGAGGGCAAGGGCCAGTCGGACCTGCTGGCGCTGGCCGATGCCCGCGAGAACGCGTTCAAGCCCGACTTCGCCGACAAGGCCCCCGCCCCGGTACAGCCCGGGCTGCACGTTTTCGAGGCATGGGACCTCGCCGATCTCGTCGAGACGTTCGACTGGACGCCTTTCTTCCGCGCCTGGGAACTGGCCGGTACCTACCCGGCGATCCTCGAGGACGAAGTGGTGGGCGAAAGCGCCCGCAACCTGTTCGCCGACGCCAAGGCGATGCTGGAAAAGATCGTCAGCGAGAAGTGGCTGACGGCCAAGGGCGTCTGCGCCTTCTGGCCCGCTCACCGCGAAGGTGACGACGTTCTGCTGGAAGACGGCACCCGCCTCCCCTTCCTGCGCCAGCAGTTCAAGAAATCGCGCAGCCGCGCCAACTTCTGCCTTTCGGACTTCATCGATACGCAGGACGACTGGCTCGGCGGCTTCGCGGTCGGCATCCACGGCATCGAACCGCACCTCGCACGCTTCCAGGCCGCACACGACGACTATTCGGACATCCTGCTCAAGGCGCTGGCCGACCGCTTCGCCGAAGCCTTCGCCGAACGCCTGCACAGCCACGTGCGCACCACCCTGTGGGGCTATGCGCCGGAAGAGCAGTTCACCAACGAAGCGCTGATCCGCGAGGAATATCGCGGTATCCGCCCGGCCCCCGGTTACCCGGCCTGCCCGGACCACTCGCTCAAGCCGATCCTGTTCGACCTGCTCAAGGCGCAGGACAATGCCGGAATCGTGCTGACCGAAAGCCAGGCGATGCTGCCGACCGCCGCGGTTTCGGGCTTCTACTTTGCCCATCCGGAAAGCCAGTATTTCGGCGTCGCGCGCATCGGCCGGGACCAGCTTGAGGACTACGCCGGACGGCGCGGGGTGGAGCTGGCGACGGCCGAACGCTGGCTGCGTCCCAACCTCGACTGAGCGACAACGCGCTCGCAAGCCGACAGGGCCCGCACGTTAACGGGTTCCGGGCCGCCCCCGCGCCCGGAACCCGCCCCCCACGACAGACCTGCCTACCGGCCGGCCTGCACCGGCCGGCGGCCGGGAACGGGAAAATGACCGGTCGCGGCGATCCAGCGCGGCATCCCTGCCGAGGCCGGGGCCAGGGCGGCCTGGGTGGTCTGCGCGGCCTGGGTGGCCAGGCGGACGGCTCCGCCGATCATTCCGAAAATCTTTCCTGCAGTCGGTTCCATGTGCCTGATCCCTCGCATGTGCAGCCCGCTTGCCGGGGCTGTCTTTCGATGAACCCAATATGGCGCCAGGCGGCGGGCGGGTCTGTGCGCGTCTGCACAGCGCTGCTGTGATTTATCCCACATGCCCCGGATCGAACCGGTTTGCGCATGTCCGGGCGCGAAATCTTCGCAGGCCGGACACCGCAACGGCGGAAAATTAACCCCCGGGCGGTTCCCAGGCCATGGCCGCGTCTGCCATAAGCCCCCCGTGCCTGTTGCCGACCTGCTTCCCGACGCACTCGATGCCCTTCACGCCACTTTCGGCTTCACCGCCTTTCGCGGCGTGCAGGAACATGTCGTCTCGCGCGTGCTGGCGGGCCAGTCGACGCTGGCGGTCATGCCCACCGGCGCGGGCAAGTCGCTGACCTACCAGCTTCCGGCGGTCATGCTGGAAGGCACTTGCGTGGTCGTCAGCCCGCTGATCGCCCTGATGCACGACCAGTTGCGTTCCGCCACGGCCAACGGCATCCGCGCCGCGACCCTCACCAGTGCCGATACCGACCGCGAAGTGACCATCGACCGGTTCCGCGAGGGCGAGCTGGACTTGCTCTACGTCGCCCCGGAACGCGCCAGCCAGCCGCATTTCCGCGAGCTGCTATCCAAGGCCCGCGTCTCGCTCTTCGCCATCGACGAAGCGCACTGCGTTTCCGAATGGGGGCACGATTTCCGGCCCGACTACCGGCTGCTGCGCCCGCTGCTCGACGCATTTCCGCAAGTACCGCGCCTTGCCCTTACCGCGACCGCGGACCACCATACCCGCGCCGACATCCTCGCCCAGCTCGGCATTGCCGATGACGGCCTGATCGTCGCCGGGTTCGACCGGCCCAACATCCGCTATGCGATCCGCCCGCGCGAGAATGCCGCGCGCCAGCTCAAGACGCTGCTGGAAGAGAACCCCGGCCCCGGCATCATCTACGCCCCGACCCGCGCCCGCGTCGAGCAGCTGGCCGAGACCCTGGCCGCCACCGGTCGCCGGGTCCTGCCCTACCACGCCGGTCTTTCGCCAGAGATCCGCGCACGCAACCAGGCGGCCTTCGTTGCCAGCGAGGACATGGTGATGGTCGCCACGGTTGCCTTCGGCATGGGCATCGACAAGCCCGACGTGCGCTTCGTCGCCCATGCCGGCATCCCCAAGTCGATCGAGGGCTACTACCAGGAAACCGGACGCGCCGGGCGTGACGGCGACCCTTCCGTCGCGGTGATGTTCTGGGGGGCGGACGACTTCGCCCGCGCGCGCATCCGCTTGTCGGAAGTGGAAGAGCGCCGCCAGCAGTCCGAGCGCCAGCGGCTCGATTCGCTGGCAGGGCTGGTCGAAACCGCCCAATGCCGCCGCGCCGTCCTGCTCCGCCACTTCGGCGAGGACCCCGCGCCCACTTGCGGCAACTGCGACAATTGCCTTGAGCCCCCGGGCGTCGCCGACATGACCGAACTGGCGCGCAAGCTGCTTTCGGCCGTTTATCGCACCGGGCAGTCCTATGGCCTGGGTCACCTCGAAAAGGTGCTGGCCGGCATCGCCGACGACCGCGTGCTCCAGCGCGGGCATGACCAGCTTTCGGTCTTCGGGATCATGACCGAGGACGAAAAGCCCCTGCTCAAGCCGCTGGCCCGCGCGCTGCAGGCCCGTGGCAGCCTGATCCCGACCGAACACGGTGGCCTCGCACTGGGCGGCGATGCGCGCGAAATCCTCAAGGGCGAGGCCAGCGTGCCGATTGTCCTGCCCCCCAAGCGCGAGCGCAAGCGGCGTGGCGGCGCAAGCAGCCGCGACACCGGCGCCAATCCCGTCGGCAATCCGCTGTTCGAAGCGCTTCGCGCGCTGCGCCGCGATCTCGCCGCAGAAACGGGCGTGCCGCCCTACGTCATCTTCCACGATTCCACCTTGCGCGAGATGGCGACGGTCCAGCCCGCGTCGCTCGCCGCAATGGGCGAAATCGGCGGCATCGGTTCGCGCAAGCTCGACGCTTACGGCGATGCCTTCCTGGCGGTAATCCGACAGTTCTGAGACGCTTCGACGGCGAACTTCCGGTTCAGGTTACGCTGCCGAGAATGCTCGGCGCGCTCCGACAGATGGATCCTGAAACGCGTTCAGGATGACAATCGAGACGATTGACGTGGCTTTGCCCCAGCCAGTTCCATCATCCCCGCGCAGGCGCGACCCCGGATCGGGTCCGGGGTAACGACGCCACCAGGCATTGCAGTAGGCTGCGCTGCGCCGCTCAGAGCGGGTTGTCGAGTTCGATGATCTCTTCGTCGCTGGTGCGCTGCGTGGTCTTGAGCTGGCGCGGCTGGGTGAAGCTGTCGAGCACCGGCTTGTCGCGACCGTAGATGTCGTTGAACTGCTTGAGTTCCCCGTCGATCGAGCGGGCGATGGTGAAGTAGGTCAGGTACACCGGGAAGGTGCGGGTCATCTCGACCTTGGTATATTCGCCCGAGCGCGAGATGTCGGCCGCTTCGGCTGCCGGCATCTTGGCACCGAGGATCGCCATGGTCATGCCCAGCTCCACCGCGCGTTCGGTGCGGATGCAACCGTGGCTGAAAGCCCGGACGTCCTCATCGAAGTACTGCTTGGCAGGCGTGTCGTGCAGGTAGATCGCGTGCGGGTTGGGCATGTCGATCTTCATCAGGCCCAGCGAGTTGGTCGGTCCCGGCTGCTGGACGACGTAGATCGTCCCGTCAGCGCCCTTGGTCGCCTTGTAGCCGGCAGCCTTGGCCCAGCGCGGGTTGTTCAGGACTTTCTGGCCGAGGCCCTCGCCCTGCACGATCGATTGCGGGACCGTCCAGGTCGGGTTGAAGACGACCGCCGTCACTGTCTCGGCCAGCTGCGGGGTCGCAGTGCGCCCCGGCTTGCCGACGACCGTGCGGTAGGTGCGGATGATCTTGTTCCTGACCGTCAGGCGCAGCTGGAACTCGGGCACGTTGGTCAGCAGGTAGACATCGCCGAGGTCGCGGGCGAGCCAGCGCCAGCGGTCCATGTTGGCGCGGATCAACGCGCGCTTGGCCTTGTTCGCCATCGGCGTTGTGGCCAGTTCGGCCTTGAGGGCGGCATAGTCGGGCACCGTGGGCGCCAGCTTGTCGACCACGCCCGGGACGTCATGGTCGGACAGGGCCTGCGCCATGATCTGCGCGGTCGGCATGTCGTCCTGGTCGGGATCGACCGCGAACCACTGCACCCGCGCTTCCATCGGTGTACGGCCGTCGCGCAGGTCCTCGATCAGCCAGGCGAAGACCTTGCTCGCCAGGGCATCGAGCGCATCGCTTTCGCCGCCGGCAATGGCGGCCTTGAGTGCTGCTGGCTGGTAGTCGGCCGGAAGCAGGCCTTCCTTGCCTATATATTCGATCGTCGAGAGCAGCGCCTTGGCATCGGCCAGCGACCACGACATCACCGGTTCGGCCAGGAAGATCGGCTGCACGACCGGTTCGGACACCGTGCCGTTCGCGCCCGGCAACGGCTGCTGGCTGGCGGGATTGACCGGGGACTGCATCGGGATCGTCGCTGGAGCGGGCGATGTGGCCGGAGCAGTCGTCGCCGTCGCGGGCTTGGTCGCGGCAGGCGCAGGCTTGGCCGCAGCCGGCTTGGGCAGGATGTCCTCGGGCATCTCGGTCTTGATGCGCTGCGCAAGCACGGGCTGCGCCGTCAGGCTTACCGCCATCGCCGTCGAAAGCGCCGTAAAGCCGAACCGCTTGAAACTCGTCATATTCTTCGAAACCTGCCCGATATTCTCTAGAACCAAGGAACTGCCGCAAGGAGCCGTTCACGAAGCGCTTGCGGCCCCGATTTGCTCCCTCATAGCCTACTCTTCAAGGATTTGTCCTGAGCCTGCGATGAATTGCTTGCGCACAAATGAACCGGGCCCGACAGGAGGGGCCATGCAAGCGGATTCGAGCAAGCCGGTATCCACACTACTGCCTGTCCTGTCCGTCTGCACGGGAATTGCGGCGTTCAGCGCCATGGATGCGGCGATGAAAGGGGCCTCGATCGCCACCGGGGTCTTCACCGCACTGCTTTTTCGCAACATTTTCGGCACCCTGCTCGCACTACCGATCTGGTTTTTCGCGGGAAGGCCGCTGCCGAACCGCAAGGTCCTGCGCATCCATGCCCAGCGCGCCGCCATCGTTGCGGCCATGGCCGGGCTGTTCTTCTATGGCCTTGTGCGAATCCCGATGGCGGAAGCGATCGCCCTGTCATTCATCTCGCCGATCGTCGCGCTCTATTTCGCCTCGCTTCTGCTCGGCGAGAAAATCCGCCCGCGGGCCATAGTTGCCGCCGCGATGGGCGTCATCGGCGTACTGATCATCGCTGCCGGCCGACTGGGCGACGGCAGCTATTCGCCCGAAGCCGTCGAGGGTGTCGCCGCGATCCTCTGCTCGGCCCTGTTCTACGCCCTCAACCTGGTGTTCCAGCGCAAGCAGGCGCTGCTGGCCGGAGCGGTCGAGATCGCGCTGTTCCAGAATCTTATCGTCGCGATGATATTCCTGGCTTTTTCGCCCTGGCTGGCAGTGACGCCCGACGCCGCCAGCCTGCGCCTGACCCTGGCCGGAGCGGCCCTCGCGACGATGGCGATCCTGTTCCTGTCCTGGGGCTATGCCCGCGCGGAAGCCCAGGTTCTGGTTCCGATCGAGTACACCGGCTTCCTCTGGGCAGCCCTGTTCGGCTGGCTGCAATTCAGCGAGGAGGTGGGAATTGCGACTGTGGGCGGCGCACTGCTGATCGTCGTGGGATGTCTAATCGGCGCAAAAAACGCGAAAACCGGCCCTTAGTAGCAGGGCACCCCCCCTTGACCTGAGACCCGTGAGCGCGCATCCGCAGGGCAACGAATCCGCTTGTCGCACTGCAGCACGGCCCGCGATTCCCTCTGGGCCGCCCGATCAGGGAGGCAAGCTCCATAACCAAGGGGAAATTGCCTACCATGACCCAAGTCGGACAGGATACGCTCGGCACCCGCAGCACCATGACCGTCGGCGGCAAGCAGGTCGCCTACTATTCGCTGAAGAAAGCGTCCGAGAAGATCGGCGACGTTTCGCGTCTGCCCTTCTCGATGAAGGTCCTTCTCGAGAACCTGCTGCGATTCGAGGACGGCGGCTTCACCGTCTCGACCGACGACATCCAGGCCATTGCCGACTGGCAGAAGAACCCGGTGACCGGCGAGGAAATCCAGTACCGCCCGGCCCGCGTTCTCCTGCAGGACTTCACCGGCGTTCCCTGCGTCGTCGACCTTGCCGCGATGCGCGACGCGATCGCCTCGCTGGGCGGCGATACCTCCAAGATCAACCCGCAGGTTCCCGTCAACCTCGTCATCGACCACTCGGTCATGGTCGACGAGTTCGGCCACCCCAAGGCGTTCGAGCAGAACGTCGAGATCGAATACCACCGCAACATGGAGCGCTACGACTTCCTCAAGTGGGGTTCCAAGTCGCTCTCCAACTTCTACGCGGTTCCCCCGGGCACCGGGATCTGCCACCAGGTGAACCTGGAGAACATCGCCAGGTCGGTATGGACCAGCGAGGACCAGAACGGTGAAACGGTCGCCTACTTCGACACTTGCGTGGGCACCGACAGCCACACCACCATGGTCAATGGCCTTGGCGTGCTGGGCTGGGGCGTCGGCGGCATCGAGGCCGAAGCCGCGATGCTCGGTCAGCCGGTTTCGATGCTCATCCCCGAAGTCGTGGGCTTCAAGTTCACCGGCACACTGATGGAAGGGGTCACCGCCACCGACCTCGTGCTGACCTGCACCAACATGCTGCGCAAGCACGGCGTGGTCGGCAAGTTCGTCGAATACTACGGCGAGGGCCTCGCTTCGCTGAGCCTCGCCGACCGTGCCACGCTCGCCAACATGGCCCCGGAATACGGCGCGACCTGCGGCCTCTTCGGCATCGACGACAAGACCATCGACTACCTGCGCCTCACCGGCCGCGAGGAAGAGCAGATCGCCCTCGTCGAAGCCTATGCCAAGGAGCAGGGCTTCTGGATGGAGCCGGGTGCGCCCGAGCCGATCTTCTCCTCGACTCTCGAACTCGACCTGTCGACCGTCGTGCCCTCGCTTGCCGGCCCGAAGCGTCCGCAGGACAAGGTCATCCTCACCGAGGTCGACGACGTGTTCAACAAGGACATGGCCGAAACCTACAAGAAGGAGCGCCAGAGCGTTCCGGTCGAAGGCAAGGACTTCTCGATCACCGACGGCGACGTCATGATCGCGGCCATCACCAGCTGCACCAACACCTCGAACCCGAGCGTGCTGATTGCTGCCGGTCTCGTCGCCAAGAAAGCCGATGAGCTGGGCCTGAAGCCGAAGCCCTGGGTCAAGACCTCGCTGGCCCCGGGCTCGCAGGTCGTCACCGACTATCTCAACAAGGCCGGCCTCCAGTCGCACCTCGACAACATCGGCTTCAATCTCGTCGGCTACGGCTGCACCACCTGCATCGGCAATTCCGGCCCGCTGGCGGAACCGATCAGCAAGGCGATCAACGAAAACGGTCTCGTCGCTTCGGCGGTCATTTCGGGCAACCGCAACTTCGAAGGCCGCGTCAGCCCCGACGTGCGCGCCAACTTCCTCGCCTCGCCGCCGCTGGTCGTCGCCTACGCGCTGAAGGGCACGGTGGTCGAAGACTTCACCACCACCCCGATCGGTCAGGGCAAGGACGGCCAGGACGTGTTCCTCAAGGACATCTGGCCGACCAACCTCGAAGTCGCCGAAACCATGGCCGCATGCGTCGACCGCTCGATGTTCCAGGCCCGCTACGCCGACGTCTACAAGGGCGACGAGCACTGGCAGGCGATCAACGTCGTCGGTTCGGAAACCTACAACTGGCGCGCCGGATCGACCTATGTCGCCAACCCGCCGTACTTCGAGGGCATGGAAATGACCCCGGCGCCGGTCAACGACATCATCGAGGCCAAGCCGCTGCTGATCCTCGGCGATTCGGTCACCACCGACCACATCTCGCCGGCCGGCTCGATCAAGGCAGACAGCCCCGCGGGCCAGTGGCTCATGGAGCACCAGGTCGCCAAGGCCGACTTCAACTCCTACGGCTCGCGCCGTGGCCACCACGAAGTGATGATGCGCGGCACCTTCGCCAACATCCGCATCCGCAACGAAATGGTTCCGGGTACCGAGGGCGGCATTTCGCGCTTCGGCGAGGAAGTGATGCCGGTCTACGACGTCGCGATGAAGTA
>Ga0098035_1000753_pt1 | contig 16024 bp, 30 predicted proteins | sample 3_EtaG_FD_75046 | JGI IMG/M metagenome (GOLD analysis project Ga0098035, IMG submission 75046) | Marine viral communities from the Subarctic Pacific Ocean - 3_ETSP_OMZ_AT15126 metaG | ecosystem: Environmental > Aquatic > Marine > Oceanic | place: Pacific Ocean | collected 2015-01-07
ACACAATATCCTGTGGGGTCCACGTTAGGGTATACTTCGTAACGAGCTACATATACATCTGTATAGTGTTCTGACATATTAATCACCTTGTTTCGTCTTTGCCTTAATATTTACGTCTTTTCGACTTCTTCTTTTTGGGCTTCACTTTAGTAGGAAGTCTGGCGCCTTTAGGCGTCTCCTTCTCCCACTTCTTTGCCATCATCGGCTTGTTCTTGTGCATCCATGCTCTCTGTTTCTTGCTCTTGAACGGCATCCTCATTCTCCTTTTGTAATTCTTCCAAATACATTTGCCAGTCACGGACAAGGTCGTTATCTTCCACAAACTTCTGCACAATCTGACTATTCTGTTGAATTGCGTTCTGCATTTCACCAGCTGCCTGTTCTGCTCCTGTTAGTCGTTCTCCTAGCATTCTAGTCTGTCCTACTAACCAGTTCATGTTTTCCATTGTTTGCCGTGGCCCAGTTTCGTTCTGAAAGCCCTTTATCCATTCTTCGACTAATCCTAGTCTCTTCTCTATTCGTTTCTGTGTAGCCATATTTCTCACTTCCTCAAGGGCAACCGCACTTCTCAGTGCATACCCCTATTTGTATTAACTTATCCTTTGAGTACCTATTTAAAGCTTTCGACCTTATTTGCTCAATTTGGCGTCCAGCAGTGTTGGGATTACTGGTATACCAGCCCCAATCAGCACCGGCCTCATTGTAGATACTCTCAAAGATAAAGTGAATGTCCTTGTTCCTATATCCTGCGTTTATAATTTCTGTCGCAATGATATTATTCTCCTCGTGGCCGCTATGTCCACGCTCTATATTACGCTCTATTAGCTTTATTACACACTTTCTAGGGGGCTTAATGTATTCATTGCCTATACAAGTGCTTGCTGTAATAGAGCTTGTTGCTTCTTCTATCTTATTAAGCAGATAGTCTACTCCGTTAGAAACGGTGTGTTCAACATCATACTTATCACATACGAACTCTACGAAGTTTCTCAATGCTTTAGCACTCTTTATGGGTTCGTATTTAACTCCTGTGTCTTCCATAGCCATCTCATAAAGCGCTGCGATATCACAATCCATAATTTGAGCTACGGTGAATTGAGTGCACCATACTCCTGTGGGCGTCCCTTCTATTTTAGATATATAGGGAGTATTCACTATACGTCTCATACAGGACACGCTATTATTGATACATATGCCATCCAAAGTATTGAGGTAATATTTTTTCTTTAGATGTTTTAGATAGTCTTGTATAGCCCCTCTCTTTATATGGTCGGGTAAGTCCACTGGCGAGTGGAAGTCTATATTCATTTGAAAGCCCTTTCCCCCTGTAAGATAAATCCTTGGGGTAATTTTTAGCGGGTTGCAGAACCGGCGTATAAATTTTCTCACATCCTTTAAACATTTATTCACATCCTTATTATCATCAAAGTCAAACCATATGGTATTGAGAACGGCTGATTCATAATCGGTCTTTCCGTCTACCTTCTCTCTGGAGAAAACATAAACACTAGCGTAACAGTTCTTCTTGCCTTTATATTTATCTATCTGCTTCTCTAACTCTTCTGTTGTTTGGCACTTTGCGATTCTTGCGGGGATTCCGAACTCTCTGTAATACATTCTCCTACTATCTCCATTACTTCTATTTTTGTACACCAATCTCGTGGTATTGCTAAGATGTCAATTCCATCTGTGTCAGACCAATGCTGTAGCACTATTAAAGCCTTTGGGTCATCTACTATCAGTTCACCCACTGTCTCGCATACTGCTAGATGCTCTTCGGGATGATTAGCGTTTATTGCGTGTACCTTTACTTGTTGGGCTGCGTCATTCCAAGTGACTTTAACGAGGGGCCCAACCACCCCTACTCCTCTTGCTTCCTTATCCATTCTTTCCATTCCTCAAATAACATGGCTACTATATCATTATCACCTATATGTTTATGATATTTAGCATTAGGTGGTGTTTCTCCTACAAATATAGGGTCCCTAGGCCTGTCAAATAACAACCTATCATAAGGAACCTGTTGTAGCATTAACCACTGTTCTGTTATAAGCTTAATTTCTAGTGTATTCTCCCTTTCACACCAGATAGTAATATGGTGGTCTTTGTCATGTAACCACTGCATAAATTCTATTACATTGATTATAGGTTGACTGTGTTTCCATAAGAGTTTATCTTCTGGTTTACAAATCACCCCATCTAATTCAAACACTAAGCGCATTCTGCCTCCCATACCTTAGCCATTTCAATCCACCTCTTCCCCACAGGCTCCCAGTCATATTCTTTCAAAGCCTTTTTTCTCGCTGCCTTACCTGCTGCAAGGCGCTTTTTGGGGTTATGGTAATAATAATCTAAAGCATCAGCTATAGCTACAGAAGAACATATAGCCCGTTGTGGTGCCGCTCTCTTAGGAGTGTCCCACCACATGTCTTTGTAGGGTAGTAATATACCTGCTTCACAGATATCTTCTTCTTTTAGATGGTCCCTACCATTCATACCTTCACTATCTCCGGGCTTTCCTCCTAGAGGATATAGGGGTATATCTGCCGTCTCAGGGTCATCTTCCTTTATAATCTCCCACGCAGTAGTATAGTTAGTAACTGCTACTGGTACTCCACATGCCATAGCTTCTATGGTTGGTATTCCAAATCCCTCTCCTGCTGTAGGTAACACAAAAACATCCATACAATTATATAGATGTATCATCTCTTCTTCTGATAAGGATTCTCCTGCGTCTAAAATTCCCATAAGAGGGGGCATTAGATAGTCTTCCACACCATATCTCTCAGCAAATTCAGGGAACTTCCAACCCATTGCATCATTCCAATCCATATGTAATATTAATTTAACCTCATCTGGCTTGAGGTCGTTTCTATCAATGAACTCTTTGAATCCTTTTATTAGCTGGGGTATGTTTTTCCTGTGTTGATTTCTCGCTACACACCCCACTATAAATGCAGAAGGACATACTTCCTTACCATAGTTAGGGGCCATGATAGGCTTAAAGGTATTACAATCAACTCCGTGAGGTATATACCACGACCTTTCACAGTTCTTAAACTCTTCTTCCATAGATAGCTGTCCATACCTTGACATACATATCTTGTAGTCTATCTGGTCTAGAGGTTCCTGCCAGCTTGGTATACAGGGTTGTCCGTCGAAAGGTATAGTGGCCGCCCACTTCCATGGAACCCCCTTTTGTACCTGTTTAAATATATCACTCAACATTTTAGCACGCTCTTTACGTGACCACAACATACCAGTTTTGGGGTCATAAAGAGGGAGCTGTGCCATTTTAGGGGCCTTTGCTTGAGCTACGTGGGCGAACATCTGAAAGTCTAAATGAGTCCATATAACCTGTGGTTTAAAATTTTTAACCCAATGGGGAAAGGATTTTTCTCCGAACCGTTCTTGGCCGGGAAACATAATGGGTAAGTTTTCCCATACTTCCTTTTTCTCCGTTTGACCCAGAGGCCACGCTGCCTCATATCTATCGTGTGTAGGATTCTGACATCCTGCATATCCTATATGATGTCCTTCCTTAGTTAAAATAGCGGCAACATTTTTTGTGTTTGTTCCAAACCCAGTAGGAGCCCATGGGCTATCAGAAACGGGCATTATTCTCAGCTTGCCTTTTTTAGGAGTATCAAACTTGAGCGCACCTTTATCTGGGTGTGCCTTTGGATTTGTGAAAAGCTTAGCTCCACCAACATTCTGTGTATTATTAGTCATGGAACCTCTCACTGTTTGATAGCGATAATATCCTTTTTATTAACAATAACCGTCCCCTTTTCCCCAGTGAGGTATACAAAATTTTCGTCATCATTCGTTATCATTCCTCTTCCAACTTTCGTTTTCTCTTCTTCTCGCCAAACAATTTTGACTTCAGCTTCTTTAAGGAAAGAAGCCAACTTTTTCTCTTCATCGTCCATTTTAACATTCTCCTTAATAGATTAGGTGGTGCGCTCTTTACGCAGGGACCACGTAACCTATTTATACTTACCTTCAGAGACCTATATAAAGATTGTCCCATTACATCACCCTCTCTATTTCTCTCTTTAGTAAAAAAACCTTGGTGTGGTCTTCAATTAAATGCCAATCTTTTTGTAACCTATATAAAGCTACAGATAGGGTGTCTTCAGGCGTCGATTGAGATATAATCATATTAGCAAGCGCAGACATATATCTTACATTACCCTTTACATATCCTAAATGAGGTTCTATTCTATCTAGGGATTTATTAAAACGAGATTTTTTATTAAATATATATTTATTATCCAATATTGGGCAAACTTCTCTGTCCTTATCCCATATATCCTCTTGAGTATATCCTTGTAGTTTTAGGAGATATTCCACATCCAAGTCACATTTAAGTTCCATTTCTTTAGACCGTCTTCTTACAGTGGTAAGATTTTTAGCAGTCCAATACGATGGAGAAATACATCTCAATTCCTTTGTATATTCGCCATTAGTTAAATCTCTTAGATAGGGATATACATCGACCCAACGATTTCCCTTGGTATGTCTAAAACCCATTATATCCACTCCAATAAACTCTGTTGTTTCTTGTCCAAGAGAGTTAGGGGTGGTTTTTTCTTAACCCATGTTGTTAATTGAAACTTACCAAGTAAAGTACTAATAATATCCCAGTGATAATGTATATCTATATCATCTATATCTTTCACAAGAGAGTCCAATTTATAACCATCCTTTGTCTTGATATAGAAGAAGGTGGTTCCCTCAGAGGGGGTCATCCCAATAGATTCTCCCTGTTCAATCAATGTTAATATCAGGTCTGTTTCTGATTTATAATCTTCTTTTTTACGGTGCATAGCTCTTCGCATAATGAAATCATCTAGTTCATATTCTTTCAGGTCATACAATTTATCAATGAATGTTTGAGTGATAGTATTATCAATTCTCCTATCAATGATTTTATCTAGTACCTTTAGGTAGAATTTTGAACGAGTAGTAGCCTTGAATGTGCTACCATGCTTGGTAAGACTTCCGTCTTCGTTTCTAAGGACATAGTTTCCTATCTGTAACCAAACACCCTCTTTATAGTAGTCCTTATCCATCGCAATATGTTCATGCTCAGAATCAGGGATAACATGTTTTAATAATAATCTCAACCTCTTTGTTAACCAATCGACATCCACATCCACATTAGTATTAATCCCGTCAGTATGTACATATACAACAGCATCTTCTCCATATCGGCTACGGATGATATTGACACCCGATAGAAGGAGCCAGCGCGCGATAGCCGTGATAGTAATACCAACAGCCATATCACCGTAAGAAATATAAGGATTAGCATTTGCCCCATAGAATGTATTCACCATTATTTTTAGAGCATCGGACTTACTCTTATCCTCTTTCGTTGAGCCAAGTTTATAAGGTTTTCGCATTTCTTTAAATTCAGCGCACATGTTATATAGACAGCTCTTCCGAGAGTGGTCTATTTTAACCATTACTCTTTTACCCACCTTGTTATCAGGTACATATAGTATACCATTTTTCATTTCTAACTTCTCACTATACTCCTCGTAGCCCACTATTTTAGTGGTATCAGGCCCCAAATTTAGCGCCATTCCGATTGAGGGATAGAAAGCACTAAAGTCAACCTTTATATTCCTAGCATGAAAACCGGGACGATATAACTCTATGTGGGCAGCTTGATAGTTTCCTCTGTCTTCTTTGAATATTTCAGGGTGTCGCTCCTTATTCCTATCAAGCGTTACTATGCGTTGCTTAAATAAGCTCCTTCCTTGTAATATTTTAGTAATATAACTAGCTGGCGCATTAACATAAGTTGCCAGAGGAACGCATAGAGTCTCAGCGATATACTGAATTTGAGGGAAGTAGTGGTTAAATAGATACATAGTAGCATCTACATCACTTAATACATATTCATGTATCTCTTCCATAGTGTAGTCTAATAAATCGTGTTCTGCAAAATCGAGCTCTATGGGGTTTAGCCCGAAATTCTTAGCAACACTTTTAAGACCACGAGGGATGCCTGATAGGGAGTAGTCAAGGCGAGTCCATCTCAGTAAATCGAGGACTATGCGTCCTCCAGCGTTCATCTTCAAGTCTTTCTGGTCTCTTGGGACCTCCCAACCCCATGAAGAATTATCTCTATTAAGAATCTTTTTATATCCTTTTAGGCCATGAAACGTAGCCCTATGTAATATTTGTGGTATATCATAGCCCACAAGGTTATAACCACAGAGGATATCAGGGTCATAGTCATTTACATATTCAGCAAACTTCAGTATAACATTCCTGTCATCTTTGCCATCCCAAAGTAATACTTCACGCTCTCCGGTGGAAGTTACTATCCCTATTGCTACGACAGGGTATTTCTCTCCGAAAGGAAAGGAGCCGTCTGGAGAATGCGTTTCTATATCGAACACGAGACACTTTACCTTATCAGTGTTTGGATAAGATGCAAAGAAGTCAGGGTGTTCGATAAGTAGCCTTTCAAGCAGGGCTTCTCTTCCACCATCATAGAGCGCTGTTGGTGGTATAACATCCCTCATAGGTATATAAGGGTGTTTCGTTAAGTGTGAAACCTTATCAGAAGCTATGTTTCTGTAAGGCTCGGCCATCTTAGGGCCTTGCATGTAATAGTATGGCTTGTAGGGGCTTTCTATTGCCTCCGTCTTACTATTACGGAATATCTTTACTTTAAGTTTACCTGTGCGTAAATCAATGGTCCTATGGTTGATAGTAGCTATGAGTGGTATATTCATCCTGCTGGTCCCGCCGTACTTATTATATCGTCACTCTCTGTTATTTCCCACATCTCTATCAGTTGTGCTGCGTCTTCTATACTATTAGCAAACGCGGTGTGTATCCTAAAGACTATATCATCTGCTCCAAGGATGTCAGGTCTAAAACTCTCAGCTATATCTCGATGATATTCAACAGCTTTAAGTAGAAGTTTAATCCATTCCAATCGCTCGTCATCCGTCTCTACTGTTAGCCGTTTTATATCTCTCATTAATACCCCCTGTATTCCTTCATTTGTTCAGGTGTCATCCTCTTAACTAACTTATTGATATTCTCTACCATTAGTTCATTGAGGGTTATATTATAAACATCACATAGTCTAGTGAGATACCATAGAACATCACCCATCTCATCTATTATGAGGTCGGTGTTGTCTACATCATCACGTATCTCTTTCTTATATGCTCCACCTACTTCTCCTGCTTCATTCATAAGCCCTAGTATTAGGTATTCTTTTTCTTTCCTTTTGGGATATCTTGCTGTCTTACGGGTAAATTCCGTGTATGTTGCTTGCTGTCCTGTTACCATATGTTTAACTCCTTTGGTATTTTCTTATTACGTATCATCCAATTTCTTTGTGCGGGTAAGTATCTATATACTAGGTCCGCTTTCTTATCTTCCTGTACTACCCATGGCTTTACTATTATGAGGTCATCTATTCGACACCACATACGTCGCTTATGCTTCCCTCCTATCCTTATCATGCGTGTCAGCCCGTCTTCACAGTATGCTACCATACGAGAGCCTCCACTCATCTCTCTTACTACGGCGTATAGCTGTCCGTGTTTGCGGGTTCTAGCCCTCTTTATAATGGGACTCGACGTGTTTGATTTCTTCTTCATTATAGTCTCCTTCTGCATTTAATATAAACTCCTCAAAGCTTTCTATCTTTGAATCTTTATGCGTCTTAAAGGGTTTATATGCGTCACTTTCTACATCTAGCGCTGTCTTTGCTCCCTCACCCAATTTAAGGTGGTTCCCGTTAAACGGGTCAATAATTTCGATACTGCGACAACTGCGCCCAATGTACTCGTCAGCCACTTGAGGCCACTCTTTTCGTACAAACTTTTTTGTTTCTTCATTTAACTCACTCCAGTTTATCTTAGATACAGGTTCCTCGAATAGAGGACTTTTATAGAACATCCTCTTACCTTTATCTTCATCCATTTCTAAAAACCCTGTCATTACTAAAGCCCCGAGAACAGGCTCTAACTTAGTAAAGGGTAATCCTACTGCTTTGGCAGCTTTCTTAATCTCATTAGTAGACATACGTATAGTGTCTCCATCAGCGAAGCCAAACTTGTCTATCCTTGTATTGGGAAATAGCTTTAGTATATCTGTGCCATGGCTAGGCATATGGAGACATTCAGATACAAAGGAATTTAAATAAATTCGTAATCCCAGCCAGTTATGCTTCGGCGTAACGAGGCCGTATCGCACTCCGTCTTTATCAACTCTTAGTATCTCATCTGGGTAAAACCTAGCCACAGCGTTTATAAGCTTCAATAGATATTGCACCTTAGACCTTGCTACAGGGAAGGCGCTAGGTATAGCGTCAAAGAGAAAGGGAGCGCATGGGTTTTTTATCACTAAAGAATCAGCTGAATCTCTCTCTACAATAACATCTAACATATGCTTCTTAATACCTTCTATATCTTCATCTGTCATTGTTGTAAGGGTTGACTTGGAAACTGCCCCATCCATCAACTTATACTTAATTACTCTCTCTGTCTGTTCGACGGTGGGGTTAGTATGCATAATCATACACCTTCTCTCTAACTCAGCATCGAAATACGACGCCCCTTTGGTGTTCTCTACTGCTACACACATAAAGACATACTTAGCTCTCAGTTGAGTTTCTATTGTATCTCCTATCGTAACATCAGTACGTTTTCTCAATGCGCTTCTACCGTCACCCCATGTCTTTATTACTTCTAATACCCCTTCTGGTAGCTTCTGTGCTTCTGGTATAGCTATAAATCTAGCTCTGTTTATCTTCTCAGCGTCATACCATACTGCGGTCTCGCTTAAATGTTCCATCACATAATAAAACTCAGAGGGAAGTAAATTAAAAATAGCATCCATTATCACTGTCTTTCCAGTTCCAGAATAAGCTTTAATAACAAAGTTATTATTCTCCAAAAGATAAGATAGGCAAGCGCTTACGGCTAATTCATCTTCTCCTAGTATAGGGTTCAACGACCCATCCTTTCCTCTAACGTTATGAAAATAGCGTGTTAGGTCATATACCTCATACTTCATCTAATTCATAACTCCGTTCTTCTGCTTTCTTTACCTTACCTTCCTCTATCTTAGCTTCTTCTATTTTAGCTTCCTTTATCTTCTTGGCCCTACGGTCATACCAGCGAGAGCCAGCTAACCACATAGGAGGTGAACGTGCTTTGGGTATACCCCCATCACAACCAACCTCTTGAAAGGTATCCATATACCAATCAACAATCCATTCTTCTATCTCATCAGCTGAGATGTCTGACCAATCCGACATGTTTGCTATTTCATCGAGTTTCTCATATATAAATTTATTTAATTTCATATCCATTTTTCCTTAGCCTTTCTCAGGTCTAATACATTGTTGTTAACTAATTTAACAGCATAGGTCTTTAAGTCCTTATCTTTTAAGCCACCAAAATTATCCTTTAATAACAGGAACAAGTCTATAAGAGATATGGGTTCTCCATCCCTTTCTTTTAAAAATTCAACTATTTCTTCGGGAACAACCCAGCGAACTTCCTGTTCTTCTGAATTATATAGAGAAGGTCTGAACTTCTCTTTGACGAAGGCCTCTTTATCCGTTTCCAGCATCTCATATCCATTGACAGAGCGCCCACTAACAGTTTTAATTTTGGTCCTACCCAATTCAAAAACTTTATCAGTAGGGTTGATGCCCTTGTCTATCAGTTCACTGAAGGTCTTTTGAAAAAGGGTGTGTGTTGCTAAAGTAGCACTTAAATAAGATACAGTGGTCTTGCCCCCACCTATATACTCGCTATCGGAATGATATAGACCATAGGTAAATTCATTTATCTTTGGTATATTTTGCTTACAGAAGACACATTCTCCTTCTGAAGCCCAGCATTTAACTCTACGTCTACTCGACTGGTTCCAATGCTTAATCCTATGGATAGGAGCGATAAAGGCGAACTGAGCTAAAGCAGTCATAGAGTCCTCTAACCACACTCTCTCGCTTTTAGATGACTGTATCCAGTCACTATAGCTCATTTAACCGCTATCTTCTTACCTTTACTCTCTTCTGCTTTCTGGATAGTTATATCGAGAACCCCGTTATTAAACTTAGCAGTTACTTTATCAGGGTTAAGCTCAGAGGCCATATCCTTAGTAAAGGAATAGTCCCTGTCTTCGGTTTTCGCTACCACTCTTACACTATGCTTATCAACAGTCAGTTCTATATCCTTCTTCTGGATACCGGGCATATCTATAGTAATGGCTACATCGCCATCTCTATCTTCCCAGTCTCCTATTGATGGACGAGCATACTGAAAACAGTCACAAAGTCCCTTCTTATGCTTAGAACCATCATTACATGTGTTCTTACGGGGATGTGTAGCTAAGTTATGAGGTAACTCATTCAAGGAGTTCATCATATCCATCCAACTATCAAGGAGTTCTTCTATGGGATGACCCATGTTTAATCCTCTACGGTTGCTGTTGCTTTCTCATCTGCTCTACGCATTACTCTGAAGTATGGCTTTGAAGCCCCTTCCTTCCAATACGTGTTACGGAACATAACATACTCAGTGCCGTCTTCCGACTTACCTGTATAGTATATGTTTCCGTTCTTATCTGTGTTGCGGAACAATCCCGCTACTAGTTCTAATGCAGTTTTCTTTCTTTCTTCTGTCATTGTATCACCTTTCGGTCTATCACCAATACCACTGGAGTATTTAAAGCTTACTCCACTTCGCTACGTCTACGGTCTCTATCTTTCCTGTCTCAGGATTGACATATATACCGTGTTTCTTTTGCATATATTCTCTTGTGGGCTTGGATTTCTTATATTTAATCTCGGCTTGGTTTGCCTCTCTTGCCTTTGGGCATATAGCTGATAAGCATATACCACAAAGCCACTTGCCATTAAATATAGTAGAGAATTTATGCCACCATATTTTAAGTTCAGAGGGTCTACCTCTAAATTTCAAATCATATATATCATTACGACAGGTAACGCACTTACCTAAAAGTTCTCCCTCTCTCGCTATCTTCATCCGTAATGTCTATTGGAGCCGTCTGCTACCTGATTAATATTCATAGTCAGTATCTTATCTCCATACTTCTTCATAAGTTTATCTAACATGTTGTTGAATAACTCTTCTATATTTATAGAAGCATCAGGCACTATCTCCATATGGAATGTGCCTATTCTCATCATATGAGTCATTTGTGTATCCTTCTTTGCTGAGTCCATCTTTGCTTGAATAAGCTCCCCAGCCATATTAGCTATCTCTTCTCTATCTTTAGAAGATGAATCTGTCATCTATTATCTCCAGTTTAATTAAAATTTTTCTCAGGTTCTTTATCTTTCCGTCTACGCTACTGATATGGTTATCTATATCATCGAAGCGCTGGGTCATATGGTCTATTCGCCCGAGTATCTCTTCTACGTTTTCCACAAAGGGCCACCAATTACTTTCTTCGTCGTATCGGGCGTTTCTTTTTCTTATATCTTCCGCCCATCGTATGTGGTGATTTTCCTTTTCTCGTTCCTCTTTTTCCTTGGTCATTCTTATTTCTCCTTAATTGTTTCATTAAAACTTTGTTTTTACGTGGGTTTACATGATAGCTCTGTCCTGTCCATCCGTCCACGTAATGACGTATATACCCCATCCAATAATCTCTACAATTATCTTCATTAGGAGTAAGACCTCTTATCTTTACTTTCTCCATTAAGCGTTGAACCATCTTATTAGTCTTGCCTTTAGCCCATATACGGGTAAAGGTATCCCATCTTTCGCTCATGGTATAAAGTAATATCCTGTAATCATACCAAAGCCTAATCCGAATAGGAATCCAGACAGCATATCAAGTTGTTGGTTAGTCATAGACTATTCCTCCAGCTGAGATATAACACTCTCTGCATAATGGTTCACCTCGCACAGTTCCATACTTTGTGTAGCGTATGTCTAACTTATGCTTACAGGTAAAACATTCTCTCAGGTTACTCATCCGAACATGCCTCCTGAGTTGTCTATACCGAGTTTTGGGTCTACCTTATCCAAAGAAGATATCTTGGACTGGAGAGCCTCTAACTGAGGTCTATGCGTCTTCCACATCATCTCATACATCTTTACCAATGCTAATACAGATAGCTCCTGCCACCTCTTAGTATTGTAAAATTTAGATATCTTCTTCAAATCCTTGCCTATATTGGCTACGTCTATATCTTGGAATATCCTGACTAATAGTTCCCACTCTTCGACTTCCTCTGTAGACAAGAGACTTCTTATATCCATCTTGTCTTCATCGGCTTCCATCTGAGCTACGAACCCGTCAAGTATCTCACCCATATTTATATAACCATTCGGTCTATACGGTAAGCCCTAACGTGTTGGGGATATTGGGTTGAGTATTGCTTAAGGTTGTATCTGTTATCTACACCTATTGCGTATACCATACCTTTACTTGATACCCTTACGTCTTCTACCAAGATGCTTCTCACCGAGTCACTATCACTATCATGTTTCCATGAAGCGAAGTCGAACTCGGTTCTGTTCTCAGGGTTATACCTGAAATTCACTTGCTTGTGGTTCCCCGTAGACTGATAATGCTCAGCCGCCGAGTATACCTTATCAAATATTTCTGTTCTCATTGACATTTTAATCAACTCTAATCTCACATTAGCTACTACCTATTTAAAGGTTTCGCTCTCTCCTATATCCATACATTTATCACATATGTGCCATTCCATGGAAGGGCTTATATTTCTTTCTTCCATATCTTTATGACAGACATGACAGTTATACAAATAAACTTCACTCATAGCTCTTCGTTTCCTTATTCCACTTAAATTTTTTGGGAGTGCATATAACACATCTCCACTCACCATGCTCATCTATAATGATGGCTCTACCATCGCATCTCTCGCATTTACTTATTGACATATTTCCCTACTTAAACCATAGATAGAAAGCTATTATGGCTAAACATATTAGGCTACCCACTGTATATAACATTATCTCCGTTAGAGATATGTCTCTTAAAATATGGGGTAAGTTATGTGTTGGCCCCCAATCAGGCTTTTGGGTTGCTACCTGTCCTACCTTATAATGAGGCATACTGTTCCAACACTCGTCACATAGGTATGCTCTAATGTGGGGGTATTCACTCATATAGTGTATCTTACACTTCATACAGTTATGCCATATGGCCTTTACTTTAATAGCTTCCATCTTTTTTTATCCTCCTGATTTTTCTCATAGCAGTCATCACACACATATGTTTGAAAATGTGCGGAGACTACGCTAACCCTTCTACAAAAGACGCATTCATTTATCTTTGCCTTTGACATTTCTCCTCTTTTTTACTATCTTTAGTGGTTTTTTCTTGGCTACGCCTACTGATTCTCTCAATACATCGTTCCAATCTATAAACTTACCACCCCGTTCACTGCTCTCGGGTAGTGTATATCCTTCGTAGGGCTGTTTTGCTGTCTTCTTTCTCATATTATTTTGTCATATACCTTTTGTATGTTCCATCTCAGTGGAGCTTTCAGTCTCTCTATGGGTATACCATACTTGTCCATCCATTCCCAGTTGACTGACCTGCGCTTCCATTTTTTACTATACCAATACTTTGCTTGTGCAGGGGTTATAGCCCATGCCTTCTTATTCCTGAACTCTTCTCTCCTTATTAATATAAGCGCTATTCCGCCTCTCTTTACCAATTCTTCTCCTTCCTTTATCTGATGAGCAGCGATAGAACGCCCACTACCATAATAAAGAGGAAAAGAAGTAAGACTCCGAGAAGTTTTAGCCTCAAGCATAATGGGTCTCCCCTTGTATACGCTAAAGAAGTCGGCTGGTTGCTTCTCTGCAACAGCAATCTTAACGAATCTGTTAATGTCATTGGTATCTTGTATCCTGAACCACCATATATGTTTAGCCCCTTTCAGGCTTCTCCGTATCTCACTCTCAAAGTTCTTTCCTGTATCTCCTTTCCGTTTAGCCATTGATAGCCTCATTAAGCAAATGTATTATAACACTTGCATAATAGATATCTATATAGGGAGATATATAAAGCTTGCGTAGTAGAGCTTATAATAATAAATCTAAAATTCCTACCCCACAAATAGCACACGTTCCTCCGTAGAGGTCTGCTTCTGCTAATGATATGCGTTTACCACAAGTCTTACAATATCTATCAAGTAGAGGGTTCATGCCCTACACTCCATTGGTATTTGGTTATATGTGCATTCATCTGGAGTCTTATCAGTTCTCCATGCCTTAAACATAGGGTGCCTTATTGCACCTGATGGATACCATGCGTTACCTTTAGCAGTAAATACCCTACCTATATATTTCTCAGGGTGTTTTGTTAAGGTAAGTCGCCAAGAATCAGTAAGGCCACCACAGGTTACTTTAGTATCTTTATCTATCAATTCTCCTATGATTGCGCCATACTGACCTTCATACTTGGTTCCTTTATTAGCTAATCTAAAGTCTGTGCATACATACTCTATCTCTACGACAGCTTTCATCCTTGCCCATGCGTTAGGTTCTCCATATGGGGCCATACTATCTTTAAAGACCAGACCTTCATATCCTCTCTTTATAACATAGTCGGCCCACAAGTCAGTCCATACTTCTACACTTGGCGTAGCTAATGGAAGTAACCAATCTTCAGATATATCATCAATAACTTCTCGCATACACCCCAACCTATACTCTAATGGGTCATCTCTTATATCCATTCCTTGTAGTTCAAGACAATCAAAGGCAAAGAAGCTTCCATCGAGACCCTTCTTATGGCCCCAATGACTATTCTTGATATATTCTCCTAACAGAATTATACCTTCACTATGAAATTCTATACTCTCCATTTTCTTTATCTTACCTGTGCGTGAGGTTATACAATAGCCACCATCTCCTATTGATAGAACTCCCCACATACCATCCATCTTTAGCTGGACCAAATCATATTTCTCAGGAATCCATTTAGTTATGGGGCTGTATTTTATCTCTCTGAATTTTGGCCTGTCTATACTACGTATCTTATCTGACCTATCTCTTATCATCCTTCTAACGCTCTTCTCACCATCTTTATACTTTCTTTCAGTGATGGGTTATCAGTTATCTCAGCTATCTCAAAGTCCATGTCACATAACATGGTGAGAGCCAACCTCTCATTCATATATCTCAGTATTATACTTAGTATATGTATGGCCTCACCCTTACTGGTTGCCATATTTTCTCGGTCTAAGTATCATCTTCTTCTTGCTACGCCCAAAGCGTTTATCTAATTTTGTTAGTATTTCTCTTATCATTGTTCACACCTTGAACATCCGTTCCTGCAACATGCACCTACTTCCTCGGTCTCCGGCTTCCATATGCCCCGTTCCACTATCTTTTCAACCCATTCATCCTGATATCTCAGTGGCATCTGCATATGTATAATCTCGGCTATCTCATAGATAGCTTCTCTCAGTTCTCTTGAATCCCTGTAAGCCTTGTCCTTGCTAATATATCCAATCTTCTTCTTCCTTATAGATTTCATTTTCTTTCTCCGTATTATCATAACATATCATATTATTTAAAGGTTGCGGTAGAGAGAGATATAGCCCAAACAAAACTGAGAGATATATACAAGCGACCTTGTTTATCAGGTCAGGGACTATCTATACGATAGTATGCCTTTACTCCTCGTGCTTTTGTGTATATAACAATATAGAGTTCAACAGTGACATATGCTTCTCACGAACTAAAATCGGTCTATGTCTTTCATCCTTCTATACATGTGTCCGGTCTAAGTAAAGATGTGTGTTCTCATTATGATTAGTGAACGTATGTCTTTATCTCCTCACCAGCGACACTTTGATAGGTTTCGCTTGACGTAGGGCCAATCGGACTCATCTACTTGGTTCTCTTGTGGGTATCACCAAACTGATACCACACCTATCTCATAGTGTTTAGTCCTACTACCTACCAAGAACTTAATCCCTTCGGGTGGCCTATGTTATCACTATGTATCTCAG
>Ga0098035_1000758_pt1 | contig 15987 bp, 12 predicted proteins | sample 3_EtaG_FD_75046 | JGI IMG/M metagenome (GOLD analysis project Ga0098035, IMG submission 75046) | Marine viral communities from the Subarctic Pacific Ocean - 3_ETSP_OMZ_AT15126 metaG | ecosystem: Environmental > Aquatic > Marine > Oceanic | place: Pacific Ocean | collected 2015-01-07
GGCGGGGAAGGTAAGCGGTTCTCCCGTCGCCTCGGCCTCGAGCCGGGAAATGCGGCCCATCAGGTTAAGATAATTTGATTCAATTTCACCGGCGCGCGAGGCGTACCCGGTATCATCAATCCGCAACAGCACCTGGCCCTTTTCGACGATATCGCCTTCATGGACCAGCAGTTCCCGCAAAATACCACCTTCTAGGTTCTGGATAATCTGCACCTGGCTGGAGGGGATAACCTTTCCGTCGCCGCGGGTAACTTCATCGAGAACGGCGTTTTTCGCCCAGATGAAGCCAACCACGAAAAAGGCGATAATTCCAAATAGTAACAGGAAGGAACGCGGATGAGGGCCCTGCACCTTGGCTGCCACGACATCCGACGCAAAATCCGTGTCATCCCATTTCAAGTTTGTTGTCATTGTCAGTCTCCCGGTCCGTTCCGCTGCGGCTTCGAAACACTTGCCGAGACTGTTTTAGAGGACGAATTTCCGGTCTGCCCCAGTTTCAGAATTTCATCCCGCGGTCCATCGGCTGCGATCCTGCCATTGCCGAGAACAATGATCCGGTCCACCAGTGAGAAGAGGGAGGTGCGGTGCGTCACAAGAAGTACGGTCTTTCCCTGTATATAGTCTTGCAGGCGGCTTATCAGACGACGTTCGGAATTGATATCCATTGCGCTGGTCGGTTCATCAAGCATCAGGATGGGCGGATTGGGAAGGAACGCCCGCGCAAGACCGATAGTCTGCCGTTGCCCACCGGACATGGTTGCCCCCTTTTCGCCGACATGCAGGTCATATCCATGTGGGTGCCTTGAAATGAAATCATGAACGCCGGAGAGCTTCGCCGCGTTCAGGATCATCTCGTCATCAGCTTGCGGATGGCCCATTGTGATATTCTGGCGCACGGTGGCCTGGAACAGGGTGATGTCCTGCATGACACTGCCAATACTCCGGCGGATATCAGACGGATCGATCTGCCGGATATCCGTGCCATCAATAAGAACGGCTCCTTCATCCGGTTCATATAGATTTATGAGCAGCCGTGAAATCGTTGTCTTTCCTGATCCGACGGGCCCGATTATTCCGACCTTTTCGCCGGCCCGGATCTTGAAGGACACATTATTGAGGGCCGGGATGTCCGTTCCCGGATACTTGAAGGTGACGTCCTTGAACTCGATATCCCCCTGGATATTCGGGCGGCTGAGCTGGCGCTTTTCCGCGCCCCGTTCGACCGGTAGGGACATGATGTGATTAAGTCCCTTCAGGGCAACCATGGCTTGATTGAGGCGGGTAAGCAGGCCGGCAATCTGGCCAAGCGGCGCCATAGTCCGACCGGTCAGTATGGTGCAGGCAATCAGGGCGCCAACAGTAATGGTCGAATCCGGCTCACCCATCAGAATGACGCCATAGACAACGACACCAACAGTTACAAGCTGCATGGCAGCTGCGGAAAGATTGATGCCAAGACCGGCAAAGAAACGGGCAGCCACACTTGTTTGCGCGGTCTTTCCGACAAAGCGTTCCCATTCCTTCTGCATATGCCCCTCAATTCCCATGCTTTTAACGGTATCGAGGGCAGAAATAGTTTCAACGATAACCCCGTGCTTCTGAGCCGCCTCTTCTGAGGTTTTTGAAACGGCGCGACGCATGGGCCACTGGAGGAACAGGCCAATAAGCAGGACGACCGGTACGGCAACCGCGGGAATGATAAAGAGCGGACCGCCAATCAGGTATATGATGAACAAGAAAATCGCGAGAAAGGGCAGGTCAACGAGAGCCGTCACCGTCACGGAGGTAAAGAAATCCCGTAGGGTTTCGAATTCGCGCAGATGATTGGCAAAAGCACCGGCAGAGGCAGGGCGTGCCTTTACCTGCAAATTAAGTACCTGCTCGAATATACGGCTCGAGAGGAGAACATCCGCCCGTTTGCCCGCATTGTCGACGAAATAGGCCCGCAATGATTTGAGTATCAGGTCAAAGGCAATCACGGTAATGACGCCTATTGCCAGCACCCACAATGTCTCAATCGCGCGGTTGGGGACAACCCGGTCATAGACATTCATAATGAAAAGTGGGCTTGCCAGCGCGAAACTGTTGATCAGAAACGCCGCGATTATGACCTGAAGATAGGTCGGCCAGAACTGCCACATTGTCCCCCAAAACCAGGAGCCGGGCCGGTCCATCAGTTTTTCGTCTTTATCTACCCGGTACTTAAAACTTGGGCGGGTCAGGATGGCGTAACCCGCGTAGGCAGCTTCCAGATCCGATAGTGGCAGGCTGTCGGAGCCTTCCCCGGTTTCCGGGAAAATGACCTTCGCATTTCCGCCTTCCCGTGACAGTAGAATGCAGGCCCGTCGATCATTCAACAGAATGACGCAGGGCAGAACAACATCGGGTATCTTATCAAGCTTGCGGTTTGTGATGCGGGCACTGATACCAACACGTTCCGCCGCCCGAATAAACAGGGATGGTGTCAGCTTGTTATCTTCCAGGGGAAGTCCATAAATCAATGCATCCGGGGTTCGCGGATCATCGAAAAGCTTTGTCAGGGCTGATAGACAACCAAGAAGGGGGTCCTGATCGGCACGGGTGATTTCAGAAAGACTGACTTGCCAGTTTCCTTTGCTTTCAGCTTTCGCCCGGGCGACAGGCTCAGGGTTGTCACTCAGGTTGGCAGTAGCAGGGTTAGCTTGTTTGTCTGTTTTCAAATTAGTGTCTCTTGTCTTTTGATCACCACTTTTGGTGACGAATAGGTCATCCGCCGCCTTGATTTTGAGCGGTAAGGGATTGCGTGACTTCTCACTCACCGACCTGTCCTCATCATTTGTCTATTTCCAGCCGGACCAATAAGACTATTGTTTCTGGGGCAGCTATCTCTTGTCCGGGAAACGGGACTGCAGCGTTCCCATTTGTTTTTCACCATTACCATATCCACGCTTTCCCGTTTGACTTTCGCCTGCAATTTCGGCGATTTCATGTTGCGATCGGGAATTGATTGCAGCCGAGCAGCATTCCCCTGATTTTCGTCACATTACTTGCTTTGTGCATTTGCACATTTGGTTCCACTAGACGGATCAATTACCTAATCTGCCATTCAACGCTTATTTCGTGAAAATGCGGTTAACATATTGGCTAAAAAGTATTTCTCAAAAGTAAGAAAGTCTGGCTTGTTTGCGTGATTCAACATTTCGTCACCCCCAAGCTGAAAGCAGCGCCGCGCCAAATATATAAGTATAATTGCGGGGTTTCTGCCCAATATTCAACAAAAATTAACCATAAATGACGGTAAATAAAGGAATTTGATGCGTCTTGCATTTTCTGCAGCTTAGGGTGCGAGCGTTCGTGACAGGGTTAATAGAGGCCGCTAACGGGGGAAGTCGCGCTGTCGGCTTGTTGTAATTATAACACAGGCTGTTGTGCCGCCCGCGAAATTTTAAGTGTTCTCATCTATATAGAGTTGATTGCCGACCGGAAGAGAGCGTAGATTACCGGCATATTAAAAAGAGTATTGGATGGATGTTTTGCTCTGGCATTACGCAATCAGGCGGGTTCAAAGTTTTCGTCGAAATGCAAAACAGACACAGTGGGAGAGGGGCATGAAGCTTAGAAACAGTGCTGGAAAGTCAATGAATGTGCTTTCCGCCAGTATTCTAACGGCTGTTTTCGGAAGTTTTCTCGCGGTGGGGGCCGCACAAGCCGAAACATTGACGGAAGCTGTTCAACAGACAGTTTCGACCTATCCAGAAATTGCCGAAGCTTCGGCAAATCGCCGTGCAATTGATCAGGAATTGAAGCAGGCTGAAGGACTTTATCTTCCGTCGGTCGATCTTGAAGCCGGGATCGGTTACGAATGGACCGACACGGTCACCATTGATAACGAGGATTTGCGGCGCACGGAATCGAGCCTTCTGCTGGTGCAGACACTTTATGATGGCGGGTTTCGGAGTGCAGAAGTAGATAGGCAGGGCAGTCGGGTTGACAGTGCCGCTTATCGGGTGCGGGAACGTGCTGAGGCCATTGCCCTTGACGCGGTGCGTTCGTATCTTGATACACTCCGCAGCCTCGAGATTGTTGAACTGGCGAAGGAAAATGTTGAAAAGCATCGCCGGACCCTTAATGAAATCCAGGATCGGGTAAGAGCCGGGCAAAGCGGTATCGGCGATGATCAGCAGGCACTCGCGCGTCTTGCTGCGGCGGAAGATACGCTTGTCGAAACCATGCGGGCGCTGGACGATGCTGAAATCACGTATCAGAGAGTTGTGGGGGTACAGCCCACCAATCTGGTTCTTCCTGAATTCAGCGATGGCGTTCTTCCGGACAATATCGACGACATCGTCGCAATTGCACTTGATAGCAATCCCGATATCAAATTCGCTTCTTCAGATATAAAGACGTCTGACGCGGAAATCCGGGCAACACAGGCCAGCTATTATCCGACGGTCAATCTTGAAGTCGGCGCCTCAGCGGATAATAATCTGGACGGCGTTGAAGGTCATAATGATGATTTCCTTGCGATGGTTCGGTTGCGCTACAACCTTTATAGAGGGGGTATCGACGAAGGTCGTGAGAAGGAAGCTGTAGCCCGCAAAGCAGAAACAGAACAACGTAAACGCCGGTTCGAACGGCTTGTAGAAGAAGAAGTTCGCCGCAGTTGGAGCTCTCTGGCCCGTTCAGAGGCTCGTGCGGAAGTCCTCGCAGCGGCTGTTGTCGCCAACACCGAGGTTGCATCGACTTACAAGCAGGAATTTGAAATTGGTCAACGGGATTTGCTGGACCTGCTGGATGCGGACAATGAGCTTTTTAATTCGCGCACGTCGCTGGTGACAGTCCAGTATTCTGTCAGATTTGCAAAATATCGCCTGCTCGCCACCATGGGCCGACTGAATTCGACGCTAGGTATAGACCTTCCGGCAGAAGCTACGCCAATGGAAAAAGGCTGACACCTCTTTAAGAATTAAATGAAAGCCGCGCCTGAAGCCAGAGCGCGGCTTTTTTATTCTTGCAGGGTTATCGCTTGTGACGCCACCAGCCCATTTCGTTGACAGAATAGATTGGACGGTAGTGGCGAATGCGGGTTGCATCGACAACCTGGCCAATCTGGTTGTCGAGCACTAGGTTCCGGCCTTCGTACTTTACGACCAGAATGGCATGTGCGACGCCGAGATTAATGTCCTGCAATACAACAATTTTCATATCCTCGGCGGGCCATCCGAGAGCGCGCAACGTAAAGTATTTGACGATCGCGTAGTCTTCGCAATCGCCAAATCGGGCGAAAAATTCTTTCGGGATTTCCCAGTAATCGCGGACACCCCAATTGACTGGATCGAGAATATAGCGGAAGAGATTCATATGCCGGTTGACTTTTTCAAGCTGCTCTTCTTTCGGCAGGAGGCGCCATTCCTCGATCAGGGCGAGCCATTTTTGATGGGCGCATCGATTATATTTTCCTGACACGCAATCGCCTGGTCTGTCCTTGTAGGTTGCAAGAACCTTTCGCCATTTGGGAAAGGGCTTTAGCCCGGAATAGGGGGTTGCTTTATAGCCGAACAGGTCGCCTGCCTTTGCCTCTGCGAAAGAAGGCATCGCAACAACGGAGCAGGCAAGAATAAGCGCCACGAAAATCGCGGTAAATCGGGATCTTGCTCCAGTCATCGGGTTGGTTTCTGTCATCAATTCTAAAAGCTTCCTGCGAAGGGTGACATTATGGACAATAAATCGTTAACAAAGACTGAGCAGGACATCTAATGTCGTTGCACAGTTGGGCCATTTTTGCGTAAGTTTAAGTCGGTGATTTACCTATCTTAAAGAGTTTCCAGGCATTCTGCCTCTAAGTGGAATATATAACCGGGGCATTTATGTCGGATAATCAAATAGACGGGTCAGGAAAGAAAAGCACTTACAAAGCGCTATCAATTGGCGTGCTGTTGCTTGTCGCCGTCATGGCTGCCGGCATTTGGGGAACCTTTAAGTTCGTTGAGGAGCAGCGGTTGCGCGACCTCCGGAACTGGGAGGTTCGTCTCGGCATTGTTGCCGATAGCCGCGCGGCAAGCGTAGACGACTGGTTGCGCAAGCAGGAACAGGCAATCGGAACTCTCGCCACGAATGCATCCTTGCAGGTATATCTGACCCAGCTAGTTATCGAGACCGCGGAAAATGGCAATTCCATCGCGGAGGTGCCCGAGGCGGGTTACCTTATCAACTTGCTGAATAACCAGGCTGTTATCAGCGGATTCTGGGAACCGGAGGAACCGCAAATCCGGGCGAATGTGGCGCGACCGGGTCGGGCTGGCATAGGATTGACGGACGCAACCGGGAAACTTCTGGTCTCTAGCGGCAACATGCCCCCGATGAACCCGACAATACGGGCCGCTATGGCGAAGGCCGGAGATGGTGAGCCGGCACTTGTTGACTTGTATGAGGGAATAAATGGTGACCCGACAATGGGGTTTGTCTGGCCGATATATGCCGTACAGGATGAAGGTAGCCCAAAGGACATAATCGGATATGTCATTGGCCTCAGGACGGTGGAAACATCCCTGTTCCCCCTTTTATTCCAGCCGGGTGATACTCTGCAAACCGCTGAAAATTATCTTGTCCGCCGGGATGGCAATCTTGTGCAGTATATTTCCCCGCTTGCGGACGGCACACTGGCGCTCGCGCGCAAGTTAAGTGCGCAGAACGACCTGGCGGCGGCATTCGTGATCGAGAATCCGGGCGGATTTGCAATTGCATCTAATTATCTTGGAAGCAGGGTTCTGGTGACAGGTCGTGCGTTGACGACCGCGCCCTGGTTCCTTGTTCGGACGGTTTCGGAGAAGGAAGCGTTGGCCGAAACGGATCAGCGTCTTTCAACGATGCTCGGGATCTTCTTGTTATTGATATTTGCTGTTGCGGGAACGGTCGTCGCTGTATGGCGGCATGGCACGTCCATTCGTGCTGCTGAACTCGCCGTACGTTATCGGGAAATGGCAGAGCAGTTAAAAGAGCGAAGTGAATTTCTGAAAATCGTAACGGATCAGCAGCCTACATCCATTGCGGTTTTCGATGCAGAAGACAAATACACCTTCGCCAACAGTGTTGCCGCCGAGGGCCTGGAAATATCGCAAGATGAGATGATTGGAAAGAAGGCAGCGAGTGTTTTGGGGCCGGAGCAGGCCAAGGAAATCATCGAAATGACGAACCTTGTGCGCCTTGATTATGAGCCGCGTTCGTCAATCAGCCGCTTGAAGGCATCTGATGCGGAAGAGGCCGACCGGGTGATTAAATCTGATTTTGTCCCATTGCGGTCAACGCGGGTAAACAGCAAGGAAGTTCTCACTGTTTTCCAGGATATTTCTGAAGTCGTGATCGCGCAGGAACGCCGCGAGGCTGTGTTGCGGGATCTGGTTTCCACACTGGTCGCCTTTGTTGACCGCCGCGATCCGTATTCGGCAGACCAGTCCCGCCGGGTTGCGATAGTCGCGGCGGCAATCGCCCAGGAAATGGGCGCATCGGAAGATCTGGTGCGGACAGTCGATATCGCGGGCAATCTCATGAACATCGGCAAGATACTCGTTCCACCGGAGCTTCTGACCAAGACGAAAAACCTGACCAAGAAAGAGATGGAGATTATCCGCAACAGTCTGTTTGCCAGTGCGGACCTGTTGGAAGATGTTGAGTTTGACCTGCCGGTTGCAAACACACTCCGTCAATTGCAGGAAAATTTTGATGGGAGCGGTCAGCCAAACGGCTTGGTCGGCACGGAGATTAGTGAGTCAGCCCGGATTATCGCTGTGGCAAACGCCTTCGTTGGAATGGTTAGCCCGCGTGCTTACAGGAGTGCCCTCAGCTTCAGCGCGGCGGTGAAATACTTGCTGGAAGATGCCGATGTGCGGTTTGACCGGCGTATGGTGAGCGCGCTGATTAATTATCTGGAAAACCGCGGCGGACGCGAAAACTGGAAATATTTCTCTGAATACAAAGATGCGGATCCCGAGGAAAACGGGACGTAAACCCAAATTCCCCTAAAGGAGGCTGGTCGCCTGAAGGGCCGCGGGGCCGGTCAGGATGAGCTTAACGACTTCGCTTTGCCGGCTGGTGTCGGTTTTTCTGAATATTTGACGGAGTTGGGAGCGAACCGTATGCATGCTGACCCCCCATTCTTCAGCGAGGTCATCCAGCTTGTAGCCATTTGTCAGCCCGAGAGCCAGCCGCCCTTCTGCCGGTGTCAGTCCATAAAGTTTGCAAATTGAGTCAACGGACAGGTCAACCGGTTCGGCGGGATCGGACACGAAAAGAACCGCCCCCTTGCCTGCCACACCGGTCCCGATTGGGGCGACCATGACATTTAACGGGTAGTCACTTTCCATCCGGGTCAGTGAAATTGCAAAATCACCTTCCGATTTATTCTCGTCACTTGGGGACAGGGTGTCGGCCAACAGCTTGGCGAGGGCCCGGCTTTCGCCCGGCAGCGTTGCACGGCATACCCGATCAGAGCCAACCACCAGACCATCACCCTGTTCGAGATAACGTTTCGCCTTGCCATTGAAAAACAGAATCTTTGAATCGGCGGTAACCAGAATGACACCAATGGGAAGCCGGTTCAGCACCGCGGTCGCTGAATCGAGAAGTGGTGCGGTTTCCGCGCTTCGCTGGTGCCCCTGATGACGTTGTATGGCGTTGAGCAGGCTTCGTGAAATACCATCAGTCGTGAGCTGACTTTTAATGAGATAGTCTTGGGCTCCCAGACGAATGGCATCACGACCAACCTTTTCGTCGTCGCCGGTAAGTACGACAACCGGTATCAGCGGAATTTTCTCACCGAGGAGGGACACCGCATTGATCCGGTCTTCCGTGCTTTCTGTCAGATCGAGGATAATCACCTCGCCTTGCTGGTCACGGCCAGTGTTTACAAAGCTGTCAAGGCAGGCGACATGCTCGAATGAAAACTGTGCATTCGACGCGTTGGACAACAGCCAACTTAGCTGTTGGGCATCCTCTTCCTTTTGTCCGATAAAGCGAACAGTGGCGGTAGAATTTTCGTCCATCGAATACGGTTTTCCGACTTGATTGGTTGGTTTCCTTGACATGGGTGTCGAAGATACGACATGTAGGATCGCCAAAATTACCTAAAATTTTGATAATCTGCCAAAATATATGCAATTGAACCTACAGTAGCTTTTGTACGTCAGACAACTTTTAATCCGGTTCCCTAAATCAAATGCCAAGATATATCGCTTTTTACAAGCCCTACGGTGTGCTCAGTCAATTTACGGGTGAGAAAGATCAGAGAACCCTGGCCGAATTTTCGTTGCCGGAAAAGGTATATGCCGCGGGTCGTCTCGATAAGGACAGCGAGGGATTGCTTTTGCTTAGTGATGACGGACCCTTTATCAAAAAGCTTTTGGATCCTGAAAATGGTCACGAGAGGGTATACTGGGCGGAGGTGGAGGGAGTCCCTGACAAATCAGCCCTTGCCGAGCTGGCCGGCGGCGTGGTGTTCAAGGGTTATCGGTCAAAGCCCTGCCTTGTATCGCGTATTACACCGCAGCCCGACGTTGTACCACGCGATCCACCGGTTCGTTTTCGAAAGGCGATTCCAACCTGCTGGATTGAATTAACGCTGACGGAGGGCAAGAACAGGCAAGTCAGGCGGATGACCGCGGCCATTGGTCATCCGACACTGCGACTAATCCGGAAAAGGATCGGCAAGCTTGCTCTTGCCGATCTTGCGCCCGGTATGTGGCAGGATGTGCAGAAAAAAGATATATTCTGACTTCGTTTAAACGGAAACCCGAACGCCTAGTGCGCGAACAGGACCGGGGCCGTCATATGCTCAAGAACAGTCTTGGTCACGCCGCCCAGAATCATTTCACGTAGCCGACTGTGCCCATAGGCCCCAAGAACCAGCATGTTTCCGCTGTAATCGACAAGGGAGTCCAAAATGGCATCCCCAACGCCAATGTCGGGCCAATGGCCAGATTTGAAGTCGGCTTTGATGCCATGACGGCCGAGATGAGCAACAACATGTTCCGCTTCATAAGTCTCATCCTCGGTCGCATTGACACGCAGCAGGGTGACTTTTTCCGCCTTTTTCAGAAATGGAAGGGACTCATGCAGCGCGATGGAGGATTCACGGGTGTTGTTCCAGCCAACGATAACATGGGTTCCGAAGTTGCTGTAATTCCCGGCAAACGGAATAATCAGCACGGGGCGAGGGGAACTGACAACAATCTCCTCGGCGATATAGCGAGTTTGCGCATTATTCTCCGCTTCCGGATCTCCTTGCCCTACCACGACAAGGTCGACGGAAAGGGCATGCTCATTGAGCAGGTCCGGCGCATATCCTTCCTCTATAACGACCTCGACCGACCGTTTGACTTTAGCAGCCTGGCTTTCGAACCTGGCTTTTGCTTCGGCCGCATTTTTCTCGTCGACCTTGCGGGATTGCTCGATGAATTCCGGTGGAACGTATCCCATAAATGAGGTCGGGACAGTTACCTGGGCAATCGTATATAACCCGATTACATGAGCGTCATGTTCGACAGCCAGACCGAGAGCGACCTCTATCCGGGCATCCAGTTGCGAATCATTATTTAAATGTAGCAATATTGTTTTGATAGACATTGCGCTCTCCCTTTCCTTTGTTCTGAACGAATTTTCGTTATTGTGGTCGGCTTTTTGTTTAGCGGCATTGATTTGAGACAAACCGGAATCCTCGCCGTCTCTAACTATAAGAACCGTATATGATAGATAATGTATGAACAGTTGTGGTGGATAACAACCGGTTAAATCATACGGCATAGGCAGGTCGTATGTTCTCTGTTATGAATGACAGCCGAATTATAGTTACGACCAGATATAAGGAATTTCGTTATATGGATGCCATAGAAGCATTGGTAACGCGTAAATCCTCGGCAAAGCTGACGACACCGGCGCCGGGAAAGGAAGACCTCAAGATCATGATGCAGGCGGCCGTTCGCGCGCCTGATCATTGCCGACTCCGCCCGTGGCGCTTTATCGTGGTCGAAGGCGACGCGCGGGAAAAGCTCGGGGGCATTTTTGAGAAAGCCCTCAAGGCGCGTGACCCTGACGCAACGGAAGCGATGCTTCAAAAGGAGAGGGGGAAGCCTTTACGGGCACCAATGGTCATCGTCGTGATTGCCAGGATAGAGGAGCATCCTAAAGTACCGAAGGTGGAACAGATACTCTCCGCGGGGGCAGCCGCGCAGAATATTATGCTCGCGGCGCATGCGCTGGGATATGCGGGCATCTGGCGAACCGGCAAGACCTGTTTTGATCCAAAGGTTAATGCCGCCCTTGGTGCGTCGGAAACAGACCAGATCGTCGGCTTTCTATATTTGGGGACAGCGGAACGGATGCCAATACTCCCAGATGAGTCGGTTGATGAGTATGTCGAAATCTGGGACGGGTAAGTGTTAAACGATTACCAGAACGATAAAGACAGCATAACAATGGGAGGAAAATAAAATGTCGGACCTGATCTTTCATCACTATGATGCATCGCCCTTTGCCGAGAAAGTCAGGACGATTTTGGGCTTTAAGGGGCTGAGCTGGCAATCTGTTCAAATCCCGCGCATGATGCCGAAACCGGAACTCACGCCGCTTACCGGTGGCTATAGAAAGACGCCGGTTATGCAATTTGGCGCCCATATCTACTGCGATACGCAAATTATCATACGTGAATTGGAAAACCGGTTCCCGTCCCCCACGTTATTTCCGGGCAACAGCCAGTTCCTCGGCTGGGGCACGAGTTTCTGGACAGACAAGCTGCTGTTCGGGACAGCGGCTGCGATAGTTTTCGGGACCTTTGGCGAGCAAATGCCGGCGGAATTTGTCCAGGACAGGGTGGAATACTCTGGCGGGAGCATAAACATTGAAAAGATGAAAGCGGCGTTGCCGGTTTCTCTTCAGCAGTTCGCGGCAATGATGGATTGGGCGGAACAGGGACTGGCTGACGGGAGAGATTACTTGCTCGGCCAGGACGCGAGCCTTGTCGATTTCAATCTTTACTATACGATTTGGTTTGCAGGCCGTGCACCGGCGGCCAAGGAAATTCTGACCGAATTTCCGAACCTTAACGCATGGGCGGGGAGAATTGCAGCGTTCGGCAAAGGCAATCCTTCGGAGATGAGCGCCGCAGGTGCATTGGCAATTGCGCAGAAGGATGATGTTTCTGCGTATAGTGGCAGTATTGGAGAAAATGAGGATAAAAAGGCAGGAGAACAAGTGACCGTGATGCCAAATGACACCGGGCGGACACCTGTTACAGGCGAGTTGGTTACACTCAATCGTCGTGAGATCGCCATTCGCCACAAAAATGAGACGGTAGACGAGGTAATTATACATTTCCCACGCGCAGGATTTATCGTGAGATAAGGATTATGGAAATGGCAAAATCACAGTTTTGCCTTTTTCCCTGCTTATTTCCCGTATTCTGAGTATATGATCTGGTCATGACGGTTCTGGATTTATTTAACCGGCAATGTTATGAAGCAGAAGTGAAATCCCCATTTTTCCGGAGAGACCATTGACAAAAATAATTCGGGCGTTTGCTATTGGGCTTGTTTTTTCCGTTGTTGCTTTGACGCAGAATTTGCAAGGGCCATCTCTAGCGTATGCTCAAGCCAAAATACCGGAAGCGGTCGTTGCCATTGTGGATATCAATCAAATCCTGCAGGCGTCGGAACCCTCCAAGAAAGCTGAGGAAAATGTCAAAGCTCTTCTTAAAGCCAGGGTGGATGAACTGAACAAACGCGGTGACGCACTTCTCGCCGAGAAAGAAGCCCTTGATAAGCAGCGGGCCATCCTGTCGCCGGACGCGTACCAGAAAAAACTATCGGAACTGAATGTCCAGCGGCAAAATCTGCAACGCGAGTTTCAGGTCATTAACGGAAAAATGAACGAAGTGCTTGTCGGCATTCGTCTGCGATTTCGTGAGATCATTGTCCGTATTGCTGCGGATGTGAGTAAGGAAAAGGGCGTCAATCTCGGCATCGATAGAGCCAAGACAGTTTTCTTCAATCCAGGCATGGACATCACAGAAGAGGTCCTGAAAAGGTTTAACAAGGCGGATCCGAAAGTCGACATCAAGCTTGATGATGCGGCACAGGGCGCAGCACCCGCGAAGAAGAACTGAGTCTAGATTTTTGCGAGCAGTTCTTCTTTCAATGCTTCGTCGCAGAAGGCGGAGCGAATTGCATTTCGGGTAATATTCTCAAGATCTTTATCAGATAAGCAGTAATTTCGGGCCGCTTCATCATATTCGTGGCCTATAGAAGTCGCGAAGTATGGCGGGTCATCCGAATTAAGCGTCACGATACACCCCGCCTCCATCAGGGCTTTAAACGGATGCGTGCGTCTGTCCTTGTAAAGGCCCGTCGCGATATTGCTTCCCGGGCTCAGTTCCAGTGGTATGCCCCGATCCGCAAGTTCTGTCATTAAGGCAGAGTCTTCGATCGCCCGCACGCCATGCCCTAATCGGCTGACGGGTAAGTTTTCCAGGCTGGCGCGTATGCTCTCCGGTCCACCGAATTCCCCGGCGTGGTTTGTTGTCTTGTATCCCGCTTCGCACGCAAGATTAAAGGCCGGCGCGAAGTCTTTCGGATGGAACTGTGCCTCATCGCCGCCCATGCCAAACCCTACGACATAAGGATGAGGGGTGGCGACGAACTGCTGTGCCACATTCCGGGCCCGTTCAGGCCCGAAGTGCCGGACACAAGTGACAATAATCCGCCCGATAATACCAAATTCCTTCTTCGCGTCATCGATTCCGGCGGCAATTCCGTCCAGATGTTCTGCATAACTCATCCCGACGTCGGCGGCATGATCGGGAGAGGAAAACATCTCGACGTAAATCGCCTCCTCCTGCGCGCATCGTGCAAGATAGTCATAGGTGACCAGCCGGTAATCGTCCTTGGTCAGGATCGTGGCGGCGGCCTTGTCATAGCATCTAAGAAAATCCCAGAAATCCGTCCAGGCGAATTCGCCGTCCGACTTGAACGTCTCCGGATCCAGGGGCGCGCCATTCTGTGCCGCCATTTTGCGCACCAGAGCGGGGGTTGCCGTCCCCTCCAGATGCACATGCAGTTCCGCTTTTTTGACCATGACTAATTGAGAAAGCCGGTGCCGTTGTCGAGCGGCGTGAGGCCGAGATGCTCGGCAATGCTTTGACCGATATCGGCGAATGTCTCACGCTCCCCGATCGGGCCAGCAGGAATTTCCGGTCCGAAGGCAATTATCGGCACGACTTCACGGGTGTGATCTGTTCCCGGCCAGGTCGGATCGCAGCCATGATCCGCCGTAAGGATGACAAGGTCGCCGCGCTTCAAGGACGCGCGTAACTCCGGCAGGCGGGCGTCGAATTCCTCTAGTGCCTGGGCATATCCCGCAATATTTCTCCGGTGCCCGAACGACTGATCGAAATCCACAAGATTGGTAAAGATCAGGCTGCCGTCCTCCGCGCGTTTCATCGCCTCAAGTGTTGCATCCATCAACGCCATATTCCCGGCGGCCTTTACAATTTCACCGGTGCCCTGATGTGCAAAGATGTCTCCAATTTTCCCGATCGAGATCACCTGGTGCCCCGACTTCGAGAGTTTGTCCAGCAACGTCAGGGAAGGAGGGGGGACGGCAAGATCCTTGCGGTTCGAGGTCCTCGTAAATTCGCTATTATCGCCGACAAAGGGGCGGGCGATGACGCGGCCAATACCCAGCGGGTCAACTAGTTCCCGGGCGATATCGCACAAGGCATAGAGGCGGTCGAGGCCGAACGTTTCTTCATGCGCGGCAATCTGAAAAACGCTGTCGGCAGACGTATAAATAATTGGTTTGCCGGTTTTCATATGTTCATCGCCCAGCCGCTCGATTATCTCGGTGCCCGAGGCGTGACAATTCCCCAGAATGCCGGGCAGATTCTCGCGATCAATCAGGGCGTCTGTCAGGTCTTTCGGGAAACAGGGAATGGTTTTCGGGAAATATCCCCAGTCGAACAACACCGGTACACCCGCCATTTCCCAATGGCCGGACGGTGTGTCCTTGCCCTTGCTCAGCTCTTGCGCGACACCGTAGAGCCCCTCGAACTTGCCACCCTCACTGAGCTGACCGGCATAATCGCCATGTGCCGCAAACAATCCGAGCTTTGTAAGATTGGGCAGGTTGAGCGGACCCGACCGTTCGGGTGAGTCTGCGCGCCCTGCTGCCGCCGCCTCGATAATATGGCCGAAAGTATCGGCACCCACATCCCCAAAGGCCTCCGCGTCACGGGCGGCGCCCAGTCCAAAGCTATCCAGAACGATCAGAATGGCGCGCATCTACAAATCCTCCTTAGTGAGACGAGTACGCACAGCGGCGGATATTGCGGGTGGCTCCTCGCTGAGGGTGATGGCATTTAAAATCCGCTTTTCCGCCCGCGCCGCATCCGCATCATTGCGGGCGATAATTGTCGCGATCGGGTTTCGTGGGCCCAGCTTCGCACCCAGCCCGGCAATATTGGTGAGACCAACGCCATAGTCGATCTTGTCCGACGCCTTATGCCGCCCACCACCGAGGTCCATGACGGCAACGCCCATTTCCCGGACATTCAGGGTACCTAAATATCCGCGTTTTGGAGCGATCACATCCCGCCGGATCGGCGCGAGCGGGAGGTGGTCGTCCATATTCGTCATCAGATCCTTCGGACCGCCAAGCGCCACGATCATCTGCGCGAATTTTTCGGCGGCCGTGCCGCTCCCGAGAGCGCCTTTTACGGCATGCGGTGCCGTGGCTTCATCAGCGATCCCGGCGATGACCAGCATTTCAGTTGCCAGTGCCGTCACTACATCCAGAAGCCTTTGATCCACATTCCGACCCATCAGAAAATCAATGGTTTCCCGGACCTCAATCGCATTTCCCGCCGTTTTTCCAAGCACCTCATTCATATCGGTCAGCACTGCCGATGTCGGCATGCCGGCGCCATTGGCGACCGTGACAATGCTCCGGGCGAGATCCACAGCGTCA
>Ga0098035_1000767_pt1 | contig 15868 bp, 6 predicted proteins | sample 3_EtaG_FD_75046 | JGI IMG/M metagenome (GOLD analysis project Ga0098035, IMG submission 75046) | Marine viral communities from the Subarctic Pacific Ocean - 3_ETSP_OMZ_AT15126 metaG | ecosystem: Environmental > Aquatic > Marine > Oceanic | place: Pacific Ocean | collected 2015-01-07
AAATACTTTGCTGATAAAAATAGAGGAATTGTTTTAAGATTATCTCAAGATGGTATTACACCTATATCAGACGCTGGAATGAAAGATTTTTTTAGAGATAATTTACCCTTGGCAAGAAGGGTTTATGGTATGTATGATGAATCTAAGCAAAAATATGTGATTTCTGTACATAATAATACATCGCGAGCTGGTTTAGTATTAAAAAATAATACATCTCAACCTCATCAAGCTATTGGTTATTCTACATTAAGTTTTGATGAAGGATCAAAAGGTTGGACATCATTTTTTACTTATAAACCAACATTTGGATTTAGTCTTAGAAATAATTTTTATACTTTTGATAAACACAATCTTTGGAGACATTATTCAGATTTAGTACCAAGATGTTCTTTTTATGGTAGTGCACCATCTCCAGCTATTATAGAATTTTTATTTAATGACGAACCAGGAGTGGTAAAATCATATTTAACTATAGGTTATGAAGGAAGTAGTGGTTGGAAAATGATTTCAGCTGAAACTGATATGCAAATAGCTTACCCAGTTTTAAGCGATGATACTAGCGTTTCTTCAACAGCAGTGCCAGTAAACTTTTTAAATAGAGAAAATAAATATTATGGGCATTTAAGAAATAATACAACCACAACAGGTATTAATCAAGTAGTAGGAGTAAATCAATCTGGAATAAAAGGGTATTTTAATAATGTTAAAATGCAATATTGGAGGCCGGGTGAATTTGTAGCCTCAAAAGTTAAAAAAGCAGAACTATTCAATGTATTTAGCGAAGCTGTATTATCATCAACTTAATTAAATTAAATTATGAGTATATTAGAAGAAATAAATACTCAAGCTGAAAATAGTCCATTAACAAAAGAAGAATTAAAAAAACAATTTGTAGAAAAAACAAAAGATTTAGATTTAAAACATTCTTTTAATTTTGATGAAGCTTGGGAAATAGGACAAGAATTAACAAGAAGACAAACTTTTAGAAATAAAATAGTAGGATTAGAGGAACAAATGGTTAATCATCCAAGCTCAATGTCTAAAAAAGAAATACAAGAAAAAAATCCTGTCAAACATAGTTTTGCTGATGGATGTTATATAAGAGAAATCTTTAATCCTGCGGGAGAATTATTAATAACTAAAATACATAAAAAAGAACACCCATTTTTCTTATTAGAAGGTAAAATGTCTATATTAACAGAAGATGGTGTTGAGCATTTAAAAGCTCCTTATTATGGAATAACAAAACCAGGTACAAAAAGAATTATATATACACATACTGATTGTGTATTTGTAACAGTTCATGCAACTGAAAAAAAAGATATAAAAGAAATTGAAGAAGATGTTATAGCTGATAATTTTAATGATCCAGCTATAAGTATTGAAGAATTAAAAATATTAACTAAAAAATAAATAATTATGAGTTTTGTAGCAGCAGCCTCAATGATATTTGGTGGTACCATGCAGTACGCGCAAGCAGATAAAGCTAGAAAGGATGCTAATAGGAAAAGAAGACGCGCAGAGGCTAGAGTAGCAGAATTAGAAGCTGGTAGACAAGAAATTGTTGATCCTTATGCAGAAGCTATGCGAACATTAAGTAATCCATATGCAAATTTACAAGTTTCTACCCAGGCAGCTGAAATGAGAGGTGAACAAACTGATATAGCTTTAGCTTCATCTTTAGATACGCTTAGAGCCACAGGGGCTGGTGCTGGTGGTGCAACTGCTTTAGCACAAGCTGCGGCAAAATCAAAACAAGGTATTGGTGCAGATATAGCTAAACAAGAGGCTCAGAATATACAATTAAGAGCACAAGGCCAAGCTCAATTAGAAAAACAGTTAGCAACAATGAGTGCTGCAGGCTCTCAATTTACTTTCCAAGCACAAGAAGCTAGAGAAATGCAACAATTAAATAGAGAATCTAGTCTAATGAGTTCTTACTCACAGCAAGCCGCAGCATACCAAGGGCAAGCTATGGCTGGGCTTGGAACTGCTATAGGCGGAGTAGCTAAAATAGGTGGTGAAATTGATTGGGAAGGCAAAGAAGAGGATGAAATTCTCATAGACCCAAAGACTGGATTACCATACCCAAAAACTGAGAAAAATTAAAGACAAAGTAATAAAAATGGCAACAAATAGAAGATCTGGATATTATAATCCATTTGTTACAACTGGAGGTTCATATGAAAACCCAAGATTAGGCATAACTGATTATGGCGCAATGAATAAAACTCTTTTGCCTATAGCTGAAAATATAGAAAAAGATATAAAAGCTAAAAAAGAAAAAGAGAAAAAAGATAAAATAGCATTAAAAGGAATTGATACTGCAAGAGGTAGTATAGGTGAAGATGTTTTAAATCCAAATGATGCATTAATAATGCAAATAAATGAAGTTGTTAAAAATCAACAAGCTATAATAAATAGTAATGCTAGCGACGAGGATAAAACATATGCTAAAAATTCTTATTTAAATATAGCCAATGCAAATGCTAATGTTCAAGAATTAATTAATATAGATGATAATAAAGAAATTTATGATTTATCTGCTAGTGATTTAAATGATTTATTTTTAAAAAATACAGATAATAAATATTCTTATGATGATTTTAAAAAGAAATGGAACGAAGGAGGATTAAAAATAGGTGTTAAAAGACTTGAAAGCGGATTACAAGTTGGAGGTTTTTATACAGAAGATGGTGACTTTATAAATTTTGAAACAGGAATAAATAAAGATACTATAGTAGGAAACATGAGTCTTCAGCATAAAAGTAAAACTCAAGAAACAATTGCGGATTATAATGCAAAAAATCATGGGTTTGGTAAGGACAATAAAGCACCTTGGGAAACTTGGACAACAAAATTAGATTTAAATACAAGAGAGGGTATAAATCTACAAACAAAAAGAAAAGGCATATTAGATACATACGATCAAACTATAAAAACAGCTATTGGTAAAGAAGTATTAAGTTATATGAATACGGAACCTGATATGATGAATAGCGTTTTTAAAAGCTTAGATAGAGATGGTAGATGGATAAGTAATAAGGATTCAATTGATGCTATGTGGTTGGGAATGTATAATATGCCAGAAAAAGGTAGTATAGGTACATGGAATGATGATAAAGTTAATGATGCTATAGCGAGCTTAAATTTAGCAAGAACTAATAATGGGCAAAAACCACTATCAAAAGAAGAAGCTGAAGAGCAAATAAAAGAAGATTTTGATACATGGAAAAAATCAAAAATAAAAGGGTATTTAGAAAATGAATTTCTTTTACAAACTGGTGGCTATGAAGCAGATGGAAGTGGTAAAGCTAGATTACAATCAGAAAGAATATTAAAGGCAGAACAAAAAGGAGCAGTTAAAACAGAAGATGAAAAAAGTATTTCTTCTTTTGGTTCCAACTTATTTAATTATTTTGGCAGTATAGCTGGTATACAAACAGGTGTTGCTGGTGGTGGGCAAATTATGCAAAAACAAACTATAACGCCAGATCAATTTGTTGAATATATGAGTGTTAATAGTGCTGAAAATAGAAGATATTTTAATATGGATGCTTTAGGTAAAAGTGAAAAAGGCCAATGGACTTTTAAAGCTGGTGAAAAAGAAAAATTATTATCATTAGGTATAAGTGATTTAAAAGAAAAAGCAAATGAAGACAGCTGGAGCGATGAAAGATTAAAAGAGGAAATAGCAAAATATAGAAGAAACTTTGACATGAAACTACAAGCCAAAGGTGGGGATGCGAAAGTTTGGTATGTAAGCCCTAAAGGTAAATTAGAACCAGTAAATAACTTTGATGGAACCCTTACGGGTACTATTAGTGCTGCAAAAGAGGATTCAGATTTAACACAAGCACAAAAATCTATGGCTAGTAATTATGCTGCAAATATATTTATGTCTGGCAACGACTTAAGTAGTATTGATGACCCTTGGACTCAAATAGGACAATTTCCAGGATATGAACCCGGAAGTCCTATAATTCCTGAACAAACAAGTGGAACACCGGCAATAACAACTAGCCTTATTTATTCAACACCTAAAATAGATTAAAATATAATATGGAATACTATATAGATGATGGTGTTATTTATCCAGTAGCACCTGATAGATTAGAAGAATTCCTTCGTGATCATCCCAACGCTCAACCATATGATAAAGAGCAAGATGATCAACAAGTAGAGACTAGTATAGCAGAACCTGTTATTGAAGAACAGCCAGATCCATTTATTGGCCCTATGGCTGAAGAAGATCCTGTTTTAGATGCTCCTATTTCTACAGCTATTTCACCTAGACAACAAGAAATAAAAGATATAGAAAAAATTCAAGAATTTTCTAATAAAGTAGATTCTAGCCCTGTTGTAGAAAAATCTTCTTTACCAATAAGATCAGCTGCTCGTGATCAAGATATTAAAAACATTGGGAAATCAATAGATAAAATTATAGGTGATTATGAGGAAAAATATAAAGATACTATTTTTGAATTTGAAAAAGTTGGATTCGGGTTTGACCCAACTAGCCCAACAACTTGGTTTGATGAAGGTGGTATAAGATTAAAAGGGGAAAACGGTGTAGAGGAAATTATACCTCTTAAAGATATAAATCTTGATGGGAATTTCCATAAAAAAATAAATGATTTTATAGCAAAAAATGCAAATGAAGAAGTAAGAAATAAAACTAAACCAATAGAAAATAATATAAAATCATTTTTAAATAATCAATTAAACGTAGATGAAGAAGGTTGGCGTTGGTATGGGCAAGCAGCCGGGGATGATATTAGAAAAAAAGGTGTACAAAGTTTAGAACATTATATTGAAACATTTGGTCAAGAAGGATTAAGAAAAGAATTAAGAAAAAATTGGAATAAAAATAATATACAACCAGGTACAAGAGATTTCTTTTCTCTTGAGGATACAATGGAAATAGCTGGTGTTTCTGATTATAGATACGACCAAATTTTTGATGAAGCAATTAATAATCAAATATCTAAAGAAAAAAGAAATGAATTTGAATCTAAAAGAAATGAATTAAAAAAAGAAATAACACAAAGATATGGTGATGATTTTCTTTTAAAAATAGACGACGATGATGTTGATTATAGAGATTTGCCAGAATATGAACAAATAAGTAATTTATATTTTAAACAAGCTATAGATGAATTGGATGATGAGCAAATTGCGATTGCTAATAAAAACGCTGATAGTCTTAAAAAATCTTATGAATTAGCTAGATTAATAGAAGCCGGTGGTGATGCAAATGAAATTGCAGATTTAAAATCTGAAATAGAAACACTACAAAGTGATGCTAAGGATTTACTTCAAGAATATAATGGTAAAAATACTATTTTATTTTTTGATTATTCAGAAGGAGCATCAAGAATAGCGCCTCCAAAAAAAGAAGAAGGAAAAGGTATACCATTAAGAAGTGGCACTAGGACCAATAAGGATGGTACAGAATCAACTCATTTAATGGCTGCTGAAACTTTTGACGGTAAGAATTGGTATGCTTTCCCAACACTATTTCAAGACGAAGATGGAAAATGGGTTGACATGTCTGATGAGCCACGAGAAAAAGCATATGAAGAAGCATTAAATAGAGATGAAGTAATTAATTTTGGTGAAAATAAAGAAAAGGCATTAGCTTTTGGAGAAGGTTCTTGGAAAGAAAAGTCAAAAGGAGAATCTGTACAAAAAGAATATGATGATTTTATTTCTGAATTAAGTATTTTAAAATCTGAAGATTTTCAAGGTTTACAAGAAAGATTTAATATAAATAGTTTAACTAAAGATGAGTTAGACGAAAGATTAAATAAAACATATAATTTAGCTGTAGGAGATTATAATCCTGAAACCCCAAATAAAGATTCAAAATCACAATTTATTACAAAACTTATTAATTTAGGATATGAATATGATAAAGAAAAAGAATCTTTTACAGACGTGAAAATGTCTGATTTAGTTTCTTTATCAGAACATAGCTCTGTTATAAAACAATATATAGATCCTGAGGCTAAGCCAACTATATCTATGGATTTAGGCGCATCGGCTATTAATTTAAGAGAACAGGTAAAAATAAATTCTGTAGAAAGAAAAGCTTTAACAGATATGTATTTGTTAAATATTGACCCTGCTGATATGCGTAGGATTGGCGAGGGTAAAGGTGAAAGAGATACTTTTTGGAATGATGTTTCAAGATTTAGTCATGCATTCGCTGAGGGCGCTATAGAAACACTTACGGAAGATCAATATACTATATTTAGTAAATCAGACAAAATAGCTCAAGCGGAAAAAATCGGTAATGAGTTAGGAATTCCATGGAATGAAGAACAGCAAGAGAATTTTAAAGAAACTTATGCTGAATTTACTGGTAAAACATTGGGGGCTTTACCTCAAATAGCCACTGAGTTTGCAATATTAAATGCTGTTACGAGCGGTATAGCTACAGCTACAGGTTTATCAGAATCTTTAATGGCAATGCGTATTGGTAGATTATATAAAAATGGAAAACAAGTTTCCCATGCCGCGGTAAATGCAAAAGCTTTAAAAAAGGGGTATTCATTAAATCCTAGGGGATTAAAAAAATTTTATAAAAGGTTTGGTTATACTTTAAAAGGGGCCACTTTGCCAGAAAAAGCAAACGCTTTAGTTATTACTTCTCTTCTGGAAGAAGGTAAAATGCAGCTTATGGGATTACCAACGGGTTCTGGTTTTGCTTTTGGTATGGCTGGGCAAACCTTTGCCAGCGTTACAAATAGATTAGGATTATATTTTACTGAAAAATCAGGATTACAAGCTTTAAATGGGGCTTTAAAATTAGGTAGGGGCGGTATTTCTTTTAGTATAGCTGCACCAACTGCCTCTAATCTTGAAGCTGCTATTGAAGATATAATAGGTGGAAAAGATTTCCAAACTTTTATAGATGAACACTATAGAGAATTATCTGGAGAAGAAATATTTAGAAGATCATTAGGTGAGTTTTTAACAGGATTTGGGTTTGCTATAGGACATCTTAAAAAAGCAGATTTCGCTGTTACTATGAATCAACAAAAAGCTTTGCTTGCAAGAGCTAGAAGATTAGTTAAAGAAGAGGAAGCAAAACCTGAAAAAGAACGCGATTATTCTAAAATAGAAAAATATAATAATTTAGCAAGCGCAGTGGGTAGAAAATTAGATGTTGCAGCTGGTTATTATAGGTATTTTACTCCTGAAATACTTGTAAAAAGAGCAGAAAAAGATTTAAAGAAAAATAAAGATAGAGCAGTAGAAGAATATGGAGAGTTTTGGGAAACAAAAGTACAAATAGGCAATAAAGGGTTAGGTGATTCTAGTGCTACTATAAAAAATATAAATGGTAAAAAAACCCTTGTTGTAAATGCTCTTTCATGGAGGAACAAAGGATTAATACCTCATGAAATGGCCCACTTTTATAGTGAAAAAGCAGGATTTACAGAAGAAGAATTTGAAAAATTATATGACATAGTAGAATTACATGCCGATGCTGCATTAAAAGAACGTTATACTGAAAAAGGCTATAAAAGTTTTAAAGATTTTATAGAAACTGAATATAAAAAAGTTGGTGAAAAAGGAGCTTTAGGGTCTGAAAAAATAGCAAATTTAATTGAATTTTTATCAAGCGATAAAAGCATAATGAAAAATATAATTGAGAATAATGCTTTTTATGGTTTTGAACAAGGTATTAAAAGTTTCTATGAAAGAAGATTGCAAGATAAAGGATTTTTTAAAGGTAAAGAAATAGGTTTTCAAGATGCCCAAGATGTAATGAATGCTTTGTTTAGAATAGCAAACTCTACGGGAAAAAGAGGCGTTAGTAGACAATGGGAACAATTAAGAAATTTAGTTCAGTTTAATAATGAAATTGTAGACGTTAAAAAAAATAAAATAGTTGGTAAAAGCAATGTTAAAACAAGTGCATTAGATTTAGCTATAGAAAAACAAGAAAAATTACAAAAAGAGGCGCTAAAGACAAAAAAAGAACTTGCAGATAATAAAGAACTATATCAATCTACAGATAGAATATGGAACGAATATTATCAAGCTGGTGAATGGGGTAAAGATAAGAAAAATGTTGCTGAAGATATAGCTCTTGATAGAAAATGGGTTGGTCATATTTTTAATAGATTAACATTACCTAAATATGTACACCAATTAAAAGGTTTTGAAAAAACCGAAATAGAATCTTTAGCCTGGGAGTTTATCTCAGCTGAGAAAAGAGGCTTAATTGATCTTATATCTAAGTTTGAACCTGGAAGAATGATAGATCCTGTAACAAAAAAACCTAGTTTATCTATTTATTTAAATTCACTTACAAAACAAGGTGTGCCTGCTATAGACCTTAGATTAATGGAGTTTTATAGAGATAAACCTGAGTATGGTTTAAAAAATGTTTCTTTAAATCAGGAGGGTGTTTTAAAAAATGTTGAAAAACAATTAACTACAGAACAAGTTGATTTTGACGCTGCTGTTAAAGAATTTAAAACTGAAGTTAGAATTAATCCTTTAACATGGAAGGGTGCTGGATTTAAGCCTCAGAAAGACTTTAATAAAGAATATATACAAACTATTGAAAATAGATATAATAGTTTACCTAAAGTATTTGAAACACGTACTGGTGTAAAAATAAACAAAGCTGATTTAATGTTTTCTAATATGCCAGAGTTTTTGTCACCTAGACATGCTGCTGAATTTTGGGGTGTTAGTGAGAAAAAATTACAAGAATTTGCTAATGGTAAAAAGAAACAAATAAGTGATTTTACCCCTCCTCCTGCTAAAGGCAAAAGAAAAGTAAAAACAGAAATACTTAAAGACCCTGAAACAGGTGAAGTATTGGATAAACTAACTGTAGGTAAGTTTTCTGAAATAGAAAATATACAAAGAGTAGCTGATATAAACGCTGAAGGCATGGTTGGCTTGCTACATAAGCAAAGTACTATTCCTTTAGAAATGCCTATTACTAGAAAAGATGTTCGTAGAGATTTACAAGGAATATCGTTAAATATATATGATGCGTTTTTGAATAAACTTTTTAATAAAACAGGAAAAAGAAGTAATGGTATAAATTCACAAGTTGAAATTTGGGAATTAAAATCAGAATATAAAGGGGCAGAATCCGCAAAGAATTTAAGAAATATCGTCAACGATTATAATGGATCTGGTAAGCAGTTTTACAAAGGTTTAGTTATGTATTTTGATAGGATAATGAATACCAAAATATTAAAAGATTTTAAAGGCAAAGAACTTGTTAGAAAAGGCTCTTTAGATCCAAAACTACAAAGAGTGGTGGACAATCTACATACTGGCTTGCCTGCTAAAATATCAACATTAAATTTGTCACAACGTGGTATAGAAAAATTAACAAAAGAAGATATACGTAGGGGATATACTATAGCTGATTTAGCAGATGCAGAAACACATGTATTAGATCTTTTAGCTAGAAATCCTAAAGCTCTTGAAAATATTTGGAGTGAAATGCTTGCTTCTAGGCCAAAAGCTGAAATAGAAGGTTTACAATATATAGAAGACGTTGCTAGTAAGGGTTTAAAGATAGATTACAAAAAAAATGTTATAACTTGGACATCTAAAACAAAATGGACGCCAAAAGAATTAAAAAAATCAAAAGAAGATTATTTTAAAAACTATTTAAGTGAATTTATAACAGATAGGTTTATACCAGGAGAATTGTTTAATGGTTTACATAGTTTCCCGCGTGTTTTTCTTAAAGATTATTTTAAATTTGGTAGTAAAAATAGAGGTGTTGATGATACAAATGGTCCAATGGGTAAAAGAATGGATAAGGTGATAAGTAATTTGAGATTATTAGAAAATTCTAAATTAGCTAAAATAGCTAAAAAAGTACCTTTTTCTAAGCAAAGTTTAGAAGGATTAAGTGTATTTGATAAAATGTTAAAAAGAGAATTTGACAAGAGTCCTCATACTAGACACTTTACCTTGGGAAGAATTCAAACATGGGATTGGTATTGGGATGCTGATGTTAAAAGCGTCCATACTTATTTAGATAGATTCGTTGGAGATTTTGATCTGTCAAATATTAAGGGGGAATTTGAGCTTCTTCATGAGAGAAGGAACAAAATAAAAGAATTAGAGCTCACCCACGGGGCTAAGGAATTACAAGCTAAATGGAAAAAAGCAAAAGGCGAAAATAAAGAAAACATAGAAATTGCGTTACAAGAAAAGTTTAAAGTTCTACCAGAAACAGTTCAAGACTCTGGAATTGATATTTATACGGGTAAAGAAAGAACTAAAGAACATGACATTAAAAAGAAAATTGATTTTTTATTAGACAAAATAGAAAAGGATGGTAAATTAACCAAAAGCGAAAAGGAATTTTTGCATGCTAACGAATTATATAATGCCTGGAAAGATTTTGTTAAAGTAAGAGAATTTTTTGAACCAGCTAATTCTCAAAAATTAGGAAAGTTTAATATTAAAAAAATAGTCGAAATAATTGAAGCGGATATGACCAGAACCGCTAAAATACAAGCAATAAGTAAAATAATTGATCCTAAAGTTGCTAAAGCATTAGTTTTATTTGACTATGCTATGACTCTTGCAAAACAAAATTATGCAATGTCGCAAGGCGAAATTGGGACACCTAAAGGCAATAAAGCAATGGAGTACCTTTATAGAGACTATCAAATGACAACAAATAATGTCATATCAGATAGGGCTACAGCTCCTTTTGTTGCAGGATATATAAAATCAGGACCACAAAAATGGGATGCTAAAGGTGAGCATGCAAAAATGGCCGCTGCTAATACTGCTGAAAAATTAGCATCTATTGAGAATAGAAATTGGCAAAAAGATTTTGCAAAGGTACAGTCTGGTTATCATCAATGGTATGGACCAAAAGGAGAAGAGGGTAGTAAAAAAGGTGTAACTCCGGTTTATGAAGGTACTTATTTTAATAAACTAGATTGGGTTTTAGGAAAAAATAGTCCTAAAGGAGAATCAAGGTTATTATATGATATAGATTTACTCGTAAATATGGTTGAATTTTCTACTGGTAAATCTTACTTTGAAAAAGCAATAAGCGAGTTTGCTAGACAAAAGAGAGCGGTATTAGAAGGTAGGTCTTTAAGGAGTTTTGCTATGGATTTTATAATAGATCCATCTCCTTCTAATAAAATAACCCTTAAAAACGTATTAAAAAACAAAACTAATTATGATAATATTCATAAACACAATGGAAAACTTTTAGATGTAAGTATAGGTAAAAAGACTTCCTCTTTAGATTTAAGTAGGAATGAAATTTTACATAAATTAAAAAATATAGATAAAGCAATAGAACTAGCTAGGGATAAAAATAAAAAGAGAAAAGGTATAAGTGTATTAGATTTTGATGATACTGTAGCTAAAACTAAATCTAAAGTGATAGTATATGCTCCAGCTTTTAAACCAGGTACTAGCCAGGAGGTAAGCATGAAATTAACTCCGGCGGAATTTGCTAAAAGACATGCTGACCTAGAAAGAATGGGCGCTTCATTTGATTTTTCTGAATTTACTAAAGTTGTAAAAGGCAAAAAAGGTCCTTTATTTGATAAATTACAAAAAGCAGTAAATAAATTTGGTAATGAAAATGTATTTATATTAACAGCTAGGCCAAAAGAATCTGCTGCAGCAATACAAACTTTCTTAAAAGGTCTTGGTGCAGAATTAAAGATAGAAAATATAACGGGATTAGAAGATGGCAGGCCCTCCGCTAAAACACAATGGGTAGTTGACAGGGCTGCTGAAGGGTATAATGATTTTTATTTCGCAGATGATGCTATTGCTAATGTTAAGGCTGTTAAAAAGGTTTTAGATATTATTGATGTTAAATCAAAAGTTCAACAGGCAAAATCATCTTTAAACCTATCCGACAACTTTAATAAAATAATAGAGTATAGCACCGGTATAGGTGCAGATAAAACCTTTTCAGCAGCAAAAGCTAGATTAATGGGTAAAGGTAAAAGAAAATGGAATATATATATACCTAGTAGAGCTGAAGATTTTCATATGTTAACAATGCCTTTATTTGGCAAGGGTGCAAAAGGTATGGCTAATGAAAAATGGTTTGAAGAAAACTTATATAAACCATTTTCTAGAGGTGATTTATCTCATAATACTGAAATAAGAGTTAGAATGAATGATTATTTTGCTCTTAGGAATCAATTAAAAGATACTGGCTCTAAATTTAAAGATTTATTTACAAAACATCCATTAAATAAACCTATAGAAAAAGGAAAGGTTTGGACAAATCAGCATGCTATTAGGATTTATAATTGGGCTAAACAGGGTACATTGCCTGGAGATGTATCTAAAGCAGATGTAAAAAAACTAGTAAAGCATGTAAATAATAATCCTAAACTGAAAGCCTTTGCAGATCAAATGATAGAAATACATAAGGGAGATGGTTATCCAAAACCAAGTAATGTTTGGTTATCGGAAACAGTTACCCAAGATGTTTTATTTAATGGTAAAGAAACTAGCAGGTCTAAACATTTAAAAGAGTTTATTGAAAATGCGGATATTATATTTAGTGAAAAAAATTTAAATAAATTAGAGTCTGCGTTTGGAAAACCTTGGAGAATAGCAATGGAGGCTTCCTTACATAGAATGAAGACTGGTCAAAATAGAAATAGTTGGGGAACTAAAAATAAATGGGAATCTGACGCTTTAGATTGGATGCATGGTTCTATTGGTTCAACAATGTTCTTAAATACTAGGTCCGCATTTTTACAACAAGTCTCTTTAGTAAATTATATAAATTATGCGGATAATAATCCTTTCCAAGCTTCTAAAGCATTTGCTAATCAAAAACAATTTTGGGCAGATTATTCTCGATTAATGAATTCTGATTGGGCTTTAAATCGTAGAGATGGTTTAAGATTTAGTATAGCTGAATCAGAAATATTAGATTTATCAAGAGGCGCTAAAAACCCAGCGGCAGTGGCTATAAATTGGGCTTTATCAAAAGGTTTTATAATGACTAAATATATGGATTCCCACGCCACGGCTTTTGGTGGGGCTTCTTTTTATAGAAATAGGATTAATACTTATAAAAAACAAAAGCTAGGGAACAAAGAGGCAGAACGAAAAGCTTATGAAGAATGGGTAGAGTTGTCAGATAAAACACAGCAGACAGCTAGATATGATATGGTTAGTATGGAACAAGCATCTGTATCAGGTAAATTAATTCTAAACTATAACAACGTTAGTTTAAATTATGCTAAATTTGGTACTAAAAAACAAGTATCAGATCTTATTAATGGAAGATATGATCATCTTTATAAAGGTAATAACTCTGTTGCGGCAAAATTAGGTAGGATTGCTTGGTATCAAGCTATACAAGGCGGGGTATTTTATGGTTTACAAATGGCTATGTTTAAATACCTATTTGATGATGCTTATGTCATGGATGGTGAAGAAAAAGAGATGGCTAATGCAATTTTAGATCAAGCCCTTATTGGTGGTGGTGGAATAGCTGGTAAATCAATAGCTACCCTTAAAAACTGGATACTTAAATTGATTAAAGAAGGTAAAAAGAAAAGACCAGATTATGCAGATACATTACCAGAATTATTAAAAATATCTCCACCTTTAGATAAAAAAGCTCGTCAAATGAGCCAAGCATTAAATATATTCACATATGATATGAGTGAGATAAAGAAAAAAGGATTTAGTTTAGATAACCCAGCACTTAAATCTGCTGCTAAAGTTATCGAAGCTGCCACTAATGCGCCTGTAGATAGGCTTATGAAAAAAGAAGTTAATATTTCAACGGCTGTAGAAAAAGATAGAGCACATTGGCAAAGACCATTTTTAATGCTTGGATGGGAAGGCTGGCAATTTGAAAAAGACAAAAATAAAAAGAAAACCAAAAAAAGAAAAAAAGGATTTAATTTAGATTTTGATTTTAATACAGATTTTGATTTAGATTTTGATGTAGATTTTTAAATAAATGAAAAAATTAGCGGTAGTATTATTTTTTACGTTGAGTATTACTAACGCACAGGAGATACCTAAAGATAAGCAAATGCATTTCGTTGCTGGTACAATAACAGGAACATTAGGGTATGAATATGTGTATGGCAAAACAAAGAATAGAAAGAAAGCATTCGCGGCAGGCGTATTAACGTCTATAGCCGCTGGTGTTTTTAAAGAGAGTTTAGATGCTACACAGTCTGGAAATAAATTTGATTTTAAAGATTTAGCCGCTACAACTTTAGGCGGGATAACAGTTAGTTTTACAATTAACTTGTTTGATAAAAAGAAAAAAAGAAAAACTAAAAACAAACCACAAAAATGAAAAAAATATTATTATTATTATTAACTTTTGTATTGTCTTTCAATATTGCTGGACAGGAAAAAGAAAAGGGTAAATTCTTTAAAGATATTTATAAAGAATTATTTAAATACAGTACAATTTATGTAGCTGGTGATATGCAGAATCCTAAAGAAGAACCTAAAGATTACTTCGTAAGAACTAATCCAGATGGTGGATTATACGATGTACCAGTTGTTGTAGATGGAACTAGTTATTATCAATTTGATTATAGATATGGATTTGGTATAAGAAAATTAGCTAGGTATGACTATGAAGTAAAAGGTAAGCAATACTACGATGGAACAGAGAGTAATGTGGGTTTATCTGCTACAAATTCTCCAGTTAAAGGATTAGAATATGTTTTTCATTGGGAAAAAGAAAGAGAAAGAGATGAGCTTTATGAAAATCATAGATACTTTATTAAACATAGTGGTAAATACCACATGGTAAAAGTTGAAAGTAGAAAACAAGGTAAAGTTGATTTTAATTATCAATCAGCAGAAGTAAGAGCCAAATTACCTATTGGTAAAAAATTCAGTTTATCAGCTGGTGTTATATATCGTACACACGAACGTCCTTACGGATATAATCCAGTAGAAATATGGCTAAATGAAACTAATGAATGGGGAAATGCTGTAAATCCTTGGTATACACTAGGGTTCTATTATGGATATGATGATCATTATACCACTACAGAATATCAAGGCCAAACATTAAATGATTGGTATTGGACTGATCCTGATGGGGAAATAGTAGCTCATACAGATTTAGAATTTAGAGAAACAGTATTTACTAATCTAATGAGTCGTTATAATAATGAAATATGGAGTACTATAGATGCTTTTGGCGTTGTATCCCCTATAGTCGGATTTGACTGGTACCATTATAAAAACAACTTCTGGATTCATATGTATGGATCTTACTTGCCACCTTATCATCACTATGTACAGGGTGATGAAGATTTTAGTTATTTAAATAGAAACAACTGGGGATCAGGTGGATTAGTAGAAGGTGCTGAATATGAGCAGTGGGAAGATTACCAAGCTGGTTTAGTGTTTGGATGGAAATTGAGTAAAAGTATTGGTGTATTTTTCGAAGGAGAATATACTAAATTCTGGGACTCAGAAATATATAATAGTTCAGTTGGCCTGAATATAACATTAAGATAATGCCATTCTGGAAAATAGTAGTATTAATAGTTGTAGCTATAGGCTATATTTATTTATTAATAAAAACAAATAAAAAAAAATGAAATCATGGAAGAATTTTGCATTTGTGGTTGTGCTAGCTGCCCTAATAATTAGTTGCGGTAGTTACAGACAAGCACCAGAAGATACAATTAAAGTACTAGCAGTTACATCTAAAGGAGATACTATTCAACTAGATGTTAACTCGCTAAGGCCAAGAGTATACCAAACTATATACCATAGCTATCCTTATTATTATAATTATTGGAGACCATCACCTTTTTATTATGGTAACAATTATTATTATCAAGGAACAATAAGTGCACCTAATTATAGG
>Ga0098035_1000768_pt1 | contig 15865 bp, 1 predicted proteins | sample 3_EtaG_FD_75046 | JGI IMG/M metagenome (GOLD analysis project Ga0098035, IMG submission 75046) | Marine viral communities from the Subarctic Pacific Ocean - 3_ETSP_OMZ_AT15126 metaG | ecosystem: Environmental > Aquatic > Marine > Oceanic | place: Pacific Ocean | collected 2015-01-07
ATGAAATATACAACAAACAATATCCATATAAAGATGTATCTAGTTATAAAACGGAAGTTCCTAAATTAGCAAAAGCATATGGACTAACAAAAGTAGAAACAAGGGATTATAGTAATTTGAAGATTGATAGTAAAGTCTATGCTCCTTATGCTTCTGAAAACTTTAAAAATACATTAACTAAAATTAACGAAATAGCACAAAAACGAAAAATAAATTTAAAGGTGACTGGAATGTTCAGAAGTCCTGAATATAATGATCAGTTACCTGACGCAAAAAAATCTGATTACTACTACAGAAATAATCCTAATGCAACACCAGATGTACCAAGTTTTCATACTAATGGAAACGCTATAGACATAGGTTTACAAACAATAGGAGGTAAAGAAGTTAGTAGTTTTGGGGGATTTCTCGCAGAACTCGAGGCCCTAGGCTTGAATGTTGTAAGAGAAAGTGATCATTATCACATTTCTTTGAAATAGTACGAAAGCAAAGATTTACGTTAAATATAAAATATGGCAAATACAGGAAAACAAAATCGACCTATAGGTCAATACTTCTCTCAATTTGAAGATCCCATAGCGGGACAATCTCAACGACTTGGAACTGTTAATATAAAAGGTATACAAGTACCTCAAATTGCTTTACATAGAGCATTAGATCTCTATTCTGCTCAAAATCAATATGATGCTTATAAGCATTCCCTTCCGAGTCGAAAGGATTTATCTTTTGTTGATACAGAGATAGATCCATCTATGTATACTCCACTTTACGAAGCCCAACGAGCATTTAAACAAACATATCATAGAATATTAGCTAGTAGACATAGAGGAAGGCATTTATTAACTATAGATAAAATTAAGGGTAATCAACAAGCAACTAAAGAAGTAACAGAGTTATTAAAAGAGAAAGAAGACGCACTTGAAAATTTTAATCCTGTTAATTATGAAAATGAATTTAAAGCCCATCAAGTTCGTACTAATTTACTACGTGAAATTGATCACAATACTCAAAGACTTACAGATTTAGCAGAAGAAAAGAAAGTATTAGAGCAGGACGAAAAAAAATGGAAAGAAGAGTGGAAACAAAAACAAGAGTATGTTGACAATTTATTTATACCAAAAACTACATTAAATAAAATAGAACATGCTAGACTTCAGGAAAGAAATCCTGGAGTATGGAAACTCATGTTTGGATCTAAAGATCCTTATGCAGCGGAAACACTTGCAGGTAGTTTAACTGATTTTGTTTCAATGCTTACTATAATGGGTATACCTATTATTAAAAAAGGAACACAAGCAGCTTTAAAAGGCACTGTTGGTGCAGGTTTAGCTGTTGCAGGAATTCCTTTGGATGCTACTGTTGCTGGTATACCAGTAGGAGTTGCGTTGAATGCAACAGGAACTGCATTGGCAATTTCAAGTGTAGCTGAACTTTCATATCTCATGAGACAACACGAAGGTTATGCTGAAGTAGCAGAAGCCTATGAACAAAGATTAGATGGTTTAAATCGAGAGTTTCGTGCAGTTAATAATAGAGAACCTAATGAAGTAGAGAAAAAGATAATAGTTAGTAAGGCCTCACAAGGTATTCAATCTTTATATAATGATGAAATGCTTGCTTTTGGTAATGATCTAGTACAGATGGCTGGAATGTATGCTACTGGTGGTCTAGCTGGTGCTTGGAAAGCTCCTGGGTTATATAAAACATTTACGGGTTGGAGTGCTGCAAGTAGAAATTTGGCAGCTGCAGGAACGTATGGATTAGGCGTTTGGGGTAATATGGCATATGAAGGTGTAGAAGAAGGCCAACAATATATGTGGAAAGATAAGTTTATAGGTGGCTATTATGATGATATGAAATTAAATAGAGGATGGCAACCTAAATGGGCTGCTGGAGTTATTGGTAAAACAGCAACAGATCCTAAGTCTTTTGCACAAGCTTGGGGTAGATATTGGGATATAACATCTGAATCTGCACGTGGTGCATGGGGTGTTTTTACTGATGATCATATAGCGGGTCGTACACATACTAAAGAATTTAGAAATGCTGTAAAAGCTGGTTGGTCTTTAGGTCTTGGTATGGCTCCTTTGCATTATGCAGGATCTAAATTAGTAGAAAAAGAGTTTTATGTTAAAGAGGGGGTTGCTTTTGCTAGGAAATATAAAAATGCACAAGTCGGAGAATTAGCTACTGAGATGAATCCTTTTATAGCTGACTATTTAAATAATGAGTTATTACTTGCTCGTGTACAAACTATGGCTGGTAAGTATGATGAAGAAGGTAGTACGAAAGGATATGGTCAATTAATGAAGGCTTTAAAGTTTATGGAAGAAGATGATAAATTGTCCCAAATTACAACTCAAGAAGATCTTAAATTAGCAAAACGAGAAATTAATTCTTTTGATAAATTATGGAAAAGGTTAAAAAGAGATTCAGGATTTAAAGACCTTGATAATGATGAGAAAGTAGCAACACTTTATAGTGTATTAAAAGCTCAACAAGAAGTAGAATATGGTAAACAAGGCCAAATGGATTGGAATAAATATATAGATGAGTTATATTCTACTTATGATTTATTCGAAGATAATCCTGTTGGAAAAAGTATAAATAAAAAACGAAACCAACTAAAGGCTTTAAAGATTAAGATGAAGATGCAAGAAGATACTAATCACAAAGTAGTACCTGATGCACAACAAAATATAATAGCTAAAGCTAAAGCTAAATCTATTTTAGAAGCTGAATATAAGAGATTAGAGAAAGAATTAAATGAAGAAAGAAAAGACGTTTCTAAAAATATCAGAAGAACAAGTATGCTAGATGATGATCTAGTGTCTGCAGAAGCGAGACGATTTGATAGTTTTGTTGACGAACAAGCAGCTAAAGATCATTTAAAAGAAATAGATAATGCACAAACTACTAAAGATATAAGAAGAATTAAGGAGATAGCTTCAATTCAGAAAGGATTAAAAGAGCAACGAAAGATAGCACAAAAAGATTTAGAAGACCGTATCGAATTTTTAAGTAGTACTCTTGATCCTAATCAAGAATTTAAATCTGGAGATAAAGTAAGATTTGGAGCAGAAGAAGCAATATATAAAGGAATGGCTCCCGATGGTAAGAATGCTGTAGTTTATTTTCCTAAATCTAAACATACTGAAAAAATACCTTTTACTGATCTAAAAAAATATAATACTATTATAGAAGCAGCAGATAAAAAAGAAGAAGAAAATAATAAAAATACTAATAGTCGTAAAGATAATAAAGTAAATCCTACAAAAGACGATTTACCCATAGATAGAGAGGGAGAAGGAAAAGAGGAAGAAGGTCCAGAAATAAATCCTCCACACGTTATTCATACAGAAGCAGATTCTGAAGCTAAAAGCGAGGTAGAAATAGATCCGACTGACAATCCAATTAATTTAAATCAAGATATATATGAGAGAAGCCGTGCAGAAAAAACAGTTTTAGAAAATGATGATTTATTCTCTGACCCTAGACTTGTGTATAAAAGAAAAGATAGAAGAGCAGATAGTCCTACATTTGGCCAATATATAGTAGCAAATGAAAATGAAGGTTGGGCTGATTTATTTTCAGAACATGATTATAAATATATTAGTAACCTTAATATAAGAGCTAGTATAGATTTTAAAAAATTAATTGATCCAAAAGAAGTTCCTGAATTAACTGAAGAAACTAAAAGACAAATAAGAGAAGGTAGAGAATTTGTTCTAGCCTTAAAAGAAGAAATAAATGTAGCATCATTACCTATTAAAATTGAAGTAATTGATAAAGAGGGTAACTTAGGAACTTATAATAAAAAACCATTAACAGGAGTCTTATTCTCTAGATATGATTATGCTAACAATACACGAACAAAAGCTGCCAAACTTAAGACTCAGATATATCAAAATTATTTAGATGGTAAAGATAGCTTTGTTAGAATTAATAGTGTTATAGGCGGTCTTATAAAAATGGATGATATCTCTGCTATAAATGATGTTAGAAAAGTTCTTAAAAATCAAAAAAAGATAACTATAGGTATACATGATGGAGATGAAATAGTTATAGGACATCATAGAGAGAACCCAGAAATGCTTGTAGATTACTCTACTGGTAAATCAGGAAGAGTATATGTAGCAGTAAATAGAGGTTTTGAAGGTACTTCTGCTATTAAAGTAAATGTTCAAAATTTAACTAGAGATCAGGCAAGTATACTATATGATGTATACGCAGGTCTTTTAGATAATACATTAAAACTAGATACTATATTGGATCTCAAAGATGTAAAAGGATTAACTGTAAAACAATTTTTAGATTTATTAGTTTATGAAGGAGAAGTTACGACAAATCGTAAATATAAAGATGCTATTTTATATATTAAAACAGCCAGAAATACAAAACGAGGTATTTATTTTGGTGATAAGTTCTTAGATCCTACAGTTTTAGATAAAGCAGAAAATAAAATAGAGTTTATTTCTCATGTTATGGCTAATATGAAACAAAGAGTAAATGCTAAGCAGATTAATAAACCTATTGATACAGAGATTAATACTACTCCTTTCTCTGGATCTAATATTTCTTTTACCTGGTTTGGTAAAAAATATAATGTATCAGATAGCTATAATAATTTTCTCTTTGATTCAGCTATTAAAACTAATATAAAAACTAATCAAGACAATATTTTTGAAAGCCCTGATGTCTTTTTAGCTACAGATGTAATAGGACAAGACACAAAAACTACCAAAGAAAGAAGAGAAAACGAACAAAAGAAAAAATTACCACCAACTGACAATCCAAATAATACATTCTTTAATCTAGTCCCAGAAGATTATGTACCTCTACCTGGATATGATATAGAAGCAGAAAAAGTATATATTGAAAAAACAATAGGTCTTTTTCCTGTAGATATTATTGATGGGTATATAGAAATTGGTAAAACTAAAGGAAGAAGAGCTACAGGATTATTTAAAAAAGGACTTGTAGTATTATCTAGAATGGGTTCAAAAGGAGACGGTGCTCATGAAGCTTATCATGCTATTGAAGAATTACATCTTACAGAAGCTGCTGTTAAAAATTTAGATAAAGAAACTATTGAATTAGGATTTATTCCTACTAATAAAGATATAGCAGATATTAAAAATATATTTCCTGGCTTTACTACTGAACAGGCAAAAAGAAGATTTTATAAAGAAGTACGAGCGGAAGGTATGAGGGCATTTCAGATATCAGATGGAGCTACAATATTTAATAAGAAGACTAAAAAGTGGTATACAAAACTATGGGAGTGGATTAAAGCAGTTATATTTAATAGGCCTACTGTAGATAGATTATTTAGAAATATAGACAAAGGAGTTTATTTCGCACGCGAACCATTATCTTCAAACTTAAAAAGACTTACTGAAACAAATGCTATATTCTATAATACATTAGATGATGAATTTGGTGATAATTTAGAAAGTACTTTAAATGGACTTACATATCTTTTATTAGGAGCAAAAGAAGGCGCTTTAGCAGATATAGATTCTATGGAAGAACTTACAACTAGGTTAGCTCAAGGAACAGATAATTTAGAAACAATAGTGAGATCATATGAAGATTATTATAAAGAAAAAGATCAGAAACTTGCCGCTAATTGGGGCCAGGTCTTAGAAAATTTACCAGCTCTTAAAGAAGAAATTATTAGTAATCTTGGTTCTTTATCTTTAAAATATAATGAAGACGATCAAAAAAAGAATAAGGATATACTAGCTGCAACTAAAGCATCTTTTGAACTTGCTTCTAAAGAAAATGCTAATTTAGCTACTAAATTGTTTTTATATTTTGTTCCTAAATTACAATCTACTAATCTCATAGATGGTAAGTACGATTATGTAATGAATAATTTCTTAAATATACCAGAATTTGAAGATTCTACAGCTTTCTTTCAATCTATACAAAACGCAATGGCGGATTCTGAAGGTTATTATCAAGTATTAGAGGGAGAAAATAAAGGACCATGGGTTAGTCCATATGAAATAATGATAAGTAAACTTAGAGCATTATCTAAAACTATACCTTCAGCTAAGTACGTAGAAAATAAATTAGAGAGTGGATCAGAACAGTTACGTACAAGTTTTGAGGTTTCTTTAGGTTTACAAACTCTAAATCATACCGCTTCAGATTTCAGAGGTGGTCAGGGTAGAATGAGTTGGAGAACTAATATTGGAGTACAGGCCAATCATACAGCACAAAGATTAAGAACAGAATGGAAGCAAAATTTTAGAAGAACAGGATTATATGATACAACTAAAGAAGGAATAGTAGCTAGTTTACCTGAAATAGCAAAAATAGTAAGTATATGGTCAACTTGGAAGAAAGGTATAAATAGAGAGTTAAAACAAAATAATGGCAGACTTACTGATTCTTTACTTCAAGAGCTTATTTCTCAATTAGGAATGATTGGTGTTCGTATGAGTCCTGAAGGATTAAAACATTTTATGTTAACTAGTTCACATAAAAAATATATTAAGGATAAAGAAGCAGAGTTTCAAAAATTTGTTATAAAACAAGGGAGAGAACCTTCAAAAGAAGAGAGTTTAGAATTAGAAGATGTGGTAATGGGTAAACTATTTAGAACTACAGCTAATAAGATCAATAAAGTATTTGAAAGTATAGCACAATCATCATCTAAATTTGATCAGTTAGATTTTGAAACTAACAATCCTATACATGATGAAAGAATAATTATGAAACTCGCTAGATCTGAAGCTCAATTTAATACAGTATTTTCAGAAAATACAGTTAAGGCGGGTAATAAAACATATTGGGGACTGTCTTTAAATCACTATATGTCTCAAATTATTAATTCTTTAAAAGGAAGTTCATGGGAAGCAATAAAATTACAACAAAGTGTATTTCATAAAGGATCTAAATGGTTAAGAAATTTAAGAGAAGATGTTATTAGAAATAATGTTCGTATAAATCTATTTAATACATTTAAGAGAACAGGTTCGTCTTTAGTTAAAAAATGGCATGAAATGGAACAACCTGATGAATTAGCTTATAGAATAAATAAGTCTTTAGCTGGGGAATATAATGGGCCTTCATATGCTGATAAGCCAACTAATTATACAATAAGTGGACTCCCACAAATCGATTTAACAGGAATGACTATTGATATTAATACAGATGATAAAATTACTATACCTGGATCTGTTTCTGATTTATTTTCAAGATATTTTCAAGATGAATATACAAGAATAGCACAAACTGAAAAGCAATTATTTGGAGATAATAGACTGGATGATAATCAATTATATGTGTATTATCATTATAAAATGAATAAAGGTAAAAAGGATAGAACAAAAGCTAATGCGCTAAAACTATATGCTTTTCCTAATACTAAAAACTGGAATGTAAATATATTTAAATCAAATGGTAGAACATATACTAACTTACCTGATTTAGATTTAGTAAGAACTAATATAGATAAAGATTTAGTAAGGGGTATACATGAAGAAGTAAAATATGCATTAGATACAGGAATTATTCACTATAATAAAGCGGGAGACCTTGTTAATAATAGTATAGATCCAAAATTATTACAACCATTTATAAATAGATATGGATCTGTTGAGGGTGGTATATATGGTGCTATGGCCCATTATACAATGCAGGAAATAATTGCAAATCAAGAGTATTATAAATTATATTTTGGTGATCCAGCATTTTATAAATCATTACCAGCTATATTAAAACGTACACCTGAAATTATAGCAACAGGACAAAAACTAGCTAGTATAGTTAGAGAATACTTTACTGCAGCAGTAGTTAATGATGTAGAAAGAAAAAGTAAAAACTATGATATTTATGTAGACAGTTTTAAAAACCTCTTGAATAAGAGTTTAAAGGATATAAAAGAAATGCTCCGTCCATATCTTAATGTAAATACTACTGATGCTCAAGCATATATTACTTTAGAAAGATGGAAAGAATTAATGAGAGGATTAAGAAAGTGGAAAGATAAAATGGAACCTGCATTTCAGAGACTCTTAAGAGGTAAAGGAACTGATTCAGATATGAAAATGATTATAGCACAACCTCTTAAAGGAATGTTTTTTGGGTTACGTCCTATTAAATTAGGTAAAATCTCATTAATGGTTCCTACATATCTAAAATACTCTCAAGCGGTTTTATTTCCACAAGTCACAAAAGAAAATTCAGAGCTTAGATCTATTTATGACAGTATGGTAAACCAAAAAGTAGATGAACTTATATTTCTATCTGGAGTAAAAAATGGAGCTTTATCTCCTATAAATTTATTTAGTGATAAAGAACATACTCAGTTAAATGAAGGAGAGAATCTTAAATTTAATAAGATGAAACTTGAAAATAGATTTTGGAAACTACAACAAGATTTAAATCCTCATGAAGCAAATAAAACTTTAGAAGGAAGTCAAGTTCAAAAAAATATACTTGCAGTTGATTTAACTACTACTACAGAATTTAGAGGTGAAGAAGTTCCTACATCTAAATTAGTAGAATTATTTCATAAATCTACTAGTGATAAGTCTAGAAGAGGCCGAAATAAATTATTAAGAGAACTTAAAGCAGTATATGATGATACAAAAAATGTTTTTCACATTGGCAATATAGAAAAATTAATGGAAATGGTTGTAAAATCAATGGAAAAAACATCAAACGGTATACCTGATAATATAAAAGAATCTTTATTACAGTTTAGTACTCATATAAATCCTATAAATAAAAAAGAATATAAGGTATTAAAGAATCCTTTAGATGGACATCCATTTAGAAAACGTATTATGCCTGTCTTATCTTCTATTGTTCAAAAAGCTACTGTAGATTTAGAGACACCAGGTGGAGCGTATATTCAAGTTTCAGGTCTAGGCCATAGAAATAAAAAATTATTTACAGATTTAACTAAAAAAGAACAATCAGGTATTGAATATATTAGAGAAGAAGAAGTATTGAGTGGGCCTACTATGAAAGATGGTAAAGTACAAGCTGCTACTATTTTTCTCCCTCATTATTTTAAAAAAGCAATACCTAATTATAGAAACATGTCTCGTGAAGAGATAGGACAATATATTACAGATAGCCGTTTATTAGAAGGAGTATCTTATAGAATTCCAAATCAGGGTTATGCTTCAATTGATGCTTTTGATGTAGGCGGGTTCTTACCTCAATCTGTAGGAGATCAAGTTGTGGTATATAATGATCTAACTGCTAAAACAAGTGCTGATTTTGATATTGACAAGTTGTATCTTTTACTACCTTCTTTTGACGTTGATAAAGAGACAGGTAAAATTAGTTATGTAGAGTATGATGAGTCGTTACCTATGGAAAAGAATTCTTTAAAAGCTTTAGACAATTATAGAATAGAGATCTATAGAGCTCTTTTAATGGCTCCTCATAATTTTGTAGAGCTTATGACTCCTCTTGATTATTCTAGTAATCAACGTAAAAGAATGGCAGGTTTAGTTGTAATGCAAGAAAATAAAGATATGTTAGTAAATAAAGGTGTTTATAAAAAGCTAAATACTATGTTTACTAATAAAGATCCTAATTTTGCGGATGAGGTATATGAAGCAGTTGATGTACAAAATAATTTAGGTATGTTACTGCCTAGTTATTATATGGACACTAAGGTGAGATTCAGTGGAGGTAAAGCAGGTACTGGGCAAAAGTCTAATCATTTAGTAGATCTTCCTATGAGACAATGGAATCCTAATGGTGAGCCCCTTACTTTAGATTATTATATTGGAATAGGTAATCTTGTTGAAAAAGATGGAACTAAGTTAACAACATTTTCTAGCCTTAAAGATGTAAATGATGAAAGTATACCTCAAGTATTTAATGGTAGACTTAGTGGTTATTTAGATATTGCAAACGATCCGTGGATTTTTGATTTAAATAACAATACATTAACAGCTAATTTGGTTTCGATGTTAGATGCTGCAGGAGTTGATCCAAATTGGGTAGACCTGTTTATTTCTCATCCAATTTTAAAAGAGTTTGTACGTTTAACTAAAAATTCTCAAGGTAATACTGCAAATAGAGAGTTACTTAAAGTAGGAAATAAGTATGTAGTAGTAGAAGACTATTTAGAAAATAAGGTAAAATCGGCTCTTAAAGAAGTAGGTATAGAGTTTGATAAGGATGATATTATATCTTTAGCAGGAGCTAGAGTAGAGAAATATTTAAGCTTTGATCTCCTTAAAGAAGCATTAGTTTATAATTATGATGATACAGAGAATAAAATAGGTAAAAAATTATTTCCTGCCCAGATAGCTTATACAGTTTTAGAGACGTTTAAATCATTTCAAAGTGATGCTAAAGAATTAAATAGAGGAGTTTTAGCAACTAAAAATGATGTTAATGGACCCGCGGGAGGATTGATTGAGTCTGTGGTAGTACAAAACAAAATAGATGAAGTAAGAGAAATTGCACAAAGTCCATACTCAGTATCTAAGATATTAGGATTTGACTCTAAAATTATGGAAGGGACAATGGAACATACGTTCTTTAATAATGGCGCTAAATTGATGTTAGAATTATTTGGGCCTTTGACTGTCCAAGCTACTCCAGCTTTCTTATCTGCCTTAACTGATATATCTAATCAATTAGGTAAAGCGAGACTAACTGATCCTAAACTAGCTGCAATTATAGCTGATGAATTATATGCTGCTTTAGTAAGCAAATCAAGTTATGGTAAATCACGGTCTCAATTGAGTACTTTATTCTATGGTAAAAGTTCTGTGGCATATAAAGTTTCTGAACTTAAACTTAGTGGGCAAAAATTTAATAAGAAGTTACAATTTTTTCTGGACTTTCTACAACCTGTTATCCAAGAAGATACTCAAGTTTCTTTTATAGTAGCGGATAATATTGGAGCAAAAGAGAAAACTATTTATAATAAATTAGTTCAAGGATTTAGGGAGGGGCTAAATCATTCGGATGAAAAAGTTAAAAAAATATTCGAGGATTTAGTGCACTATGCTTATTATACTTCAGGTTTTAAAACAAACCTTACTGCTATACATGAGTATATACCTTATGAATATGATTCTGAAATTATGAAACATGGAGAGTTTTTACAAAATGCGCGTATTGCGTCTTCTGTAGATAAACAAGGATTAGAGTATAATACTGATTATTTTGCATCCGCTATTGATGAGGTTTATTTAAACAATACTCATAATAGACAATTAGTACCAGTTCTTAGAGAAGAAGACAAAAAGAAAAGTAGTAAAGAGGATTTAAAATCTTATGTATATAAAGGTAAAAAGACATCTGTGGTTACAAAAATTAGAACATCCAATCCTAAACTTCAGATAAGAAAAGAAGATAATGATATAACTTATAGACCTTATATAACATATAGAAATAAAGATGATGATCAAGTATATACATATAAATATGCAGGACAAGATAATAAACAAGTAGGTACTTATATAATTGTTCCTAAACGTGGATTAAGACGAGGAAAACATCTTATAAAAGAATATTATTTTGATTCTGATAAACCATCTGCTTTTAAAGAAAATCAATTACCGTTCGATAAACCTCAAGAAAAAGAAATACTGGGTATAACAATACTTGCAGAAGACGAGACTAGCAGAATTAAAGTATCTTCTAGTGATGAAACAGGATATGAATCCACAGATAAAATCGAAATACTTGAAGATCCAACCATAGAAGAAAATGAAGAAGAAACAGAGGGAGGAGGAGAAAATGATGATTATCTAGATTTTAGTGGTACATCCGAATCTTATCATTTAGATAAAAAAGCAACCTTAAAGGAAACTATAGATCAACTTACTGAAATATCTGATAGAGTTACAGAAGAAGGAAGTAGATATATTTATAAGGGAGGAGGTCTTACAAGATTTATAAAAAACAAGTTAATGGATAAACAAGATCTTACTTTAGATCAAGTCAATCTATTAAATGATTATATAGTTGATAGAGAAGATTTATTTGTAGGAAAAAAATTGCCATTTATAGCACAATCGTTGGTATATGAAGCACTACAGGCTAATGCAGACTATCTTCAAAAAGCTAATGTACTTGATAAAGCAGCAGATGAAAAACTAGATAAGTTTTTACTTAGTGAGTTAAAGAAATATAAAGTTGAAAGTGCACCTACAACTTTAAGAGCTATAAAAGAAAAATATGGTACAAATGCTTTAGGAGTAGCAGATATACTACATAAAACATTACATTATGTACAAAACCCACAAGATAGAGACAGAATTGTAATACCTGAAGAGTTTGGTCATTTCTTTACAATATTAGCAGGACCTAGAAATCGTGTAGTTCAAGATATAGCTTCCAAAATAGAAACTTGGGATAAATATAATGAGATATTCAATGATTATAAAAGATTAAAGAACTATCAAAAGAAAGATGGGACACCTGATACATTAAAAATAAAATTTGAAGCTATAGGTAGATTAATAGGAGAAGCAATTGTAGCTAGAAATGAAGATCGTAAAATTAGTGTAAAAGATTGGTTAATGAATAGAGCTATGGATTTAATAGATTGGATACTTAGTATCTTTAAAGCTATTAAAAATCCTGTACCACTTGATATACTATCAGATAGAATTGCACAAGAAGTATTAGCAGGTAATATGGGTAAATATACTGATATATATGATAAACCACATGAGACAGAATATAAGTTAGTAAATTATGAAAAGACAATAAAGAATTATCCTGAAGCTGCAACTCTTATAAGTATAATGAGTGAATTTGGTGCTTCTTTAACAGGATCACTAGCTCTTAGAAAACAAGGTATGTTATTTAGATCAGATAATGAAACTCTTCATGATTTTGATTTTAAAATAAATCATAAAGTATGGAAAAAACAAGGTATGGAAAGTTTTATAAATAAAATCCAAAAAATTATACCTGAATTAAGAACTTTTAATAAATTTGTAGGTACATCAGGTGATACAGTTTATAATTTAACAATTACAAAAGATGAAGCTTTACATAATAAGTTTGCAGAATTAAAAGGAGATTTTACTCAAAGATTGGATCAGTTAACTTCTGACGAAAGAGATAATCTGATCTTAATAGATTTCTTTTTCCAAACTACTCCATTCAGAACTATACCATTTAAAAGTTTTGTTCATTGGGTAGATACATGGGAAGCTAAAATGAATTTAGCTAGGTCTAAAGATATATATGATTATCAAATGTGGGAAACAACTATGCCAGATGTGAATACTAATAAAGATTCTAGATTTATATTTTATAGTTTACCTACTAAAATAAGTGTGAGAACAGATGCAAAAAAATATCTTGAAAGAGCTACAAAAGATAAAAATCTTAGATATTATAAAGGATCTTTTTATGGATTAAAATATGATTTAGGTAAATCACAGTTAGCACTTAGAGATATAAATAATAGTTATTTTGATGGAGCACGTGTACTTTATTTAAAAAATCAAACATTTGCTCAAACTGTTCAAGCAGTAGTTCAAATAGATCCAACAGCTTATATTCAGGCAGAAAAAGCTAATCAATATCGAAGAACAGGTATACAATTAGATATATTTGAAGCTATGGAAAAACAACAAACACCATATGATCCTAGAGTAGATAAAATTACATCTATAAAAGTTCCTATAGTTATGAAAAAACCTGTTGATTTAAGTACTGATATAAATAATTTTATTAATGACATGTCTATTTTTTATGAGGCTATTGTTGACTTTAATTCTTATTTAAAATTATCAGATCTTAAAGTTGCTACTATGAAAGCTATGGATATGATAAATACAGCTTATAAAACATCAGATAATGCTGTTATGGATGCTCTTTCTGAAGTAGAAACAGATATAGATATCGTATTAAATAATGTATCAGATAATTTAGGTGTGGTTTATGAACAATGGGCTAGTGCTAATAATCAAGATCAGACATATATACAAAAACTACTTGATTTATATGGATTTAGAAAAGGGATAGTTAGAAGAGAAGGTAAAATGCCTCGTTTCAAACCTATGCGAGAATGTAAATAATAAAAAAATGGGCTGTAAAACAGTAATAACAAATCTTAAAGGCAAAAAAGTAGATAGTACATTATTGCCAGAATTAGAAAAGCATTATAGAGAATTAGGTAATGAAGCTTTAGCTGTGGAATATTATGAATTAATATTTCCACAACAGTTTGGACAAGGTATAACTTTCTTTAGTAAATTTATGGCTAAAAAGTTAAACTTAGCTACAGATAAAACATTTTCTTGGAAAAATGAAGCGCATGTAGAGGAAGCAATACAAAAGGGTTTATTAAATCAAACTACTAATGAGCCTACACTTAAGACAGCATTAGAATTGATTGATGAATATTTAGCAAGTCAACAATATACACTTGAAGGAACTACTTCAGTTTTATTAGATGCAGTTAATGTTTCTAAAAAAACTCTTGATCGTATTATAGAAACTTTAGAAATCTCAATTGTAAATTTAAGTAGAAATGTTTTAGATCCTAAACAATTAAAAGCAGAAGAGAAAGACTTAGATAAGTTTATGAGTACTATACGTAATTGGATTAATGTACAACCAGTTATGGGTGTTTACGAATATGTAAATAGAGCACTAAAAGATACTACTGATGTTAAAAATATGGTTAAAGCTAAAAAGAAAGCAGCTGAAAGCGGGACAGCTTCTGTAAAAGATATGATAACTCTTTCAGATTTAGACAAATTTAGAAACTATATAGATAGATATATAGATATTAAGGAAGTACAGAAGTTATTAGGTGAAGATAATCCTTTAAAATTAGAAGATGATAAATTACAAAGTCTTCAAAAAAGCGTTACAGAAATAAATAACAATAGAGACTATGTAATGAAATACTATAAACAACAGGGCCATCATTTATATGCAAATTTATTAGCTCCTTACAATAAACGTATAGTAAAAAAACATAGAGAAGCTTTAGAAGCTGCTTGGAAGAAAAATAATCCAGAGAATACAGGTAAAACAGCTAAGGACCAAATGAGTATGTGGGTGAGCGAACAATTAAAAACTAGAGATGCGCAAATACATAACGAAGCAGTTAAACAAATTAAAGGATGGTTATTAACTTGGGACTATGATCTTGATATAATAGATGTATGGCTAAAAACAGCAAAAGATTCACCTGATGAGCTTTTACAACTTTATTATACACGTCTTAGAGATGTTGAAGATAAAGTAGAAAGAGATTATTGGCAGGTATATGATGAAGGAGATAAGCTCTTTAATGCATATAAAAAAGAAGTATTTGATATACTTAGTTTAACTACAGAAGGAAATGGAAAAAAGTTTTATAGTTATATACTCGAACAAGATAAAAAAGGAAAACTTACACAATTTCTTGTAGACGAATATCTTAGTACATGGGAAGAAGATTTCAAACAATTAGAATATGATGTACATAAACTAGAACCAGCAGAAAGAACTAGAACAATTAATGAATGGCATAATAAGAATTCGATTAGAGCAGAGATAGTATCAGAACTAGGAAAGAAAAGAGTAATTTGGACACCTAATGAGACATATAAAAATCCTCAATGGGCCCAATTAGAGAAATTAAGAGCTGAAAAAGCTGATCATCCAATAGTAGCTTATTATGATTGGGTGATGGATATTCATCAAAAAACAGATAAAAAATCACCTAAAACATCAAGATTAGGAAATAGAATCCCTGGATTAAGAAGTAAAGTATTTGAAAGACTTAGAATACATGATATGAGAGAATGGCCTAAAATAATAAAAGGTTTAATATGGGAATCAGTATTTAGAACTAATATGGATACTGAAATAGGTGAGATAGGGTCATTAGAAGATAAATATAAGGTATTTG
>Ga0098035_1000770_pt1 | contig 15850 bp, 19 predicted proteins | sample 3_EtaG_FD_75046 | JGI IMG/M metagenome (GOLD analysis project Ga0098035, IMG submission 75046) | Marine viral communities from the Subarctic Pacific Ocean - 3_ETSP_OMZ_AT15126 metaG | ecosystem: Environmental > Aquatic > Marine > Oceanic | place: Pacific Ocean | collected 2015-01-07
CGGTTTCAACGAGGAAACACTCGGCAAGGCACCTGTTGCAACCTCGCGCCGGGCGCTCGGCGATCTGCTTGGAAACGCTGTGCGCTTTGGTAAAGCGGGGCCGGTCATGGCTGCTGGCGAGGGCATCGAGACCGTCCTGTCGCTGCGCTGCGCTCTGCCAACCATGCCCATGCTGGCCGCACTCTCCGCCGCCCACCTTGCCGCGATTGCATTTCCAGCATCCTTGCGCAGGCTTTATGTCGCACAAGACGTCGATCCGGCAGGCGAAGCCGTGCTCGCGGCGCTCATGGACAGGGGGGAACAGGCCGGCATTGAGGTTATCGCGCTGCCGCCCGCATTGGACGACTTCAACGACGACTTGCGGCATCTCGGCATCGACGCGATCCGCAAGCGTCTGCGTGTTCCTATGGCTGCTCAAGATGCGGCGCTCTTCCTGGCACCCTGTGCGTAGGGACAAGGACGATCGTGGTAGGCTTTATCGGCCATCGTCTCGTAGGACAGTCTCCTTCTCAGCAAGGCCGCGCCCTGGCCTTCGAGAGGGCGATCAGCCGTCAAGCCGCCCGGCCGGGCAACCTTTGCGGCGACTATTTTCCGGCGCGCTCCGTATCGGAGCGCTTTGCCATCGCGAACCAAAATAGTCGCCGCTTTCGGTCCTTCGCTTGTCGCTTCGGCCCGTCGCTGCCGCGCCGGGTGCCAGCCCGCTCGTCCCGACGGCTTTTGTCGCCACGAAGGCCGCGAGAGTCGCGGCATGAGGCGATGGAGCATCCCATGAGGCAATCGAACGAGCTTGAGCATACCAATACATCCAGCCCGACCAATCACGTTCTGACCGAACTGCAATTGTACGGCTATCGCCCCTTCGAGGACGAACCGGACCCCAGACCGCTTCCCGACGGCAACATGCTGGCCGGTGCGATCGCCGACATCTTCGATGCCTTGATCGCTACCCTCGACGACACGCGCATGGAACCCGACCTCGGCGACCTGCTCTGGTCCACTGCGAACGTCTTCCATCGCGCCGCCGAGCGCGCCAACCGCGAACTCGACGATAACGAACAGGCGCAGCGCCGTTCGCAGCGCGAACAGGACGGTAGCGAGGTGCGATCCGTCGAACTGGAGCGGCTGATCGCACAGGGCCGGACGCTGGTGGAACGGCAGGATGCCTTCGAACTCATGCGCGATCAGGCGGCCGAGCATTACGAGCGCCGCGCCGGCAAAGTATGGCTTCCTCGCAGTGGTTCCCGTGTCAATCACCGCAATCTCACCTCGGCGATGATCGACAGCCGCGACTTTATCGCGGCCCGCAAGCGCGCGCAGAACCACGTCCTGTTGCCCGAAGGTCCAAAGATTGCCTTTACCGGTGGCCTGGAGTTCAACGACCACAAGCTGATCTGGGCCAAGCTCGACCAGGTTCACGCCAAGCATCCCGACATGGTTCTGATGCATGGCAAGTCCCCGAAAGGCGCAGAAAAGATTACATCGCGCTGGGCCGATGACCGCGGCGTTCCGCAGATCGGGTTTGCACCGGACTGGGCCAGGCATGGACGCGCAGCGCCCTTCAGGCGCAATGATCAGATGCTCGAAGTCGTGCCCGTTGGCGTTCTTGTCTTTCCGGGCACAGGCATTCAGGACAACCTTGCAGACAAGGCGAAGAAGCTCGGCATCCCGGTTTGGCGGTGCGGGAGAGGGTGATGTTTCAAGCTGAAGATCTGATCACACTTCATCAATAGGCGAGTGCGGAAGCTGATCTGCCTACTGCAGACGCCTATCTTGCCAGAATTGAAGAACGCATTGCCGCGTTGGCTGATTTTCCTCACCGCGGATCCCCTCGTGACGACTTGATCGCCAGGTGTGCGAACACTCACATTCGAACGCCGCGTGTTGATCGGATATACCGTGGACAGGGCGGTCGTCACCGTGCAGTGAATTATCAGCGCGTCCCGCGATCTTGTGCCGGTTCTTCACAATTCTTGAAGTGCATGCCTTGCAGCGCCGCAAGTGTTTCAGCTCGCGACCCTTGCCGGCCGTTCAGCGACCAATTTTCGTTACCTGGGTGCCGACCAACCGCTTTTTGATCCCGCTTGATCAAATTTGTGGCCGGAAACGACTTGGCCGCGTTCAGGTGGGCAAATCGCAAAAGAGGCTATGTGCGGCGGTGATAGCATTGCGACCGCGCGAGGAGATTAAGCCGCCAGCAGCGGCTTAATCTCCTCAATGTCAGCGGCCTGGTCCACCAGTAGATCATAATGCGTCTGGAGGTTGAGCCAGAACTCCGGCGTCGTGCCAAGCGCCTTGGACAGACGCTTGGCCGTGTCCGGCGTGACCGAAGTCCTCTCCTCGCATAGCCGCTCGATGCGGGTGCGGGGGACATGGATATGCTTCGCCAGCTTGCCTGCGGAAATGCCCATCTCCTCAAGGAACTCATGCTTGAGGATTTCGCCGGGATGGACCGGGGTTTTCAACATGGTCATGACAACTCCCTTCAATGATAGTCCACGATCTCTACATCTTCCGGGCCATTGTCGGCCCAGACGAAACAGATACGCCATTGGTCGTTGATCCTGATCGAATGCTGGCCCTCACGGTCATCGGACAGGGCTTCCAGCCTGTTGCCCGGAGGCAACCGCAAGTCGTCCAGATTCACCGCCGCCTCAAGCATTGCCAGCTTCCGCACAGCAGCCCGGAAGATGTCGTTAGGGAAACCCTTGCCCGGTTTGCCCGCCAACACCTGATTAACCAATTTTCCTTTGGCGCTCTGTATCATGAGATGATACGTATCATCGAGTGATACATAATGCAAGGGGATTACCGGCCCTTCTGTGGCAGGGCCCTCGTTCACCAAAATCAACGAAACGACTACTCGTCGGCGTTGGCCGCGTCGATGCTTCTGAACGAGAACGGCGCTTTCAATGGTGAGCAGACCGCAGCGGTAGGCAAACTCAACGGCCGTTCCGGAGAGGTTCGCCCCATGTAGGACACTCGACGGACAATCTTCGATACCTGGAAGCATTTGGTCCGCTAACGCGAACGAAACGGCCCTTCCCGGGGTAAATCCTCAGTTCATTTGACAAGACCAACATGGCCGGTTCGCCCAATCTGCTGGAAATCCCATCGAGCGCAGCTGCTCGGGTAATCGAGACGCCGCAAGGTCCGCTACGCGATGCGCGAATGAGGTGTCGGGGCTCTGGCGTCGCAGCATGTGCACCAGGACAACCAACGCATTGTAGATGAAGTTGGCGGGCTGCGCCTGTATGCCTTGTTCGGTGCGGGCTTCCACAACCACCAAGTCGTCACTGAACCGCCTGATGTTAGGCAGGCGCTTTACTGTTTGCCGGTTCCAGAGGCGTCCATGATGTGCGCAGATGTTGCGGATATAGGACAGCAGCTGGAGTGTTCCCTCGAGCACCTCGCGACTGGGCATGCCCAAGTCCTTCGCCACCGCGGACTTTACCTTGACGTCCTTTGTCAGCGCAAACCAGCGCGAGAGCTCCCCGAACGTCATAAGTTCAGTCACCACCCACAGCGGTGGCATAAAGGGCTCGGCATACTTCCGCCGATAATGCTCGACGAACACCTCATTGCTGTCGCGTGCGCGGTTCGCAAGCGACGACAGCAAGTTAATGTGGTCGTAGCCCGACTGGAAGGCTCCGGCATCGAGGTGGGCATGCGAGCCATGCGCCCGTGTCAGTCGCTTGGAACAGCGTGACCGCAGGGCGATCTCGATCCGCTCGATTGCTTACATAACCAGCAGTCGCAGCTTTCGATCGAAAACATAGATGTCCACGATCGTTTCGAACCGGGTGCCTGGCTGGAAGCTCTTGGTCCGTGTCTGGCCATTACCGGCGGGCAGTTCGAAGGGTAGCCAATAGGCGCTGAGGCGTTAGTATCCAACGGTTTCAAGCCAACGGCGCATCAGCGTCTCGTCGCCGCTCATCCCCCGTTCGGTCATGAGCCGAATCTGATCGTCTATCGTGGTCGCTGGCTTGTCATAAAGCATAGAGCCTCCCCGGTTACCCGGAGAGGCTCCAAAGAGTAACCCCCCGGTATTGGGCAAGCCGAAGCTCGAGGCCTGGGGGGTGTTGTTGACCCCCATCTAGGGACTGACGCCCGGTCGGTCAATGCGTGTCAAGTCCGAGCGCCCAGCTACTGCCGCGCCCCCTCCTTGATTGCGGCCGATCCATGTTCGCTGGCGGCGGCGTATGCCTTTGGCCTCGCTCGCAATTATCCCTTCGCCGACGGCAACAAGCGGACGGCATGGATGCTCGCTCGCCTTTTCTTCGCCTTGAACGATGTCCAAATCGCCTTCTCACCCGAAGGCGCAATTGAGATGGTCCTGCAATTGGCTGCAGGAAAACTGGAACAAGCCGAAGTAGCGGTTTGGTTCGCGGAGAGAAGGGTGTGACCGACCCTTACTGGCCGTTCAAGTGCCAATTCTCGCTCATCACGAACAGACTGACCGCTACTCATAGTCTGCTGCCGCAAGGCAGGATCTGACTTACTTTGAGGGGACAATTCGCCCTAAGGCCGCCGACGCGGCTCTTCGACTGCCAGTCGCTTCGCAGTTCTCAATGTCTGGATGACGAAGAAGACAACCAACAATGCACCGATCCCGCCGACGACCAGGTCAAACCAGGTCAGCGCTCCGAACAGCACCGGCTGCGATCCGGCGGCAATCATCGCCATGGTGAGCACGATCAGGAACACCCGCAGTTCGGTCGGCCCTGCATATGCATAGGACAGCTTCATTTCGCCCAGCACTCGGACGAGCAGAAAGGCATGGATCGAAAGAAGGAGATAGCCCGCTAATGCCACCAGTGCGACTTCCAACTGGACATAACGACTGAGCCCGATACCCACGACGATTAGCGTGGTCGCAAGACCGTCGCAGCTGTGGTCGAGGAAATAGCCGTAGCGCGGTCTCTCTATTTTCCGATAGCGGGCTAGGCTTCCGTCCATGGAATCGCCGAACCAGTGGATGAAATACCCGGCGATCGAGATCCATAACCAGCTGTCACCAAGATTGCTCAGGATATATCCGCTGAAGATTACGAATGCTCCGAACATCCCAATCGCTGTCAGAATATCGGGAACCACCCAACGCGGCATGCATGCGCAAAGGCGATTGAGAAGTCTGCGCTCGGCCCGTGCGAGGAGGTTCTCCTGAATGCGATCGATCGGACTGGCATTGATACTCTTCTGGTTCGACACGGGCGCTCCTGTGAATTTGGGCACCGAGGCCTGCTTATGTCCGGGCATCGGACCGGGTAGGATTTCGATCAAGACAAGCTGGTCTATCCCGATTGCGTCCCCCGGTGAGACGAGACCAGTTCAGGTATCTTGTGGCTGAAACGATTAGCCGTGCAATGTTAATTCTAAGCCGCCCTTAGTCCTGATCCGGCAGAGCAGCAACTGCATCGTGGGTGCCGACCCATATACGCGATCGAGGCGAAGGGTCTGTTGACTTTGGGCGGCTTTTTGCCCGGCCCTCGCTTGCGGATGGTCTTCGCCAATTCAGGAAATGCCTCGGCAAACGGGCGCACGGCGCCGATCTGCTCGGCGGTCAGCTCCGGATTGTCCGAGGCCGCATCCGTGTCGGCCTGGGTATACATCCGTGCGGTCACGGCAGCAGGCTCAATCCATTCTTGCTCACGGGCCGAGCAGAGATGATCGAGAGACCTTCAGCACCAAGTGTAGCAAAAATCACGACGAGCACACCGTCCAGTTCACCTTGATGTGCAGGCAAGCTATTTGTTACTACATTTTGTGAAGGGGCAGGACCCGCAAATCCCGGGCTGACCTTGGACATGGCCGGAACACTCGAAACGGCGCCTTTGTCCACTTGCCGTCGTTAACGGGTTACCTTGCAAGCCTGGTATGACAATCTGAAATACGGGCTCGTCGGTGGCAAACCGCCTTCTAAGGCAGAGCACCGCCCTCGCTTCCATTGCGCTGATCCTTGGTCCTGCCGATGGCCTGACGCCATCAACCCGTAAAGGGTCCGCTACGCGAGGCGTGCGGCCTTGAGGCTGCGCCTCTGCGGTGATTGCGGCCACCGCCCGGACGCATCGGGCGCCTGTCGCGCGGAGGAACGGTCCTCCGCCTCAGAGCAGGAGCCGCAGCAATGTCTCTCGATCAAGCCCAGGCCTTCGCATTCAGTCTTTCACGCTCCCTCATGACTGTGATCGTCATCTTTCGCGCCGGAGACGGCACACATGCCGTGGTTCCATCAAATGAGTTTGAGGGTGACGCTGACATCGTTGCCGAAATCGATCCTTTCGACTGCTGACGAGGCGTCCTGACTTTCGGGGCGACGGTCGGCCCGATTTTAGCTCCCGAAAATCAATGCTTTCGCTTATGCCACCCAAGTGCGCCGAGGTGGTGGTGGATGGCGCGACCGTTGGAAATGTCCTTACGGAGCGTACCATCATGATCATCCTTACCATCTTTGCATCGATTGCAGTCATCAGCATCCTGTGCTGGCTGATGTTCACCCTGGCCGTTTATGCTTTGCCGGTATCCCTTGGCGTGAGCGCCGGAATGCTGGCACATGATTCTGGTACCGGCACCCTTAGTGCCATCTTGATTGGCCTCATGACCGCAGGCTTAACTCTGCTCGTCATGCAGTTTCTTCTGCTCGTTCTATCGTCGACCTGGCTTCGGCTAATTGTCTTGACTGCTTTCGTCATGCCTGCAGCGATTGCAGGATATTGCGCGACCTATGGCATCGTGCAGCACTTCGTGACACCGCCGTTCTGGCAGACCGCCATTTCGCTGATTGGTGGGGCCGCGGTCTGCACCGCAGCCTTCGTCCGCTTCACGGATATGGTCGCTGCCCGGGTTATTGGTTCGGACGGACATCCAGACTCGTAATTATCGCAGATCAGGGCCCGTGCGATCATCGGCGGATCCGGTGCGCCTGCGTGGTCGTCCGGTCAAGAAAATCGGGGACGTCTGCACAATTCCAGCATGGAAGGGCCGGAGCACGCGATCAAGGGTATCGGTCGAACCCCTGACGGCAATTTTGGGCGCAGGTCTGAATGCCACAATGGAGGACTGCAGATCACCGTAAGGATGTCGGGCCGGAATGAAGTGGCAACCCGACGGCCGGTGTCTGGTAGGCTGTACGGGTACCCAAGTTGGCGACGTCTGATGATCGGATGCGTAAGGCCACGTTCTTCCTGGATTGGCTGAAGCACCGAACCGCTCACAAGCGGCCTCGTCAATGGCTGATCTGGCCGAAGACCGGCTGACGCCTCGATCGCCTGAAGCGCAACAGCGGCGTTGCAACTTTCATCCCCTGGGCTTGCGCCCATTCCTCGCGAGGCAAGAAAGCCGCGCCTTTGCTGTCAGGCCCTGACGGGTGCGCCGTCGATCGCCTCCGGCCCGTCACATGCCATCGAGGCCGCAATGGTGCGGGCTCGAAGCACAAACATCCAGGAGTTATGACATGGCTACCATCGGCACCTTCAAGACGACCGGCACCAACGAGTTCACCGGCGAAATCATCACCCTCAGCGTCCAGGCCAAGGGCGTGCGCATCATTCCGGAGGCCAAGGCCAACGGCGAAAACGCTCCCAGCCACCGGGTCTTCGTCGGCCGCGCGGAAATCGGTGCCGCCTGGACCAAGCGTTCGAACGAAGGTCGCGAATACCTGGGCCTCAAGCTCGATGATCCCAGCTTCACCGCTCCGATCTTCGCCAACCTGTTCGACGATGAGGACGGTGAGAGCTACAGCCTGATCTGGTCTCGCCCGAGCCGCCGCAACAGCGACTGAGGTCGGATGACAGCCCCGCCCGGATGATCCGGGCGGGGCAATTCATTGTTTGCAAAGACAGACATGATGGAAACGGCGAACCCACAACCGGACTGAAATTTGCCCAAAGATGGGAATGTCCTGCCGGAATCTTGGAATACACCAGAGAACGCCAGGATACGAAGCTGCAGGCTCGATCACGCGGGAGCGAGCATGGCGCAAGACAGCGGACAGGGGACTGGTCTTCGCGATCTCGACTTCGCTGGCTTCGCACAGGAATTTCTTCGCCGCAATCCCGCCTACGTGCATGATTATCACAAGGTCATGCGGACCCGGCCTGCTCCAGGCGCACATATTGTAATGGAGGAGATGGCCCACCCTTGGGGCCTGAGCTTTTCCCTGTCCACCGCTGGTTTGCGCTGATCGCGAGCCGGCCCTCTGGCGTCCTGACCTTCTGCCCTCGACCGTCATACTGGACGCTGCACCTGCAGGGGCCGGAAACGCTCCTCCACTCGACCCCGATCATTGGCCGCATGTTCTCAATGACCGTTTGTTGTCGGATGGCCGGCACCTTGTTCTTGGCGATGAGGGAGGATCTCACAGCCTGTGGCTGCGCGAGACTGACCGCGGCAAGCCGCTAGCCTATGTCGTTCCGCGTGATGACGGAATAGAACTGCGCAGCCGTGCGACACAGCGATTGGAGCAGCGCTTGTCGGGCGTTCCACCGGATCGATGTCCGGGCCAATTTCGCCCAACGCACTTTCAGGCGCGGCGCCTGACACTGCTCCTTCGCATCCTCGACATGCTGCATGCGGAAAGGCAATCGCGGCCCAGCACCCATGAGATTGCCCGCCAATTGGTCTACCCACGCCTGGCAATTGGTCGCGGCGCCGAATGGAAGGCATCGCCTGAACGCCGCCGCACCCAGCGCCTCATCGAGGAAGCGCGATCCTTCATGAACGGGCGCTATCGCTCCTTGCTGAAGGGCAAGCTCGCCGGTGCGACAAAAACCTCCGGGCCCAAATAGCCGCTCCCCCGAGCCAGACGAACTTCGCGAATGTGCGCCAGTCCGTTCCACACCGCCCTGCAACGGGTCGGCCACGCCCGGGAGTACTTTCATGACCCAAACTGCCGCCAACTCCGGCCCGCGTTACCTTCGGACACCCGATGCTGCGAAGCTGCTCGGGCTGTCGCCGCGCACTCTCGAAAAGCACCGTTGCTACGGTACTGGTCCCGTCTACCGCCGGCTTGGCGGCCGGGTGGTCTACGCTCTCGACGATATCGAAGCCTGGGTCGCCCTTGGCACGCGTCGCTCCACCTCGGACCCGGGCGTCGGTACCGTTCACCCTGCCAGGCGCCGGCCGGCCGAAGGGTGACACGCGTGGGCGCTTCAACCAACCCGCGTTCGCTTCCCGACATGGGCAGGCAACTCGAGCTGTTCCGACCGGGGCCTGCGACCATTGCGCCGCGTGATGCGCAGGACCTCATGACCTGGCCGTTCTTCAGTCTGGCCAAGTCCAGGCGGATAACGCCGATCGACTTCCGGATGGGCGAGACCTGGATTTCCGTCGAAGCCGTGCCCGAACACGGCATGGCGACGATCTGGGACGCTGACATTCTGATCTGGGCGGCGAGCCAATTGATCGAGGCGCGCAATGCCGGGCGACCGACTTCGCACATCGTGGCTGCAACACCACATGCCATTCTGACCTATATCGGCCGCGGAACCGGTCGCGACAATTACGACCGATTGAAGGCGGCGTTCGATCGCCTTCAGTCGACTACGGTGGCGACGTCGATCCGTCAGCAGCATCAGCGACGGCGTCACCGATTCTCCTGGATCAACGAATGGCAGGAGCAACTCGATCTGAACGGCAAGCCGCTCGGTCTGCAAATGATCCTGCCGGACTGGTTCTACGCCGGTGTGCTTGAGAGGGGGCTCGTCCTGTCGATCGACCGGGCCTATTTTGGCCTGACGGGAGGGCTGGAGCGCTGGCTTTATCGCGTCGTGCGCAAGCATGGCGGTCGCCAATCCCAGGGGTGGAGCTTTGACTTCGAGCACCTCTACCTGAAATCCGGCAGCCTTTCGCCGATGAAGCGGTTCGCGTTCGAACTGCGAGCCATCGTCGAACGTCAATCGCTCCCCGGCTACGTCCTGTCGATCGACAAGGCGTTCCGGCGTGAGCGTCTGAGCTTTGTTCCCGCACCGGTCGATACCTTCGAAGCAGCCGTGCGGCGCCTCAACCTCCCTGCCTGTGGATAAGCGCCATGAGACTCGTCCTATCAGGAACCGTCGGACTCGTCCTATCGGGAACCCGAGACTCGTCCTATCAGGAACTGCAGGGGTGCGAAAAGCCGCAGAATTCTGCGGTAAATGGAGGCCCCTCTAACTATCCTAACATTACAGAATCCTACGGATTCTTTCTAACCGTCTGCGCGCCTGTGGATTTCGCGGCGGTCTGCGCATGCCTGGGAGGCTGCGCATGACAGGCCTTGGAACACGCGATATCGACTTTACGCCGTTCGCCCGCGCGTTTGCCAAACAGGCGCTCACCGAGGTGCAATTGACCTGGATCGAGAAGCGCTGCGAGCAATGGCTGCGCTTCGGGCGCGTCGCCGGTGAGCAGATCGTGAGCCGCCACACCTGCACGAAGACGTTCCGGCCGGGCGCGGTCTTTGCGCTCATGCGCTGGACCGCCATCGACTATGGAACGCTTCACTCGCGCATCGATATCGTGCAGGCGCTCGCGCGCGGCGAGGCCTTTACCACGGTGCCCTTCGTGCGCCCCGGCGGCGAGCTTCTGCTCAGCGTGACCGGTTGGCCGAAGGTCGAGAAGGTCCTGCGCGCTATCGACGCGGTGGAAGCCGCTGGCGTCGATCCATGCGATGCATCGCCTGATCATTGGCGTCATGTCTCGGCAAGGATTGCGGTCGGCGCGCAGCCTCGCCTTTACGGGAAGGATCGGCACGAAGCCTGGCTCAAGCGCAAGGCTCTCGGCCTATGACACGCCGCCGATACTTCATTCTGACTCTTTTCCTTGCCGGTGGACTGGGGGGCAGCTTCGCGACGGTCGCCTGGCTCGATCCGCGTCCACGTCTCATCTGGAACGCGAGCGCCAGCGCGCCCATCGGCCTCTATCGCCTGCAGGTCGGCAATCAGGCCGCACGCGGCGACCTGGTCGCGATCATGCCGCCTCGTGATCTGGCACAGCAGATGGCCAAGCGGCGCTACCTGGCAAACGGCATGCCCATGTTGAAACGCATCGCGGCGCTGCCTGGGCAGACGGTGTGCCGCCACGGTGCAAATGTCAGCATCGACGGCGCGCGCGTTGCCGTTGCTCATCCGCGCGATCGAAGCGGTCGGCCCCTGCCGGTGTGGCGTGGTTGCCATATTGTTCTTGCGCAGCAACTCTTCGTCATCAATGCCGTGCCCGACAGCTTCGACAGCCGCTATTTCGGGCCGATCCCGGATGCCGGCCTCATTGGCCGCGCGCAGCCTCTCTTCACCCGCGACGCCCCCGACGAGCCACCCGTTTGGCGTGGACTCGGTCATTCGACCGCTTCTCCAACCGCCACAAAGGATCACTCCCCATGCAGATAGGTCGATTCCGCAAAACCGCCGACGGCTTTGAAGGCCGCATCACATCGGTCATGATCGATGTTTCGGTTTGTCTGGTTCCTGCGCCGGACACGGGCGCGGAAAACGCACCGCAGCGGTGTGTGCTCTGCGGGAATTCTGAGTCCGGCATCGAAATTGGCGCGGGTTGGGATCGCACCGGCGAGCGCGCAGGCGCCTACATCGCCTTGCAGCTCGACGATCCGCAATTTGCACATCCCCTGCGCGCCAACCTGCTGCGATCGGGGCAAGCCGCCGGCGATCATGTCCTGCTCTGGTCGCGGCCTGCCTCGCGCGAAAACCGCTAAGCCCATGCACACGTCGTTCTCGGGCATGCGAGCCTGCGCAGCATGGCTGTCGGCGGCAGCTTGTCTTGCCGGTGCATCGTTGTGCGCAGAACCGCAACTGGTCCGGGCGCAGGACAGCCGCGAAGCTGGCGATGGCAGACCCGCTCCCGATGTGGACCCGGTGCAGCCTAAAGTATCCGCCGTTGCCGAAGCCTCGCGCCGCTTCGCCATTCCGACAAGCTGGATCCGTGCGGTCATGCACACCGAGAGCCGGGGTAATCCGCGCGCTATCTCTCCGGCGGGCGCCATGGGGCTGATGCAGATCATGCCCGGCACATGGGCCGAACTGACGGCGCGATTCGATCTTGGTTCCGATCCCTTCGATGCGCGCGCCAGCATCCATGCCGGCGCCGCTTACTTGCGCATGATGCTCGATCGGTACGGTGATCTCGGCACAGCACTGGCCGCATACAATGCCGGTCCGGGACGCGTTGACGCCTACCTGGCAGGACGTCGTCCGCTACCCCGCGAGACTGTCGCCTACGTCGCCGACACCACCCGCATGATCAGCGGGGAGGGCGTTTCACTGGCTGCACTGCATCCTGCCGCAACGCCGATTCCCTGGCGCACTTCGAAGCTGTTCGCGACGCAAGCCGAAGTGCCTGTTTCCATTGAAAACGCAACAACAGACGCTGCATTTCCCCTTTCGAACCCGCTCTTCATTCCTCTTTCCGGAGAACATCGGCCATGACGTCTTATGGCGCTTTCTGGCGGCCCACGGCGAGGCGTGGCGGGCTGCATGTCGGGATAGGTCTCGTTGCGGAAGAGGGCAGGGGCGTATCGCGAGATAAAAGACCGGCCAGCTACGCGGCCTCATGTGGTTGGTTTTTGCGGCTTTTCGCGTATGGCACAGGGCATATCCAGCCATACGGCCTTGTTGAAATCCATTGTCTTTCAATCACGTGCCGTATGGCCGCAGTGTGATGGCAAGCGACGAGCATCATTTTCGGCCGCGACCAGGGCCGAGCCGGGACAGGGGAAGCGGCTCGGCGGGTAAGGGCAAGCGCCTTGCCGCGCAGGTCCGCCGTGCGAGTGCGCGGGCCGGCTATACACAGCTCGCAAGGAAGCCGCGCAAAGGTGCCGGGAACCGCGCGCGAGGACGCCGCGCGCTGGCCCGGGTGCGGCTGCGTTCCGATGCCCGCCGCGTTGTCGTCAAGGCCCGCGTTGTCCGGCACAAGGGCGCGCGATTCCGGGCTGCGCCGCTCAGTCGCCATATCACGTATCTCGAACGCGAAGGTGTCACCCGGGATGGCCGGGACGCCTCGATGTTCGATGCCGGCAGTGACGAAGCTGACCGCGATGCCTTCGCCGAGCGCTGCGAAGACGACCGGCATCACTTCCGCTTCATCGTCAGTCCCCAGGACGCCGCACAAATGGATGACCTGCGCATTTTCACGCGCGAGTTGATGCGCGACATGGCCCGCGATCTCGAGACCGAGCTTGAGTGGGTCGCAGTCGATCACTGGAATACCGACAATCCGCATATCCATGTCCTGGTGCGCGGCGTGACCGACACCGGCGAGGATCTCGTCATCGACAAGGGCTACATCAGCTCCGGTCTGCGCGCCCGCGCCGAGGAGCGGGTGACCTTGGAACTGGGCCCGCGCAGTGAACGCGAAATCCGCACCGCGCTCGAACGCGAAGTCGATGCCGAAAGCTGGACCAGCCTCGATCGCCAGTTACAAGGTTTGGCACACGATACGGGCGGCCTGATCGATCTGCGCCCCGGCGGGCAACTGGACGGCGAAAGGCAGCGCCTGCTTGTCGGCCGCGCCGCGCGGCTTGAACATATGGGGCTTGCGGTCAACGAAGGTGGCGGACTGTGGTCAATCGAGCAGGGCGCTGAAGCGACTTTGCGCGATCTTTCCATCCGCGCCGACATCATCAAGACGATGCACAGGGCAATGTCGCGCGATGGTGGCCGGTTCGATCTCTCTACCCTGGCCCTCCATGACAAGGCACCGAGCGATCCGATCATCGGCAAGCTGGTTGAACGCGGACTCCACGATGAACTGACCGGCAGCGCTTACGCCGTTATCGACGGCGCAGACGGACATACCCATCATCTGCGCTTCGAGGACATCGACATGACTGGCGATGCTCCCCACGGCGCGATTGTCGAGGTCAGATCATGGGACGACCTCAAGGGACGAACGCGCCTCTCACTGGCAACGCGCTCCGACCTCGCACTCGACAAGCAGGTCGGGGCATCAGGTGCTACCTGGCTCGATCGGCAACTGCTTTCGCGTGAACCGGCAGTGAGTGGCAACGGCTTTGGGCTGGATGTGCGTGCGGCGATGGAAGCGCGCGGGGCACATCTTGAATCCCTGGGCCTTGCCCGGCGGCAAGGCCAGCGGCTCCTTTTCGCAAGCGACCTCATCGATACCCTGCGAGCACGCGAACTCAGCGATACGGCCCGGGTCATCGCCGCGCGGACCGGGCTCGAGCACAAGCCGGCAAGTGTCGGGGAACATGTGAGCGGCATCTACCGCGAGCGCGTGACGCTTTCCTCGGGTCGTTTCGCCATGATCGACGAGGGGATGAGCTTCCAGCTCGTTCCCTGGCGCCCCGCCCTCGAAAAACATCTGGGTGCCCAGATCACGGGCACTCTCATACCCGGCGGCGGTGTCGACTGGTCATTGGGACGCGGCAGGGGACTGGGTCTGTGATCACCCACGCGATTGGGAGAACAGCAAGATGAACGACAGGATCCTGTGGGGGCAGATTGCCGCTGTCGCGGCCATCGTGGTCTTTACGGTGTGGGGCGCGACCCAATGGACCGCCGCGGCGCTTGCCTATCAGTCTGAACTGGGCCGGCCCTGGTTCGTGATCGGATCCTATCCGGTCTACCTGCCTCCGGCCTTTTTTTGGTGGTGGTTCAGTTTCGATGCCTACGCGCCGCATGTCTTTCTCAAGGGGGCGACCATCGCTGCCTCGGGCGGTCTGCTCTCGATCGTAGTCGCAATCGGCATGTCGGTCTGGCGCGCGCGCGAAAGGCGCCGCGCCGAGACCTACGGGTCGGCGCGGTGGGCAAGCGAGAAGGACATTCACCGTGCCGGGCTCCTGGGTGATGACGGCGTGGTGCTTGGTCGTGCGGGCGCAGAGTATCTGCGTCACGATGGTCCCGAACATGTCTTGTGTTTTGCGCCGACGCGCTCGGGCAAAGGTGTGGGTCTTGTCGTCCCGACACTGCTGACCTGGCCGGGCAGTTGCATAGTTCACGACATCAAGGGTGAAAACTGGCAGCTCACCGCCGGCTTTCGCGCGCGCCATGGCAGGGTCCTGCTTTTCGATCCTACCAACCCCAAGTCCTCGCCCTACAATCCGTTGCTCGAAGTGCGCAAAGGCGAATGGGAAGTGCGCGACGTCCAGAACGTTGCAGACGTCCTGGTTGACCCCGAAGGGAGCCTGGAAAAGCGCAACCATTGGGAAAAGACGAGCCATGCGCTTCTCGTTGGAGCCATTTTGCATGTCCTCTACGCCGAGCAGGACAAGACCCTGGCTGGCGTTGCCGCCTTTCTTTCTGATCCGCGCCGCGGCATTGAAACTGCGCTGCGGATCATGAAGACGACGGCGCACCTCGGGAAAGCCGGCGTGCATCCGGTTGTCGCAGCGGCGGCACAGGAATTGCTCAACAAGAGTGAAAACGAACGGTCCGGTGTGCTGTCGACCGCGATGTCGTTTCTCGGGCTCTATCGCGATCCGGTTGTCGCCAAGGTGACAGGATCTTCGCATTGGCGGATCGCGGATCTCATGGGCAAAGCGCCCGTCTCGCTCTATCTCGTCGTTCCACCAGGGGACATCAGCCGCACCAAGCCGCTCATGCGCCTGATCCTCAACCAGATCGGGCGGCGCCTCACCGAGGATCTCAATCCTGCCCGAAACCGTCAGCGCCTGCTGCTGATGCTCGACGAGTTTCCCGCACTCGGCCGGCTAGACTTCTTCGAAAGTGCGCTCGCCTTTATGGCGGGATATGGGATCAAGGCTTTCCTCATTGCCCAGTCGCTGAATCAGATCGAGAAGGCCTACGGCCAGAACAACGCCATCCTCGACAATTGCCATGTGCGCGTCAGCTTTGCGACCAACGATGAGCGTACCGCAAGGCGGATTTCCGATGCGCTGGGCACCGCAACC
>Ga0098035_1000772_pt1 | contig 15842 bp, 13 predicted proteins | sample 3_EtaG_FD_75046 | JGI IMG/M metagenome (GOLD analysis project Ga0098035, IMG submission 75046) | Marine viral communities from the Subarctic Pacific Ocean - 3_ETSP_OMZ_AT15126 metaG | ecosystem: Environmental > Aquatic > Marine > Oceanic | place: Pacific Ocean | collected 2015-01-07
ACGGAACCTTTGTGGAAGAAGAGCAGGACGCCTATGGCGTCGCCAATCTCCGTCTCGGTTTTGACAGCGCAGATGACGCATGGGGCGTCTATGTTCTCGGCGAGAACATCTTCGATGAGGAATACCTGATCGACGTTGGCAATACCGGCGGTGCGTTCGGCCTGCACACGATCATCCGTGGCAAGCCGCAAATGTTGAAAGCTGGCGCCTACATCAAGTTCTAGGCGATTGACCCACCGGGGCGGACCCGTGTTCGCCCCGGATTTCCCACACAGGAATCATTCCATGAGAAAATACCTGATCCTTGCCAGCCTGTTTCTGGCCGCCTGCAACCAGGCGGCAGATACGATCGCACCTGCCGAATCTCCGGCGGAGACAGACACAAATGGCGCCGCAGAGACCGAAGCGTCCGCTGCTTACAAGACGCTCGACGGTACGCCGCCGATCATTATTGCGCATCGCGGGGCCAGCGGCATCTATCCCGAACACACGCTGAAAGCCTATCAAACGGCCATTGATCAGGGAGCTGACTTCATAGAGCCGGACCTGGTGATGACAAAGGACGGCGTGCTTGTTGCCAATCATGATGGGTATCTGTCTGACACGACAAATGTCTCCGAGCATGCGGAATTTGCCGATCGCAAAACCGTTCGCAAGACTCCGATGGGGCATCTTGATGACTGGTGGTCGGATGATTTCACACTGGCAGAACTGAAAACGCTGAAAGCCATCCAGCGCGTCGAAGGCCGCTCGCATGAGCATGACGGCCAGTATGACATCGCGACCTTTGACGAAATCATTGATCTGGTTCTCGAAAATGCTGAAGCAGGCCGCCCGGTCGGCCTGCACATCGAAGCCAAATGGCCCGCGAACTTCTCCGCTGCCGGGCTCGACATGGTTGACCCAATCCTCAACACGATCAGGGAACGCGGCCTGGTCGAAGCAGGCATTCCGATCTTCATACAATGCTTCGAGCCGACCTTCCTCGCCCAAGTCGCAGCCAAGAGTGACCTGCCTTTGATCCAGAACCTTGTCGGCCCGCCCTATGCCGCACTGCTGGGCCTCGACATGAAGCTGGAAGATATCCCCACAATGGGCGTCGGCGCTCACAAGGCGATGATTCTCACGCCGGAGGGCGGCACGACCGATTATGTCGCCCGTGCCCATGAACTCGGTAAAATCGTGCACGTCTACACCGTCCGCGACGATGAACCCGCTGAAGGCTTCGACTCTGCGGAACAGGAACTGAAAGTCCTGATCGAGGCGGGTGTCGACGGCATCTGGACTGACTATCCCGAGACAGCAATCAATGTTCGCGACGAGGCTGAGTAGTCGCTGAAGAAACAAGCACGGCAGAAGCCGGGCCTACTCCCTGACGGGGCTGGCGATCCAGAAGGGTCGTCAGCCTCCGCCTACGGATAAGTACGCACTTGCCAGATTCCGCAAGATTCGGTATCCCGTCCGCATGCACAAGACCGCGACACGCTTCCAACAGCAGATTCAGCTTTCCAAGCTGGCGCATGCTTGTGCCTGGCGAATGCCCTGCTGACGACCTATCGTTACAGGGTGATCGACCGACAAGCCCCGCCACCCGGCGGGGCTTTCGTTTGGGTCCCGCCAAACTTTGAAGGAACTGGACCATGAGTTTTGAAACCGATGCCCATATCAAGGCGCTGACCAAGGCGTTCCGCGCTTGCACGCTGCCCAAGGAAAGATGGACCCACGCCGCCCATTGGGCCGGCGCGCTCTGCCTGCTGTCCGAGGATGAACACGCCGCTTTCCGTGACATGCCGGGAATGATCCGCGCCTTCAACGAATCTGTCGGCGGCCAGAACACCGACTGTGAAGGCTATCACGAGACCATTACCATCGCCTCACTGCGCGTGGCGGCCCATGCCCTGACAAGCGCGCCCGACGGCATGCCCCTGCATGAAATCCTGTCGCGCCTTCTGGCCGGTCCCTATGGAAAGCCCGACTGGCTGCTGGAATACTGGCGAAAGGATACGTTGTTCAACAAAAAGGCCCGGCGCGAATGGATCGAGCCGGACCTCAAGGATTTGCCATTCCCAAAGGCACCCGCATAGCGCGGGTGCCGTCAGGGGCATTTATTTGATGTCTTCTTCCAGCACCGTCATCTGGAACTGGTAAGAGGTCTCGCCCTCGTCCACATCCTTGTAAACAACGGCCAGAAATTCGGCGCCGAGATAGCATTCGACGGAATCATCGGTCTTGTCGCGGGCGACCAGGCGCAGGCCCGGATGCAGTTTTTCCTTGAGATAGGCTTCAAGGCGCAGCGTTTCTTCGCGCTCCATAATCGGGCTCCTTCAGGTCTTTCGGTTCGCGGCGCAACGTAGAGGTTTTCGATACGGTTGCAACCGCCATGCCTGTAAATCAGCTGCGCTCTGCTTCCAGCGCGCAATGGGCCGAAAGGCTTTCCAGCACAGTCTCAAACCGGCTCGGAAGCAAGCGCTGAAGTTCCGGCTTGTCGATCTGGTTGCACTCCATCAGGGACAGCACCATCGCGGTCTCATCCTGGATCATTTCCATATTTTCCAGAGCTTCCCGGCTCGCACCGGCCTGACGCAGGGCGATACCATTCTCGCGCGCAGCAATATGGCGAACCGTCAAATTCCAGGCGAGCGGAAGGATGTCGTCGATCCGCTTGGTATGGTCCAGCGCCGCAGGCCAATCCTCATCCAGAATGTGAATGAAACCGATATTCTCTTCAGTATAGGCAACGCCAACTTGTGTCGCGCCCCGCTCAGCCCGGATACGCGCGGCGATGCGAAGTTCCGACAAGGCTTCCTGCAGGGCTTCTTCATAGAGGCGCCCTTCCGGCAGCTGGCGTTGGGCAGCAAGGGCCACCAGAGTTGTCCCGACGCCGTGATGCGCCATCTGTTCCTGTTCCAGCGTGATGTCTTCAGGATCGGCCAGGATCAAATGCGCCGCCTCGCTGAAGGCCCGATAGGCGAGCAACGCATCCCCACGCTTGCGCAGGCACTGGCCTTTCCAGAGCAGCAGCATCGGCTCATCCAGATCACGGGCACTCGCCTGGTTCACATAGTCCACAACGGTGGAGCAGCCACCATTCCAGACAAGGGACGCATCATTGGCATCGCGGTATTCCAGCATGGCGAGCCCCGCTGCCCCGATCGCCTGATCGGATAATTGCTCGGCATCCATGAGTTGCTGAAAGGCTGCGCGAACATCGCTCGACTCGACCTCACCGCCCCAGTCGTTCAATGCAGCTTGCAGCAGCAGGTGCTCTTCATCCTTCAGCAGGCGAACTTCCCCATCATCGGCGCGCAGCACCATGCTGACCACTTGGGACGTCACATCATTCATCGTCTTCCCAAGCACATGGCTGCGCGCGATAGAGATGGCGCGGTCCTTGTAAGCCGCAATCTGGCGGGCAGATCCGGCCTGTTGGAGTTCGCGGGAAAGCTCGCCCTGACGACGGGCAGACTCATTCTCTTCGCGGATAGCCACCAGCTGCGCCTGCGTCGATTCCCGCTGGCGGCTGGCTTCCCCTGCCACAATGCGCAGGTTTATCTCGTTGAGGCGCGCTTGATAGGCATATTCGGATTTCAGCCCCTGTAGCGCCACATAGAAATAGATCACGCTGCCGACCGCGATCACCGCCGCCGTCACCAGCAGAACCGCCAGTGCCCGGATCAGGAAGCGAAAGGCTTTCTGCTCGCCTTGCAACTCACGAAGCAGGTCCAGTGACGTAACCGGGGTCTTGCCGATATCTGATTGCGGGCTCATGCCGGGCTCCTGTGAGCGAGAATGGGCGTGTCGGCTCCGTCCCAGACAGTTGGTCCGAATACGGGCTCCAGCAACAGACGAAGGCCGGTGTCTGCATCATCCTCCCGAATGAACGCCTCGGCGATCAGGAGTTTGATCCGCATCTGCCGTTTGCGCCACATGCGCAGCGCCGCGCCAATGGCTGGTCGCCACGAAAAAATTGGACGCGCCGATCATGCGTTCCGGATTCTCCGCAAACAAATCCTCACCGAATGGCAGGGGATAATGCCCGAGCAGAGTGGAGATGAAGACACTGAAAGATACGAGTGCCATGAAGATCGCCCCGAGCAAGAGATAGCGGTTGAGCCGCGCCTCTGCCTTCAATTCAGCCCGGTGGTGGCTGATCAGGGGGCTGATCGTTTTCATCCGCTAGTCCCCGTCCCTCGCCACTCGGAAGCCGATCCCGTCATCGCGCCCAGTGTCCGGAAACCCGTCACGAAACGCTGAGCGCACATAGGAGGGCACCTTTTCCCAACTGCCACCCCGTACCGCTCGGGTGCGGCATCCCGGTTCGTCATAAATGGTCGCCGTGCCGAACCGCCCCAGATACGACCGCACGCTGCAATCGGCGATCCATTCGGCGACATTGCCATGCATCTCGTGCAGGCCGAAAGCATTCGGAGGATAATAGCCCGCAGGCATCGGACGGCGTGGCCATGTGCCTTTGGGGCTGCCATTATAGACCCGTGATGCGTTGAAATTTGCTTGTGAGTCGCTGAGCGTCTCGCCGGTATGGAAAGGCGTGGTTGTGCCCGCCCGCGCCGCATATTCCCACTCGGCCTCGCTCAACAGGCGATAAGGCTCGCCCTCCACGCGAGTGTTCAGCCAGTCGATATAGGCCATCGCCTCAACCCAGGTGATATTGATCACCGGGATTGCTGGTTGCTGCCACTGATCGCTGCGTGTTTCGTCGCTCGCTTCATTGCCAACGCACCCTCCGGCCGCGATGCACGTATTGATCTGCCCCCAGGTGATCTCGGTTGCGGAAGCCGCAAAGGGTTCAATCGTGGCGCGCCATTGTGGGCCTTCATTATCCTTGCGCTCTTTCTCTCCGTCAGGTGAGCCCATCAGGAATTCGCCACCCGGAATGGCCACCATTTCCGGACAATCGGGGCAGTCCCGGAACTTGCGTTCGGAAATGTCCCCGCCCAGTGTGGCCGCATTGAAAGCCGCTGCGCGAAGCAGGCTGGAAACTTCCGTGAAGGCGGGCGTTGAAGCGCCGCCGCCTGTCTCTGCCGTGGCACCGCCTGCGCTACGCGCGGACGAGTTGCGCGCGCCATGCGGTGGCAGGCGGGGCGAGTTGCTGATCGGCGCCGGCTCGGGCGCTGCGCCGCCATCACATCCAGCAAAGCAGAAATCAGCGCCTGTAAGGCCGGAATTGTAGAAAGGAGTCTGCAGGCCGTTGGTGGACTGGTTCACGCGATCCGCGACACGTTTGAAAACCTGTTCAGCGATCAGATTCTGCTGACCAATCGTCTCGGCCAGCGCCAGGGCAAAGGTCGAATTTCCGCCCTCGCCATCATAGGCGACAAAGCCGGGCGCCGTGGAATAGGAAATGAGCAGGCCGCGAGCAGGCTTCACCTCGGCCAGTCCGCCGGCAGCGCTGCGCGTTGCGCTGGGCAACGGATTGTCGCGACAGGCATCGAGAATGACCAAATTCACCGCATTGCCGGCATGCTCAACATAGCGCAGTGCATCCCCAAGACGTGGCGCCTGTCGCCATATGTCCTGCTCTGAACGGGCATTGGCGTCCACCGGAACAAGATAGTTCAGCCCCTGCGACTGCACGCCATGCCCGGCATAATAGATCAGGCCGACGGAGGCCGGTCCGCCAGCTTTGAGCCGCGCGCCATGACTGGCAAAGGCCTGCTCCATTTCTTCTTCAGTGCCATCCAGCACCAGATCGACGGAAAAGCCGACCTTGCCGAGCGTGTCCGCCATGAGCCGGGCGTCTCTTGCCGGATTGGCGAGCTGCCACCCGGTCTGCTGGTAGCCTGAATTCCCTATGATCAGGGCGTATCGAGGGGGATCGCCGCTTTCGGCCAAGGCAAATGGGCCCAGTATCAGGCATAGGAAAGCTGTCAGTACGGTCCGAAGCATTGCGGGCGTCCCCTTCCGCTGGTCGCTACATCGTCCCCCGAGCGCGCAGTGTTAACTAACCCCAATTCCCGGTTTGAGAAAAGGGGTCAGCTGGACCGATTTGCCAAAAGCCGGATCAGGCCTTGCCGGGACGTTGGGCAGCTTCCGGCTGTACCGCCAGCAATTTTGCCTGTCCGACCCAGTCATCGCGCTGGATACGGCCCTTGAAATGCTCGAGCTTGTCATCGACCCACTTGATCTCGTCCGGGCCCCATTCGGCAATCTGCCAGAAATAGAACACGCCGATTTCATTGAGCAATTCGGCCAGCATCGGGCCAATCCCGTTGATGCGCTCAAGATCGTCATCCTGACCGAAAGCGGCGCTGACCAGCAAGTTCGCCTTGTCATCCGGCCGACGGGCCGCCGCGATGGGATCGACGCCTCGGCGAACCTCAACTGTGCGGACGGTTTCAGCTGCAGCCGGAGGAGGAGGGGGTGGAGGCGGCGGTGGTGGCGCAGCCGGAGGCGTTTCGGCTTTTGGCGTGAAATGCGCCTGAGACAGCGGCACGCGCTGGCTATAGTCGATTTCGGTGCGGGAATAGGCCGTTTCCTGCAGGGTGCGCACCATATGGTGCATCGCGGCCATGCCATATTCGATGGAGGTCAACCGATCCTCGACGGCGCCCATATTCAAGCGGGCCTCCATCTTGCGCAGCGAATTGGTGACGCTGGACAGGTCAGGATCCTGCAAGTTGAGGACAGATTCCTGAAGCGCAGCGAGACGACGTTCCAGCGGCGCAACATCGGGAAGCGACTGCATGTCGATGCGGAGCGCTGCCATCGACGATTCGAAGTTGGCGAGACGCGCCTGGATTGGCGTCAGGTCTACGGGCGTACGGTCCATCACCGACACATGGGCTTCGAGCGCCGCCAGTTTCGAATGCAGCGCTGCGGTGCCCCCCTCAAGATCGGCAAGTTTGTTATGGGTGATCCGCACATGGTCAGGTGCGCTCTTCATATCACGCTCGATCTGGCGAAGCGTTTCAGTAACCGGACCCAGATCAATTTCGGTCTGGGACAGCTCACCAATGGCGGTTTCAAGACGGGCCAACCGGTCACGCAGGCTGTCGACATCCGGCACGCGCAGCGACGCGAGCGACGACGACAAGGTCTGCAGACGGATGGTCATGCTTTCATTGTCTGCCTTGCGCTGGGCATCCAGCCCTTCCGCAAATTCGGCGAGGCGCGCCTCCATCTGGCCAAAATCACTGCGAATCGGCTCAAGATCCGTCATCGGCACGTCGAGATTTTCGAGTGCCAGTTCAAGCCGGGCAAGCCCGCTATGGATCGGTCCCAGATCAACTTCCGGCACTTCAGGAAATGCCGGCATTTCCTGTGGCTCTGAATTGACCAGAACGTTCACATTGTCCTCGATCCTCGACAGGCGTGCCTCCAGGCTTTCGAGGTCAGTGTTCTTCAACTGCCCCACGGCCATGTCGAGATCCGCCAGCCGCGAAATGACGGGGTCAAAGCTGGACCCGCTAGCGGTGAGCCGGGTCTCAATAGATTCAAGGCGGGAATTGATCGGAGATACGTCAGGGATGGGCAAAGCCGTCAGACGGTCGCCGAGACTGTGAATATTGGCGTGGAACTCATCTCGTGTGACGGGCGCGGGCAAACTCGAAAGCCGCTCCTCGATAGCCGCAAAATGCGCGAGCAGGTCATCGCGGGTCACACCTGACCGCATTTCCGAAAGCGCGCTGGTCTCCATCAGCTCTTCATAGCTCTCGGTGACATCCTCATAGCGATTGCGCATCCACCAATAGGCCAGCATTGCGCCCGCCAATGCGGCGAACAACATGAGCAGCAAGATCTGGATGAGAAGAAACCACATGATGTTTACTTTCGACGTATCAGGAGGAAATCATTCGGAAACACGGATCACCCGTATCTCTATTCGGCGGTTCAGGGCGCGACCCTGAGCGGTCGTGTTCGGCGCGACGGGGCTGGCATCGCCATAGCCGGTCGCGACCAGCCGGTTCTGCGGTACTCCCCGCGCGATCAGCGCGTTGCGGACAGCCTCGGCACGCGCCTGGCTCAGCTGGCGGTTGGTTTCAGGCAGACCCGTGCTGTCCGTGTAGCCCGCAATACGGAGCGAACCGGGACATGCTCGAACGGCTTCCGCCACATCATCCAGCAGACTGGCGCTTCCGGCTCCGATGACTGCGCTGGAGGACTGAAACTCGATCCGCGCATCACCCAACAGGTCGAACAGCGAGGACTCGCAGGAATCCACGGCCTCACGTGAAATGATATCGACCGCCCCGACTTCGCCCATGGGGACGGGCGCCAGCGCAATGTCGCGGACCGTTGCCGCATCCGCGGCAGGCAGTTCACAGCTGAGCGAGAAGCGGTTTGTGTTGAAGCCCGACACACCGCGATCGCAACGCGAAACCGTGTCCACGCCGCGCAGGGCGATTTCGAGGAAGCCGTCGGGTGACGGGTCATTGGTGATAGACAAGCTGTCCTGCACGGACACGATGCGCGGCGGATCGATTTCCGTACGGGCCGCCGCGACTACCTGCTCCCGCACCGTATTGTTTGGCATGTCGCCGTCCAGCGTCAGCACTCCATTCGCGACCCGGAACGACCAGTTGATGCTGCTGGCGGAGGCCGTCTCGCCCAAACCAGCCCAGTCGAATCCGTCGCGCACGCGTGTGACGGGCCTTGCCATTCCGAGCAGGGTCGAAGCACGCGCCTCGCGCACAGCGGCGAGGGCTCCTTCGGCGGCCTGCCGACTTGGCGGGCGGCCTTCCAATGTCACCCACTGGCCGGACACACGCGGCCGGGCCCAGGCCGCATCAATATCAGCAAGTGCCTGAGCAGCAGCGCGTTCGGTTGAAAGCTGAATGACACCAAACGCAAATGGCCAGAGTGCAAACGCCATGAGCAAGCCCAGCGCGATGATTGGCGCGCCACCATACGGGACAAATGGCAGCCGGTCGCTCTGTGCCCGACGCACCTTGCGCGTGCGCAGAAGCCGGCCTTCGGTGCTGGTGTTCTCACTCAAACTGCCGCCCTCGATTCACATGCAATCAACGCCCCACCCGATACCGGGCATTGCGCTAAACATTATCTGAAACAGAGGCGTGCAACAACATTCCGATCCCGAAATGAAACGCTGGTAGAGACAATAAAACTGCCAAAACTTGCTACAATTCAGCCGTGACGAGAGTTGTATTCACCGCGAACGCCTGTCAGGCGAAACTTGGGATTACTTGCCCATCTCGTCGGGAATCGTCTGGTCCATGGTCTGGGCCGGATGACAGCAGGATGGACCGCTGACAATCCGGGCCGGAACGCCCGCAACGGTGCACTTGGCGGGCACATCTTTCAGCACGACACTGCCGGCCGCAACCTTGGCTTCGTCACCGATATGGATGTTGCCCAAAACCTTGGCGCCGACCGAAAGCAAGACACCCTTGCCGATCTTCGGATGGCGGTCGCCGACTTCCTTGCCTGTACCGCCCAATGTCACACCGTGCAGGAGCGAACAGTCGTCGCCAACAATCGCTGTTTCACCAATCGTGATGCCGGACGCATGGTCCAGCATGACGCCGGTACCGATGCGGGCGGCGGGGTGAATGTCGACGCCGAACAGTTCCGAAGCGCGGCTCTGGAAATGGAAGGCCAGCGTTTCACGGCCTTCGCGCCAAAGATGATTGGCGACGCGATAGGTCTGAAGCGCGAGGAACCCCTTGAAGTAGAGGAAGGGTTGAAGCATGCCCCGGCAAGCCGGATCACGCTCGAGAACGGCCTGCATGTCAGCTTCCGCCGCAGTCACCAGAGAGCGGTGGGTATCATAGGTATCGCTGAGGATATGGCGCACCTGCTGGGTGCTCATGACCGGGCTCTTGAGCTTTTCAGCCAGATGAAATGACAGCGCCTGACACAAGGTTGAATGCGCCAGGATCGCGGAGTTCAGATAGCTCGACAGGGTCGGCTCATCCGCAGCAGCAGCGCGCGCTTCAAAACGCAGGCGGTTCCAGGCGGGCGCCGGGGCGCCGATATCCGGGTTCTCTGGCATGTCTCTTCCTTCCAGTCCCTGACTAAACGAGATGGGCGATTTTTGCCCGAGTGCAAGTGTTGGCAGCCAATTACTCAGCCGGCATTTCCGAGCGGTTAAACACATGACGCATCGCGGTGCGAACGGGTTTTGCTGTCGTGATGCGGAATATTGCGGGCGTGAAATACAGCGCCAGCAGCGCCGACCCACCAACTCCGCCTGAAATTCCCGCTGCCAGCGGCATCCAGAAAGAGTCCCCGGTCAGCAGGATCGGCACAAAACCACCCATGGTCGTCAGCGTCGTTGCCACGATGTGCCGGGTGGCGTCCACGACCACTTCGCGCTGGGCAATCACATCGTCGGCCATCGCTGCGGGATTGGCTCTCAACAGGGACAAGACCACAATCGAGCCGTTGATCGCGATCCCGAACAAGCCAAGCCCGCCAATGATGGCGTTGAAACCAAATGGCAGATTGAACAGCCAGACGCCGAAGAAGGCGAAACCGAGCGACAAGAAACCGGAGGCAAGCACAAGCAGCATCATGCGGAACGAGTTGAACACAAGCATGATCGCGCCCGCCATCACCATGACAAGCGGCACACCTACGGCGGCAAGATTGCCAACCGCATCGCTGGAGTTTTCTGCCTCGCCACCGACGACGACTTCATACCCTGCTGGCACATGAAAGCCGGTTTCCGCGAAACGGGCCTGATAGTCTTCCAGCACCGGTGCCGGCAGTGTGTAGGGGTCCAGATAGGCCAGGATCTGATTCATCCGCTGGCCGTTCCGGCGCGTGATGACCGCTGTCTCCGGAACGAGCGTAACCTCGCCCAATGCGGAGATCGGTGTGCCTGAACCATTGCCAACCGTTGCCGAGCGCAAATCTGACATGCCCGACCGGCGCGACATCGGCGCGATGACTTTCACGGGCAATTCCTCGGTGCCTTCAAGGACCGATCCAGCCCGGACACCTTCGAGTTCTGCGCTAAGGTCTGCCGCAATATCAGTCAGGCGCTCGCCCGCCATTGCAGAGGCGGCTTCATCGGCCTGCAAGCGCATGGTCGGCGCGCCAAGCTCCAGCGAAGCCACGGTGTAGGTAACTCCGGGGGTTTGTCCGAGCACGGCGCGTGTCTGGTCCCCAATCATGTTCAGCGTGTCAAAGTCATTCCCCATGATGCGGAACTCAATCGGCGCATCCGCAGGCGGGCCCTGTTCGAATGGCAGCGCCAGGAAACGGGCGCTCGGAAATTCTTCGCGCACCCTGCGCTGGACTTCTCCGACGATTTCATGCGTCCGCTCATTCGAATCCAGCTGGACCCAGCCAGACGCAAAGCCTTCAACGCCTTCGGTATTGTTGATGATATTGTAATAGATGCGCGGAGAGGGCTGGCCGAGCACCCATGTCACATCCTCGACCCCCTCGATGCCACTGATCATCTCGGTCGCGCGATGGACCAAATCAACCGTATCGTGGATGTCGGCCTCGGGCGAGAGTTGCAGCGACACTTGAAACTGGTCACGTTCCGTTTGCGGAAAGAATTGTGATGGCAATTGACCAACGAGCCAGAAGCCGAACACCGCAGGGGCGACACCGGCCAGAATACCAAGCGGCGGATAGCGCAGCACCATCTCAATAGAGGCGCGATAACCATCGGAAATGAAATCATTGGTGAAGCCGTCGCGCCACCATCGACGCGGCCGCTTTGCATGCCCCGTCTCCCAGCCCCGCTTGCGGTCAAACCAACCGGCCATGGCCGGGATGACGGTAATGGATACCACGAAGGAGGCTGTAATCGAGAACACGACTGACAGGCCGATCATGCCGACGAACTCTCCTGCCCCGCCGGGCAGCATGGCGATGGGCGCGAAAGCAAGCGCCGTTGTCAAGGTGGAGGCCGCGAGCGGTGCTGCCAGATGATTCAGGCTCTTGCGGATCGCTTCGAAACGGTTCTGCCCCTTGGCGCGCAACTGGTCGAATTCGTCCACCACAACGATCGCATTGTCGATCAACAGGCCAAGTGAAATGACAAGCCCCGTCACCGACATCTGGTGCAGCGGGTGACCAAAAAGGCTGAACAGGATCAGCACGAGGCTAACCGTCAACGGGATGGCCATGCCGACCACGATGGCCGAACGCCACCCCATCGTGACGAACAGGACGAGGACGACGATGAAGGCGGAAAACAACAGGCTCTGCGCAAGACCGTTAAGGCGGTCATTGGTGTAGAGACTCTGGTCGAAGATTGTCTCGACCTTGAGTCCTGGCGGCGCGGATGCCGCAAAATTTTCAGATATCTCACGCGCACCTTCAGCCCATTTATCGACGCGCTGGCCGGGCGAAATATAGACGCCGACCATGACCGTGCGGAGATTGTTCTCATAGGCCTGCTGAGTGGACGGATCGGCAAAGCCCTTCTCAACCCGGGCCACATCGGCCACGCGAACAGCCGATCCGTCGGCACGTTGCAAGAGCGGAACCTGGCGAACACGGGATATGCCATCGAATTCACCCCCGACCTCAAAGCCGATCGTGCCGCCTTCACCGCGCAAGCGGCCCGCTGGTGTCTTGCTGTCAGCCGAGGCGATCAATGCCGCGGCCTGCCGGAAAGACAGGCCGGATGCCGAAAGCGCTTGTGGGTCGACGACAACGCGCACTTCCTCGACGGGCATGCCATAGGTTTCGGTTTCTTCTGTTCCGGGCAGGCGTTGAAACTGGTCTTCGAGATCAAGCGCGAGACGCCGCATGACAGTGAGCGGCGGATCTCCCTCGCCGGTCCATGTCAGGCCCACCACAAGCGTCGCGGCGCCGACATAGAGGCGTTCGACTTCGGGCGTGCCGACGCCTGAGGGGAACTGCGCACGGGCCTCCTCAACCTGCCCTCGGATCAGAGTCCAGGTATCATCGACTTCGGCTTCGGACAGGTCTTCCCGAATTTCGACCCGGACCTGCGAGAAGCCCGACCTGCTGGTCGAGGTTACATCTTCGATTTCGGGCAATTCCATCAGCGCCGCTTCAACCGGTTCTGTTATCAGCGCCTCGATCCGCTCAGCGTCTGCGCCGGGGAATGGCGTCAGCACATAGCCATAGCGTTCAATCAGGGTCGGGTCTTCCTGACGCCCCAAAGTCAGCATCGCGCCCAGTCCGCCAATCAGGACTACGAGAATGGCAAGGATCGCCAGGCGCGGCAATTTGAAGAAGAGTGTCGACATCGGGTCTAGCCACCATTCACGGTGGAGGCGCGGTGAACATCCCGCGGCTCAACCGGCAAGCCAGGCACAATACGCTGCAGGCCATTGGTGATAACGCGCTCGCCATCCGTCACCGCGCCGCGCACGAAAGCGCGGTCACCATCAGTATGCACCATTTCGACCGGGCGCGTTGCAACCTGCCAGCCTGAGCCGACCGGCTCCGCCACATAGATAGTCCAGAGGCCGCGAGAGGCCGTCGACAATGCTTTCACCGGAACCCAGAAGCCCGGCTCGTCTATATCCCGCTCCATGGTCAGACGGACCACAGCGCCGGAAGCGACGATTTCGGCATCATTGATCTCGAACACAGCTGCGACCGTGCGCTGCGCCGGGTCGATCACGCCGGTTACGCTACGCAAGACGGCCTCAACCGCCCCTGTATCGGCCTGCAAAGTATACGCATCTCCAGGTATCAGACGCGCCGCGCTGTTGGCGGGTAGCCCGATGCGCGCTTCAAGATGCGCCGCTTCGACCAAGTCCAGAATCGGCTGGCCCGCGCCGGCAATCGCGCCTTCATCCGACCTGCGCGCCGTGACTACGCCATCGAACGGCGCCGGGATGCGGGACAGGTCAATCTGGACACGGAAAATATCGGCTTGCGCCTTGGCCGCTTCGACTCGGGCCAGCGCAGTATTCGCCTGGGCTTCGGCTTCATCGACCGCCTGCTGGGATACATGGCCTTGCATCTTGAGGGTACGTTGTCGCTCGACCGTGCTCAGAGCGAGAGAGTGCGCAGCGCGCGCCTCTTCGACCACAGCGGTGGCAGACGCGAGCTGGGCGCGCAGGCCGCGCGTGTCGAGGCTGGCCAGAATGCTGCCCCGCTTGACGCGGTCGCCCACATCAACGGCAATGGTCTCAATACGGCCGCCAGTGGAAAAGCCCAGCGCAGAATTGCGTCGCGCTTCGGCAAGGCCGGAATAGGTTTCGTTCAGCGTGAAAGCCGTGGTCAACTCGACTGGCGCGACCTGCACCGCCATGGGCTCAGGCGCGACCGTAGCCACTTTGGGCCCCTCCTTGCTGCGCAACTGCGTCGCAGCCAGCACAAGGCCGCTGCAAACAAGCAACAGGATAATGAAGAAGAACAGCCCCTTCAGGGCCGTCGGCCGTTTGTCACGTGCGGTATCTCCGGCGGTGTGATCAATGTCGGTCATGGGTTTTGTCCTGACAGGCGGCCACTTCCAGTCCCGGCAGCAGGCTTTAGCAGCCCACGGATCTGAAGATCGGCATGGAATTCAATGAAGTCTGTTGCGGTCATCGGCTGTTGGTTCGGGACGAGCTGATGGAATTGCGGCATGTGGATGAGCAATTGCGCGAGCCCGTGAGAGGCGGCCCAGATTGATTTGGCCGCCATGACGGGATCAAGCGAGGGATCAAAAACCTCAAGCTCCTGCCCTTCAGTGACCATACTGATCAGCACACCAAAGGCCTGTCCTTTCTGAGACGCCACAAGTCCGTCCCAGGATAATGGTGCGGCACAGCCTTCCGGGACGGTGCTCTGGATACTGGAAAAGGCTGCGGCGTAGTGGAAGGGGCGAGTTACTGCCGTCTCCACATAAGTTGCCACGCACGCCTTGGCGCGTTGCAGGAAAGGACGGTCTGCACTGGAGCTGCGATCAACCTTCTGAAGGAGCCGCTCGAAAAACGCCTCCTTCAACTCATCAATCAATTCGTCCTTCGAGCCGAAATACTTGTAGATTGCGGAGGGTGAGTAATCGATCTCATCGGCGAGCCGTCGAATTGACAAGCCGTTTTCGCCTTCCCTGGCGAAAACGCGCTCTGCAGCGGAAATAATTGATTCCCGCACGCGCAAGCGACGACGATCGGCTGGCGTCGCTTCGGAAGCGTTATCTGTCTGCATATGGCACATTACTCGCGCAAACCGTTCAGAAAGTGAACACTGTTCACTCTTGTACGCCTCCCCACGCAAATGCTCAAGCCTGCAATCGTTAAAGACCGCCTTTAAGAACGAGTCTCACCCTCCTATGTTGCCGCAATGACAAAGCGATTCCCTCCCGCCCCAGCCATTGCGACACCCATGCTGGCAACACGTCCAAGCGCCGAGGCGCGGCAGCTGCTCGCCTTGCGGCGCTCTGCCGGAAAACATTTCATTGGTGAGCCGGGGCCGTCTCCTGAGGCGCTGGATGAATTGCTCGAAATTGCCGCGCGGGTACCAGACCACCGCCGGATGACCCCTTGGCGGTTCATCGTATTTGAAGGAAAATCCCGCGAAGATTTCGGGCAGGAGCTGGCGCGCATTCGGGGGGAAACGCTTGAAGGCGCTGAATCCCGGGATTTGCTGGAAGCCGCCGGTCTTTTTCTGCGCGCGCCCGTGGTTGTCGCAGTGATATCTGCTCCAACGGATGACGGTCGCACGCCCGTCTGGGAACAGGAACTCTCCGCCGGAGCGGTTTGCTACAATCTGCTGCTCGCTGCGAATGCGAGCGGATGGGCCGGGGCCTGGCTAAGCGAATGGCCAGCCTTCGATAAGCAGGTTGCGGGACGTCTTGGGCTGTCCGAGACCGAACGGGTCGCCGGCTTCATCTATCTCGGAACCTCAAAAATATCCCCACCAGAACGCGGACGGGCGGATCTGTCCAAACTCGTGACCCGCTGGACGCGCTAACCGCGACCACGATAGGA
>Ga0098035_1000774_pt1 | contig 15807 bp, 14 predicted proteins | sample 3_EtaG_FD_75046 | JGI IMG/M metagenome (GOLD analysis project Ga0098035, IMG submission 75046) | Marine viral communities from the Subarctic Pacific Ocean - 3_ETSP_OMZ_AT15126 metaG | ecosystem: Environmental > Aquatic > Marine > Oceanic | place: Pacific Ocean | collected 2015-01-07
CGAATAGTAGATGAAGCTGCACAGAGATTCTGGGATCAATATGCACAGTCAGGCATACAGCCCGGAAGCTATGCAAACTGGATGCTGCAAAAAACGGGTGGAGCTTAAAAAGGAGTTCTAGGTAATATGCCTCAGAACTTCTTTGGCAATAATATCTGGCAGGAAATGTTAGAAACCGATCCTCTGGGTCGGCAGACTATATTTCAGTCATTCATTCCGCAGGGTTATGGCGCTGCTCAGAGAGAGCAGGCCAGTAACCTGTTTCAGCCTGCTTTTAACCAGTATCTTGGTCAGTTTGGGCAGCAACTAGGGCAGGTAAGCAGGGGGGAAAGGGAAGAAGAGCCTACCAGTTTTACTGATTTTATAAGCAACCAGTATGACTTTACTCGCAACAGGATCAGGCAGCCATCTACTGCTAACCAGCAAAACCTCTTAGGCTTTAGAACGGCATTTGGTTACTAATGCCACCACCTTTTTCTTCTCAATCAGCTAGAAATTTTACCAACTGGATAAGCAGCAGAATTGCTGGCGGCAGTGAAGCAATCAGGCTGCACATGGAGAAACAGTCTCGCGACTATCAGCTATTAGAAGCAGCCAGAAGAGAGCCTAACCTTCAGAAAAAACGAGCATTGCTCGATACTACGAGTGCGCCTAGCTGGGTAAATACAACTCGCCCTGTATCGTTTTGGCAGGGGATGCAAGGCCCTGTTCAGGCAGCTCAGGCACTACCTGAAGCAGAAACCGGATACAGCCTTAAGCGAAACCTTGCGCTGGCTGGCTCTCAAATGACAAGCCCTGCGGATCTTAGCCTTGTGATGCTGACTCGCAGATTTGGACTTCCGCTAGCAGGGGTATTGAGAGGGGCAGTAACTCAAGCAGCAAGAAATGTTCCTGTTATTGGCCCAGCATTACAATATGCGCCAAGAGGACTTGCTGCCGTAGTAAGGCCATTTGCAAGCGGAAATGTAGGGACTGCATACGAACTCGGCGTTGGAACAGGTGCAGTTTATGGGGCGCAGGAAGTAGATCGCAGGCTTGATCCAAGTGTTACCGGATGGCAAAGAAGCGCGGCTCAATTAGCAGGTGGATTAGCAGTAGGTACTGGTACGTTTGGCGCTGCCAAGGCAGGTCTTGCTGGCGCAAGGGTAGTTCCAAAAGCAAAAAATACTGCCACATTACTCCATGACACAAAGAAGGCTATGGAAGTATGGGACGAAACCTATAACAATAGCGCTTGGAAAGACCAGAGTGGCACTACCCAGAGATATAAAGATGCCTACGGTATTTTGCGTGAAGCAGAACGACAGGCAAAAGCAGAGGGATATAGAGGCCCTGTAATAGATACATCTCAGGTAGATAGCTGGAAGCGTCCTTCACAAGAAGGGGCAACATTAGAACCTGACATTGCAATTCCAAGGGGAGCAGAGTCAACCGGAAGATGGGCAGGTGATCCCCGTGGAGAGCAGCTAGCACGAGTTGCAGGCGGAGTTGATGGCGACCCTCCTGTTCCAAGAGAATCTGGAAAAGGGTTTACCTTCAGAATGATTGAAGAGAAACCTCCGGTTCAGGCTGATCTTCAAGGAAAAACAACAGAACAAGTGATTGACGACATTCTAGAGCAAACTAAGGGAGAGAAATCCCCCGGCGATGCTGCTGACCAAGTTATTTACGGCAACGACAAGCTGAGAATGAATCTGGAACTTGCGAATAGAAAAGACCTAGTTGTTACGGACTTGAATTCAGGGAATGTTCTAAAAATCCGGGCAGACAAAGTAGAAGGCAAGAGAGCGGATGGGACTCCTCTATTTCTTCGAAACATGAACGCGGATAGTTGGGCTATCGGAGTTCGCCTTAATGTTGCGTATGATCCGTCGATGCAAGCAATAACCAGAGGAGGCCCGCGACCTGCTCCTTCTAACGTATATCGCATAAGCATCAAGCATGACAATGTAGCAAATGCCGACGCACCACCACTAACCCGTTCTAGGATAATGGAGCTATCGGCGCAGTTATTTGAAGCAATTCCAGACGCAGATGCCTTTGAGTCTATAAGTCCGGGCAGAGGATTGCAGAATCTTACCGTAGGCAATACGCAAATAAATGCTACTCGTCAGCGAATCACTCGCTCTGATGTTGAAAGGTATGGTGAACGAATTAGAACAGAAGAAGAAACAAGAACTACAGACGTAGAACTAAGGGGAGAAACCCCAGAGCCTCCAGAGTTATCTGTATTGCCTCCTGAAAGCACAGAGGAATTACTTCGCGTTTATGTAAAGGCTGTAAATGACGCTCCGCTTGTCGATCAGGGTGATCGCTTTGATTATAACGATGAACTCAAAATCTTAAGGAGAAACCTTGAAGAGAGAGGAGTAGATGAGGAGCAGATATTTCAGGCTTTGAAAGCTAGTCAGGTGCGTCCTTTTAGAACGGGAGATGAAGTTGAAACTACTGCTGTAGAAATAGAGGAAGACAACAATATACTCAGTCCTACTAAGCAGGGATTAGAGGTTAGTGAAGCTGCTGACGTACAAGAACGAGGAACTATATCTTCTGCTGAAGACCCAGAGGTTACTACTACAGGTCTGGATGAACGGAACCGAATCGTAGAACCAGTTAGGTATAAAGAGCATCTTGAGTCTGATGAAAAGGCATTTTTCACAAGGTCAGTTAATTCCTTGACGGAAATTGCTAAAGAGCAAGGACATACTTTTGAGCAGGATTTAAGAGAAGGGCTTCCGCAATTTACAAGAGAGGCGCTAACTGACATAGAGCTTGCTGAATATCTTAATGCTACGAAAATGATAGACGAGAAGACAGGCAAGACAAACTTATACGAGGGGCTAGACCTAGCCCTTGCTACATATATTGACGACCTAGACGTTTCTCTTGACCCAGCCCATCCACGTAAGGGAGTGGATAAAGTTGAAGAGGCTCACATTGCCCATCTAAGGGAGATGGCTCTTCAAGAAGCAAAGGCTGCATATCTTGCTGGAGGAAGGTCGCTAGAGGCATATGCGCGAGACAATCCTTACGCTTCTCACACTTTACTAAATGCAGCATCGCATTTTGCCAGAGAGCAAGCAGCAACAACAAAGTTATTAGACTTTGAGAGAACTGGCGACCCCGGCCCAAATCCTTTCAATCCAGATAATGCTCCTGAAAGATTCAACAGGAAGTTTGAAACTATAGGACTGGTTGATGCCTTTGCTGAAGAGCTTGATGACATATATGGCTTTGGCATAGCAGGTCGTACTGCGGGCGATATTATTCTTCAGGATTTTTCTGGCAGTAAAAATGCTGGACTTGGAAGACTCAGGGCATTGGCAGATGAGTGGGATGAGAAATATAAACATCTCTCACCTGAGTTTTACAGTAGAGAGACTATGATGCCTTTGTTTGAGGCATTAGACCCGAACACATATAAAAGTGTAACTAGGGCCAGTGACTCTCTTGAGGGGTTCCCTCTCCTGCAACAAATGTATCACGACATTAGGCTTTTACTTGACAACCATGAAGTTGAATTCCTGAAATTCCTAGAACAAATGTCAGGGGATGAAGATGTTATTAGAAGGAAGCTAAACGCAGCAAATATAGCGCAGAGCTTTATGGGAAGCCCTAACTACTTTCCGCGTAACTGGATAAGGGAGGGGCAGAAGCTAAATATGTGGGACGCTCCAATGACCCCACAGGAAACTCAGCGATGGCTCCAATCCAGAAACGACATGACTTTCAGGGAGATGATAGAGAAGCGCAAGGTTGAACCTGTTAGCTGGAACCCGGTAGATATGGCCTTCAGGAGAGTACAAGAAGGTCAGGAATTCATGCTTAACTACCTTCTGCTCAAACATGCAAGAAGATTAGAAATTGCAGTTGATGCTGGCGATATAAACTGGTTCCCACATGTAGGCGAAGGTGGCCCATTGAGGACTCCTAAATTATCTGGGCCAGCAGCGCGCATATGGAAAGGAACGCCCATAATAAAAGAAAACGCCAAGGGCGAACTGGAGTACGAGGTAGATGAAGACGGTCTAGTAAAAACGACAGGGACTATGGCTGTTCCAAATTCATTTGCAGATACATTAGAGTCGATATTCAATATACCGGGCATCAGCAAAACTTCTAAAAAGGGCAAAGCGTTTCATCACTACGATAGATTTGCAGATAATGTCAAGCGTATAAACCTGACCGGATCTCTATTCCAGCACTCAGACATGATGCGTCGTGCTATTGGAGCCTCTCTTGCTCCCGAAGCACTGATCCACACCAGAGGGATGTCAGCACTTACTCTTCCGTCGTTTGTTGGCGAAGCCTTTAATGTTTCATTTAGGCCAAGTAAACGGAAGCAGCTAAGGAGAGATATTTTATTTGGTGAAGATCCTCTGCGAACCACTAAGCTAGGTATAACTTGGCCCATGCTTGTTGAACATGGCGACCTTGGTATTGTTGGAGACACAACCATCTTCAACAGAAATATCAGGGAGTTCATTCAGGCAGAAGAAAAATGGATGTACTCTAATACAGGAAAGATAGCAAAGCCATTTCTACAGTTCCGCAGATATGTAGAAGCTGGGTTATTTGACGGAATGTATACAGTTGCAAACAAGCGCGTTGTTGAGCAGCTTTTATTGCCTATTGCAGAGAGAAGGTTTTTTAGGAAATTAAACAAGGCTGAAGAGAAATTAAAAGAACAGTTCGACAAGGGCGAGGTAGATGCAGCAGACTTTGAAAGGAAGCTAGGTCTACTTGAAGACATGAGAAAACCCGGAGGGCCGGGAGCAATAAAGGTTGCACGGATTGTAGCTGAGCAGGCAAATGTTATTACCTCTCAAATACAGCCTTGGCAGGCATCAATAAGAAATAAACGAAATCGTGCAATCATGAGAAGAACTTTGTTTTCTATGAATGAAAACGAAGCTCTTCTAAAGCAGGCATGGCGAGCGCTTTTACCTGCGTATCCTCACATGTACCCGCCTGACCCAAAGGGATTTACAGCAAGTGCAGCAGTAAAGGGGCAGGAACGTAAGTTCAATATACAATTTAACGAAAACTACCGATCCTTTGTTAACTTATGGGGAGGATATGTAATTAGCTTTACGCTGGTTGCAAATGTATTCAATTACATTTCTACATTCATTGACAGTGAAGGGGACTTCATATCTAAAGCAAATGATGAAGGTCTTTATTACACTAGCGGAGGGAAGCTAGGAAAAAGACACGGGAGGCTTATGCATGAAAATCCATACCCTGTAAGATTTGGAGGGCAGCTAGCTCCGTATAAGCCATTAGTAAAAAAGAAAGGCGCTGAAGGAACTCCATTGAATCCATTTACAGGGTATGAAAGAAATAGATATTTTCTAGCTCCATATCTGCCGGGAATAAAAGGCCCGTCAGGTGAGCCTCTTTACATGGATATGCTAGGACAGATGGACACTCCTATGAGATGGGGATTTTCTGCTAAGGCTGCTCTGCTTTCCAGACTTGACATACCTCTGACAGCAGGATCGAGAGCCGTTGAAGGTACAACTTTTATGAGCGGTAAAACATCAGGAGCACTGGAAAGGATTGGAGGATTGGCATGGGATCTGTTTACCCCTATACCAGTTAAACTGGGAGGCGATTTTTTTAGAGGAAATATACCTGCTTTATCAAGGGTTATTCCTCCTGCATACGGAGAAACACTTGGAGAGAAGGCTTCTATTTACAGGGTAATTACTGGTGAAGGAGTTCTTGCTCCTACCCGTGAAGAGTGGGAAATGTGGGACTTTGAATCAGGAGATGCAAGCAGAAGGCCAAAGGTATTTTCAAAAGATGAATTAAATAGAATCCCAAAAGAAAGACTAAAGGAAGATATAAGGCAGGCAGTACGGTCTGGTGATTGGATGTATATATCTAAGATAGAAATGCAGCAGGGGTATCAACTATTTGAAGGAGATCGTCGCGTCCAGACACGTATGATTGATTTTATTTTCAAAAAACGTAGAGATTGGAATAGAATTCAACGAACAGGAAGCATAACTCAGAAATCCAAAAGGCAAAGCAGGTGGGCTACGCCCGAAATGCTTCGATGGGCGATTAAGGTATCAGGCAGGGAAGCCCCTGCTGAAGAAACCCTTGAGAGCTATAAAGAAAGCATTGAGGTTGGCGAGCCAACTGGTGTCTTCAAAGACATCGCAGATAAAATTATTGAAGAAGCGACAGTTCCCGGCCCTGTTCCCGCCGTAAAGTAAAAACATGATAGTCTTACCAAACAATTTATTTGAAAGGGCTCTTTCTGATGGTCACTCAGGATAATTCGGCTGCGCCAGTAGAGCAGCAAGTAACTGACAGTGGAGATCTTCCTCCTCTGCAAACAGAAGACAGTACGCCTCCAGAGGTTCTTGAGCAGGAGCGACAGCTTTTGCAGAACCTCAATATAGACGACTCTTCTGAAGCAGCAGAGGCAGACGCTCCTACTCCAGCGACTGAAAACTACAGCACAGAAGAACAGCCTGCGATACAACCTTCAGACAATCCGTTGGTACAGCAAGTACCTCAAGCTAACCCTGAGCAATCAAGAACTTATACTCAAGATGAGTTTGAGAAAATGCAATCCTCTTTTGGTAAGCAGGTTGCAGAGGCTCAAAGGGCTGCCCAAGAAGCAGCCCAAAGACTTGAATCTTATGATGTTAGTTCTGAGGTAGAAGCTAGAGTCAGACAGCAGGAAAGCCAACTTGTTCCTCTTATTGGACAAGAAGAAGCTTCAAAGATTGCACGTAGCCCTGAACAGGTTAGACAAATTACTGAGGCAATAACATCTCAGCGTCAACTTCAACAGCTTGCAGTGCAATCCCAGCAACAAAATGTACAGACTGAAAACTTTGCGAAGGTTCAGGCTGCACAGATTATTGCTAAAGAAAACAATCTGTCTGAACAACAAGCAGAAACATTGTTAGTTGCTGCTGATCCAGCAGGTATGGAAATGCTTGCTAAGCAGCTTGCTCCTAATAATCAAGGTGCAGTACCACCGGAAACCCAAGTTACACAACTTGGTACTGGACGTTCATCAACAGCCGCCCCTCCAGATCAGCAACGTATTACGCAGTCTGCAATGAATAAGCCCGCTACCCAGTGGTCTGAGTCAGAGTATGAAGCGTTACGTCGTGCTGCATGGGGCGAGTAACCTAAAGAAAAATCATGGCTTCTCAAAATGCTACAACTGGCAATTTGGCGAATGTACAGGAAACTATTATCAATGCAGCTAGATTCGTGCAGGAGCACAACGCCCCTTCATGGCAACTCATTGAAAAGATTCCTCTTCCCCAAGGCGCATCAACAGTTAGAGTACCAAAGGTTTGTCAATTCGTAGTTTCAGACCTTATAGATGGTCAGGACATGACGGATGAGCAGTCGATTGGACTCACATACGTAGACCTCACTTCAACAGAACGTGGGGCAAAAATAATTGTTACGGACAAACTTGTTCGCCAGAACGGTACTACCCCAGTCTTCTCAATGATTGGACGACAGTTCGGTGACGCTGCTGCCCGTAAACAAGATCGAGATACTCAGGCACTTTACTCTGCTTTGAACAGTGGAACCGCTTTTGGCTCCTCTGGTTCTAGTATGGGTATAGGTGCTTTCGCTGGTGCTATCGCACGCGCTAGAGGCGGCGGTAGAACTGACTCATCTGAGACTGGTAATGAGTCGTTTAATCCAACTTATGCAGTTGTCCATCCGCACACCGCTTTTGATGTTGTGCAGTCAGCAACTGCTATTGGATCAGGGACTTCAATGAAGGTCAACGATCAGCGTGAAGAGCGATACCTGCAATCCTTCTTTACTGGGATTAGCTTTAACGGTGTAGATCTCTATGAATCAGGCAACATCAATGTGGACTCCTCTGGAGACATGACTGGTGTTATCGCTCAAAGAGATGCTCTTGTTGGTCTTACGTCAGTTAGCTGGCGTACTGAACGACAGCGTGATGCTTCAGCCAGAGGGTTTGAGCTTAATCACGTTTCTGACTATGGTGTGTTTGAATTAGACGATGCAAAGGGCGCTCCGCTTCTTTACGACGCTGGTGTTCCGGGTACATCGTCATAGCACATGGGGCTTTAGCTTATGGTTGGTTTGTCTCTTGATAGGAATTTATCTCTGCAAACGCAGGGTTATGACCTTGATCTAATTGGGTTTGATGATAGTCGGATGCCGCTTTATCTGCATAAAGAAAGCTTGTCGGATAAAAAGCGTGGAGATGTATTTATGCATTTCCATGTAAGTAATCCTGCGAACTTAACTGCTGGTGAAGCGGACTATCTGATTCGGAAAGCTCAGACTATGGGACTGTTTCCTTGGCCTCCGGGCGAAGAATGTCTGAAGCGGGACTTTACTCCGCAATGGCATGAATCAGTAGCAGGTGGAGGATCAAGGCTTGTCAAGGGGCAAACCCAATCAGGGTGCGGTTACTGTCTCCGTGCAGCCCAAGAAGACAGTCTTGCTAATGGGTATTCGGCGGATGAAGCCGAGCCTGATGCAGCGACTGAGGTAGAGCCCACCTTTGCAGCAGACGAAGCTTCTCCGCCGACTGCTACTCGTAGACGCAGGCGTAAAAGGCGTGATACGCTCTAGTAGTTATAGTTGTGACCTTCAGGCCGAGGCTATAACAACATATTTATATCGGCTGAAGATGGGAATTAATAGCCCACTATTGAAAGTAGGACGAAATGGCATTTCCAACTAGGATTTATGCAGATTACGGAATGGAAAAGAAGACTGGTTCTACAAAGTACCATTCTCTTGGAACTATTTTAGAATTACCAGATGGTCGCGAATACAAATATGCACTAGCGGGTGGTGTGGCTTTAGGTCAAGGCGCAACTGTTGCATCCGCAGCCCCTGTCGGTAATCACGATATGGATTTGGTAACACCAGTAAATGCTGCTGGTTCCTCAACGTACAAATGTACGCTTGGGGCTACAGCTTCTACCAAAAATCAGTACGCTGATGGTTACGTTTACACCAACGACGGTACTGGCGAAGGTCAAATTTACCGAATTGATAGCCATGATGCTGTCGATTCGGCAGGTGAGATTACCTTGAATTTGGCTGAAAATGACAAGGTTGTTGTTGCAACAGTTGCTACAACATTGTCAGGGTTGCACGTAAACCCTTACTCTGGGGTAGTCATTTCCCCAGCAACAGTTGTAACTCGCACGGTAGGAGTTCCACCAACTGCTATTGCAGCAGATGAGTACGGATGGGTTCAGACTAAAGGCTTAGCATCTGTCCTTATTGGTGGCACAACAGAACTTGGTGAGCCAGTTCGGGTTCATGGCAATGGCGGTACTGCTGGTGCTATTATTGGGCTTATCCGTGGTGGAAGCAACGAGGACGAACAAGAGGTTGGAGTGATGCTAGGTGTGGTCGCCGTTAGTGGGGACTACGGACTTGTGTTCCTAAATATCGACTAAAGTACTTTCGTACCTATAAAGAAGGAGTCTCTTCGGAGGCTCCTTTTTTTATTGTGTGCTATCCTGTGAGATACAATGCCATCCCACAACATCTTAGATGATCCTGACAGACAGCTAGTAATCTGGGCAGATACAGACTTCGCAAACTGGCGTTCAACTGGAGTAAGTAAAGAGCCTTGGACTTATGACTGGCTTTCTGACTTCGATGAAACAGTCTGCCTGTATAACATCGGAGCCTGTGTTGGCACGTACTCGATAATGGCTGCTGCTCGCGGGGCCAGCGTATACGCATTTGAGCCACTCCCTGTCAACATAGAGGCGCTGCACAGGAATATCAATGCCAATAATCTCCAGAGCAAAGTAGTCGTCTTTCCCTTTGCTTTATCAAATATGCAGGAAATAAAAACTTTTTATATAGCTGAGGGCTACAGTGTCATAGCTGGATACGGACTGCTCTCCTCTGATCCTGTTACTAAGGGATTGCCTAAGAACTCAAGCATAAGGCTTCCGTCATTCAGACTTAATGACATTGCTTTGTCTATAAAGAAACCTACTCATTTACTTATAGATGTAGAAGGTGGAGAAGTAGAAGTGTTGCAGGGTGCAGACATGCTGCTTGAGGGAAGTAGTATCGAGTCAATCTTAATTGAGGTGCAGTCGGATACAGAAGACGAGGTTGAGGAGATACTAAACAGCTTTGACTTTAAGGCGGTTGAATCCTTTGCTCCTAGGAATCTAATGAAGTGCGTTCTCTACAACAGGGAGTATAAGTAATGCCATTATCTATTGACGGTCGGCTTATATCAGAAGACAAGAAAGCCTATCTGATAGCAGATATAGGACACAACCACTCTGGAAGTATGGACAGGCTGGAAGAGATGGTTCTGGCTGCAAGAGACTCAGGGGTAAACGCAGTTAAGTTTCAAACTAGGAATCCAAAAGAAGTTTATTCACCATCTGAATACTACCGAAAGAGCGACAACCCTCAGTGGATGGATGAAACCTATGGGATTCACAGAGAGAAGCTAGAGTGGTCGCCAGAGGAATGGAAGCATGTCTTTGACTTCTGTAAAACTGTTGGGGTCACAGCGTTCTCTACTCCCTTTGACTTTCGTAGTCTGGATCTCCTGATCTCCCTAGATGTTCCTGCAATAAAGATAGCCAGCGGAGATGCAACCAATCTACCCCTGATAGGCGCAGCAGCCTCTCATAACATCCCTATGATAATCAGCACAGGTGGATGCAACATAGAAGAAGTAGATGCAATAGTTCAGGTAATGACGCTAAAGAAAACTCCGTTTGCAATACTCCAGTGTTCATGCATCTACCCCGCCCCGCATGATGTGCTGAATATAAAAGTTATACAGGGATACAAGGATAGATACCCTGACATTGAAACAGGACTGTCTACCCATGACCCAGATATACACCCTACCCTTGCGGCCTTTGCCCTAGGGGGCAGGATCTTTGAGCACCACTTCACTGTGAATCGTAGATGGAAAGGCACAGACAATGCCTTCTCGCTTACTCCTGCAATGATGAAAGAACTCAGGAAGAATATAGATGATGTCTTTCTATCACTTGGCAGTCCTGTAAAAACTCAAGACCCAAGAGAGAAGGTCTATACAGACGAAAGAAGAAAGAGTCTGTACTGGGCAGCAACCAAGAACCAAGGAGAGACTGTCTCCGATAACGACATAAAGATTCAGTGTCCTGCCAACATCATGCACCCCGCAGATATGTACACACTCATCGGCAAGAAGATACATTCCCTAAAGGTTACTGAAGGGAATCCTGTTACTGAGGTAGACGTAATTTGATAAAAGCAGTAGCGCTTATTCCAGCCAGAGCAGGTAGTAAGAGGGTAGTAAATAAGAATATAAGAAAGCTAGGAGACAAGCCTCTTATTGCACACACAATAATTGCAGCACAGGATTCCAAGTGCTTTGATTCAATTATAGTTTCTACTGACAGTCAGGCTATTTCTGAAGTAGCTTATGAATACGGGGCAGATGTCATAGACAGGCCGCCAGAGTTTGCAACAGATACTTCTCCTGATATTGACTGGGTTATCCATGCTCTTATTAACTTAGAGATAGACCTAGGAGTACCAGAGTTTTATTCAATACTTCGGCCTACTTCTCCTTTCAGAACAAGGGAAACAATACAGCGCGCAGTAAACCTCTGGGAAGAAACAGCCAGCCCCGCAGGGTTTACTTCGCTAAGGGCAGTTGAAAAGGTACAGCAGCATCCAGCTAAGATGTGGCAGCGTCTTTTGTCAGGTGAGATATGCCCTGTATTACTTCAGCCATCTGAAAATAAGTGGCACGATAACCAGTACCCGTCCCTGCCTGATGTATATACGCAGAACGCTTCTCTGGAGATAGCCTCTACATCAATGACAATGAGCGAAAGAAGTATTTCAGGTAAGAAAATTTATGGATTCTTGACCTTAGATAACGAAGGCTTCGATATAAATACAGAATATGATCTTTCATATGCAAATGAATTACTAGAACAAGAGATGGCTAATGCCTGAAGAACTTATTTTCAACGTACCTGATAAAGCAGAAGATGCAACTGCTAACTTCTGGACATCAACAGAGGTTGAATATATCCAGTCTTGGGTTCTGGGAAAAGAAGAAGAAAATAATGAAAGGGTTTTGAAGCATGAATTCAAGCTGAACTATAAAGGACAGGTAGAAATGTTTGGGGTAGTAGCAGAAGAGTCTGCTCCTGAATCTCAAATAGAAGATATGGCTGCAAGGGTTGCGGAGAGATCAGCAGTAAAGATATTAGAAAAGCTACAAAAAAGAGGAAGCAAACTTGCACCAGAGAAGCTTGCTCTAAAAGAATACACAGACCTGCGGCGTGATGTTGCAGGAGCATTTAGGGATTACATAAGTCATGCCAAGCGCAGGTCGCAAAGCTCAACGGGCAAAATCTACTTCAAAGGCATCTCGTAAAGATGTCTGCATACTTGGGTATGCTCAGGAGACAAGGGATCTTGTCTTTGATTTAGACGAAAGTGTAGAGATATGGGGCATCAATATGGCCCATGAGTTTCTTGGAGCGGGCAGTCGCACCGCAACTCAGTGGTATCAGCTACACCCTAGGGACTGGACTCTCTCTGAAAACAAACCGACTGGTTATTGGGGTCGTCCTAAAAGGCACTTGACCTTTCTTCAGGAATTTGAGGGCGATGTCTTCATGTCCTACGATGAGCCAGATGTCCCTAACTGCAAGGTCTTTCCACTGGAAAAGATGTATGAGTATTTCCCAACAATATATTTCACAAGTACTTTTAGTTACATAATTGCCCATGCCTTATATCAGCACAAGCATGGAAAGAAGATAAGGAAGCTTTATCTGTACGGCATAAACCTAACAGCACTGGATGAGTACACTCAACAAAGGCCGTGTGTTGAATACTGGATAGGCAAGTGTGAAGAAGCAGGGATTGAGGTAATTATTCCCAATGCCTCTGCTCTGTGTAAGGGAACACTGTATGCCTTTACCCGAAAGGATAAGGAAAACGACCTTGCTAAACATACCCTAGATAGGTTGCAACATTGGAAAGAGCAATATACTTTGCACTGGTCTAACATCATGGTTATTCAGGCTATGCATAAAGAGCTTGAACACTGGACTAGGTTTTTAGGAGAGGTATTTGAAGCTGCCGAAAATGAAGCAAAAGAGTTTGAAGGCAAGACTAAAGACGAAATAGCCGTGTTTGTAAAAGAACTAGCTGATAAGATTCATGGTGTTGTGCAAGATCGCATAAGCAAAAGAGAAGGCAATAACAAGCGTATGCTTACTAAAGAGCAGACCGCTTTAAGTTCAGCGCAAGGAGTTGTAAGAACAGAGCAACATTATCTAAGCTTGAATGGTGGGGTAGATCACAGGGCTCCTGCTTTACCAGAACTTAGATTCCCGGCTGAATTTTTATCTGATGATTATGAAACACCAGATACGCCAGAGGCAATATAAGGTGAGAAATGACTTCTTCGGCAGGCCCTGTATGGCGGGCATATCTAGATAGTAAAAGACCCGCGGCAACCATTGGTGGCGCTACTGGTGTACCTGAAGGCGCTACCTTTGTGCTGGAAACTGTGTTGCTTATTGATGGGAATACAGACTCAGGACACATAACTTCTTCTGGGACAGTAAGCCTTACAGTATCTGACTCTGTATTAAATGCAGGGACAGCACTGATTACAGACAAGGCAAGCACTACCTTTACCCAAGCAACTGGGCTTGCTCTGTTTAAGATTACAAATACTGAGTCTGATGGATGGGAAAGCGGTACTTACAACGGCGATGTAAAGTATGCGTCTGACAGCGGTGGAACTTCTAGGTCTTTTTACTGGCCTTTGAAACTAACTGTTAGAGAGGCTAGGGACTAATGGCTACCCCTACTAGGAAAAGAACCTTAAAGCAGATCAGGCAATCAATAGGAGTAAACCTAGATGCCATCAACCAAGACGATGGCGCGATTGAAACTACTATCTCTGATTCCTCTGGTAACTATTCTTTAATTCGCGATAACTCCCTACAGTACGGGACACATGACGAGCATCGTGGCAAGTGGATTATCGCAACTGACTCAAGTAGTAACCGACATATCAGAAGGGTTCAGGCATCTGATCCTGATGCAAGAACACTAACAGTTTCTATTCCATTTTCCTCTGAGCCAAACAATGAATGGACGTTTGAACTCTGGGATGATTCAATCTCTCCGGTTGCATTGCATGACTATGTAAACCAGTCATTGGCTGAGGTTACAAGAAAAGGATCAGTGCCTGTTAATTTAGACAGCATCCATGTTGGGGGCGGAATTACAGAGTGGGCTGCACCAAGCAGTGTTGTTGGGGTGCAGGATGTATTCATCAGGCGTTCTTATATTGGCGAGCAGATTGAAAGTTTTGATAATGCATTAAGTTCTTTAGGTTCTAATGTAACTATTTATAACGACAGCGAAGATATAAGAGAAGGCAGCGGCGCAGCAAAGCTAACTGTCGGTGCTGGTGCTAGTACATCAGAAGCCTTAGCTGGCTCTTCTTTTTCTGCAATGGATCTTTCGGGATATGATTCATTAGAACTTTTTATAAAATCAAACACCGCTACAAGCAGCACTCACTTTACCCTGTCTTTATACGAAGGCAGTTCTGCTAAAGAAACAATAGCCCTGCCTGCTCTGACTGCTGATAGCTGGACTTATGTAGATCTTTCTCTTTCTAATGCAGAGGTTGATACAGGCATTACAAGCTTCCGTATTAATACAGGATCAGCAGATGCAGGGGCGCTAACGCTCTGGTTTGACGATCTAAAAGCAGTACGAAGTAAGTCAGCCCATTACGACAGGCTCCCTAGAAAGTTCTGGAAAGTAAACCAAGATGACAGGACTCTTTATCTCGATGAAGACGCAAGCATCCCTTACTCCAGACTACGTTTAACTGCGAGAAGGCCACCTGCTCTTTTGAGTAGCGACTCTGATGTGTGTGAGGTTGACTCTCAATTTGTAATTAACTCAGCAATGGCAAAGGCATTGAGGTCATCAGCCGATAGGGGTGGAGGGAACGCTGATGCTAAGGATGAGGCAGCAGAAAGAAGAGAAGCTCAGGCTCAAGCCCTTAGATTAAAGATGAGGTCGCCTTCTGGTATTAGATGGTTTGGTGATTAATGCGACATCTGTATGGAACGAAAAACACATCAACTTCTAATGTGTCGGTTGCATTAATTACTGATAGCGCAACCAGAGTTGTTTCCCTGACGGTAAAAGCAAGGTCTACAAATGGCAATGCAATGTTTCTAGGGTTTGATTCTGGCGTTAGTAGTAATGCAGGCTGGGAATTAACGGCTGGCTTAGCTAAAACTATTAACTACGGAGACTACTCCGCAACTGTAAAGGGCGTTAACGTCTGGGCAAATTGTTCCGATACCGCAGCAAAGCTTGACTTTATAATGCTTACGGAGAACTAATGACTCAATCCCTAGCCAGAGTTACAAGCAAGAATACCGTCAATCTTGGCAACAGGTTATTCAATACTGTTGGTAAGCCGCAGAGAAGACTCGTTTCTGTTTTCCCACAAAAGGTAGTTACTGGTGATTACACAAATGAATCCAACCCTATCTCTTCTGCTCAGGTCTGGGATGATGCAAGGGGTGGCATCGGAGTAGAAAACTGGACACAGCAAGCAGCAGGTAGGCCGTGGTACTCAACGCTTTCACTCAGGCACAACAGGCACTTAGTCCTTCAGCGCAGGGCAATATCAACCGCAAGCAATGACGACATAGGGTCAGACACTTCAGTTACTTTTCTGGCAGAACTAAACCAAGAGATCTATTCTTTAGCTAC
>Ga0098035_1000779_pt1 | contig 15771 bp, 16 predicted proteins | sample 3_EtaG_FD_75046 | JGI IMG/M metagenome (GOLD analysis project Ga0098035, IMG submission 75046) | Marine viral communities from the Subarctic Pacific Ocean - 3_ETSP_OMZ_AT15126 metaG | ecosystem: Environmental > Aquatic > Marine > Oceanic | place: Pacific Ocean | collected 2015-01-07
CACGGGATCAGGTTTTCCGACGCATACTGCATGATCAGGCGGCCGGTCGTCGTCTCGCCGGTGAAGGCGATCTTGGCGATGCGCTTGTTGGTGGCAAGCGGCTTGCCGGCCTCGATGCCGAAGCCGTTGACGATGTTGAGCACCCCGGCAGGCAGGATGTCGGCGATCATCTCGGCCAGCACCATGATCGCCATCGGCGTCTGCTCGGCAGGCTTGAGCACCACGCAGTTACCCGCGGCGAGAGCCGGGGCGAGCTTCCAGGCCGCCATCAGGATCGGGAAGTTCCACGGAATGATCTGGCCGACCACGCCGAGCGGTTCGTGGAAGTGATAGGCCACGGTGTCGTGGTCGATCTCTGCCAGCGAACCTTCCTGCGCGCGAACGCAGGCGGCGAAGTAACGGAAGTGATCGATCGCAAGCGGGATGTCGGCAGCCGTCGTCTCGCGGATCGGCTTGCCGTTGTCGATCGTCTCGACGAGTGCAAGCTTGTCGAGATTGGCTTCCATTCGGTCGGCAATCTTCAGCAGGGTGTTGGAACGCTCGATGGTCGAGGCGCGGCCCCATGCCTCGCGGGCGGCATGGGCAGCATCGAGCGCAAGTTCGATGTCCTCCGCCGTGCCGCGCGCGACCTGGCAGACGACCTGGCCGGTGACGGGCGAGATATTGTCGAAATACTCGCCCCGGACCGGGGCCACCCACTTGCCGCCGATGAAGTTGTCGAAGCGTTCGCGGATCAGCGAATCGCCGGTGAATTTGCTCATGGCCTGTTCCAGCATCCCAATCTCCATTCATGTTCTGGCATGAAGTTTCGATGGGCATTGTGCGCCTGTCGGGATGGCCCGCCAATTGTACCTTGGACCGATAGAGCCCCGCCGGCGGCGAACCGCGCCGCAGGCCGCCGGGTGGCCCCAAGCTATGGATAAAAGCGCCTCGCACCTTTGATTCCCCTGGTCCGCCTGCTTAATGCAGGACCGGTGAGTGCAGAAATCGTCATCGGCCAGACCCCCAGCGGGGAGGCGATCAGGATAGACATCAAGGAGCTTCTCGCGACCCGCCTGCTGGTGCAGGGCAATTCCGGGTCCGGCAAGTCGCACCTGCTGCGCCGCCTGCTCGAAGAGAGCGCCGCCATCGTCCAGCAGGTAGTGATCGACCCCGAAGGCGATTTCGTCAGCCTTGCCGAGGAATTCGGCCATGTCGTGATCGACGGAGCGGCCTATGGCGAGGCCGAGATCGTCCGGCTCGGCGCGCGCATCCGCCAGCACCGCGCCTCGGTTGTCCTTGCGCTCGACGAGCTGGAAATCGACCAGCAGATGAAGTGCGCCGCGCAGTTCCTCAATGCCATGTTCGATGCCCCGCGCGAACAGTGGTACCCGGCGCTGGTTGTGGTCGACGAGGCGCAGATGTTCGCGCCTGCCGCCGCCGGCGAAGTTTCCGAGGAAGCCCGCCGCATATCGCTGGGCGCGATGACCAACCTGATGTGCCGCGGGCGCAAGCGCGGCCTCGCCGGGGTGATCGCCACCCAGCGCCTTGCCAAGCTGGCCAAGAACGTCGCGGCCGAAGCATCCAACTTCCTGATGGGCCGCACCTTCCTCGACATCGACATGGTGCGCGCGGCCGACCTGCTGGGCATGGAACGCCGCCAGGCCGAACAGATCCGCGATCTTGCGCGCGGCCAGTTCCTCGGTCTCGGCCCGGCCATCGCGCGCCGCCCGGTCGCGGTGAACATCGGTTCGGTCCGGACCGGCGCGAAGTCGGTGACACCCGGCCTCGCCCCGCTGCCGACCGCCAGCACCGAGGACATGCGCGAACTGCTCCACGCCGACTTGCACGTCGAGCCCGAGCGCCCCGAATTCCCGCGCCCGGCGCCGCGACCGCGCCTCGATGTCGAGGAGCTGTCGGCCAGCATCGCGACGTCCGACAGCGTCGCCGATCCCGCCCCGCGCCCCGAACGGCCCGAGCCCGAGCCGGAAGAAAACCGCGCGGCGATGGTCGAGATCCTCAACGCCATGGCGCAGGAGGAGGACTGCACGTTCCAGTCCTCGACCACACTGTTCCAGGATTTCACGATCCGCTGCCGGATGAAGGGCATTTCGATCCGCGGCCTCGACGCCACGATGTTCCGCCGCGGATTTGCCGCCGCCCTTGCGGGGATCGAGGATCCGGAGGACGAACGCTGGCTCGACCTGCTCAACCTTGCCAAGCACGTGCCCGACGATGCGCTGGCGACGTTCTACGTCATCGCCCGCGCCGCAATGGACGGAAAACCGTGCCCGGACGACATGGAACTGGCGCGCATCTACGGCACCAGCAGCCCGCGCCGGGTCCAGCGCCTGCTCGATTATCTGGAAAAGGACGGCCTGATCGTCGTGCGCACCGACTTTTCGGGCAAGCGATCGGTCGGCCTGCCCGATCTGGGCGTGACGACAACCCCCGTCGAGGCGTAAGACAGGCCGGACATGGCCGAAATCATCAACCTTCGCCTGGCCCGCAAGGCCAAGGCCCGCGCCGCCGACAAGGCGCAGGCGGACAGCAATCGCGCCCGGCACGGACGCACCGCGGCAGAGCGCAAGGCAACGGAGGCCGAAGCGGAGCGGCTTGCCCGCACGGTCGACGGTGCACGGCGCGAAAAGGACTCCGACAGCAACGGGGGCCCGGACTGATGCGCACGACTTACGAGAGCGCGACAGTGCGCCTCTATCACCTCGATGCCGGTCCCGAAGGCGGCGCGGCGCATACCCTGTTCTACGGCCCCCTGTCCGAAGCCATGCGAATCGCGGCGCAGCAACCTGAAGACGTGCAGGACGGGCTGTTCATCGCCACCGACAACGACGTGGTGGCCTACCTCGACCTGTTCGAAAGCTGATCCCTCGCATTGCACCTGTGCGGCCAGGGGAAAAATGCCCGGTGCAGGATCGCGGAGAGAGAATGGAAGAGAAGCGATCCGGCACCGGGCCAATCAACGCCCGCGTCCGACTTCGGGCGTCAGGGAAGCAACTATGCTATCGATTGTATAGCCCGTAAACTCTTAAAAAATCCAACACGCCCTATCGTTGAAAGACCGGGCCCCTGGCGCCGATTTCCCTAGCGCCATTGTACAAAGGCTCCGCTTGCCATACCGGCACCTGCGATGAGCAGGCTCGATTCCCTTCTCAAGTCCGCGCTCGCGCGGATCGAGAGCGCCGGACAGCGCCGCACCTTGCGCGCGGCTGCCCTTGCCGGCGGCGGCCGCGTGATCCGCGAGGGCCGCGAACTCGTCGACTTTTCCAGCAACGACTATCTCGGACTTGCCCGTCATCCCCTGCTGATCGAGCGTTCGCGCGAATGGACCGCACGATTAGGCACCGGCTCCGGCGCATCGCGGCTGGTCACGGGCACGAGCGATGCGCATCTCGCGCTCGAAGCGCGCATCGCGCAGTTCAAGGGGACCCAAGCCGCATTGATCTTTGCCAGCGGCTGGCAGGCCAATGCCGCGGTCATCCCCGCCCTGCTCGCAGCCGTACCGGGCGCCGCCATTTTCACCGACCGGCTGATCCACGCCAGCATGCACGCAGGCATCGCCATGGCCGGCGTGCGCCAGCACCGCTTCAAGCACAACGACCTTGACCACCTCGAGACGTTGCTTGCCGAAAAGGAACGCGATGCCCCGGCCCGGGTGATCCTGACCGAAAGCGTGTTCAGCATGGACGGCGACCGCGCCGACATGGCGCGCCTTGCCGCCATCGCCGAAGCGCACGATGCCGTGCTCTTCATCGACGAGGCCCATGCCACCGGCGTCCTCGGCCCCGGCGGCGCGGGTCTTTCGGCCGAAATTCCGGGCCGGGTCGACCTGATCATGGGCACCTTCAGCAAGGCGCTCGGCGGATTCGGGGCCTATGTCGCGGGCTCGCAGGCGCTGATCGACTACCTCGTCAACACCGCTAGCGGCTTCATCTTCACGACCGCGCCGCCCCCTGCGGTGCTGGGCGCTATCGACGCCGCGCTCGACCTCGTGCCCGGCATGGACGCCGAGCGCGCCCACCTCGCGGCGCTGGGCGACCGCCTGCGCGCGGGCCTGTCGCGGCTCGGCCTCGACCATGGCGCCTCGAGTACCCAGATCGTGCCTGCGGTGATTGGCGCAGAAGCCGATGCCATGGCGCTTTCGGCCCGGCTGGAAACGGCAGGCTTGCTTGCCTCCGCGATCCGCCCGCCCACGGTTCCGCCCGGCACCAGCCGCCTGCGCATCGCCCTGCGCACCAGCCAGAGCGAGGCCGACGTCGATGCCCTGCTGACAGCCATAGAGGCGCACCGTTGAAGCTGCTGTTCTGTCACGGCTGGGGATTCGACCGGCACTTCTGGGACACGCTGGCCCCGCTCCTGCCCGAATGGGAGCAGCTGCGCGACGACCGCGGCTATTTCGGCGACGCGCTGGCCCCGGCAGTCGAAGGCCCCTGCCTGGCGGTAACCCATTCCTTCGGCACCATGCGGCTCCTCGCCGATCCGCCGCCGGGACTGGCCGGTCTCGTCGCCATCAACGGGTTCGAGCACTTCACTGCCACGCCCGACTGTCCGGGCGTGCCGACCCGCGTCGTCGAGCTGATGCTGCGCCAGTTCGGCCGCGATCCGCGAACGGTCCTTGAAGACTTCCGCCGGCGCGTCGGATGCGACGCGGCTTTCGCGCGGATCGATCCCGCTCCCCTGCGCGATGACCTGCTGAGCCTGCGCGATGCGCATCCCCCTCTGCCGGAAGTTCCCGTTCTGGTCGTGCAGGGCGCCAGGGATCCACTGCTTCCGCAAGCCATGCGCAAAGGCTGCTTTGCCGGTATCGCGGCACGGCACCTGAGCCACGAAGGCGGCGGCCATCTGCTCCCGCTCAAAGACCCGGCGTTTTGCGCGCAGGCGGTCCGCGACATGGCTGGGTCCCTCGCATGAGCGGGCAACGCGAACGCATCATCCGGGCCTTCGCCATGGCGCCGGACTACGAGGACCATGCCCGCGTCCAGCGCAGCGTCGCCGAAGCCCTTGCCGCGCGCATCGCCGCACTTGCGCTGCCGCAAATCCCGCGCGTGCTGGAAATCGGCTGCGGCACCGGCTTCCTGACGCGTGCGCTGCTCGCGGCCGATGTCGGCGGAGACTGGACGATTACCGACATCGCACCCGAAATGGTCGAACGTTGCCGCGCCAGCCTGGGCGATGCGCCCTCGCGCCGATTCGCTGCGATGGACGGGGAATTCGGCACCCCGGAAGGCGGCCCTTTCGATCTCATCTGCTCCAGCCTGGCCCTGCAGTGGTTCACCGACGCCCCGGCCGCGCTGGCCCGCATGGCCGACTGGCTCGCGCCGGGCGGTCACTGCCTCGTGACCACTCTCGGCCCCGGCAGTTTCGCCGAATGGCGCGAAGCCCACGCGGCCGAGGGACTGGTCGCCGGAACCCCGGAATTCCAGCCCGTCGAAGACTTCGTCCGGCTCGCCCCGGCCGCGCTCGACGTCGAGGCGCACGTGGAAGGCCATGCCGATGCCCGCGCGTTCCTGCGCTCGCTCAAAGCCATCGGCGCCGGCACGGCTTCGCCCCGCCATCGCCCGCTGCCGCCTGCCGCCCTGCGCAGGGTCATGGCGCGTTTCGAGGCTTCCGGAAGCGCTGTCACGTACGAGGTCGTGACCTGCCACCTTCATCGCGCTAGGTGAGCCCGCAATGCCAAACACCCCCATCATCGTCACCGGCACCGACACCGAAATCGGCAAGACCGTCTTTGCCGCCGCCCTGACCGGCGCGCTCGGCGCTTGCTACTGGAAGCCCGTGCAGGCCGGACTGGAGGCCGACGGCGGCGACCGCGACCGTGTGGCCCGTCTCGCCGGAATCGCGCCCGAGCGTGTGCTGTCCGACGCCTATCGGCTCTCGACACCCTGCTCACCCCACCTCGCTGCCGAGATCGACGGGGTCGTCATCGACCCGGATCGGCTCGCCCTTCCGCAAGTGGACGGGCCACTGGTGATCGAAGGAGCCGGCGGCGCTCTGGTGCCCCTGACCCGCCAGATGACTTACGCCGACCAGTTCGCGCACTGGCGATGCCCGGTCGTCCTCGTCGCGCGAACCGTGCTGGGCACGATCAACCATTCGCTGCTGTCGATCGAGGCGCTGCGCGCGCGCGGCATCGACATTCTCGGCGTCGCCTTCGTCGGCGATGCGGTGGAAGACAGCGAGGCGACGATCTGCGAGATGGGCAAGGTCCGCCGTCTGGGCCGCCTGCCGCGGCTCGATCCGCTGACGCCCGAAACCCTGCGCACGGCCTTTGCCGAACATTTTCGACTGGAGGATTTCACCCGGTGACGTCATCTGTCTGGCACCCCTTCACGCAGCACGGCCTGCGCGAACCGATCCCGCGGGTCGAACGCGCCGAGGGCGCCGTGCTCCACACCGCGGACGCCAAATCCTACATCGATGCGATCTCTTCATGGTGGGTGACGACGCACGGGCACTGCAATCCGAAGATCATGGCCGCCATCGCCGAACAGGCTGGCAAGCTCGACCAGATGATCTTCGCGGGCTGGACCCACGAACCCGCAGAAGCCGTCGCTGCGGGCCTGCGCGAAATCATGCCGCAAAACCTGACTCGGGTGTTCTTCTCCGATTCGGGATCGACCGCCGTCGAAGTCGCGCTGAAGATGGCGCTGGGCTACTGGCATGCGCGCGGCGAGGCGCGGCACCGCATCGTCGTGATGGAGCACAGCTACCACGGCGATACGATCGGCGCGATGTCGGTCGGTGCGCGCGGCGTGTTCAACCAGGCCTATGAGCCGCTGCTGTTCGACGTCGCAACCGTGCCCTTCCCCGCCGCGGGGGCGGAACAGGCCGCGCTCGATGCGCTGGAGGCGATCTGCCGCAAGGGCGATGCGGCGGCATTCATCGTCGAGCCGCTGGTGCTCGGCGCAGGCGGAATGCTGTTCTACGCGCCGGAAACGCTGGCGCGGATGCAGGAGATCTGCGCGCAGCACGACGTCCTGTTCATTGCCGACGAAGTGATGACCGGCTGGGGCCGCACCGGCACCCTGCTCGCGTGCGAACAGGCCGGCGTTTCGCCCGACATCCTGTGCCTCTCCAAGGGACTGACCGGCGGCGCGGTGCCGCTTGCGGTCACGATGGCGAACGAGGCGATCTTCGAGGCGCACTGGTCGACCGACCGCGCGAAGATGTTCTTCCACTCGTCCAGCTACACCGCCAACCCGCTCGCCTGCGCGGCAGCCCGCGCCAACCTCGAGATCTGGCGCGAGGAGCCGGTGCGCGAGCGTATCGCCGTTCTCGCCAAGCGACAGGCGCAGTGGCTCGATAAGCTCGGCAGTTTCTGCCACTTCGACAATGCCCGCCAATGCGGAACGATTGCCGCGCTCGACCTCAAGACGTCGGGAGAAGGCGGCTATCTCGACACTTTGGCGCCCGACCTCATGGCCTTCTTCCGCGAGCGCGGCATCCTGCTGCGTCCCCTGGGCAATACGGTCTATGTCATGCCGCCCTACTGCATCGGCGAGGATCAGCTGGCCGATGTGTGGAATGCCATCGGCGAAGCCGTGATCAGCTTCTGAGCGGCAGGGCTATTCCGGCTCGACCGGCGCCTGGTCACATGCGGCAAGATCGACGAAGGCCTTGCCCACTTCGGTAAGCCTGCCCCCTGCGACCAGCCCGGAATGCAGCTTCCAGCCGTCGAGCCCTTCGTAGAGACCGAACCATGCGTGCCGCTCGACATAGGGCAAGTCATCGAGCATCGCCGAGGCGCGGCGGAAGAACGCTGCCTGCTCGGCAAAGGAAAAGCGGTCTGGCCGCGACCAGTCCGCCAGCGCCCATTCGGTGACCCAGACGGGACGGCCATAAGCCTCGTGGACCCGCTCGAGGTAGCCGCGGAAAGCGTCGATGTCCGGCGACTGCGTGTAATAATGGACGGCGATGAAATCGACGCGGTAGCCGCGCTCCGCTGCCCCTGCCATGAAGCGGCCAAGCCAAGTGCTTGGGCCCACTTCGTTGCCCGTACGCGTCGCCGGGGAACCGAGGCGCTTTCCGGTCAGCATCAGCGTCGGCCAGTAGGCCAGCGCCAGTTCGACGTTCATGTTCGCCTGCTTCGCTTCGTCCGGTTCATTGAAAGTCAGCAGGACCGGCGAAGGCGCGGCGAAGACTTGCGGCAGATCGCTGCCAGACCGGATCATCGGCACGAAGCCGGGATCGCGAAGATCCGTCCGGGCCTGCCAGGTATGGAACCACCCCCCGTGGAGCCGCTCCAGATCTGCTTCCAGTGTGCTATTGCCCTCGAGGGGCCAAGCGCCGATCCCGAGTTTCCCGGCATGGTCGACCGGGCATCGCCCCGCATGGGCCGCGCCCGGAACAGACAGGCTGAGGGCCACCGCGAGTAAGGGCAACAGGCGAATTGCGGGGATAGCGGCGCGGGCCATGGCAAGGGCTTCAACGCGCGGGGGAGGTGCGCGGTTGCGGCGGGGCCTTGCGTCCCCGCCATCGCTGCGATCAGGCGTAAGGCGGCTTGTGCTGGCCTGCCGGGCTGAGCGTGAAAATCTCGCAGCCGTCCTCGGTAATGCCGATCGAGTGTTCGAACTGGGCCGAAAGCGACTTATCACGCGTGACCGCGGTCCAGCCGTCGTTGAGAAGCTTCACCGGCGGCTTGCCGAGGTTGATCATCGGCTCGATGGTCATGAACATGCCCGGCTTCAGCATCGGCCCCGTGCCGGCGCGACCGGCGTGGACCACTTCGGGCGCATCGTGGAACAGGCGGCCGAGGCCATGGCCGCAGAATTCGCGCACGACGCCGTAGCGATGCGCTTCGGCATGGGCCTGGATGGCCGCGCCGATGTCACCCACGCGGTTGCCCGGCTTGGCCTGCTCGATGCCGATCATCAGGCACTCGTAAGTCACCTCCACCAGCTTGCGCGCCTTCAGCGAGGGCTCGCCCGCGAAATACATGCGGCTGGAATCGCCGTGCCAGCCGTCGAGCAGCGGGGTCACGTCGATGTTGAGGATATCGCCTTCCTTCAGCGTCTTTTCCGAAGGAATGCCGTGGCACACGACATGGTTGATCGAGATGCAGCACGAATGCGCATAGCCGCGATAGCCCAGCGTTGCCGGAACGGCGCCGCCATCGAGCGTCAGTTCGCGAACCTTGTCGTCGATTTCAGCCGTGGTGACGCCCGGCTCCACCATCGAGGCCACTTCATCGAGGATCGCTGCGGCAAGGCGTCCGGCCTTGCGCATGCCCTCGAAAGCCTCGGGTCCGTGCAGCTTGATGGTGCCGTCGCGCAGGACGGTTTCACTTCCGGGTTCGACAATCTGGTATTCGCTCATGGCCCCCACATAGCGATCTTGCTCGCCAAATGCGAGATGCTCGCAAGCGCGAAGATCAGCCGCCGCTCGAGAAGCTGTCCTTGTAGGCGGGCTTCACCGTGTCGAGCACGGCCGGAGTGACCGGCAGGGTGATCTCGTATGTGCCTTCGGCATAGGGCCCGGCCGCGTAGGGACCGACGAGGATTCCGAGGCGATCGAAAGTCTTGCCGTTCGACGAGCCGAGAATGACCGTACTTTCGAGCGGATCGATACAATCGCTGAACATGTCGTCGCTGCCGCGGCGTACCGGCACCCCGCGCCGCTTCTCACGCTCCTTGTCGAGCGCATTGCAGAAAGGCCTGCGGATTGCCGAGCGCAGCGCCGATTCGCTGGTGAACAGGGCCTCGGGCTTGCGGGCCGCGTCGGCCTGCTTGTCCCACAGCAGCGAATCGAAACCGCTCATGCCATGGGCACCGCCGGAAAAGACGTAGAACTCGGAGGACAGCGACAGCCAGCCCGGCAAGTCGGTCACCACCTTCCACGAGGTCTGGCTGCTATGCGCGTGATAGGGAAAGTCGTTCTTCTTCGCCTCGCGCCGGTCATCGCGCGATTCGGAGATGAGCGCCTTGCGGGTTTCGTCCAGCTTGGCATCGAGCCTTGCGCGCAGCCCGGGGATTGCGCCGGCCTGGTCCGGGTACTCGTAGGCGAATTCGTAAAGATCGTTCGAGGCTTCTTCCTTGCGGCCCATGGGCGCGGCAGCTTGCGCAACCTGCGAAGCCCCGTCGCTGGCCGCCCCTTGCGAGGCCATGCCCGCTCCCGCAGGACCGGCACTGGCCTCGCTCGAGGCTGAAAGCGAAGGCTGATCCTCGGGGGCATCGGCCTGCTTGCCCGAACAGCCGCCTGCCAGGAGAACGCTTGCCAACACCAATCCGCCAATTCGCATAATTTTCCTCTCGCACTCAGGCCTGAGCCAACGCTAGAGAAACTCTGTATGAGCGACAAGAACCCATTGATTCAGCCGGACCGGGGCCAGAAGGCCGTGGCGATCCACCTCGTCGACAAGGACGGACTGGACGCCTTCCTCAAGGAACGCACCGCTGCCCAGCGCGCTGCGCTCGAAGCGCACAAGTTCTCCGCCGATGCGGGCGAACACGCGATCGTCCCCGATGGCGACGGCTGGATCGTGGTGGCAGGCGTTGCCCGTACCGGGGAACTGTCGAGCTGGTGCCTGGCCAAGCTCGCCGATGCCCTGCCCGCCGGCACCTATCGCTGCCATGGCGCCGAACCGGGCCGCGCCATGTTCGGCTGGATCACCGGGCAGTACAGCTTCGACCGTTATCGCTCCGATCCTTCCGAAGAAGGCCCTCGCGTACTGCTGACCGCCGAGGCGGGCAAGATCGACGCGATCACCGCCGAGGCCGAGGCCGTCGAACTGGTCCGCGACCTCGTCAACACCCCGGCCGAGGACATGGGCCCCGGCCAGCTCGAGGCAGAGGCCGAGAGCCTTGCCAAGGCCTATCGCGCCGAGATCCACGTGACCCGCACCGACATGCTCGAGCGCGAGTTCCCGATGGTCCATGCCGTGGGCCGCGCCGCCGGGCGCAGCCACGCCCCGCGCATGATCGAGCTGGAATGGGGCGATCCCAGGCACCCCAGGATCGCCATCGTCGGCAAGGGCGTCTGCTTCGATTCGGGCGGGCTCGACATCAAGCCGTCCTCGGGCATGCTGCTGATGAAGAAGGACATGGGCGGCGCGGCACATGCCCTGGCACTGGCGCGGCTGATCATGGACGCGAAGCTGCCGGTGCGCCTGCACCTGCTGGTCCCCGCCGTCGAAAACGCGGTTTCAGCCAATTCCTTCCGCCCGGGCGACGTCCTGCGCAGCCGCGCAGGCATCTCGGTGGAGATCGGCAATACCGATGCCGAAGGCCGCCTGATCCTCGGCGATGCCCTTGCCCGGGCCGGCGAGAAGGAGCCGGAGCTGATCATCGACTTCGCAACTCTCACCGGCGCGGCGCGGGTCGCGCTCGGCCCCGACCTGCCCGCACTCTTTGCGCGCGAGGATGCAACCGCGCAGGCCCTGCTCGACGGCGGCCTTGCCAGCGACGATCCGTGCTGGCGCCTGCCGCTGCACGAAGGCTACCGCGAAATGCTCAAGTCCGACGTAGCCGACATCAACAATGCAGGCACCGGCGGCTTTGCCGGCGCCTGCACCGCGGCGCTGTTCCTCGACCGTTTCGTGCCCAAGGGCGTCGACTGGGCCCACTTCGACACTTTCGCCTGGCGCCCCTCGGCCAAGCCGGGTCGTCCGAAAGGGGGAGACGCTTTGGGTCTGCGGGCGAGCTGGAATATGCTAAGACAGCGCTACGGCAAATGACTCGCCGAAACCTTGCTTCTTGGCCATGCCCCAGCTAAGCGCGCCCATCTTTGACTTTGGAGACATGACCGCGTTGGCCATCCAGGATTCCCATACCCGTCCCCCCCGGATCGACGGCATTCTTGCCATGACCGGGCCGAGCGTGACCGCGGATCCCGGCTGCCTTCCGGTTCGCGGAGACCTGGCGCACATCAAGCTCGCCGGTCTCTACTTCGTGCCGCACTACTCGGTGCCGATGCCGCACAAGGTGCTTCCGGGCGCCGTCCTGCGCAGCGCCGGGCGCGAGGACGCGGACGCGATCCGCGAACTGCCCGCGGGCGAAACCTTCAACGTGCTGGATATCGCCGGCAACTGGGCCTGGGGCCAGCTCGGCGAGGAAGGCCAGGTCGGCTACGTCGCGCTTTCCGGGATTGAGGTGATCGGGCAGTGAGCGCGACGGTCTTCATCGACGGCGCCGCCGGCACCACCGGGCTTGAAATTGCAGAGCGGCTCGGCAGCCGCAGCGAGTTCGACCTCATCGTTCTCGACGACGAACGCCGCAAGGACGCCTCGGCGCGCGCCGAAGCGCTGAACGACGCGGATTTCGTCGTGCTGTGCCTGCCCGACGACGCCGCCCGCGAAGCCGTGGGAATGATCCGCAACGACCGGACCCGGGTGATCGACGCATCGACCGCCTACCGCACCGCCGATGGCTGGACTTACGGCTTCCCCGAGCTGGTCGGCCGCGATGCGATTGCATCGGCCATGCGCGTCAGCAATCCGGGCTGCTATCCCACCGGCTTCCTCGCCCTCGTCGCGCCGCTCGTGGCCGCGGGACTGCTACCGGTCGACTGGCCCTATGTGTGCCACGCCGTTTCCGGTTACTCGGGCGGCGGCAAGGCGCTGATCGGCCGATTCGAGGAAGACCGCGACATCGCATTTCGCGCCTATGGCCTGACCATGGGCCACAAGCACGTGCCCGAAATGACGGTTCATGCTGGCCTTTCGATCCCGCCGATCTTCGCGCCCGCCGTCATCGCTGCGCATCGCGGCATGGTCGTCGAAGTGCCGCTGCACCTCGGCGCCATGAAGAACGCCGGCTCGCCCGAGGCCCTGCGCGGAAAGTTAAGCGAGACTTATACAGGCAGCCCGATCGTCTCGGTCGTCGACGACGAACCGGGTGAACTGCTGCTGCGCGCCTCGATGCAGCCGGTCGACACGCTGACCCTGCGCGTCTTCGGCTCTGCCGACGGCAGCCAGGCCCGCCTCGTCGCCATGCTCGACAATCTGGGCAAGGGCGCCAGCGGCGCCGCGGTCCAGAACCTCAACATCATGGCCGGCCTGCCGGAAACAGCAGGACTGCGTCTCTGACGAGCCGGCCTTGCGCACCGGTGCCGTTGCAGCGCCGATTGCCCCGCCAAAAAGTGCTCCCGGGGTGGGAACGACCGGCAAGCCCTTCCGGCTGCCCGTTGCCTTACCCGGTTTCCGAATCCAACCCACCGCGCCTCGTGTCGACGCCTTCTTGGGCGCACTGCACAATTTTGAGGCAGGGCTTGCCTGAATATTGAACAGATGTTGTGCACTGCGCCTGTCGAACATTGCCGAAACACCCTATTCGATAGGGTAAATCGAGCGATTCCGGTCTTTTCGCGACTGCACACATGCCCTACCTAGTGGGCAACCGTATTGGCACGATTCTTGATGGGAGTCGCGCGCGAGGCATCTGGTTCCCGGACCGGAAAACCTCTTCGGAAATCCGGGATCAAGTGCAGGGGTCTAGACAGGCGTGAAAAAGATCGAAGCCATCATCAAGCCGTTCAAGCTCGATGAAGTGAAGGAAGCGCTTCACGAAGTGGGCGTTTCGGGCATCACCGTCACCGAAGCAAAGGGCTTCGGGCGTCAGAAGGGGCATACCGAGCTTTATCGTGGTGCCGAGTATGTCGTGGACTTTCTGCCCAAGGTGAAACTCGAGGTCGTTGTTGCCGACGCCCTGGCGGACCGCGTGGTCGAGGCGATTGCCGAAGCCGCACAGACCGGGCGCATCGGCGACGGCAAGATCTTCGTCATCCCGGTCGAGACTGCGGTTCGCATCCGTACCGGCGAGCGGGACGACGACGCCCTCTGATCCGAGGGCCATCTCAAAATTCCGGCTTGAGCCGGACTGGGGAACAATCCGGCACGGGGGGCCGGTAAAATTCCTGGAGTGCCAATAACCCCTGATCCCCTGCCGCGCGGCGGCAGGGCAAGACTGGAGAACAACGCAAATGGCAAGTGCAAAGGACGTCCTCAAGCAAATCAAGGACGAGGAAATCGAGTGGGTTGACCTCCGCTTCACCGACCCCAAGGGCAAGTGGCAGCACCTGACGATGGTGTCCTCGGTTCTTGGTGAGGACGAACTGGAAGACGGCCTCATGTTCGACGGTTCGTCGATCGAGGGCTGGAAGGCCATCAACGAGTCGGACATGATCCTCAAGCCCGACCTCGACGCCGTCTATGTCGATCCGTTCTCGGCCACCCCGATGCTGATCCTGTTCTGCGACATCGTCGAGCCTTCGACCGGCGACCTCTACGGACGTGACCCGCGCTCGACCGCCAAGCGCGCCGAAGCCTTCGTCAAGGCTGCCGGTTTCGGCGACACCGTCTACGTCGGCCCCGAAGCCGAATTCTTCATGTTCGACGACGTGAAGTTCTATGACGGCTACGACGGCAACGGCTTCAAGCTCGACGACATCGAACTGCCCGGCAACTCGGACAAGTCGTACGACACCGGCAACCTTGCCCACCGTCCGCGCGCCAAGGGTGGCTACTTCCCGGTCGCTCCGGTCGACTCGGCTGTCGACATCCGCGCCGAGATGGTCTCGACCATGATCGAAATGGGCCTGCCCTGCGACAAGCACCACCACGAAGTGGCCGCCGCGCAGCACGAACTCGGCCTGACCTTCGGCACGCTGGTCACCACCGCCGACCGCATGCAGATCTACAAGTACGTCGTGCACATGGTCGCCCAGGCCTATGGCAAGACCGCCACGTTCATGCCCAAGCCGATCATGAAGGACAACGGATCGGGCATGCACACGCACATCTCGGTCTGGAACGAAGGCAAGAACACCTTCGCCGGCAACGGCTATGCCGGCCTGTCGGATACCTGCCTGTACTTCATCGGCGGCGTCATCAAGCACGCCAAGGCCCTCAACGCCTTCACCAACCCGACCACCAACAGCTACAAGCGCCTGGTGCCGGGCTACGAAGCCCCGGTTCTGCTCGCCTACTCGGCGCGCAACCGCTCGGCCTCGTGCCGCATCCCCTACGGTGCGGGCGACAAGGCGAAGCGCGTGGAATTCCGTTTCCCCGACGCGATGGCCAACCCCTACCTGTGCTACGCCGCGCTGCTCATGGCCGGCCTCGATGGGATCAAGAACAAGATCCATCCGGGCGACGCCATGGACAAGAACCTCTACGATCTGCCGCCGGCCGAACTCGCCGAAGTGCCGACCGTCTGCGGTTCGCTGCGTGAAGCTCTCGAGGCCCTGGCCGCTGACCACGAGTTCCTCATCGAGGGCGGCGTGTTCACTGCCGACCAGATCGAAGCTTACCTCGAACTGAAGTGGCCGGAAGTTCTGCGCTGGGAAACCACGCCGTCGGCCGTCGAGTTCGACATGTACTACAGCGCCTGATTTCGCTCCCTTCTCCGGAAGGGACAATCGGTTCGCCGAGTGGGGCGCCTGGAGCAATCCAGGCGCCCTTTTCCGTTTGCGCGCTCCTGCTGCCCCCTTGTGGTGGCAAATGCACACCGCAGTCAGCGCCGATTAATCGCGGCCAGTCCACCCCGTCGCTCGCCCGAAGCGGCGAAGAGTGCCCAAGGAACGAACTGTCGCCGATCCGCGTTGCAACTGCCAACCCAAGGAGATGCAAATGATGCAAAGGATCTTCATCGGCAGCGTGGCAAGCCTGGCCCTGATCGCCGGGGCCGCTTCCGCCGCGCCCGGCGGCAACGACCATGGCAGCGATCACGGCAGCGGCCACGGCAGCGGCCACGGCAAGGCCCAGGGCGGCGGCAAGGAAACCGTCCAGGGCAATGCCAAGGGGCCGCCCGCATCAAGGCCCGACAACAAGCCCGACAAGCC